>ENA-OQKA01000388-OQKA01000388.1-human-gut-metagenome-genome-assembly--contig:-NODE-388-length-11565-cov-3.163752_pt1 | contig 11565 bp, 7 predicted proteins | sample MGYA00242644_ERZ504789 | MGnify/ENA primary metagenome ERZ504789 (study PRJEB26092, sample SAMD00036423) | human gut metagenome | host: Homo sapiens | study: EMG produced TPA metagenomics assembly of...
ATCCCCTGGATAATTCAGGAAGGATGACTCTCAGTTCTTCTGTCAGTGTTATTTTCTTCCCACCTGAAGGCGAATTCTCTTCTTCCTTTTCCTGAATCAGCTTTTTAAAACGGTTCCAGTCATTTTTTGCACGGATAGCGGAAGGACAGTTTTTGGCGCATACATCATAGTGCTGTACTACTCTGTCTGCCGGAATATTCAATTCCGACATAAGCTGTCTGCACGCCTCTGCTGTATTTGCAAATGCCTTATCATAATCAAAACCGGCCTGCACACACATTTCAATTCCTACAGAATTACGATTATTCACTGTTCCAAATAATCTTCCTCCATAGTTCACCCCTACATGCCATGCACCTCTGCTATATGGCATTGCCTGATATGCTGATTTATCATCCACATACACATGAGCTGAATATCCATCAAAATTCCCATGATACTGTGCCATTGCATGAGCCCTGGCATCTGCGTCTGTGCTGTAATTGTCTGTATTGTGGATCACAATATATCTTGGTATTTGTCCCGAATAACTGTTTCTTTCTGATATATACTGCTGATTTATATTCATAACCTGCTCCTTTCTGCTGAAATCATATATCTTTTCTAAGTCTGTTTTTCTATCGTATTTTGTGAATGTCGTTTCAGTACATCAATTGCCTGGCAAATGCTTTCCGGAAGAGGCAGACCCATCAGTCCCGCATTCTCTATGATAGAAAGACCTTCATTTGCAATAAATCCAATGCATACCGCATCTCTCAGATATTCTGTCCCCATCAATGCATCCAGACGGGCAGCAATGAGAACATACAACAATGTCATGCCTTTTCTGCACAACCCTTTCCAGCCTGCTCTGCTTTCCAGTGCACCATTTTCAGATTTCGGACTTTTTCCAAATACTGCCGGAAGAAGGATTCCCCCTGTAAACCAGTCGATTGCCATAAACAAAAGCAATGTCTGCAGGAATTTATCCCAGCCTCCAAAACACACTGCCAGAGTACTTCCGGCAAGACCAATTAATGTAATTATTCTGTATTTCATAGTTTTCACCTCTCTTTTTCTTAAAAATGGGTACAAAAAAAACGGTCGGTGGGGGAATGCCAATCGTTCTCTTCATAATCAACTTTATTCATCTTTAACTTTGTTCCTGTCAAACAATCATAATATCACTTTCGTTCCAGTCTATAGATATCTCTTCGCCATCTAAGTAAATCACATAATTTTTTGGTTTTTCTTTTCCAAGATAGCCATTATAACTTATCTGTTCTCCATTTTTATTTACAAATTCTTTTTTTGTAAAAATTGTATTTTGTGTATCTGATATCTGGAAATCTTTATTATCTTTCTTTCCACAAATAACACTGATATACAGTTCTCCGGTTATCGTACATTCTCGCACAACAATTGTATTATCTTTCTTAAAATCAGCCCTATTATAAAGACATTTTATCTCAGAATGTGATGTACATTTCCACCCTCCTTCTTCTTTATAAATTATTTTACTATTCATTTGTCTATCTTCAAGATATAATACCTCTATGGAATCTTCACCATATATTTCATCTATTTATTTTTTTCAATTCCATAATACTTTTCTGCCTGATCTGCTGTTGAAAAACTCACATATGCATTTTCTATTTCGCAAAACGACATTACAATTAGAAATACCGTACATAATATCGCCCATGTTATAATCCACTTTGACGCAAGCTTTTTCATTTTCTTCATGATTGCCAGGCCTAAACAAAAGACAATACTATAAATAAATATACGTACATTATTATATGTAATCCCTGCCTGAAATTTACTCTCTCCCGGGTGAGTTCGCTGATAATTAGTTCCAGTTACCATAGCATAGAATATAAGGTTTATCAAAAACATAATTAACGTTTTTAACGATATTTTTCCTTTTTGTTTCTTTTTGTCTGTATATCCTTATACAAGTTACAAATCATGAAAACAAATAGTAACAGTTCAGCAATATTTAGTATTTGTATATCCATATTTCTGTTCTCCTTAATTCTAATTTGAACCGCCAGACATATTTCGCTTTCATTTTCTCAATTACTCACCGACTTTTGCCGTAACATAATACCAGCCTTTTTCTTTCTCAGACAAATTAATTTCATATTCTATTCCTCCATATTCTTTTACCATCTGAATCACATCTGTCCGACTGTCATCATTACTATAGGCAAATAAAGAAAATCCACTGTCCAAAAAGCCTTGTGTATACCAGAATCCCACTGTATAACTGCCATTATTTTTCCGGACTACAGCTTCTCCACCTGAAGAACATTTTTTATAATCTTCTGGTAGTTCGATTAATTCCATATCTTTCCTTATTTTTATCTGGTTATTCTGTACCATCTGAACAATTTCAGTCCTTTTTTCCTTATATACCTGAAAGTTTAATTTCTTTATACCATCATTAAACAAAAATGCCAGATATATTCCAAATAGAAAAACTGGTATTGCCGCAAACCAAAATACACGAATCTTTCTCAAACAGCAAAAACTCCGTATGATATATATAAAAGTTAAAATAAATGATGCAAAAATAACATACCAAAATCCCCTGAAAAAAAGTTCTTCGAAATACCAGATTGTAATAAAATTTGCAGTTATCACAGCTATGCATTGTAATATAATTAATTTTAATTTTTTTCTCTCATCCTTCATTCCCGATTCTCCAGCCAAATACCAATTCTTATACTTCGCCATAATCACGCTCTTTTTTATTATATTGTAACCATACTCTTATTTTCCCTTAAAAGCTGCTATAAAAAGAACGGTCGGTGGGGGAATACCAACCGTTCTTTACATCTCTAGTTATTTTTCTTATGTTCTTTTCGGATGCGAACTATTTCATCATATACTTTCTGCTTTCCTTTCTGTTTTCTCTCTTTTCGAAGATTTTCTCCCTCCTCTACTTCAACGCCCCATTCAGATAATTGCTCAAGTATTTTTTCGGATGGTTTCTTAAATACATCACTTCTATCCAAATGATTTTTAATAATATATTTAATCTTTGCACTTTTATCACAAAAAACAATACAAAAACAATCTAATCGAGAACTCCGCACATAATTCGAATAAAGTTCATAACTGGAATATACCTTCCCTTTTTTTCCTCTTTTTTTTTCAGAAAAAACAATTCCATCCACCCTTGTCGCATACTGTCCTCCAGAACTCCAACAATCTTTTCGTATAATTTCCAATTCATTCCATTTATATGATTTTTTCCTAAACAATGCAATTACTTCGCACCCATCTTCTGTCAGAATAACGCTTTTTAATGTAATAAGCGCTGATGGCAACATTATTATTATAAAGCTTACACCCATAATAATACCTATGCTCTCTTTTGTATAAAACCACATTCCCCATGCCAAAAATTCTACTATAGCAAATAACAAAAGCACTTCCGAATTTGTTTGTTTTATTCTCATTTTATTGCTTCTCATATACCAATCATCTCCCCGTTTTCTACTCTGCTCACCCTCTAGTTCTTTATATAACTTATCTAAACGCCTTTTTCTGATACAGCCAAATTCCAGTACATCGAATAAATAAGTAACTGACTCAAGACTTGCCTGATTTTTCATTTGCTGCGTTGTCGTCGGTCGCCGTAGCCACCGCTACGCCTCCTTCCTCCGCCTTGAAATAAAAAATTTATCCTGCAAGATTGTTTCAAGAATCAACTTGTCGGCACACTGGTTATTATCTATTGCTTTTCGCATTATAAGTAGTCAGAGAATTTTCCTATTTTCATACAAATTATTTTTAAATACACTTATTCAATCCATTTTTAGGTATATTCAACTATATACATAATAAATCAATCCTGTACTCGACTGAAATATTTTAAATATACTTGTTTTTCCTGTTCTTGGATTGTAACGCTTTCCACCGCCTATACATCTACTGGTTGCTGATTTATATGGATGAAATGTATCTGTTCTGGAATACTGATTATATTGATGTGTTTGCACTATTCCTGCATTTGTACTTGAAGAAACTAAATTCCCACCGGTTCCATATACAGCATTAAATGTATTTTCTGGAATTCGTGGCAAATCTTTTCCTCCTATAGCCCCAGCTAAACTTCCTATCCCTGCAGTTCCAACAAAAGCTGTTGCTGAATTAATCGCTATTTCAAGCATCGTTCCTCCATTATTCCAAGCCGACCAGCCAGCATAAATAGCACTAGCAATTCCACCCCACACAGCACTGCGAGATGCTATAGCTCCTGAAAAAGCAGCAGCAGCAATGTCCCATCCTGTATACGATTGACCAGTTACTTTTGCTGCAATTCCACAGGATACTACATTCATCGCTGCTCCTATAACAACTTCAGTCCAAAATCTTCCTGTTGGATCTTCTCTGCTATATGGATTATTGTCACAATATACATATAGATTTTTAAAAGATCTGTCCTTTGGTGATGCTACTGTATATTTTATTTCGTCTGTACAAATAAATCTCTTCAGAGCCGGAACATAATATCTACTTTTCAGATAATACATACCTGTTTCATTATCATAATAATATCCCTTATAGCGGAATGGATTCTGAACACCTACTGTGTCTGCCAGCTCACCAGTAACAGCTACCACTTTTCCCCAGCTGTCATAAGTATATTTTACTACCACTTTTCCATCTGCGTCAACAAGGGCAATGATGTCACCCTGTACATTTCGTACATAAAAATAGGTGATTCCCCTGATAGTAACAGAAATCAGATTTGCCTGGGAGTCATAACAGTACCAGATGATTCTTCCGTCAGTTTTCTCAGAAAGGAGAAGATCTCCTGCCCACTGATATTCAGTCACTGTATTGTCTACTGTTTTTTTCACTCTGGCTCCTGTATGATCATAAAGATATTTAATGCTCTTTCCATTTTCTACACCAGAAAGCCTGCGTCCCTGTGTCCAGGTATAAGTTGTTCCTCCTCTGGTAAGCATATTTCCAATGGCATCATAAGTCATTGCTGTGCCATCCCAGCTCAGGAGTTTATCCTTCCATGCACTGTCATAAGTTCCTGTCATTGTCTTCACAGGTGTATCAGGAAGGGTTTCCGCAGTCATAAATGCGTACTCTTTTTCTACTGTCAGATTACCACCCAGATCATAGGCATAAGTGATGGTTTTGTTTAACTGATGATTATTTTCCCGGATCAACTGGTTTAATTCATCATATCGAAATGTACTCTCACCCGCAGAATCCTTGATACTTATGATATTTCCGTTTGCATCATATGTATAGTTTAAGGTTTCAGAACCATTCTTAATTGTTTTAGGAAGACTGTAACGGTTCTCCCCATTGTCAATGTAAGTATATGCTGATATATAAGGAGATGTTGTATTCCAGGTACGCCTGGACACTCTGCCGAACTTGTCATACTCTGTAGTTCTTTCACAGGTCTTTGCACATTTGGTCTTTGTTTCTCTGCTGTCCTTGTCATAGGTATATACTGTTTTCATTGTATGTGTTCCGCAGGTATGTACCATTGACTCCATACAGTTATTTGCATCATAGGCATATTCATAAGTGCTCCCCAGCTCATCTCTTACTCTCACCAGACGATCCAGGAAATCATAAAACAGATAGTATGTCTTTTCTGCTTCATATGATTTTACTGCATAAATATTTCCCTGTTTATCATAAGCATATCTGTAAAGATTCTGTTCTTTGCTGTCTGCCGCATCTTTGAAATAAACCATATGAATCCGATTCTGTTTATCATATTCATAACGAATATATGCACCATTTCCATAGCATACTTTTAACAGATTTCCATTTCCATCCTCATATTCATATCTTACTGCCTGTTTCCCGGCTACAGACACATCACTGACATTTCCAAAAGCATTATAGTTAAAATCATAGGCAAAACCATTATGAACAATTCCCGTCAGATTGTCATCCGTATAAGAATAATTATTTCTGACTGTTTCTCTATTTCCATTTACAGTTACTGTCTGTGCAGCTGAAAGAAGACGTTCCATGTCATCATAGGTATAACTGATTTTATTCCCCTTTGCATCCTGGAATGCCGTCATCAAATCTCTGGTCATATCCCATGTATAATGAACCGTATTTCCTCCTGCATCTGTCACTGATTTCACATGATTCTTATCTGATGTCATAACTCTGGTAATCCAGGTACCCGTATCCGGAACTTTCGGATCAACACATCCGCTTTTCAGGACATTGCCCGCTGAATCATAGGTAAAACGATATACCACATTCTGTGCAGATGTCCCCTTAACTACATTACGTGTTGTTTCTTCATTGTCATACTCATACTTGAAAGAATTACCTTTCGCATCTGTGATACCTGTCATATCAGACTTACTGTTATACTCAAACTTCGTTACCTGTTCCTGCAAATCTTTAACTGAAATGAGGTTATTTTCATCATCATAAGTATAACTGCATCCAAAATTTTCTTTATATAATGCCAGCCCATCGAAATATGCTATATTTGCATTATGACAGTATGTGTAGGCAACCTCAATACTGGTATAATCTTTCTTTGCTACATAGACGTCGCTGAGGAACTGCCAGTCCATGATGTCCGGACTAAAATTTGTATAATGTATATCTGCCTTCCCATCTGTGCCGATAAATCTTACCTCAGTACCAAAACGCCTCTTTTTATCATTATCTGTCTCAGGCAGAGATGTTCCCATTCCCCAGGCATTCACCATATAGGTATCACCTTTTTTTCCGGTAATGTCCACAATCTTTACCAGTTTTTTATCTTTGTCCGGCTCACCGACAAAATGATAAACAGATTCATCCAGACCTGCTACCGACTCTTCTATTTTGTCACGGCTCTTTCGTACAGACAACGGATCTGTTTTTATCTGCAGATTTGACATTGGAACATAATAAAATTTACTGCCTCTTCTGATCACTCCCCATTCTTTTCCATCAGAATCAACTGAAGTTCCTCTGATTGCCATACGGGTTCCGGCTGTGAGGCTTCCCGCTGCTGCTCCTGATGTACTCCTGGAAGAATAATAGCTGCCGTCCTTTTTTACTTCTACTTTCGCGATATTCCTGCACAGACGTACAATGGCAGAAACCGGCATATACCGAAAAAGCGATTGCCATCAATCTGCAGTCCCATATAATACCATTTATTTCCATCCGTTCCATCTACAGTTTTTACAAGAGCAGCACAAACTCCTGCATCAATTCCTTCCTGTACTCTGGCACTGGTTTTATCTGCACTTTTATATAAAATAGAGTTTCCTACTACTACGAATGCTGAATTTGTTCCTTCATGTCCTCCCAGATATGGAATCGCCTGACCTGTTGAGACATATCCCTCTTTGCCATCTGCTGTCTTTGCATAGTACCAGTTTCTTCCATTCTTCTCGACAGTAATGTATCCGGAAAGTAACTGATGTTTCGTCAGACTGGACAGAACTTCTCCCGTATCTGATGGGGTTTTCCTTAAAACTCCCTGCGAAGATGCAGTTACCAGAAGCTGACTTTTAATCGGAATATTATCTTCGATTCCAACTTCTGAAAGACCATCCGTGTTGCTTTCATTTTTCTCAAATCCTTCTGTAGTTCCAAGGTGGAAATCCCCATTATCAATCAGGTTACATCTGTTAGCGGACGTTCCTGTTTCAAGCTGTGCCATATCACCATACATTACACCTTTGGCATGCCACATAACCATATAAACCTTAACAACAGTATCACTGCTGTCTTCCGGAACAGTAAATGTATTAGTCAGGCGTACAAAACCTTCTGTTGCTTTTTGATAATTTCACTGTCTTTCAGCTGCTGTACCCCCATCTTTGTCCATATAGCGGACTCTCAGAATTGCACCTCCATCTTCTGCAGTCTCACTGACAGATGCTTTTACATACATGGATGCGGTATAGGTTATTCCCTTTTTCACTTTTAACATTTTGTGCCCAGTATGCATATCCACTCACGGAAGTGCATTCTGCCTTCAGTGAACGATTTCCCATCATGCATTCAGCTGCTATTGTATTGATTTCTGTATTTCCGGCACCTTTCGGAGAAATCTTTGATGTCCAAGGAGTATTTTCAGCCTGCACTACTGGATCTTTCAGCAGCTGCACTACATTGTCCTGTAACTTGGTAGCATTCTCAAGACGGTTTACATGATTTCCGTCAACATTATATTTACAGCTTACAGCATGCCCAAAACCATCATGTACATGAAGCAGATTTCCATTATTATCAAATCGGTAAATCTCTTTTCGCCCTTTGTTATCTGTAAATTTTGTACTGTTATATCCATACGTCATAGCAAGGCTTTTACCTTTTGTTCCATCTCCATACTCTGCAATAGATTTTACACGATGGGGTTCCTCTGTATAATACCCGTATTTTACCTGATATCCATTAATATTCTCTGCACTGGCAAGCATTCCATTACTGTCATATGTGTAAAATACTTTTTTGCCATCTATATCTGTTACCGTGGTAAGCCTTCCTGCGGTATAGGCAAAAGTCTTCTTATTGCCCGATGGTGATACTGCCTGAATCAGGTTTGCTTCTTCTCCATCGCTTCCCAGAGAATAATTTAGTGTAATAATTCGCCCGGCTCCATCTGTAATATTTTTTACACGATTATTCACATATGAAACCGTTAATTTATTTCCGTTTTTATCTTTTACCGCAATCAAATATCCAGACTCATTAAACACCATACTATTTCCGTCTTTATTCTGTATTGTGTAAGGTTCTTCTGATTTTAAGTTTCGGATCAGGGTCAGATCCAGCCCTGTTTCATCTTTCCACTCTTTAACCGTATTGCCATCCTTTTCTACTTCTTTTTCCACAAAATAATGAACTGTACCATCTGCATCTGTATGAGCATAATAAACATTCCCCGCTATTGATTTTTTATGGATAATCTGATGGAAATTTAAACGAAATCCTTTTCCATATCCAATATTGGTATCCTTATCATTTGTGTTATAAACCAACGATACCTCTGCCGGCATTCTGCTTCCTGATGTTTCCATGACACGATGTTCCAGAATCAGATTTCCGTTATAATCGTTTACATGGACAGTCCCTGCACGTCCGATATTCTGACTATGATACGTCCAGTAATCTTCAAGTCCGGAATAGTTTACATAAGAAATTTCAATTTTGGGTCTGTAATCACTGAGTGAAGAATCCCAGTCTGATGACATCAGCTGTACGGAACCTGATAATTCGTCAATTTCTTTCAGCATCAGCCCATTATTACTGCCATCTCTGTACCACTCCTTTACCATTCTGGTAATATCCATCACAACATATTTGATTTTATCAGCAGTAAACTTGCATAAATCCTGAACTGTTTCTTCATAAATTGGTTTATTATCCCAGTTAATGGTTTTTGATTCCCAGCTCTGAATCACTTTATGTACAGCAATTGTTTTCTCTGCACCATTCTCTCCCAGCGATACCATTACAAGACGTGCATTTACAATCATGTCTCCTGTCTTAATCTCAGGCAACTGGAATTTCAGAAAACTTCTTCTGATTTCGTTTCCTCCTTTTAACCAGAGATTTTCATTGTTATAATAATTGTCTGTATTATTTTTAGATGAAATATAAGCATCTTCAATATCTGTCGCTGCTTTGGAAGTAGTTGTCACAGGATCAATCACTACCGGAAACTTCCTGCTCGCTTCATTTAACCAGTTTCTATCAGGAGTAAATGTAACTCTGCACTTACCATCAGCAGTCATCTCAGCTGACACCTCAATACTTTCTGATTTTGATCCTGAAAAATCTCTCATATATGGAGCCTGAACCCTAAAAATTTCGTTTTGACCTTCATCAAAGAAGAGTACTTCTTTCTCCCTCAACTCAGGTACAAGTCCTTCTGTCTGATAAAGATATGTATATGATTTTGCAGCTTCCTTTCTAAGCAATACCATATCTTCTTTCATACGCATTCCCTTTACACGACAGCGCAGTTCCATTCCATCCAGAATTTCAGGATAACAAACGGTATTATCTTTCTGTTTTACAGCTTCTACCGTATTACAGTTTTCTACGCCCCATGAAATACTGCCATACTGATCTTTAATCCTCATCATATTATCTTCTGATGTTTTTTTGGCGAAAAATGCCCCAAAAGTTCCCTTCCTGTTTGTGAAACCTTCTTCTGAAACAAGTATTTGTTTTTGTGCATAAACACTTGTTTCATATGACTCTTCCAGCTTATTATCCATTTCCTTCCAGGTTCCATCTGTATCCTTATAATGTACAGGAGCAAGATAAATCTCTGCTGTACAGGAATGGTCCTTGATTTTCTAAATACTTTTGTATTGATACTTCGTTTCTCTATAAGTTCTTTTCGATTCATATTTACTGTCCTCACTTTCATTTTCTTTTCCAGCCTGCAGTGCTGAAATATTTCGAGCTCGTTTACAGTTACGATTTTATCGAACATTTGTTCTATTTTCCATAGCAAATATGTAAATTTTCCACATTATAGTTAAATGAATTTTTAAATTCTACCTTGCAAGAGTAAATTCTATACCTGTAGAATTTACTTCTGCATGGATTTTTCCTTCTTCTTTTTATAAAATACTACTGCAGATGATCCCCTGCCTGTGCAGAAGGAGGATAAAATGAATACAGGAAGACCAAAAGGCAACCAAAAACATCTTGACTTATCTGCACGTATTATAATCGAACAGCATTTAAATAACGGTGATTCATTTAGAAGTATTGCAATAGAATTAAGCAAGGATCCAAGTACCATATCCAAAGAAATCAGACGTCATTCCATTATCAGGGAAAGAAGCGCAGATGCATTTGCCCCTATTCCCTGTGCAAACAATTATGATAGTTCAAAGCCGCGGACAAATATATGCAATGTCATGCATATGTGCGGTGATAATGAATGTCGGCGCAAATGTGTCCTCTGCAGAAAATTCAGATGCAGCGATGTCTGTAAATTTTATAAACCAAGAGAATGTGAAAAATTAAATAAACCTCCTTATGTGTGCAATGGATGCAGCAAGAGAACGAATTGCATGATGGACAAAAAGATCTATTCTTCAAAATACGCCCAGGACTCCTATGAAACCCTTAGGACTACCAGCAGAGAAGGGATCAACCAGACACCGGAAAGTATACAGAAACTGGACAACCTGTTGTCACCGCTTCTCAAAAAAGGACAGTCCATTGCCCACATCTACGCATCTCATGCTGATGAGATCGCCTGTTCCAGAAGAACCATATACTCTTATATAGACCGTGGCGTTTTTCAAGCCAGAAACATAGATCTGCGCCGTAAAGTGGTATACAAGCAGAGAAAAAGAAAAACCACTACCAGCCTTAAAGACAGAAGTTTTCGAAAAGGCCGGGGCTATAAAGAATTCCTGGAATATATCGCAGCGAACAAATCTGTTTATGTAGTCGAAATGGATACTGTTGAAGGAGCAAAAGGTACCAGTCCCTGCTTTCTGACTATGTTCTTTCGAAACTGTAGCCTTATGCTTATGTTTCTTTTAGAAGAACAGACCCAGAAAGAAGTAACTAGGATTTTTGATCATTTAA
>ENA-OQKA01000390-OQKA01000390.1-human-gut-metagenome-genome-assembly--contig:-NODE-390-length-11558-cov-3.492345_pt1 | contig 11558 bp, 9 predicted proteins | sample MGYA00242644_ERZ504789 | MGnify/ENA primary metagenome ERZ504789 (study PRJEB26092, sample SAMD00036423) | human gut metagenome | host: Homo sapiens | study: EMG produced TPA metagenomics assembly of...
GATAATTATTCAGTGTTTTACACAATCCGTGACGAAAGGGTAATTGTAACGGATGTGTTATACACGGCATCTGATATAGAAGCACGTTTGAGAGGCGAGCTATAAAAGCACGCGTTTATTTGAATTTTACGGAGTGGACAGAAATGAACTTAGAACTTATTCTAATGTCCGAAAATGACATTGCTGAATTTAAGAAAAATGTACAGTGTGCATTTCAAAAAGGATTTGAAGATGTGTTTGGTAAATGTGAAGAAACGATTCTTCCAGAAAAGGACATAGACCAATCCTTAAATGGTAAAGGTTCAGTAGCATATGAGCGATGAGGAATATGCCGGATTGGTACTGGAAGCGGCAGAATAAGGGAAGGCTCGCAGGTAGGTGTATTGTACGCCTTTCTGTGAGCTTTTTTCATAGGTGTTTTTATGGGACACCATGAAATCTATAATGAAAGCAGAAAGGGGAACCATGATAGGGATAGTCCCTTGATTGGTTCCTATTTTTTATGCGTGGAGGTGCTTATGTTAGAAGAACTTAAATTTTCAATACAGAGCATTTTTAGTGGTAATGGCATAAAGATATAATATTTGCTACTTTCCAAAAAAAATTACGACTTCTCATAGTAATTGAAAGATGGCTATGGTATAATATTTCTGTTATGTGGATTTATTGTAGGATTCGCAAAGGAGAAATAGATGGACGTATCATATAACAAGTTTTTTAAGATACTGATTGACCGCAAAATGAAGAAAAAAGACATTTGCGAGCTGGCAGGGATTGGAACAAGTACTATGGCAAAAATGGCAAAGGATGAAAACGTATCCTTGGATGTTCTGGTCAGGATATGCCGAGCACTTGATTGTACGATGGATGACATCTTAGATGTACTCCCGGCAGAGAACGAGAAATAATATTGGAAAGGTGCGAAAAAATGAATAGACGAGAATATAGCGCAGGAGCAGTGAAGTTTTCGTTTTGGTTCATGGAATTTAAGACAGTGGTTAAGCTCTTGTCAGAGGGCATGACGCTGGATAAAATTAAGGAAAAGAACCAGAATGAAAATCTCTTTGGCGCACCGACTACACTTCGTGCAGGTCAGATATTTTCTACAGTATCGGCAAGAATAAAGGCACTTGATGCGTCTTTTTATCCGGTATTTATGGAAAGTGACTTAGCGACACAGAAGTTGTTTGCATTGGTAGGTGCAATGGCTCATGACACACTTTTCTTTGATTTTGTGTATGAGGTCGTAAGAGAGAAAATGATCATTGGAAACAATGAGTTTTCTGACAGTGATATAAGTATATTTTTTAAGAATAAACAGTTGCAGGACGGAAAGGTTGCAAAGTGGACGGATGCGACATTGAATCGTCTGGGAAAAACATATAAGACCATGCTTTTTGAATCCGGTATGACAGATAAGGGAACTCCCCGTATTATCTTAAAGCCAATCCTTGATCCGGTTATGGAACACTGGCTTTTTGATCACGACATGGAACCAATCGCAAAAGCACTTACGGGGGTACGATAATGGCAAGCATAGAAGAAAGACTGGACATAATGGAAGCAAAAATCAAGGAACCAAAGTTCCGTGATACCACAGGAAAGGCAAATGAAGTCAATTACTGGGTATTTGATTATGCTCCGGAGAATGAGTTGATTGTCCGTGACAGAATAGAATATTTGAAAAATAAAAATTCCAGAGGGACTGATGGATTTGAGCTGGTGGTATATGATTTGTATGATTTGATTATTGCGCATCTAGAGGATAAAAATTTCATGGAGAAATGTTATCAGATGGAAGAAAAAAGAGGCATTGTAAAGGTTGCATCCGCAATACAGCGTTCTCTTAAAATCACGGATAAGGATAACATGATTGTGGAATATATTGCAGAGCATACACCGGAAAATTCCGTAGTATTTCTGACCGGAGTGGGAAAATGCTATCCGTTACTGCAATCACCAGAGGTATTCAACAAGATTCTTTACAATATGCCACAGCATTTTGCAAAGGTGCCTATGGTGCTGTTCTATCCGGGAACCTATACCGAACAGGAACTCATCATATTCAACGAAGTTCACGAAGATAATTATTACCGGGCATTCCGGCTGGTACGATAGGAGGTACGATAAATGCAGATAAGAGAAATGTTTGCAAAACCGATAGATCGTGATTTACAGGGGGTTATCATTGTAGGGCAGGACGAGACTGCCAATGTCAAGCAGGAGTTAGAAGAATACGTTGTCACAAGGGAATTGCAGAAGCATTTTGCAGATTTCTTTGCGGCATATAAGACCGGAATCACAGGGAATACATCAAAAACAGGTGTATGGATTTCCGGTTTCTTTGGAAGTGGTAAATCTCATTTCTTAAAAATCCTATCTTACATTCTGGAGAATAAAGAGATTGCAGGCAAGAAAGCAATCGACTATTTTGTGGACGATAATAAAATAGCTGATCCGATGGTACTTGCGGATATGCAGCTTGCCGCAAACACACCGACCGATGTTGTGCTTTTCAACATTGATTCTAAGAGCGATTCCAACAGCAAACAGAATAAAGACGCAATCGTGAATGTGTTCTTAAAGGTATTCAATGAGATGCAGGGATATTGTGGCGCAATGCCATTTCTTGCTGATTTGGAGCGAAGATTAAACGAAGAAGGCAAGTATGAGGAATTTAAGCAGAAGTTTGAAGAAAACTATGGAGATGCGTGGGTAGATTCCAGACAGGACTTCGATTTCATACAGGATGATATTGTAGATACTTTAATGGATATGGACTTTATGAGTGAAGCTGCCGCAAGAAACTGGTGCGAGAAAGCTGCTGAACCATACAAGATTAGTATTGAGGATTTTGCAAAACGTGTAAAGGCATATATTGATCGCAAGGGCAACAATCATCATGTGGCATTTCTTGTGGATGAAGTGGGACAGTATATCGGGGATGATTCCAACCTTATGCTGAATCTTCAGACCGTTCGTGAGGAACTGGGAAAAGAGTGCAACGGTAAAGCATGGGTGATTGTAACAAGCCAGCAGGATATTGATTCCATTACCAAGGTAAAAGGCAATGATTTCTCTAAGATTCAGGGACGATTTGATACAAGAATTTCTCTTTCTTCCGCAAACGTAGATGAAGTTATCAAAAAGCGTATTCTGGATAAAAAGGACACTGCAGCACAGATGCTGCGTCTGCTCTATGGGCAGAAAGCAACCACAATCAAGAATAAGATTGTGTTCAATGATGGCGTAGAGAAAAAATTATATGCAGATGAAAATGACTTTGCACTGGTTTATCCGTTTGTGCCATATCAGTTCAATCTCCTTGCAAGTGTATTGACCTCTATCCGTACCCACGGTGCATCCGGAAAGCATTTGTCAGAGGGTGAGCGTTCCATGCTTGCCATGTTCAAAGAGTCTGCAATGGATTATAAGGAGCATGAGGAAGGCACACTTATTCCGTTCCATGCGTTCTATGATGCACTGGAGAACTTCTTAGACCACAGCCATAGAGGAGTTATCATTAAGGCTTATGACAACAGCTTTATCAATCCGGATCATAAGACAAAAGATGTATTTGCAATTAATGTATTAAAGACCTTGTTCATGATCAAATATGTCAATGATGTGGAAGCAAACATTGATAACATCACGAGTCTTATGATTTCTGATATTGAAGATGATCGTATTGAGCTGAAAGCAAAAGTAGAGGACGCTCTGAAAGTGTTGATGCGCCAGATGCTTGTACAGAGAAACGGAGAAATCTATGTATTCCTGACCGACGAGGAGCAGGAAATCAATCGTGAAATCGAGAGCCAGAATGTGGAAATGGCAGAAGTAATCAACAAGGCTTCTGAGATGATTTTTGAGGACATTTTCACAGATAAGAAGTACCGCTATCCGGCATTTAATGGCAGATATGCGTTTCCTTTCAATTCTACTGTGGATGACAGACCATATAAGGCAAATCAGAACTATGATATTGGAGTACATATCTTAACACCTGCGGCGGATATGGGAACTGATGATACAACACTTCGCATGGTATCCGGACAGGGCAGAGAGGTACTTGTGGTTTTGCCGGATGATAGGGCATTTATGGACGAGATACAGAGATATTTGAAGATAGAGAAATTCCTTCGTTTGAACACTTCCTCTGTACTGCCGCAGTATGAGACAATCAAAGAAGGCAAGCGTCTGGAAATGCGTGAGCGTAATGCGAATGCGAGATTATATTTATCAGAGAGCTTAAAAGAAGCTGATATATATGTCAATGGCGATAAGGCACAGATCAATGCCAAAGAGGTATCCACTCGCATCAATGAAGCACTGGGAAGACTGGTATCTACAGTTTATCATAAGCTGTCATATATTGATGCTGCCTATGGCGAGGATGATATAAGAAAGCTGTTTAAGACCTCAAACCAGATTTCACTTAATCTTGAAGGCGGTACAGAGCCAAATGTTCATGCATTGGATGATGTATTAAGCTATGTTGCGGACAACACCCGTATGCACATGAAAACCTCCATGAAGAGTATTAAGGATAGATTTATGAAAGCACCTTATGGCTTTGTAGAAGATGATGTACATTGGCTTGTAGCAAAACTGTTTCGTAGAGGTGATTTAGCATTTTATGTGAATGGTTCTTCGGTATCGACACACAACAAGGAAGCAGAGGAGCTTATCAATTATATTACGAAAAAGAGTTTCGTAGATAAGTTGATGATCGAGCAGAAGGTTCGTGTATCAGAGAAGGAAATGAAAATTACCAAAGACATAATGAAGGAATTATTTGGCGCAACCGGAAGTTCTGATGATGAAGATGTGATGATGAACAGCTTTATAGGATATGCGAATAAGCTGGCATCTACACTTGGAGAACTGGAAGTACGCTATGAAAGTACAAGGTATCCGGGAAAACGTGTCGTAGAGTATGGAAGAAAACTTCTTTTGGGTCTGGTACAGATACAGACACCGACAGAATTTTTCCAGACAGTTGCAAAGAAACAGGACGATCTGCTTGATTTCGCAGAGGATTATGAACCTGTAAAAGCATTCTTCAACAGCGAGCAGAAAACAATCTTTGATAAAGCGGTATTGTATCTGAGTAAATATGATGACAGTAAGACTTACATCGTAGATGAAAATCTGGAAAATATTGTTGCTCAGATTAGCGAGATTGTAAAAAAGCAGTTTCCATATAGTGATATTCCGAAACTGCCGGAACTTCTGAAAAAGTTCAGCGATGTATATTCAGACATACTGGATGAACAGTTAAAGCCGGTGTTGGATTCGGTATATGATTCACAGAAACGAGTATTTGATGTACTGAATACAAAAGAGTATGCGGAAACCAAGAGAAGCAAATATTCTGCTATGTTTGATGAAATCATTGATGCAGCCAAAGGCTGTACCAATGTATCTGTCCTTAGAAGTTATGCGGACAGGGCAGAAGCATTGAAAATTCGTCTGCTTAATGAAATCACACAGATGGATCAGGAGATGGCAATAAAGAAAGCTGAGGAAGTCCGCAAGAGATTAGAGGAGCAGGCAAAAGCTGTTGGTGATGTGGATCAGGCGCAGATCGAAGCTGAGATACAGAAAAAAGTAGAAAAGATTAAAAAGACTAAGAATATATCAATCAAGAGCATGACAAAGACAGCATCATGGAGATTGGAAACTACAGAGGATGTAGACAAATACTTGAATGAATTGCGTCTGAAACTGGTTAGTGAGCTTGATACGGATACCATAGTCAATATTGAATTTTAGGAGTGAATACGATGAATAAGACTGCAATCAAGAATTTTGCAATATGGGCAAGAAACAGACTCATAGCAGATATAAAATATCGTGCCGGACTGATGGGCATTACTGAAAATGGCATTGCAAATGCACTGCCACAGTCTGGTTCTGCAACGGAATTTTATGATATTGGAACAGCAGAGCCTTATGCGATTAACGGTGAGGAAATCAAACAGCGTAGAGCATTAGTAGATGTAATCCGGGCAAAAGAAAAGGATTCCGATTATGCAGTAGCATACAAATATATCATTGAGGAAGTTGCCTATACATGGTTCAACCGCTTGATTGCAGTGCGTTTCATGGAGGTAAATGATTATCTTCCTTCCCACATGAGAGTATTGTCATCCGAGAGTGGCAAGACAGAGCCTGATATCGTAACCAATCCTTTTGATGCAGAATTAAATTTGTCCAGAGCAGAGGAAGAAAAGATTATCGCATTGAAAAGAGATAATAAGCTGGATGAAGCATTCCGTATGCTTTTTATCAAACAGTGCAATGCCTTAAATGACATACTTCCTGCCTTGTTTGAAAAGACCAGTGACTATACGGAGCTTCTGTTAAATTTGTCTGTGATTGATCAGGACGGCGTAGTATATCATCTGGTACATGATATTCCAGAGGAAGATTTCAATGTCAGCGAGGGTGGACAGGTAGAGATTATCGGCTGGATGTATCAGTATTACAATACAGAGCCGAAAAATGATGCTTTTGCGAAAAAAGGAAAAATCACAAAAGAGGAAGTACCTGCTGTTACACAGCTTTTTACACCGGACTGGATTGTACGCTATATGGTAGAGAACAGCTTAGGCAGATTGTGGGTAGAGGGACATCCGGATGCTGACCTGCAGGGCAGGTGGAAGTATTATCTGGAAGAAGCAGAGCAGGAGCCGGAAGTACAAGCAGAGCTTGCTAAGATTCGTGAAGAGTATGCAAAACTGAAACCGGAAGATATAAAGCTCATTGATCCGTGCATGGGTTCTGGTCATATCCTTGTGTATGCGTTTGATGTATTTATGCAGATCTATGAAAATGCAGGCTGGTCAGCAAGAGAAGCAGCACAGAGCATCGTGGAGCATAACATCTATGGACTGGATATAGATGATCGTGCCGCACAGCTTAGTTATTTTGCGGTTATGATGAAAGCACGCCAGTATGACAGACGCATTTTTACTCGTGGAGTACGTCCAAACGTCTATGCAATTCAGGAGAGTAATGGAATTAACCGGGAACAGCTCAAATATTTCGGTGCAGAACTGGATGAAATGGAGAAAAATACAGCCATTTTGCAGATAGAGGGACTTCTGGATACTCTGGTAGATGCTAAAGAGTATGGCTCGCTTTTGAATGTGGAAATGTATGACTGGGATTTGCTTCGTAGATGGGTAAACAGTGCTGATGAGGGAAGTCAGATTTCCATTGATACTTATGGACTGGATGAAACAACGAAGAAACTGAAAGAGCTGATTGAGATTGGTGCTATTATGTCACAAAAGTATGAGGTGATTGTGACGAATCCACCATATGCTGGAACAAGTAATTTAAGCGCTAAAATCAACGAATTTGTTAAAAAAACATATATACAGGGAAAAGCAGATTTATGTACTTGTTTTATGGAAAAGTAGTTTGTGGATGCTAAAGCCATATGGAAAAATGTCAATGATAATATACCAGCATGGCTTTCATTAGTTAGCTTTGAAAAATTAAGAAAATCTATTATTTCTGAAAATCAAATTGTAAATTTGATTCATTTTGGTCGAGGTGTATTTGGGTCTGACTTTGGTTCTGTTGCATTTGTTATAGGAAAGACCAAGTGCAATGAATATATAAGTACATTTTTGAAATTGTTTAAGAAACAAGGTTCAGTAGATAGTGTTGAAGAAAAAGAAAAAATGTTCTTTGATAATAATAAGCTATACTGTAATGAATCACTGTTTGAAAATATTGCAGGATGTCCCATTGCTTATTGGCTGACAAAAGAGTTTTTTTCAACATTTATGAATGAAAAAATTGGTGATAGGATTATCACACGAGAGGGAATGGCAACTGCAGATAACGATAGATTTTTAAGATTATGGAATGAAGTAAACATAGATAGTATAGGATTCCATATTGAGTCTACTGAAGAAGCAGTTATTAGCCAAAAAAAATGGTTTCCATATAACAAGGGTGGAGAATATCGGAAGTGGTATGGAAATCAGAATTACATTGTTAACTGGGAAAATGATGGTTTTGAAGTGAAAAATAATATCGATTCCAAAACAGGAAGAATAAGATCACATAATTACAATGGAGAATATGCGTTTAGAAGCGGATTTACGTGGACATCGTTAAGTATAAGTAGCATTTCTGTTAGAAAATCTGAATGTGGTTTTTTGTTTGATTCAAAAGGGGCAATGGGATTTGCAAATGATGAAACAGTTGTGAATAGGACAGTTGCTCTTTTGAATGGCAAAGTTGGTGCAGAATATTTGAAAATTTTTTCTCCTACAGTAGATTTCAAAGTAGGAGATATTATTCAAATACCATATATTGAGGGAAACGATGAAAGCATACAGAAAATAGTTGGACAAACTATAGCAATTTCAAAATCAGACTGGGACTCCTTTGAAAATTCATGGGATTTCAAACGTCACCCATTGCTTTCGGTCATACCTCGAAATTCTGTATTATTTGACGATACAAATGATATTGATTTAGCAGAATGTTACACCTGTTGGGAAAATGAGTGCAATGAGCGTTTCAATCAGCTCAAAGCCAATGAGGAAGAATTGAACCGTATTTTCATAGACATTTATGGATTGCAGGATGAATTGACACCGGAAGTAGACGACAAGGATGTGACTGTCCGCAAGGCTGATTTACAGAGAGATATTAAGAGCCTGATTTCCTATGCGGTTGGCTGTATGTTTGGTCGTTACTCTATGAATTGAGGAAGGTCTGGTATATGGCAGGCCGGAGAATGGGACGATAGTAAGTACACCACATTCATACCGGATGCGGATAATATTATTCCAATCACAGATGAAGAATACTTTAGAGGACGATATTGTATCACGCTTCTGCACATGGTTAAAAACTGCATTTGGAGCAAAGTCTTTAGAGACAAATCTGGATTTCATTGCAAAGGCACTTGGAAATAAGGGAGATACAAGCAGGGAGATTATTCGCAATTATTTCCTCAATGATTTCTTCAAAGACCATTGCAATACCTATTCTGTCACAGGTTCTGGCAAGCGTCCGATTTACTGGCTTTTTGACAGCGGTAAGCAGAATGGATTCAAGGCGCTGGTGTATCTGCACCGTTACAATGCGGATACAATCGGTAATATTCGTGTAGACTATCTGTATCGAATGCAGCGTGTATATGAATCGGAGATTGGACGTATGCAGGATACGATTGATAACAGCAAGAACAGCAGAGAAGTATCACTTGCAACGAAGCGTAAAGAAAAATTACAGAAACAGCTTAAAGAGTGCCGGGAATATGATGAAAAAATCGGACATCTGGCATTGGCGAGAATAGAGCTTGATCTGGATGATGGTGTCAAAGTCAATTACCGAAAGGTTCAGACGGCATCAGATGGAAAATTCTATGAGATACTGGCAGATTCTAAAAATATTATGACAAAAAAATAGTAGAGCTACATTTATTTTATACAATAGGAGTTCGATATATAATGAAAACCGAATTTATTAAGTTTCAAAGTGAGGATAAAATAGACTTATTATTACATGGAATGGTATATATGAAGGAATTACAATATTATGTTGATTTAGAAAAAAAAGAGCAAAATGATATTGTAGGTGATGCTTTAGAAAATGCGGTTTTTTCTAAAGCATATGAAACACCAAGTGGAATACCCTGTAACTTGATTCTAAAGAATGGATTTTGTAAAAGTTTTGTGTTTTGTATTTACGAAGCAGATTTGGATGATGATAGAAGTGTAATTATGCACGAGTCTGACAAAATAAAAAGTTTGGAGATTATGCTTTATGGATAAAAAATATGGATCAATTTATAAAGCGCATTCAGTTAGCAGCACTAAAAAGAGATTATCATATTACAAATGATAAAGTGATTTATTATGATGATACGGAAGAGGTTCCAATTGAAGTGATGCAGTCAGTAAGTGATAAGGGAACATATGCATTTGGCAAAAGAAAGAAGTTTAAATATCAAAACGAATATCGCTTTGTAATAAATACAAAATTGGATGAAATACCGAATGAGGATTATTTAATTCTTGACATTGGTGATATTAGTGATATTACACAAAAGATAAAAACACAAGATTTGATTAATGGCAAAAGATTACTATAGTTATTTATAAATTATTGGAGGCTATGTTATGGCAGAAGATACTCTGTTTTCCGGCGAATCAAAGAATGTTGAGTATAAGGTTACTGTACCAGAGAAAAGCGAAAAATACATGAAAACAGTGGTAGCTTTTGCCAATGGCAGAGGTGGCAGGATTGTTTTCGGAATAGATGATAAGACCTTGGAGATTGTGGGAATGGATGTAGATAACATCTATAAGACGATGGATGCCATTACCAATGCAATCTCTGATTCCTGTGAGCCTGCAATCAGACCGGATGTAGCAATGCAGACGGTCAAGGATAAGACTGTGATTGTGGTTGAGGTATTTCCGGGTGCGGAACGTCCGTATTATATCAAATCACAGGGCATGTTTGAGGGTACTTATGTGCGTGTAGCAGGCACAACCAGACATGTAGAAGATTACATGCTAAGAGAGCTGATGCTGGAAGGCAAGAACAGGTATTATGACAGCGAAATATGCCAGAATATGAAAATAACGGACAGTGAAATTGAGGAGCTTTGTAAGAGTATGAAAGAAACTGCCATAAGAAACACATGGCAGGACAGCGAAAAGGCAAAGGTTAAGGATGTTACCAAAAATGTACTGATTTCATGGGGCATTCTGAAAGAAGAAGGCGGAGAAGTATATCCGACCAATGCGTATGCACTTCTGACCGGACGAATGTTTCAGCAACCTGTCATTCAGTGTGGCGTATTCAAGGGAACGAATCGTGCTCACTTTGTTGACCGTAGGGAATTTGAAGGCTCCATTCAGGAACAGATGGAGGCTGCATATCAGTATGTCCTTGAAAAAATCAACATGGGGATGACAATAAAGGGTATGTATAGACAGGATGTGTATGAACTGCCTACGGACAGTATCCGTGAGCTGATCGCAAATGCCGTGGCTCACCGTAGTTACCTTGAGCCGGGAAACATACAAGTGGCATTGTTTGATGATAGATTAGAGATTACTTCTCCGGGAATGCTTCTGAATAATGTTACGATTGCAAAAATGATGGAAGGATATTCAAGACCGAGAAATCCTGCAATCGCAAGTGCATTTGCATACATGAAAATTATTGAAAAATGGGGAACCGGAATACCGAGGTTATTTGAAGCCTGTGAGGAATACGGATTACCAAAGCCGGAGCTGATTGATTTTGATGGCGATTTCAGAGTAAATATGTACCGTAAGGTAAAAGGTGAGTTTGGTGTCAATGGTGTGACTACCCAAACTACCCAAACACACCAAACTACCCAAAGCAAGGAATCAACACTATCAGATGATGATAAAAAGATATTGGAATTAGTCCATAATTATCCGTCCATGTCTCAAAGAGAGTATGCAAATGAATTGGGATGGAATTTAGATCGTGTGAAGTATTATTTAAGAAAAATGAAAACACAAGAACTGATTAAGCGTGTG
>ENA-OQKA01000392-OQKA01000392.1-human-gut-metagenome-genome-assembly--contig:-NODE-392-length-11515-cov-2.455216_pt1 | contig 11515 bp, 14 predicted proteins | sample MGYA00242644_ERZ504789 | MGnify/ENA primary metagenome ERZ504789 (study PRJEB26092, sample SAMD00036423) | human gut metagenome | host: Homo sapiens | study: EMG produced TPA metagenomics assembly of...
TTACTTTACCATACGTTGCTTGGATTTAATCCAAGGTCAGAGGTAAGGATTGCTTTCTCAATTCCTTTGATCAGGCTGCTTTCCCATGGCTGGATCTGGATCATACGAGCTTCCGGGACAGTGATATTTGCCACCTGCTGAAGAGGTGTCGGAGCTCCGTAATAATCTACGGCGAGTTTGTCAAGGATATGCGGGTTCGCACGTCCTGCACGAATTGTAACCAGTTCGCTCTCAAGGCTTGCCAATGTCTTTTTCATCTTCTCTTCATATTTCTGAATTCTCTCATCCATTAGGTTCGTCTCCCTCTTTTTATAGTTTTTATATTACACTTTCTCTGTAAACTGACTTATAAGCCTTACTTATACAGTAACCTTAGTTCCGACAAATTTGCCATGTACTGCATTGATGATGCTGTCTTTTTCATCCAGTGCAAATACCAGCATCGGCATCTTCTGTTCCATACACATGATCGATGCTGTCAGATCCATAGCTGCCAGTTTCTTTGCAACTACTTCTTCAATGGAAATTTCATCATATTTTACTGCATTCGGGTTTGTCTTCGGATCACTGTCATAAATTCCGTCAACAGCTTTTGCAAGAAGGATTGCTTCTGCTTTCGATTTCTACTGCGCGAAGTACAGTGGCTGTATCTGTGGAGAAGTAAGGATGTCCTGTACCGCCTGCAAAGAATACGATCTTGCCCTGTGCAAAGCTTGCTTCCACTGCATCCTTAGAGTAAAGGCTTGTAAATGCACCGCATACAAATGGTGTAAAGATTTCTGTCTTTAATCCAAGGTATCTGCAGATATCAGATACATAAATACAGTTCATAACTGTTGCAAGCATACCAATCTGATCAGCCTTATTCCTGTCGATAGTCTCACTGGTGCGTCCTCTCCAGAAATTACCTCCGCCGATCACGATGCCGATTTCCAGTCCTTCCTCAGCAATTGTCCTGATCTGCTTTGCAACTTCAATAACAGTCGCCTCGTCAAATCCGGTCTTCTTTTCACCGGCAAGGGCTTCACCGCTTAATTTTAATAATACACGTTTCATAGTAACTGTCTCCTGAAATTAATTTTATCGCAGGTAACAGAGGATCGGAATACCTCCTCTGTTACATTCGTAGTTCTATTCTACCATATTCCGGCAACAATTTCATTACCATTTTCATCAACTGTTGTAGAAACTGTGAAATTGCTGTAATAATGGAATCCTGTTTTACCTGTCTCAGGATCATCCTCATAGCTGCTGCCCTGTGGAGAACCGCATGCGCCTTCCAGTGCATCCAGAGACTGACCGATATACTGTTCTGCTGTGGAAATCATATCGCCGCCATTTCCCGGATCATCGTTACTGCCCGGATCATCATTAGTACCCGGATCGTCTGAGTTTCCTCCATTGCCCGGATCATCTGAACTATCCCCGGTTCCATTGCCACTGTTATTATTCTGATCAGAACTGTTGTTACTATCTGTGGAATCTGAATCATCTGCAGAATTCTTATCACTGTCGTCTGTGGAATCTGATTCAGACTCACTGTCATCTGTAATTCCAAGACGTTCCTTTACCGCATCAAGCGTGGATACTTCTTTTGTTGATGTACCTGTCAGATATTTTGCATATGGGATCGCATCATCATCTGTGCCATCCATACATAACGTAATCTGCGAAATTGTTCCAAGCGGAATATCGCGGAAAAAGCATTCATTCGTGTCCTCATCAGTATATGCAATACGGATATCATAGGAAGCTGTACTCTTGTTGGATGTTGTCTGCGTATCTGATGTCTGTGTATCTGATGTCTGTGTACCTGATGTCTGTGTATCTGATGTCTGTGTACCTGATGTCTGTGTACCTGATGTCTGTGTATTTGCAGTCTGCATATAATATAGTGCCTTGTCCTTATCTGTCAGGGTAAACATTCCATTGATGAGATCATCTCCCCATCCTCCATCCTCGTCTGCATCATAATCCTCACTGTCTTCATCCACATGAGTCCGGATATAGAGTGACTGGATGTCATCCCCTGTATTATTTACAAACACAATCTTAGATGCTGTGGAAGTTTTCTCCCCCATTACATTCTTTATGTCTTCATCTGCTGTCTGCTGCATATCCACCATATCGACTGCCTTGGTTACTTCAGGAGTCGGGGTAGCTGTTACCTCTACAGGTGCTGTCTCTGTTGTCTTTTTCTTACCACATCCGGCAGCTGCCACTGTCATTACCAACAGACCTGCCAGTATTAAATAACGTTTCTTCATAATATATTCCCTCCTGCTATATGGAATATCTTTTTTCTTTTTAACAATGTCATTTTTTCAATTCCCTATTATTGCAGAGTATCGAAAACTTGTCAACTAAGCCTCTGCCGATTTCATACAATTTTAAGACTTTCAGATTTTTAAAATCTCTGCCTGCGGACGCATTCTTATGAAAAAATCACATTTTTCCTACTTCATATTATTGCACAAAAGGAAACGCTCACTGTAATCAGCGGATACTCACCAGAAAGGATGTTACTGTGACTTTCACTCGCAAAAAACACCTCGCGGAATATTACCAGTGAACAGTAACGAAAGGACTACCATGTTGCTCTGGCAGTCCTTTCTCATCTCTTTGTGGTCATATTTAATATATTTCTATCCTGCCAGCTTCATCAGAAGTTCCACGCATTCTTCCTCTGATAAAACCGAAGTATTCAGGCAGATATCATAATTTTCCATTTTTCCCCATTCATGTCCTGTATAAAAGTTATAATAATCTCTTCTCTGACGGTCTTTATATGCAATCCTGTCAAGTGCTTCCTCCTGAGAAATATGCTTATTTTTCTTAATCCGTTTAATACGGTCTTCCATATCAGATGCATAAATATACACGCGAAGCAGCTGATTATCATCCTTCAGAATCTGGTCTGCACATCTTCCCACAAAAATGCATGGACCTTCCTGTGCCAGGCGCTTCACTGTCTCTTTCTGCGCATGAAACATCTTCTCCGGAATCGTCAGGCGTTTTTTATCCTGCGATTCTTCTGACATCATTACTCCGATTGCATAAAGAAGACTGGTCTTGCCTTTAAATTCATTGATGATTTCCTGACTGATTCCATGCCTCTCTGCTTCCTTCGGCAAAAATTTACTGTCGTAACAGGGAACTCCCATTTTTTCTGAAAGCAAAGCTGCAATATATCTTCCACCGCTTCCATACTGTCTGCTGATCGTGATTGTTTTCATAGGGCACCACTCCTTTCAGCTCATCTGCCTGAAAATGAATTGTTATTTTTTTATCTATATGATAGATTATAAGAATTTTCGAATATTTTTGCAATATCCATTAATTTTTTCATAACATTTCACAATTTTGAGCCAAAGGATTTAGTAATATTATCAATATAGATTCTTAACCTTAAATTCACGCTCTGCTTCTCTTCTCTGGTCTTTCTTTGCGATATCCTGTCTCTTGTCATAAAGTTTCTTGCCTCGAGCCATTCCAATTTCCACTTTTACCAGACTGTCTTTGAAATAAACTTTCAGAGGTACTAAAGTTAACCCTTTTTCTTTGAGCTTTGCTTCAATCTTATTGATCTCATATCTGTGAAGCAGAAGCTTACGGATTCTCAACGGGTCTTTGTTGAAAATATTGCCTTTTTCATAAGGGCTGATATGCATTCCGTAGATGTAAACCTCTCCGTTCTCTACACGGATAAAGGATTCCTTGATGCTGCATTTGCCCATACGCAGGGATTTTACTTCTGTTCCTGCAAGGGCAATACCGGCTTCATAAGTATCTTCTATAAAATAATCATGAAATGCCTTTTTATTATTGGCAATCAGCTTCATTCCTTTTTTCTTTGCCATAATATCCTCCAAGCCATTTTTATTTAATTCTCTTCTTCATCATTCCAGATATCAGCAACCAGCTCAAAATCTACTGTTTTGAGCATTTTATCTGCATCTGCCACACGGACACAGACTTTATCTCCCAATTTGTAGTACTTTCTTTGTCATCTCTCCGCGGAGTTCGTAGGTTTCCTGGTCGAAGATATAGTAGTCATCCCGCAGAGTGTTGACATGTACCAGACCTTCTACTGTATTTGGGAGTTCTACGTAAAGCCCCATCCGGTAACGCCTGAGATAATTCCCTCGAATTCCTCTCCCAGATGGTAGGACATATATTCTGCTTTCTTCAGCTTGTCTGATTCACGTTCTGCCTTCATCTGCACGGCGTTCACATACACTGGACTGTCTCGCAAACTTCAATCAAGGATTTCAGCATAGTGTTCGGTTCTGCCTTCACGCATCAGTCTGCCTCGTAAGTTATCCTTAATGATCCTGTGGATCTGCAGATCAGGGTATCTTCTGATCGGAGATGTAAAATGGCAGTAATATTTTGCTGCCAGTCCAAAGTGACCGCTGCATTCTGTTGTATATTTCGCCTGTTTCATGGAACGCAGCACCAGACGGCTGATCATTGCTTCATTCGGAAGCCCTTCGATACTTTCGATGATTTGCTGAATTTCTTTTGGAGTGATCTCTTCTTTTGCTTTCTGAATCTTCACACCCTGATTGTGAAGTAATGTCAGAAGACTCTCCACTTTCTCCGGATCCGGATTATCATGGGTTCTGTATACAAACGGAATCTCTTCTGTGCAGTATTCCTGTGCCACAGTCTCATTTGCCATCAGCATGAAATCTTCAATGATTTTGGTTGCCACATTTGCTTCATATGGCTTAACATCGATTGCTTTTCCTGCTGCATTAAGAATAATCTTGCTCTCCGGAAAATCAAAGTCAATGGAACCCCTGTGATGACGGCTGTTTCGTAAGATTCCGGACAGTTCTTTCATCATAAAGAACATCGGGATAAGTGCCTCATACCGTTTCTTTGCTTCTTCGTCTGTGTCCTCAAGAATATTCTTTACATCAGTATAGCACATTCTCTCATTTACGTTAATCACTGTTTCCGCGATCTGATGGGAAACTACCTTACCCTTTTCGTTAATGTCCATCAGGCAGCTCAACGCCAGTCTGTCCTCTCCCTGATTCAGAGAACAGATTCCATTGGAAAGACGTTCCGGCAACATTGGCACAACGCGGTCTGCCAGATAAACACTGGTTCCACGTTTCAGTGCTTCCCTGTCCAGAGCACTGTTGTACTGTACATAGTTGCTTACATCTGCGATATGGACTCCCAGATGGTAAATGTCCCCCTCTTTTGTCAGGGAAATCGCATCATCCAGGTCTTTGGCATCTTCGCCATCAATAGTGACTGTCTGCAGATGTCTCAGATCCAGTCTTCCATCTCTGTCTGCATCCAGCACATGATCCGGAACACGCTGAGCCTGCTTCATTACTTTCTCAGGAAATTCACTTGGGATTCCGAAGCTCTTGACGATTGCCAGGATATCTGTACCCGGTGTTCGGATATTTCCCAGATTCTCCTTAATTTTTCCTTCAGGATTCTTATTTCCGGAACCATAATCTGTAATCACCACGATTACTTTATCACCATTTTTTATTCCTGCCGCTTCTTTTCTCGGAATGAAGATATCTTTGGAAAATTTCGGATTATCACTGATCACAAAACCGAAATCCCGATTTAACTGATAAGTTCCTACAATTTCAGGCATACCACGCTCTAGAACCTTCACAACTACGCCTTCCTGGCGTTTTCCCTCTTTTTGTCATTTCTGATGATGATCCTTACTTTATCCTGATGCATAGCTGTTCCTGTATCACTTTCAGGAATAAAGATATCCTCATCCTGCCCTTCAATTTCTACGAAGCCGAAACCTTTGGGATGTCCGATGAATGTTCCCTCAGCCTGGATTCCCTCCGGCTGCTCTTTTTATTTTTATCTTTTTATTTTTATCTTTCTTCTTTCTGCCATACTCTGATCCGTATTCTTCTCTTCGGTCATCGTAATAACGGTCATCTTTTTTCTTTTTCCATTTTCCTTTGACCTTTTCATATCTGCCCTTGCGGTCTACAGATACCTTTCCTTCCTCGCAAAGTTCGTCCAGAACATCATACAGCTCTCTTTTCTCTTCTTTTGAAAGTCTCAGAAGAGAAGAAATCTCGCGGAGTCTCATTGGCTGATAAATAGGATCTCCCATCAGTTCCAGGATAAACTTTTTCTTCTGTCCATATCTTTTTTACTCATATTACTCCTCACAGCCTCCGCAGAGGACTTTTATCTGATTCAGCTCTTTATGACACAAAAAACACTCTTGCACATAACAAGAGTGTTTCAAATTTCTTTTCTGATTAACCAAGCATATTTAATGCTACAGAAATTACAAAAAATAAAGTTCCCATAATAGTGGTTGCCTTAACAAGTCCGCCCTCCATGGAACGACCTTTGTTCTTACCCCAGTATGTTTCTGCTGCTCCGGCGATAGCACCAAGTCCCTGCTGCTTACCTTCCTGCATAAGAACTACTACTGTAAGAGCGATGCAATCTATTATGAAAATGACACTCAGAATGATCTTAATAATCTGCACTTCGTTACACCTCCTAATCAACTGAGTTTCATTGTAACATAGCCGGATGGGGATTTCAACCACAATTCAGAGTTTTTGTCAGGTTTCTTAACAATTTTTTTCATTTTCTTTAAAAGGATTTTCATACACTGCCAGTTCTCCCAATGCCTCATGGATACGAAGAAGCTGATTATATTTGGCATTTCGGTCCGAACGGCAGGGTGCACCTGTCTTAATCTGGCCGGCACCTGTGGCAACTGCCAGATCTGCGATAAATGAATCTTCCGATTCTCCTGATCTGTGAGAAATTACTGTCCTGTATCCCGCTTTCTGTGCCATTTCCACTGCATCCAATGCTTCTGAAAGTGTTCCTATCTGGTTTAATTTTATCAGAATGGCATTTGCCGCTCCCAGTTTGATACCACATGCAAGACGTTTGATATTCGTGACAAACAGATCATCACCTACGAGCTGTATTTTGTCTCCCAGTCTTTTTGTCATCTGTTTCCAGCCTTCCCAGTCATCTTCCTCAAGTCCATCTTCAATGGAAACAATCGGGAACTTCTCTGCAAGTTTTTCATAATATTCTATCATCTCGCCGGAATCCCTGAGAACTTCTTCCCCTTTCATTTTTCCTTCTCCGGGGAAAACATAAACGCCTCTTTCTTCATCGTACAGTTCACTTGCCGCAGCATCAATTGCAATGCTGATATCCTTTCCGGGTTCATACCCTGCCTTTTTTACTGCTTCCAGAATCACTTCCAGGACGCTTTCTGAATCGGAAAGATCCGGTGCGAAACCTCCCTCATCCCCGACTGCTGTTGACAGACCTTTTTGTTTCAGGATAATTCTGAGAAACTGGTATACTTCCGCACACATTCGGATCGCCTGCTCCATATTTTCCGCTCCCGTCGGCATGATCATGAATTCCTGTAAATCCACCGTATTGTCAGCGTGACGTCCCCCTTGTGTCAAGCTAATGACACAAAATTTTTGTAATTTGTCCATCATCACTTCAACTGCAGATTTTCTGCACCTGCTCTACATACTTCACCAGCTCATCAGCAAAATTCCATTCAATTTCTATTCGCTTATCATTATATACCTTGATACCACGAATAAAAGTTACTGCTATCTCTCTGGTTAATTGCTTATTTCCTTCGATCAGGTCTGTCAGGCACTGTCTGCCATCGGGCGGAAGTTCAAATAAACGTTCAGCCGCTTCACTCTGTTCTGTCTCCATTTGCGCTATCGCTAAGGTTTCTTTCTCAATTTGTTTATCCAGCTTGTCATTTTTTCTGGTGAACTCTTCTTCTGAGATTTCTTCCATTGCATATCGCATATATAGTTCAGTCTTCTGGTGCTTGTATCTGCTAATACTGTCTTTGGCATCCCGAATCTTTTTGCAGCTCCATTCACTTTTGATTTTAATTCTGCTTTCTGTAATTCGAGTACCGGTTCAGCATCATCACTGATCTTTGCAAACAGCTTTATTGCCCTGAAAATCATCTCATTGAACTCGTCATCATATAAATTGTCTGTTACACAATCTTGATTTGCCGCATTAAATTTCCTTGGGCACTTAAAGTGCGGATTGCATCTGGTTACATGCTGTAGATTCTGACCGCATCCCCCACATTTTACCAATCCTTTCAGCGGATAATTATTATTGTGGGTTTTGCTCCTCTTTCTGGAATTTAATTCCAACTTTTCCTGTACAGCATCAAACACCTCTTTAGAAACAATCGCTTCATGCGTACCCTCAACCACAATCCAGTCTTCTTCTTTTGTTTTCAAATGCTTATTACTTCCTACCGAAGCAACTTTCCACTTGCCGCCAATCGTAGTTCCCGTATACGTTTCTGTCATCAGTATCAGTCTTACAGTTACTGGATACCAGATATATTTTTCTGTTGTTTTCTTCACACCAGTTTTCAGAACTTCTCTTTTATATTGACCTGGACTCATAATTTTCTGCTCATTCAGGTAACGTGCCAGCTGAGTAATATTCATTCCATCAAGATATTTCTGAAATATCATCTTCACAACAGGCGCTGTCTCCGGATTAATCACGAGGCTGGTCACATCTTCATCAGGCTTCAAATATCCATACGGTGCTCTCGCTCCCATATATTTTCCAGCTTTCTGACGCTGTATCAAAGTTCTTTTTACTTTAACGGAAGTATCAATGCTATGATGTTCGTTAATAATATTTCTGAAACCAACATCTATTCCCGGCATACCAGATTCATATTTCATACTATCAACATTATCATTGATCGCTATGAATCTCACATTCATAAATGGAAAAATTTGTTCCAGATATGTGTCAATCTCTATATGATTCCTGCCGAATCGAGAAAGGTCTTTCACTATAATTGTGCTGACTTTTCCATCTCTTACTAATTCCATCATACTTTGGAATCCTGGGCGATCGAAATTCGTTCCACTATAGCCATCATCTTTGAATTCTAACACTTCCGTATTTTTGAACTCATTTTTACTGGCTATGTATTGCCCAATCACAATTCTCTGATTTGTAATACTATTGGATTCATCCAGCATATCCTCATCTTCCAGCGACAATCTTAAATACTTTACTATGCATTTACCATCTGACATCTGATCACCCCCTCCTCTAAAATTTCTGATAACGCCTGTATTTCATCTTGAAATTTAAATTCGATCTCTATACGTTTGTCTTCATATAAAGAGATTTTCTTTATATAAGAACGGACAACATCTTTTGTAAGGAATTCCAAATTCTTTCCTTTACTGAATTCAGCAAGCCACGAGAAGTTCTTTTTACACAATTTTTCTGTAATTTTTCTACTCTTCTCAATTTCTTTCTGTCTTGTAACCAGGTCTTTTTCGACCACGGTTATTCTTTCTGTCATACGATTATATGCATCCGTATCAATCTCGCCCGAAACATATTGCTCATATAATTCAAATCGTCTTGCTTCGTTCCTTTTATTGAGCTGAACAATTTTACTCTGTTCCCTGTTCAAATATTTTTGGAATGTTTCAAAATATTCACCATTAAAGCGTTTCAGTTGCGTTTTTAATTCACATACTGTTTTTAGCTGCATGATGAGTGCCCGATACACCAGTTCATCAATTACTTCTTCTTTCCAGCGATTACAGTTATATTTTTCCTTGGAAATTTTTGCATAATTACCACAAATGAAATAGTAATTGTAATACAAAACACCATTCTTTTCGCTGTAATAGTATCTCCGAACCATATTAGCGCCACAGTCACCACAGTATATCAATCCAACATACTTATTATCCTGTTTTCCATGAGTCTGCATATTCGATAAATCTTTTTTGGGCAATGCTTTCTCCTGCTTTAATTTGATTACATTTTGTACTTTTTCAAATAATTCAGCACTCACTATAGCCTTATGGGTATTCACATGTTCAATCCATTCTTCTTTATCCAACATTTACATTTTTTTTCTTTTGTAAGTAAGTGAAGTTTCTTGTTTTTAATGTTGAATAAGTATTTCCCAAATAGTGCCTATTTTCCGCAATCTGTTTAATTACAGATGATTGCCAATGCATATCCGTTTCGTCAATTCTATCCAAGAATAACTTCCCAGTTCTTGCGTATACCCTTGGCGAAGCCAGCAGCATGGTATTAAACTCTCTCGAAATTTTCAAATATGACTGCCCTGCAGCAAGTTTTTCAAATATTTCTACTACATACGGTGCAGTTAAAGGATCGGGAACAGTAGTAGATTTTCCTTTTTCATCTCTAGCTCTCTTATACCCATAAGGAGCATCTCCACCACAATATTCACCTGACTCCATCTTAATTTTCATGGCACTTGTCATTTTTACAGATGCATCTTTTGCATACATATCATTTGCCAGATTCGATATCATGATTCCCAGCATCTGATTGTCACATTCTGGACTGATACTGTCATAGTATCATTGACTGATATAAAGCGCACTTGCATAAATGGAAATATTTTTTCCAGATATTTTGATACTTCTTCCAAATCTCGACCAAATCGTGATAAATCCTTTACTATGACCGTATTTATTTCTTTTGTTTTGATGTCACCAAGCATTCTCACAAAGTCATCTCGATCAAATTTCGTACCTGATATACCGTCATCCTTATAAAACTTTACAACTTCAATATCCGGATGAGATTCTGCGTAAGAAAGAGCGATCAGTTTCTGTGTCTCCAGCGATTCTCTCTTCTCACCATTGATATCTACAGATATTCTGGTATAAATACCGGCTTTCCAGATCTTCTTCGGTGATGCCTGCACAAATGCTTCAGCTTGTTTCATCTGGCGATTTCTTGTTCTTGCCATTATACAGCCACCTCCTGTTTTGTTTTTCCAATCTGTTCTGCCAGTCTTGCAGCTGTTACCAACTCATCTTGGAATCGGTAAACAATCTCTATTTTTTTTCCTTCAAAGACATTTATTTTTTCCACATACTGAAGAAGCATATCTCTGTCAAGATCTCCCAGCGACGGTTTCTCAAGAAATGTGTTTACCCATTCTTCGCACAGCAGTTTATTTTCAAGGAGATTTTCCATATACTCTTCCTGCTTTTCAATATTGCTTTCCAGACTTTTAATTTCTGTCTGATACCGTTCTCTAAGCAAAGCGTAATCATCCCTAGAAATAACTCCTGACGCAAGATTTCCCGATAATGAATGTAACAACTTATAATATTTATTGACTTTGTTTCGTAACTCAAGTATCTGGTCATCATGCTGTATCAATGTCTGTGTATCCAAAGAATTCTCTTTCAAATACTCCATTGCACTCCGTATGGCATCCGTCATCTTACTGTATATTTTCAAAGAATCCATTACCAGCTGAATCAGCACATCTTCTCTGATACTATGTCTGGAACATTGATCCTTCTTTTTATTGTAAGAAGAACAGATATAAAAACTGTCTTTTCTCCTTTATAACTGTTAGTTCGCCGGATCAGATTACTTCCACAGTCTCCACAGGATAATAACCCACCAAACAAATAAAGTCTGTTTTCTC
>ENA-OQKA01000393-OQKA01000393.1-human-gut-metagenome-genome-assembly--contig:-NODE-393-length-11514-cov-3.427417_pt1 | contig 11514 bp, 9 predicted proteins | sample MGYA00242644_ERZ504789 | MGnify/ENA primary metagenome ERZ504789 (study PRJEB26092, sample SAMD00036423) | human gut metagenome | host: Homo sapiens | study: EMG produced TPA metagenomics assembly of...
TTTCATATGCTTCATTGGATTTCTCAGCTCCGCTGAATTCACTGGCCGGATATGCAAGAATATATTTATTTCGCGCCATCTGCAGACGTTCTGCCTGTTCCTGCTCCTTATCTGCCAGATCTGCAATCTCTGTCTTCTTCCTGTTAATCACGGACTGCCCGGATTGCTTTTTTAACAATTCCCACACTTCCTGTTCGAGTTCTTCATTGGCAATATATCCCTGCAGCTTTTCCTCCAGCTGCTGTCTTCTGGACTCATTTTCTCCGGAAAGCTGCCCATACCGGCTGGTTAGCTTTGCCAGCTCTGTCTGCACTTCATCGATCTCAGTCTGGATGTCCCGCACCTGCTTCTTTAAAGCCTTTTCCTTCTCTTCGAGTTCTTTGTATGCCCCCTCCCGCAAAAAGCGGATCACTTCTTCGAGTTCTTTCTTGGTTTTATTTACCTTTGCAAGCTCAGCACCCGCCTTGGAGAGTTTCACGTAATGAGATGGCTCATCTTTCAGACACTCAAATTCTCTTGCAGCTTTTAATCTGCGCAGCAGATGATCCAATTCCGTCTCCTGTCTGCTTAAATCTTCCACATCGTTTTCATATTCTGTAAGCCGCGCCTTGGAAACACGGCGTCCAATACACGCTCTGGTCGTATAGTCTTTTTTCTTAAGATGCCGGAAAATAAAATTGCTGTACGAATAACAATCCGGTGTCACACCATCCCTTACCTGCTCCAGTTCCTCCACAGACCTGCATTTCATAATATGTCCCAGATACCGTTTCAGGCATACATCCACATAAGCATCCTCTGTCTTTACTGCATCATATAAAGATCCTTCCAAACAATCCGGCTCACTGTCCGCAATCGCCTTGGAATTAATTAAATCCACATTTTCATATTGCTTCATGTTGCGAAACAGGACTGCTGCCTCATGTGCATATTGTGGTTCCGTGATCAGGGAACGTTTTAATCTTCCCATGCGTCCCTCGATGGCATTTTTCCATTCTTCCTCCTGCACATCAAACAGATCAGCAAAAATCTGCACCCTGACAGTCGTTCCATAGCGGTCACTCAGCTGTTGGGATAATGCCGTTCTTGCAGACCTCAGATTCTCCTCATATGGTTTGCGGTTATGTTTCATGTCATCCACCAGCCGCTTTTTTTCTTTTAATTCTTTTCCGATCTCGCGTCTCTGCTCACTGTAATCCTCCACTTCATTTTCGATATTCTGCTTGGCAGATTCAATTTTTAAATGCAGGTTCTGGCACAATTCCTCCGTTACGTTTCCACTGCCAAGTTCTGCAATCAAGTTTAGAACCGGATTACTGATATAATCGGTGATCACATCATCTTCTTCCCAGTTTTTCATTCCAAGAAGGATCTTGTTCCACTGTCTCGTATTATCCGCAAGCATCTGGCTGCGTGCATCCAGTTCCTCATACTGCTGCTGTTTTCCACCCAAATCACTGGACTTAAGATCTGCACTGACCTGAATCAGTTCCTGTTCGGTTTCCCCACGCACAGCAGAACGTTCTTTTATCTTTCCATGCAGCTGCTCCTGTTTCTCTGCAATGATCTTTTTATCCTCTTCCGCGGTCTGAATTCTTGCCCGCAAATCTTCAATTCCAATGCAGCGGATCATTGCCTCTGCCCGGATCTTATCGGACTGCAGACGCACAAGTTCCTGCCCGGATGTCTGAATATCTGTCAGTATCTCGATTCGTTTTCTCAGATCTTCTATTTTATCTTTGATCTGCCGGTAAGAATCCAATTGTTCACTAATCGTGGCAATGGTATTGGAAGTGTTCTTTGGAAACATATAATCACGAATAAACTGTCCCGTTCCATTGGTCATTTTCAGGGCAATTGCACTTTTTTCCATCGTGATAAAACGGTTCTGATCAATATACCCGAGAATCACATCATACAGAGTTCCCAGGTATGCCTCTTTGGAACCATAAATGCGGTTGACTTCTCCCTTTCCGCGGTTGTCATCGGATTTTGTTCTGGCACTGACCAGCTTTTTGATCTCCTGATTGGAATAGCAGACGCCCTGTTCCGTCAGATATTCAGACTCCGGCATTTTCCCGGAGTGACTGAAATACACAAATTTTTTAATCTCAGAATCTGATTTTCTTACTTCAAACGCAATTCCAATACAGGTTATCATATGGGTTCCGGTATCTTCAATTTCCAGAGCAATTACGGAACAGAAATCACAGTCTTTACGATTGGCAGATCCGTCTTTTTGTTCTCCGCGCAGATAACTTAACACACTTCTGCGATTTTTTGCATCATCCGCTGCTTTATTCAGAAAACTCGGTGAGAAACTTCCATACAAAATGACCTGGATGGCATCCATCACTGTCGATTTTCCAGATCCGCTTTTTCCACTGAACAAATTCACATATTCATGAAACTCCAGTACCTTATGATCAATGCCTCCCCAGTTGTTAAGGCACATCCTTGTAAAAACTTTTTTTGCCTGACTCAATTTATTCACTCCTCATTTCGTCTTGTGTTTCCCACTGATCCTGCGTCTTTTCCGAATACTCTGCTTCCTTTTGTTCTTCCGTTTCCCCGGTTTCTCCTTTAAACATTTCAACCAGCTCATTGATATCTGCCGCTGAACAGAAAATATTAATGGTACTGTAAATATAAATCGGGGAATCGTCTTCGAGATTTCCAATGGCACTTGGCAGTTCGATCATCTGGTGTGTTTTCATCAGAATCAATGCCTCCTGCCACTCCTGAGCGGTCAGTCTGCGCGTAATCAGGTTTGTTTCCTTTCCATATCTTCGGATCTCCGCAAGACTGGTTGTCGTGGCATGTAGTCCTTCTCCCATAATTTTATCCCGATAAATCAATTTCATAAGGATCACCAGTTTCGTTGTTAAAAGTGTCATACGCTCCGTCAGCACGCCATCTCCTGTAATCCGGAAAATATGTTCCTGCGGATCATGAACCAGTTCACAGTCAAGCACCTGCAGATAATCTGCAATAAATTCCCGATTTCTCGCACATACCTGATAGTGAGGATTATCCTTCTGGATCAGAGTAACCGGATCACACTTTGTCTGCAAAATACAGGTCTGCCGAAACAGATCCTGTATGGTTTTTCTAATATTTTCCGCCTCACTCTGCGAAACATTTTCCATGTATTCCAACATTTCTTTTTACTCTCCTTTTTTTGCATCGATCATCAGTCTTGAGAAAACAAACCCCTGCTCTCCTTTGAGCTCACCCTCGATGTGTACCATATCCTCCTGTCTGGTATCCTCCGTTTCCTCCTGCCACAAAAACAGCAGTTTTTCCAGATCTTCTACGGACTGAATCGTCTGTTCATCCGTGACAAATCTTCCATCCACGATATTTTTCTGCCTGAATTCCTGCAACTGTTTTTTCGTATAAAGCGGCTTTGGTACAAAATCGGTCATCTGAGTCTCCTCGTTGTGCTTTTCCATCGCAATCGGGTGAAATCCTGCATCCTCCGCATTTTTCCGGTTGTAAAAACTTCTATCGGTTATATTCTTAAACTGTGTTCCTACTCTGATCCGGTCACGCATTTGTTCTAACACCTGTGGGCTGTTTGCATGATGATCCAACAAATTAATTAACTTTACAATATGATCTTCATCCGAAGAGCCTTCCTGCAGAATATAATGGATTCGTGCCAGTGCACGCTTGGCAAAGACAGTTTTCTGTTCGATCAGCTTGTTATATTTTTTTTCGATCAGATCAAATTCCCGCTCCACCTGATACACAAGCTGACTGGCACTTTCACAATATTCCAGACGATACTGGTTTCTTTTGCTGGTAACAGTTCCCTCCACAAGTCCGGTACGCTCTTTTACAAGCTGTTCCCTTTTTTGGTCATTTTCGCGAAGAATCTGGCTGACCAGTTCTTTAACTGCTTCCTTATAACGGTAAAAGCTGTCTGTTGTCGTAAGAATTGCATATTTTTTACTGTCACTGTTGTTAATTTCCTCTACCAGAACTTTCTGAATTCCAATAAAATTTTTTTTCTGCGACAATTCCTCAAAATAGGAACGCATTCCATCCTGCATATTGGAAAGAAGCTGCCCCAGCCGTCTGGACGTCTGGAGTGCGTTTTTTAAAATATCATTATTTTTTTCTGTATCCGAATGATACGTAAACAAAGCACTGTAAATCGAAAGGATACTTTCCCTCTCCCGGCTGTCATCTTCTGTCTGAAGCTTCTGAAACAATTCCGTATACAGCTGGCTGTATTCCGGGAAAGAAATAATATACGTATTTAACTTTTCATCAAAATCGCTTTTTAACCATCCCCACCGAATCAAGGTATTCAATATGCCAGACGGCGAATCTTCCGGAAATAAGGTATCCGGCTCGTCCTCTTCTTCTATTTCCTCATCCTCCCAGATAATCCTTGCCTTTGCAATTGTATCTGCAATAATCACACGGCATTCCTCTATCGTCAATCCAAGTGCTGTATACACTTCATTATTTTCCTCATAAATTGCCACAAGAAACTGCATATATGCATCACGGTTTTTCGTGCGAAATAGTTTATAAAATTCCTTTGGAATTTTCGTTTTTTAAAATCATGAATGAATTTCCTCTTTATTTTCTACAACAGCCGTTCCTGTTCTATCGTCAGACCTGACTTAAGTATTGCTTCCTTTAATGGTTCCGAAACCAGATCACAAATCGTCTTCAAAAACCGAACTTCCTTTGGAGAGAAAAAACCATGACAAAATATATAAAGAGTATCTTTTCTATAAGACATGTCCTCATAGTTTGCTTTATTTTCAATTGTCATGATTCTTTTGCAACCTGACAGGGCATACGCCCTTGCATGTTCCATTGTCTGTGTATTTATAATCGTTCCATAAATCTGTGATGAAGAATCAATTACTTTTTCATCATTTATAATATACTGCAGTGTGCCTTTCCACTCAAGCGTCTGCGCATAAGAATGAATATTATGCGCATCCAGCAGTTCATCATCACTCATTTCCTCTATATAAAATGGGGATTTTGCTTTTAAAACAGACAGTATTCTATCCTCATAATTTTTTTGGAAACATTTGGAATTGTGAAGGACACGCGCACTGAACACCCGTTTCCAGATGTGTTCCTTTTGATGTGCAACTGCATCTATACATACAAAAAAAGTTTCATCTTCCAGTTCTTTCTGCTCTTTGCCTCTGTTCAACAGATCCAATAAATCATCATAGTAGGAGCACAACCATGCACAATCCTGTCCTTTTCTCCGCCATTTTTCCACACGGGCAATGAGACGAAGCTGCCTTTCCCTTGGATCTTCGATTTGTTCCCTTTCACACAATTCCGGAATAATCGCAACATCATAATCAATTTTCTTAATACTTGTTTTTACATCTTTCCAATTTGGCTTAAACTTCCCCATCTTTCCCGCATTTGTCTCATTTTCAAGGATAGTTGCCTGGTCCAAAAGCTGTTTTCTTCCACCCACCATTTCCATAACATCCGCATCGATATACGGATGTTTCCATCCACTGAGCATCCCCGCCCTGTAATGATCGGTATTGGTTTTATCAATGATCCAACGGGCTAAAGTTTTATGTTCCTGCTCTTTTTTTCTGCCCACGTGGTCTCTCCTTTATTCCTATGATTTCATCCACAGGAAGTGCCGCGTAAAAAGCTGATGCATATCTGCCAAAAACGTAGACATAACACTTCCTGAACCTTTTACCTCTTCTTCCGTCGCTTCCTGCTGTAATGCTGCGATTGCTGTTTCAATTTTTTCATTTCTTTATCTTCATATATTTAGTATAACGAAAAATTTTCCGAATTGCACCTATTATTTAAACATTTCGCATGAATCATCACCGACAAAAAGAGAACAGTGCCCCGATTTATCATCTGACACTGTTCTCTTTCTTTTGGTTTTATCCCTGTTCTCCGGATTCCGGTACATCTGTACTTACCGGTTTTGTACTATTCTGCGGCTCCACTTTTGCCATCGTAACCTTTGTTCCGTCATCCTTTACTACAAAGTTCACGGAATCAAGTCCCGATACATTCACATTGCGGTTTACCTTCGCATCGTAAGACTCTGCGTTGATAATATCTGCCAGATCAATTCCGGTTGCTTCTTTCATGCTTTCAAAGACTTTTGCCATGACCACCGGCACATTTCCGGCAATCTGATCCACCCCATTGCTTCCGCCTTCGCCACCGCCAATGATTGTGATCTTGTCAATCTGACCGAGCGGTTCTGCAACTTTTCCGGCAATATCCGGAAGTACCTTGATCATCATTTCCGCTACTGCAGCCTTATTATACTTCGCATATGCTTCTGCCTTCTTTTCCATGGCTTCTGCTTCCGCAATACCTTTTGCCTGGATCGCAGATGCCTCTGCCTCACCGACTGCCCGGATACCGGCTGCTTCCTGCTCTCTTGCAAAACGCATGGCTTCTGCCTGTGCCTTCTGCGCTTCCGCTTCCCGCTGTGCCTCAAACTGCTTTGCCTCTGCGTCCTTCTGACGCTGATAAAGTTCTGCTTCCGCGCGCTGCTGGGCTGCATATTTTTCTGCCTCGGCTTTCTTCTTTACTTCTGCCTCCAGCGACTGCTCCGTAACGGCGACCTGCTTCTGCTTTAACTCAATTTCACGCTCCTGCTTTGCAATATCTGCATTTGCCGTGGTAACTTCGATGGTCTTACGTTGTTCCTCTTTCTGGATTTCGTAAGCGGCATCTGCCATCGCCTTCTTTGTGTCGGCTTCCATCTGAAGTTCTGATTTTTTGATTGCCAGTTCATTCTGTTTCTTCGCAATCTCTGTCTGCGCTTCCACTGCCGCATCATTGGATTCTTTATCCGCTGCTGCCTGTGCAACTTTAATATCTCTCTCACTCTCAGCTTTTGCGATGGCTGCAGATTTCTTAATCTTTACAATATTGTCGATACCGAGATTTTCAATGACATCATTTCCATCAACGAAATTCTGCACATTGAAACTGATGATATCCAGTCCCATCGCTGCCAGATCCGGCTCCGCATTTTCTTTGACAAGGTTGGCAAATTTCTGACGGTCGGAAACCATCTCCTCCAGCCGCATCTTACCAACAATCTCACGCACATTACCTTCAAGCACTTCACGTGCCACACTTGCTATGTACTCTGTATTTTTATTCAGAAAGTTCTCTGCTGCCAGACGCAGTTTCTCCGGATCATTACTGATCTTGACATTGACCGTGGCATCCACATTGATATTGATGTAATCCGCTGTCGGTACGGCGTTACTCGTCTTGACATCAATCGGAATCAGACGCAGATTCAGTTTATCCAGACGCTCAAAAAACGGAATCCTTATACTTGCCTTTCCAATGACAACTTTTGATTTCTTTTTCACACCGGAAATAATGTATGCCATATCCGGTGGTGCTTTCACATATCCCAGCAATAACAGCAATACAACGATGACCACAATAACCGCCGGGACAAGATACGGTATCAGATTTTCCATAAAAATCCCCTTTCTGTTAACTACTCCTGCTACCTTTTTATTGTAATATACTTTTTAAAAATTGTCATATTATTTTCTTATGATGTTTTCCTTAACTTAACCTTAAAACATAGACACTTGAAATTCTTTCCTGTTAAATCCATGAAAAATATTATAAATAATTTGGAAAAGTTTGTAACGAAACCATCTTTTCGCCGTCTAATCTGTGTAAAAAGGAGGTGACCGGTTCTGAATTATGAAAAATTGTACAATTCCTATTACCTGCAGGTTTACTCTTACGTGATGACAATCGTCAGAAATCAGTCCCTGGCGGAAGAAATCACACAAAATACGTTTTATAAAGCGCTGACTGCCCGACACGGCTATGAAGGGAAATCCCGTGAATTCACATGGCTGTGCAGCATAGCCAAAAACCTTGCAGTTGATGAATGCCGCAAAAATCAAAAATATGCCTGTTTCGATGCATCTGCTGCGGAAACATCCGATGATATTGCAAACCATATTGCGGATCAGGACTCTGCGCTGCAGATTCATCTCGTACTTCATGAACTTAAAGAACCTTATAAAGAAGTCTTTCAGCTAAAAGTTTTCGGAGAATTATCCTTTTCACAAATCGGAATAATCTTCGGGAAAACAGAAAACTGGGCGAGAGTTACTTATCACAGGGCAAGATTAAAAATTAAAGAAAGGATGGATCACCATGAATCATAATCCAAACGAATGTGACATTGTGCAGGATCTCCTGCCATTATATTACGACCATGCATGCAGTCCTGCCAGCTGTGAACTGGTCAGACAGCATCTTGCTGACTGCGCTGACTGCGAAAAAATTTACGAAGATTTAGCCAATCATACCATTGACAACGTAATTGAAACCGAATCCCGCGAAATTCTGGAACGGCATGCCAAAAAAGAACGGAACCTGGCATATAAAGCCGGTATAGTCATTGCCGCCCTGCTGCTTGTTCCGATCCTTATTACCTTTATTGTATCCATGGCCGGCGGCAGCGGACTCGGCGTATTCTCTGTCGTAACCGCTTCCATGATGCTTGTCGCAGCACTCACTGTTGTTCCGCTTATTTCTTCCCAGAAACGGCTGATGAAATGTATTTTATGTGGTGTCGGTGCCCTGCTGCTGATTTTATTTTTGTAAATGCCATGAATGGCGGAGGAGAATTTTCTTCTGGTCCGTTCCGACTGTATTCGGACTTTCCGTTGTATTTTTCCCTCTGGTGATACGCGAAATGACATTACCGCCTGTATTATCCGATAAAAAAGCCCTTATTATCATGATCTGGGATACGCTTTGGCTCTACCTGACCATATTTACCGTATCTTACCGTTCCGGATTAGGCAGTCTGAAAACCGGATGCATTGTGGCAACAGTTCTGATGATCGGTGTATGGCTCTTTTTCCTCATAATTCGCTATCTCCCGGTCAATGGTTTTATCAAAGGCGGTCTGTGTACACTTCTTTGCAGTATATGGATTACCTTCTCCAATGATGTTTGCAGTTATCTTCTGTATGATACCAGACAGCTTACCATCCGCCATGCGAATTTTTCCACCTGGACGACAGATCTCAACGTAAATGCCAACGTGTATGTCATCCTTCTTGTCGCCGGAATTCTCATCAGTGCTTTACTGATCGGAATCGGGATTGTAAAAAAGAAAAATAATTCCAACAAAGTCCATCGGATGACCAGGCTGCGTTTGCCCGACCTGTAGACGGCAATATCGCAGCCTCTATTCCGAAAAGCTTCCATTGATTCTTATTGTATTTTCCATCCGGCGCTCTGCATCTGAAGATTTGTCATATGCCGGTAGATTCCGTTGGTGCTCATTAACTCCTCCGGTGTTCCTTCTTCCGCGACTTTTTTCTACAAATTCTTGTGTATTCATCCGAAATATTACTATTTGCCTTTTTAAAAAAATCAAATAAATCATGTGTCGAAGTGCTCATGTTCATTCCCCACCATTCTTTATATGCCTATTTTAACCGTTTCACATATTCATAAATCCGTTTCAGCATTCCGTCTTTATCTTCTCCTAATTCTCCACGAATTTTGTCACCAAATCCCATATATGTATTAAATCCAAGCATATATACAGCCATTGCCATAGATAATTCACCGTTTTCATCACCATACAATGATGCCACTTTTCTCAATTCATCAATAACCGTATCGTGTGGTACTTCAACACCGCCTTCTTCATTTACAACAGAATTGATTACCTCCGGCAATGCCATACACATCTTGTAAAATGCATCTTCTTCACCAGTAAGAATTGCATAAAACTGATCCATGCTTACACGGCGAATCAATCTATGCTGTACATTTTTCCCATCAACTTTTGTTGACCATTTTATATTCTGTGATTTCTTCGCTATTGCTTCAACCAACAGGCATGCACAATCATCGTCTTCCAGAATCTGTCCTTGCATTTTTATATATGTTTTTGCGGAGGATGCAGAATTCATAGTATTGTGTTTGTTCTTCATTTCTACATATATTGTATGTACAATATCTCCATCTGGCATTTGTATTCCATCTGGATTTCTGTAAATAACATCCCAGCCTGCCTGTGGAACTTCGCAGCCTTTGAAATAAGAAAAAATATTCTGATGAAAATATCCTATATCATTATTATTAGACTTATCTCTCTGCCGGAAAATTTCATTATTTACAATTTCTTCCCAACTTGTACGATACACCGATTTATCAAAAATCAGCTTGATCGGATCAATCAGGTTACTGTTGAATCGCTTCAAATACATACGATTCTAGCTTTTCTCCATATTTCATAATCGTTGCACGCACATGCTTCTTAAAATCTTCTTCTGATATAAACCCTAAATTCCATGCCATTTATTTTATCCCCTCTAATGATTTATGTATCTCCAACCCAATTTCATATGCTAAGTTGACAGGAACCGCATTTCCAACCTGTTTATACTGAGATTGAACACTTCCACAAAATTGCCATTCATCTGGAAATGTTTGACATCTTGCATTCTCACGTACCGTAAACGGTCTTGCTTCCAATGGATGACATCTTTCTGTTTGCTTCTGAGACGGTGAAGTCAATACTGTCAATGATGGTTCATCCAGACTCATTCTCCTAAGAATCCCTGTTCTTCCGCCTTCCATATCCCAACAACTTTTCATATATGCTTTTGCAATCTCTGGATCGATATCTCTCCAATATCCTCCAGGTGGAACTAATTCAAATATTTTTCTTTTATTTTCCCCGTATGGCACTCCTGGTCCTTCTGGGCAATCCAATAAAACATCTCTCAAAACAGGCTTATAATCATGTTCTTTAGGAAATGAGAATGAAACTTTTCCCACTAAATCATTCCTAATTCCAACAGTAATTAGTCTCTCTCTTTTCTGCGGCACACCAAAATCCCACGCATTTAAAACTTTTTTCTGAATGGTATATCCCGCCTGTTCAAAAATATTGGTTATCGTTGCATATGTTCTTCCCTTATCATGAGTCAGCAATCCTCGCACATTTTCAAATAAAAACATCTTTGGCTGTAATTTCTGTAAAAAAGTTGCATAGTGATAAAAAAAGTGTTCCTCTCGCATCTTCAAGTCCTAAATCTTTTTCCAGCATAGGAAAAAGCCTGACACGGTGCCCCTCCCGATAATAAATCCAGGTCTCCTTTTTTATGCCAAAATAATCTTCCAAATCTAAACAAGATATATTAGCTATATCATCATGAATAACTCTCCAGTTCGGCCTATTGGTTTTCAAAGATTCTGCAGCATCTTTATCAAACTCTATTAGTCCCAATGGTTCAAATCCAGCTTGTTCTATCCCTAAAGCCAAACCGCCAGCTCCAGCAAACAGTTCTATGGTTTTAAATGCATCACTATCGATTTGTATTGGTTCGTCTTTTTGTATCTCTACAACATCTTCTATCTTGCAATTTAATGTAAAACATATTTTTTCTATTGATTCAAATGAAACTGGCTCATTCTTTCCTAATCGAGCTAACACATTAAAACTTATTCCTGACG
>ENA-OQKA01000397-OQKA01000397.1-human-gut-metagenome-genome-assembly--contig:-NODE-397-length-11465-cov-6.030517_pt1 | contig 11465 bp, 12 predicted proteins | sample MGYA00242644_ERZ504789 | MGnify/ENA primary metagenome ERZ504789 (study PRJEB26092, sample SAMD00036423) | human gut metagenome | host: Homo sapiens | study: EMG produced TPA metagenomics assembly of...
CCTGACCTCTTGACTGCCAGTCAAGCGCTCTCCCAGCTGAGCTACGCCCCCGTGCGAACAAGTACTATACGGGAACTCGGACGGCGATGCAAGGACAATTTTGGAAAAACTTCCCGCGGCGATACCGCCCACCTTCATTATGACCGGATTCACAATCACGATATCCCCGTAGCAGACCTTTTGCCCCGCTATGGTTTTCGCAGCTGCGGTAAGCGGCGTTAAGTCATTGACATATACATAGCAAGGCAAAGATCGGCCGAAGACATTAGGCGATTATATACATTTGTAGGAATTGTGAAGGGGTCATATTCAATAAAAAAGGAGACCCCATTTTAATAAAGTTACAAAATTTGGTGTCACTTTTGGTGTCACCCTTGGTGTTAAAAAGAAAAAGGCCAGAGGCTTAACACCTCTGACCTGTGCTTTAGATGGTGGGCGATACAAGATTCGAACTTGTGACCCCATCCGTGTGAAGGATATGCTCTACCCCTGAGCCAATCGCCCGTCGCCTTTCGGCAAAAGAGATACTATCATAGCCGCGCGTGGTTTACCAAGAACTATTTGCCCCCGATTTTAAATTCGTGGGCGCTGGCTGCTCTGGCGGAGTCCAAATAAACAGCAAACCCGCAGCTTAACGAGCCCTTACCGCTTGATCCACGAGGTCTCGGGGCGGCAGATGAGTCGTGCTTTGTTGTAGGCCATATCGAGCGTGAGGCAGGTGCGCGCGGCGTAGAAGCCGTCCTCGCGTTGGATGGTCAGCGCCAGTTCGGGCTTGTCGCCGGTTGTGCACAGTGGAAGCAGCAGTTGAATCCGTCCACCGTAGAACTGCGGCACGGCGAGCGTGTAGTTTGCGGCGGCGCGGCGGGCGGCCTCGACGACGGCGCCCTCAAAGGCGCGGCGCAGCAGCAGTGAGTTACCCTCCCCCATCAGGCTGGCGGGGATACGCGTGAGGTTTTCCTCGTCGCCCAGGATGTGGTCGATGTTGGAGCGGATCGGCAAGCGGTAGTCAAAGACCAGCTCGGAGGGGTCCTCGGCAAAGCGCACGCGGCACGGCAGGTACTCAAACGAGACCAGCATGGGGTCGCTTTCCTTAAAAAAGCCCTTCAAAAACCAGCGCTGGCGCGCGTCGGGCCTGGTGTTGGGCTCAAACAGGCCGTAGATGGTCTCGTAACGGCGCGTGTACAGGCCGGTGTTGAACAGGCAACGGTCGTCGTCGAACACCAGCGGCAGGTTGGACGGCGCGGTCTGGTCTACCCCCGCACTTCCGGAATATAGGCATTTTAGCAGCGATCTGAGGTGCCCTCGGGCACCATGCAACAGGGTGCAACGCTCAAAATCTACATTGCAAGAAGTAGGTTCTCCTTGAGCTCGTCTCGTTCGGCCAGAGAACTGGACGCGCTTTTGTCCGGTATGGCGAACATCCTTGGCACAATCCCAACGAGCGACGCGGTAAAGTCGTCATTTCTGACCATTTTACTAACCACCATGGTTAGAAAAATGGTCAGAATATGGGTAGGAGACACGAAAGATCCCCTTCGGCGCGCCGCAGATACAGACCCTGAAGATAACCTCATCGGACGGTCTCTACACAAACCTCGGCCTGCTCCTGTCCGACCAGTGCCTGCACACCGTCAAAGCGGCCGTTTTCGAGGGGACGGACCAGAGTGTGTTCAAGGATCGCCGGGAGTTCTCCGGGTCCCTCATGCGGCAGCTCGACGAGGCCTACGACTACATCGACTTCCACAACCGGACCCATGCCACTTTCCAAAAGCTGCTGCGCGTCGACACCAGGGACTACCCGGAGGTCGCCGTGCGCGAGGCCTTGCTGAACTCGCTCGTGCACAGGGACTACTCCTTCCGCGCCAGCACGCTGATCAGCGTCTACGACGACAGGATCGAGTTCGTGTCAGTCGGCGGCCTTCTGCCCGGCTTGGAGCTGGAGGATTTGATGATGGGCATCTCTGCCTGCCGGAACTCGCATCTCGCCAACGTCTTCTATCGCCTGCAGCTCATCGAGGCATACGGCACGGGGATGAGGAAGATCATGGGGGCCTACGCGGATGCGGCCTCTCAGCCGCAAATCATGGCCACGAACAACGCATTCAAAATCGTTCTGCCCAACATGAACTTCGCAGCAACGGCAGCGGAAACGCCCGCGTCAAACAGCAAGCAGGCACCCGCTGCTTCCCATTCCCGAGAGGACGAGATCCTGCGGTTCTTGGCAGAGCACCCCTCAATTACCCGAAGGGAAGCGCGGGCGTTGCTCGGGATCGGCCAGTCCACGGCCGGCCGCATACTGAAAGAGATGGTGGATAGGGGGCAAATCGCAACGCACAGCGGGGTCGCACATTGCGATACGAATTGGCGTAACGATGTGTCTCTGAGGCAATTGCCCACTTTGCGTTCCGTCCGGGCGGGCATAACAAAAGCGAGCCGCGACCACTTCCCCTGCTTTGGGAAACATAAAACTTGCTTTTAATCGGTTGCGCGCGAGATTAATTGCGCCTCATCCTTTTTCTCGGGGGCAATCATCGAACTTAAGGTGGCGCATCGGGGCCATGGAATTAAAGAACTTATCGTCAAAGTAGTCGAGTAGAAACTCTGGAAAAGCCGACAACACAAACACCGAACCGTCCTCGCTCCGCATCCTTTTCTCCTCTCGAAAAATCGCATCGACCGTAACCAGCTCCCGATAAGTCCCAAATGAAACCTCATCGAGATCAAGCAGGCATTTGCATCTCAATACGAAGGCAGCGATTGCGTCTTTCCATTGGAGAAGCTCCATGTGCTTCCCCACGTTAACGTTTCCCTCCCCCGAGATCTTTTTATATTGAGCGATTTCAGAGTTGTCAACAAAACAGCCTGAATGCGCCTGGCACTGCCCCGCGCGATAATCGTACAGCGCCTCGACCATCGGGTAGCTTATATAGAGCTTTCCGCTCTCGTGTTCGTTATCGAATGCGAGGAGCATTGCCTCCACAAGGGCATCGGACTCGCATCCAGGCGCATTGTTTTGATGGGAGTCGTAGTCAAAGAAGAGAAAGACCTCATCAACAGAATCCCGCTCCACGCCCTCTAGACATTTTGCAGCAGAAGGCACCGTTTCCCTCAGCACCTCCACAACATCCAGATCGAAGTCCTCCTCTGCAAGCCGTTCGTAGAGCATATAGATGTTCTGCGCCGCTGGCAGACAGATCACCCTCAGGTCATCTCTCCCTTTCAGAAAAAGCTCTTTCATCTTCTCCGCAAAGCGCAGGTCGCGCGACTCCCCTTCAACGATGAAAAGCGTGACCGGGCTAGCCATCGAAAGCACCGGCTTTAAACATCTTCTGGAGGTTATGGGCCAATCTGAGCTCCTTGGGCGTTAGCTTCTCCAGCGAGCGAATCTCCCCCTCCTTGAGAATGAAATAGACATCGGGCCGCATGAGGTCGTTCGTCAAAAGGTCCGTGTTGTGCGTCGTAATGAAAACCTGGACACCCTCGAGGTCCCGCAGCATTTCCACGATCGACCGGGACAATTCAAAGTGATAAAAGGCATCGAATTCATCGATAAAGACCAAGGAAGCCTTGCTCATCTTGATATACCAGTAGTAGTACAGAGCAAGTGACATGGTGCCCGTCGAGGCAACCGACGCAAACGGAACGGTGCCGCCTTCGAACCTGCAATAAAGCTCGGGAACTCCATTCACGTCCACGGATACGAGGTTCAGGGAGATTCCCTGCTGGCGCAAGAATTCTTGGAAGTCCTCCATCTTTCCCTCGCGAATAATGCCCTGGGTAAAGATATCCGAGCCAACCGAAAGCCCCTGATATCCACGCTCATCGAGCGAGTAGAACATCAGCATGTTGTCGACAAAGGAGGTGAAGGCTCTAAACGCCCTGGCAGACGGCTCATCTCGCAGCATTGCATTGCTCTTGACGTATTTGACACGCGACAGCCTGTCGGACTCAGCGGGGAGATCTGTAGAAAGCGAGAGGGACTCGGCGCCCGGCAGGTCAACATGGCCCGTTTGAGCGTCGAACCTGTAGCTCAAGACCTCCACGCCAGCAATACACAGGCTCTCGTATACAAGCGTCTGTGGATCGGTTTTCCCGTAACGGTATACGACCTCGATATTGTCGAAGACAAAATCGTATTGAAACTCTGTGATTGAGCTCTTTGAATCAAGGCACCGGTATGGCGAGTATTTTTTGAGCAGCTTTTCCTTGTCGGTCAGATGCAGAACGATGTCGAATATCGCGAGGGCGAAATTGGACTTTCCGCTGCCATTCGCGCCATAAATGATGCCCTTTGCCTTAACGCCATCCTGAATCACCTGTTGATTGAATGAATAGTTAGCGGGATCGGATAGATCAAATGTAATTCGCTTATCGAAGCACTTGAAATTTGAAACCGAAAACTTCTTGAGCATGGCACAGCTCCTCTGCTTTCTAAGGCTATTTGAAACACAGGATAAAGCAGCTGAGCAAATCGGTCAATTTGCCCGTAATTTTACTACGGGTATTCCGAAGAAAAACTACGGAAGTACGCGATGTGCACCGGACCTGTCCAACCGATTCTGTAGTCCAGTCATATCTTTAGTAATTAAAATTGTCCGTTCAATAGTAGGGGCTAAATTAGGTCGACGTTAATATCGGCCTGTGCCCCATTACAGTCAGAAATGAGCTATTCGATACCCCGTTGATGTATTTCCCCGGTGTCGGATACGATTCAAGCAAGCCCGAAAGGGCCGCCGATCGGGCGCCCGCGTACGGCCGGCTGCGCTCCATCCTCTTGGAATCCTGCCCGGCGTTCGAGGCCCTGGTGGACCCCTCGGACCCGAGGTGGCTGCGCGTCCTCGCCCGCCTCGGCGGCGCCTGGGGCGTGGCGGACGCGGGGAGGGCGTCGCTCTCCGCGCTCATGCGGGGCGCGGGCGGATCGGCGCGCGCGGACGCCTGGACCGCGATAGCCTCGTCGACCAGGCCCTCCGAGGTCATGGTGAGGGCCGAGAATCCGCAGGTGAGGATGCTTGCGAGGCGCATATCGGAGGCGATGGAGGAGGCGTCGCGCCTCGACGCCGAGATCGCGTCCCTGCTCGAGTCGGACGACACCTACGCGTGCCTGCTGACGATCCCGGGCATCGGGCCGAGGACGGCGTCGGAGCTGACGATAGCGATCGACATATCGTCGTTCCCCGACCACGACCACCTGGCTTCGTACTGCGGCATCGCCCCGAGGAACCGCAGGTCCGGGACCTCGATAGCGTCGGTGGCTGCATCGAGGCGGGGGAACAGGAGGCTGAAGAACCTGCTCATATTCTCATGCAACTCGCTGACGAGAAGCGCGAACAGGTTCGGCGAGTACTACCGCGCGTGCAGGGGCCGCGGGATGTGCCACGGCGAGGCGCTGAAGGCGGTCGCGAGGAAGAGGCTGAAGGTGATCTACGCGGTCATGCGAGACAAGGCCCCCTACGCGGCCTAGCCCCGCAAAAATGAAAGAGAGCTGCCGCGCCGATGGGCTGGCGCCAGCATGGAGAGAATCTAGGTAGCTCAACGGAGAAAACCGTTGACAAAACTATAGGAACACCCCCTCGTCAATGATTTGTTGTTTAGCAGCAAAAACCCTATGGCGGAGCGCAGATCGTGTTCCGTCATAGGGTTGTCAATTTGCGAAAAAAATATTTGTTAGCTCAGAGAATAGCATCGTTAAATAATCCATCCTCAAGCGTAATCACAAGTACGATCTATCGATATAAAAGCTGAAGTGCCAGTTTTTAAGTTGCGAATCAGCATCCCCGTTGTCATCAACAAACTCGGAGAGTATATCCGCACCCTCAGTAATTGGGCAGCGATCGCCCTCGTATTTCATGGAAGGAAAAGCACCATCTCTGGAACCGGTAGCAAACACAAAACCTGATGGATTGATTGCCCAACAGACGTATGCATCCTTTCCACGGGAAAGCAACAACGATCCGTTGCAACCGTTAGGCAGGAAGCGGTTAAACGCCTCGTCCAAGGACGAATAGGCACCGGATTCCATCCAGCGCTGATTCTCCAAACTTGCAATTGTCCAAAGAAAGGACTTCATCTCTTCCAGATATGTCCAGTCAAACCATATCCCATCTTCATCGAACCCGCTCCTCCCTTTACCCGATTCAAACCGTTTAACTTTAGCGTCAGCGTTGGCTGCGACCGTGTCGACCTCATGCTTAAAATCAGCCAAGTAGGAAGCTTTTTCAGACGGCTTTAAACATTCAAGATACTCATGGGCATTCCATCCGTTGAAATGTCTGATGTATCGAAAGTTTGGAAACAACGCTATTGCGATATTAATAAACTCCTTTGTAGGCAGGTTTTCTTCCAAAACGTTAATACGCATGCGCATCGATTCAAGCGAGGCATAATAGGCAAGCGCGAGAACATAGGGCACGATGAATATTGGGTACCAGATTGAAAGAAATAGCGAGCTTAATTCATCGCCCCAGTCCATAGAGGACCAAGCATTTGAGAGCAGTACCGTTGCTGCGACAAAAACAATGATGCCCAAAAAAGCCCTCATGTTTTCAAATAAGCGTAGATTGGATACATCACGTCTGGATGAAAACAGGGCATAGCCAATACCAAAAAACAAAAAGACTGTTTGAAGAGCAACTTCAAATAGAATCGGGAAAAGACCAAGTTGATATAGAAAGACATTAGTGCGCCAAAGCTGACCTCGGGCACAATCAATTCGTTTTTAATTGAAGTGACCGATGTTGCCTTAGAAGCAATATATATGGAGGGAAACCCAACAAATACAACCTCAAGAATCGTATCCAGCAAGATGCCTGTATTCCAAAACCCGCATTCAAACGCGATGTATATCAAAAAAGCAGAGTACGTCATAAGAATGAGCGCAGGAATCAGTATTTTGGGATTTAGCGCAAGCTTGATAACAACAGTAAGCGATTTAATAACACTTAATAACTTACCCTTAGCCAGAAGATAAATCGCAAGAAGACCTATCAATATAATTGATGCATATTCACGGTTATCCATTTGCCCGATGAGAGTTGCAGCCACCCATTGGACTCCACTGATGATCAATCGAGCCCCCTCCTTAGCCATGTTTAATCTAGACTTAAGATCTCGCCGAGCATCACCCCACCTCCGCCGACACCATGGATATCTACACCCACGTGAACATTGACTCCAAGCGCGAGACAGCCGAGACACTGACGAAGGCGATGGCCGCCGCGCAGGCGGAGCCTAATAGTAGCGCCGCTTATTTCAAACGTCATTGGTCCGTTGAGCTTGATGGATACTCATCGGTAAGAGAGCCGAGGCGTCCAAGCCTCATGAAATTGCCGGTCTAACCCTTGGCCAAGTCAGAGACATATCCCAACGCGTCAGGAAGCGACGAGCTCACGGCATCAAGCAGTACGAAGAGTTTGATGCAAGTCTTGCGTCGGACCGGCTTGTACATCATGCCGTGCTGGAGGAAGTTTCGGTTAAGCTCGCCCTCTCGCTCGCGGTTGAAGTCATCTCCCGCCCTGAAGAAGTAGTCCACGGCCTCGCATATGTTGGCGAAGTCGATTATCGAAATGGCCATGGCGGAGAGCTCAGCGTCACTTCCATCTGAAAGCGAACCTTTCAGCTTTTTCAGCTCGCGAGACCAAGACCTTTGTTTATGCTTGCCCCCCTCATCTCGTCTTGGCCCACAGCATGCGCGAAATAGCTCTCGGTCTATGAGCGAGCAAAGCATCATTGCACAGGGCTTATAGTGCCTTTCGCGGAAGAGCTCGACGGCCTCGCGAAAGTCGACTTTCTTGGCAACGCTGCCCTCAAGGCCAGCAATAAGGGCATCAACATCGAGAAATGAGAGGTAGACGGCATCGGCCTCCTCCAGCGACGAGGGACAGCGCGGCGGGGCGTTGTAGGTGAACTGGTCGTTCGTGATTGCCCAGCCATACGAGCCCCAACGCCGCGAATCCTCAAGGATGGCCTCCCAGTCGAGCGAAGCGCCTATCTCCGCTAGCCGCTCCATCAAGGGGACTAGGTTCGAGCACACGGACTCCCGGAACTCGTCAAGGACGCCGAGCTGGGAGCTCAGTAGCGAGCTAATCTGGGCGGCATGGCTAAAGAGGCCTTCGAGGTTTTTGGTGAACTGCTCGGTCATGGCGCGCACGGATTCCTGGATCTGCGCGAGCAATTCGAGGTGCGGGGCGCTCGCGACCCAGATGGCATCCGGCGTGCCAAGAGGAAGCTTCACGATGGCGCCAGGGCGGGCGGCGGCTTTGGCAAGCTTGTAATCGCTAGACTCTGAGCAAACACCGCTCTGTTGTTCATCAGACAAAGTTAGCTCCTAACACACGACATTCGAACGAGCCAAGCTCAGAAAAACAAAGGGGCTCCGAAGATGATACTCCGGAGCTCTGAAACGCTTGTGCCACGCGATTGTTCAAAGGACTTGAGAAACCTCTGACATGCCACTTCTTACACAAGGGCAAGAGCCGAGCCTATTGCATACCGTATTGTTTGAGAAACGAGTTCGTAGCACCTTCGGCCGCCGCCGTAATGATTGCGGAAGGAATCGTCCCAACGGTCTCGGCAACGAGAGACAGCCTCCACGGTCCCCGCCAATGCAAACTAAGGTCAAGAGCCATCGCCGCCTCGTTTATTAATAAAGCCGCTTACAATCGTAACGAACGCTTGTGCGATAATACTAGCAATGAAATGAGCACCTCCTCCAGCAACACCACGGAAAAGAGAGCACATATGAAACGATTAGACGAAGAGCCCACATGCGAGCTCGCCAGGGAATTGCTAAAAAACGACCAACTCGGTCGCCGCGAAATTGTCGCCCAATTTATCCATCTACTTTACAGCGTGAACGGGCCCTATTCTATTTTCATAGACGCCCCTTGGGGAACAGGCAAAACCTTCTTCGTCAAGCAAATCATCGAAACCTTGCGCTTCGGAAACCCGCACATCGACGCAAATGCCCCATCGGACACATCGATTTTCGACAGCAATCTCATAACCAAGATGAATGAAGATCCTTTTCTGCCAATATACTTCAATGCCTGGGAAAACGACCATTTCAACGACCCGATTGCCCCATTATTGGCAACCATAGCAACTATGGCCGACAAGACAAAGGTTAATCAGGAGAGAAACGTTTCCGATATCGCAGCAGGGGCAATAGAGTGCGCTTTGTCTTTAAAGGGCCTGAATGCAGGAAAGCTCCTCGAGGCAATCAGCGGGAGCGATTTCCTTGAAGCGTTCAGAAAGAGGCAGGAGCTGAGGGCAAAAACCGAGGAACTCGTGTCAGCGCTTCTGCCGGAAGTCGCCAACAAGGCTGTGCTCTTCATAGACGAGCTCGACAGGTGTCGGCCGGAATTCGCCATGCAGCTACTCGAGCAAACAAAGTCTCTTTTCCTTCAAGATAACATCGTGGTCGTTTATTCAACGGACAGAACGCAACTTGCCTACTCACTCCAAGGGGTCTATGGCCAGAATTACGACTGTCAGCGATACCTTCAACGCTTCTGCGACTACCGATTCGATTTGCCCCGAATCAATCCAATTACGTACCTCGAAGCGAAGCGAGTCGACATCCATAGCGGATACTGTTTCACGAAAATATCCCGACGGTTTATTGAGCAAAACAGAGGAAGCCTTCGCGATTGCAACCGATTCATCGACAAGCTCAAACAAGGTGCGACCTACATAAGGAACGACGCCGACTGCCAAGGGGACTGGCCAATCGCGTTCTCAAGGAATGCGCTTTTGCCGACCTTCCTAGCAATGGCGGAATACGCGCCCGAACAATGGGAGCAGGTCAAAACCGGAAAATGCTTCGATCGTGTATTTGAGTTCGCAAAAGAGAACGACAAATTCATGGAGTATCTAGACCGCGCCATACAAGGAGAGCGCAAATACATCGAGAAAGGTGCTGAGCCGACTGATGGCATTCGAAAATCATACATCGAAGACTTATGCGCGGAAATCTTCCTCGACAACTATGATGACCCGAGGCTTAAACGAAGCAGAGAGATACTTAGTATATGGGGTTCGCTCGACAAGAAGACGCTGCGAACCTTGACATTCCCCGAGAACGTTATCGCGGAAATAGACAATTAAACAGCGCCTTGCACGAATACGTTCAGTACGACCCACCAGCACGCGCATGGGCACGACACGGGAGATGTTGCAGTAAGGAACTACTCGCTCATTGTCTCCCAAGGCGTGCGGTGAAGCATTTTGCGAAACAATCACTAATCTCGCCAGAACCATGGGAGGATGAAGGTTAAACCGGAGATAACAAGGGCCGGATATTCCCGGCCACACCTCATTCCGCAAGCTCCGATTCGGCCATCTTCCAAAAAACATCGCCAAGCTCGGTGAGCTTTCTGGCCTTGATAACGTTTCCGAGATTTGTGGGAATGCCCGTAGTTGCAATCAAGCGCTGTGTCGTCGGAATATCAATCACGTCAACCTCACCGGTGGCACGCTGCACGGGCCCAGAGAACATCACACCAAGGAACTTGAACCTTTGCATCCCGAAGGTAAGGACTCCATCCTCGACATAAGGCCCATTGTCAAGCAGAAAAACAGGCGAGCCACTCGAACCCGGAAAGCAGGCACAGTCAATCAGAAAAATCGACTGCCCATTGTAATCGTATCGTGGATGCGTTGCGGTCATGCCTTTTCGCATAAGTGGGGCATTGTGAACCTCGTCAATCAACCCGATTGGATAACCAATCATAATTACGTTTTCAAAAGGACTCAACTTATCAAGCTGCGCCTGCGACGGGATGATGCTTTCGTCGAGCGCAACATGGTGCGCTTCAGAATCGTGCCGCAACATAAGGTCGAAAACGCATTGGAGCGGAAGAGCGCATAAGTCGATAGAGTCATCCGGGTGCTTGACCCAGACCGCTTCGCCACCATCAACGGTGATGCAGAACGATCGCCTCTCGTCGATACCGTTCTCGGTATGAACGTAAGGAATCGCAAGGCGCGTCTTCGAGGCACCGCAAACAACGTGCTTGTTGGTAATAAGTACCGGAAGCGAACGATTCCCTTTGGAATACGTAAAGATGAAACCGGTTCCCTGGGATAAACCTCCGCCTTCAAGCTCGCACCGCACCTGCACCGTAACATACATGAGCTTCTCAGCTAAATCCACCATGCCCTCCTTGCTAAATGTTATGCCATTGTCGTTGCATTGAAATACCACGTCGGCGCGATACACCGGTGTCGCATTAAATGCAACAAACTCCGAATCCCGCCGAAAACCACACAGAAGCCAAGAGTGAACCGCACCCCATTTCTTGAACGTAAATTTTTATTCTAGCCGCAATACTAACTGCAACCAACAAGACTTGCTGCAACAGTTGCGCTTGGTCTTGAAGTCCCTCGTACGTCCAATGCCGTACGTGAAAGCCTTCTGGCTTGAGCATGCGGCACGATTGCACGAACGGCCTTCCTTCCCCCATGGT
>ENA-OQKA01000398-OQKA01000398.1-human-gut-metagenome-genome-assembly--contig:-NODE-398-length-11464-cov-2.354679_pt1 | contig 11464 bp, 13 predicted proteins | sample MGYA00242644_ERZ504789 | MGnify/ENA primary metagenome ERZ504789 (study PRJEB26092, sample SAMD00036423) | human gut metagenome | host: Homo sapiens | study: EMG produced TPA metagenomics assembly of...
CTTGGTTACCTTCTGTTTTGTACCAGAAAGAACGGATGGGGATGGGACAATTTCATTGCAGAGGTGAATGCCGGTACAGGCATGAAATTCCCGAAATGTCTGAAAAATTATGTTGCCTATGGAATTCCGGCGATTATCATTGTGATCTATCTGAAAGGTTACTATGATAAATTTGCAGGTCTGGGAACAGCAGCACTGGCCGGATGGATGATCGTGGCACTGGTACTGCTGGGATTCGTATTCTACTGTGCGACAGCGAAGAAGAAAGTGAAACAGTAAGCGGAGCGCGAATATCTGCCCGACCTGCGAACAATAAAAGATGTAATTATGTCTGAGAAGAAAGATTCTTTCAGATATGGTTACATCTTTTTTGTGTTATGGAATTGTTGTGTAAAGGTAGTGGATGCATTATTTTAGAGGAGTGCTATAATGAGGCAGTTCTTCGCTGGGGTTGGTTTTGAAATGTTTACGGTATGCCCGGGAAAAAGTGCTGTATTCTGCGAACCCGCTTTCCTGTGCTGCTTTTGTCACAGGCATTCCATTTGAGATCAGAGTACGTGCCATAAGAAGCCGCTTGTTTACAATATAATTATGAAGGGTATAGCCGGTTTCTTGTTTGAACTTCCGCATCAGATGGTACTTGCTTACATAATATCTGGCAGAAAGTGTTTCTACAGACAGATCTTCTTTCAGATTGTGGTTGATATACTGAAGGATACTGGCAATTTGCGAGTCAAAGGTGTAGGATTTTTTATCAAATATGTACTGCTTTTCCAGAAAGATACGGTTCAGATAAACCATAAACTGAAGAAAAAGTGACTGTGTCAGGATTTCCCTTCCATATTCATCGGATTTTGCAGAATTTTCCAGTTCAAACAGGATGTCTTTCATCTTTTCCTGAAGAGCAGAGTTCAGACGTACCAGATTATAGCTTCGGTCATTTGCTTTCTGGAAGCATTTCAGCAGTTCCTGCCAGGGAATATCGTTTTGGATCCAGAGAATAAAACGTTCATATGGAACAGATGGATCAATCTCCGGGCGGTGGATGGCATGGCGGTTTACCAGAAGAATGTCCCATGGTTTCAGTTGATAAGCTTTTCCTTCTATATGATAAGCAGCCTTGCCGGAGATGAAGATAACTACCTTGTGAAAATCATGATAATGGTAAGAGAATTCCTTTCTGGTCTGGTCTTTAAGATGAAAAAGTCGGAATTGTTCGTTCAGGTATCCTGTTTTTTCTGTCTGATAGAACTGTTCTGATAATAACATATCTGCCTCCGATATCTGCAATGATTATTTAATCGAATCAAGCAAGTCCCCTGTGGAGATTGTGAAAAGAAATAAGCAGTGGAAAGCAATAAGCGGAGGGAAAAGTCTGATTCATGGTATAATCATATCATTTAATGCGCAAATGTACAATTATTACTAAGAATGTAACAAATAGTAACGAATATATTTTATAATTTCTGAGAAAATATGCTACAAAGATATTGACATTATTACACGATAATAGTATCATACAATTACAAAGTAATCGTAAAAACTTTGTAACTATTTCGAAATAGGGTAAAGAAATAGAAAACTGAACAGAGAGGAGTGATGATGCTGTAAGGCTGTTATATCAGAGAACTGATATAATGGTCTTTTTTGTAATACCTACAGAGCATTTTTTGCAATGTTTTAAGCATTTTACTCTATATACATGGTAAAAACAATAAAATATAATGAATATAAAGTCAGGATGTGATATGAGAAAATTACCTGACACAAAATTTAACCGAATCAAGTAAGTCCCCTGCTTCAATTGCGAAGAGCAATAAGCAGTGGGTGGGGACTCAGACAAGTGGCGAAGTGAGTTGGGAAGATTGCCCGACAATTGATTAGCGGTGCAGATACAAAAGCGGGAAGTATCCGGGATTATAAATCAGAAGGAGAGATATGGTTATGGCAAATACAATTATTATGAGTAAATATCAGGGACTTGGAAACGATTATCTGATTCTTGATCCGAAAGAAAAATCAGGTACAGCTTCAGGGAAAGAAGATTGCACTTCTCTGCCAGAGAGGATTTGGGCTTGGCGCTGACGGTGTGCTCTATGGACCGGTAGAAATTGATGGGAAATTGGGTGTGCGTATTTTTTAATGCAGACGGAAGTGAATCTGCCATCAGTGGAAACGGCGTGCGTATTTTTGCCAAATATCTGATGGATAATGGATATATTACTGAGAAAAAATTTGACATTGAAACTATGTCAGGCACGATTCATGTGGAATGCCTGAACAGCCGGGCAACGGAATTTAAAGTAAACATGGGAAAACCATCTTTTATCTCCAGCGATATCCCTGTTTCCGGTGAAGTTCGTGAAGTAATTAAGGAGAATTTCGTATTCCATGGAAAAGAATACAAGGCTACCTGCCTGACAGTTGGTAATCCACACTGCATTATTTTTACAGACAATGTAAGTGCAGAAGCTGTAAAGAATCTGGGACCTTATGTGGAAAATGCAGATGAATTTCCGGAGAGAATGAACCTGCAGATCTGCCGTCAGGTCGACAAGGGAAATCTGGAGATTGAAATCTGGGAAAGAGGCTCCGGATATACAAAGGCTTCCGGAACAGGAAGCTGTGCGGCGGCAGCGGCAGCCTATAAGCTGGGGCTGGTAGAATCCCGTATTAATGTAAATCAGCCAGGCGGAATGATACAGATCGATATGGAAGAGGACGGAACCATCTATATGACAGGAACAGTGGGATATATTGCAGATATAAGTGTTGCAGAGAGCTTCTTCTCATAAATTACACAGACTTTATGCGTAATTCAGTGTAAAGTATGATTACCCACAGTGTGAAATGATTGTTATGATAAATGATCATTTCACGCTGTGGGTAATTCTTTGTTTGTAATTTGCTTAAAGATATGGTATTATTTTAAACGAATTATTTACCAGGACTGCTATAATCTATAGCAATTCAGTCGGTCATCCACAGGGAGTCCGACAGAGAATATTTATAATAAGAAAGTGGGTGAAGCTGTGGTTGAATTAGACCAGTTCAAGAGCATTCTTGCGACTTATACAGAACCATTAGTGGAAGTGAGGGATTCACTTTGACCTGGCTAACAAAGAGCAGAAGGTCGAAGAATTAGAGCGCGAAATGGAAGCGCCTGATTTCTGGGATGATGCAGAAGTTTCCCAGAAGAAAATGAAAGAATTAAAAGACATGAAAGATGACATGGAGACCTATCAGAATCTGGTTACACAGATGGAAGATATGGAAACCATGATCGAGATGGGATATGAGGAGAACGATCCTGCACTGATTCCTGAGATTCAGGAAATGCTGGATGAGTTTCAGAAGGATTTTGACAATATCCGTATCAAGACACTTCTTTCCGGAGAATATGACAGTGAGAATGCTATCATTAAGTTGAATGCAGGTGCAGGCGGAACAGAGGCCTGTGACTGGTGCGGTATGCTTTACCGTATGTACAGCCGTTGGGCAGATAAGAAAGGATTTACCCTGGAAGTGTTGGATTATCTGGACGGCGATGAGGCAGGTATCAAATCGGTTACTTTCCAGGTAAACGGAACAAATGCTTACGGTTATCTGAAATCAGAGAAGGAGTTCACCGTCTGGTGCGTATTTCTCCTTTCAATGCAGCAGGTAAGCGACAGACATCTTTTGTATCCTGTGATGTTATGCCGGATATCAAGAAGGATCTGGATGTAGAGATCAATGACGATGAGATCCGTATTGATACTTATCGAAGCAGTGGTGCCGGCGGTCAGCATATCAACAAGACATCATCTGCCATCCGTATCACACATTATCCTACCGGAATCGTGGTACAGTGTCAGAATGAACGTTCTCAGCACATGAATAAAGATAAAGCCATGCAGATGCTGAAAGCCAAGCTGTATCTTCTCAAGCAGCAGGAGGCAGAGGAAAAACTCTCCGGTATCCGCGGTGAGGTGACAGATATCGGATGGGGAAATCAGATTCGTTCTTATGTTATGCAGCCATATACCATGGTAAAGGATCATCGTACAAACGAGGAGACCGGAAATGTGGATGCAGTGCTTGACGGAGGAATTGATATTTTCATCAATGCATATCTGAAATGGATCGCACTGAAGAAATAAAAGAATAAAAAGGACTGTCTGAAATCAGGACAGCCTTTTTCGTGTGTGCGCCATAATGATTCTGCAGAATATATTTCTTGCGTATTTTTGTGTGGTGTGATAATATATCCAGTGTGTAAAAACAAATGTCTTTAAAGAACGGACAGGTAAATTGATATGCAGAAACCAGTAACAGAGAAAAAAAATATTTTGTAGTGAGGGAACGAGCAGTTCCGGAAGTCCTGCTGAAGGTTGTGGAGGCAAAGAAGCTTCTGGACTCCGGCAAAGTGGATACTGTACAGGATGCAGCAGAGCGCACAGGAATCAGCAGAAGCTCTTTCTACAAATACAAAGATGATATTTTTCCATTTCATGAAGAGACAAGGGGAAAGACGATCACCTTTATTATCCAGATGGACGATGAACCGGGGCTTTTGTCGGTTGTCCTGCAGACGATTGCACGGTTTCATGGAAACATTCTCACCATTCATCAGAGTATTCCTATCAATGGGATTGCCACACTTACTCTGAGTGTGGACATTCTTCCGGGCGAGGGGGATGCAGAAGCAATGGTAGAGACGATTGAACAGAATGAAGGAATTCATTATCTGAAAATATTAGGCAGGGAGTAAAAGAAAATGATCAATGTAGCAATTTTAGGATATGGCACAGTTGGAAGCGGTGTATTTGAAGTATTAAATGAAAATAAAGAGAGCATTTCCAGACGTGCCGGACAGGAACTTCATGTAAAATATGTTCTGGATCTTCGTGATTTTCCGGGACAGCCGGTAGAGAAGGTTCTGGTCCATGATTATGAACAGATCGTCAGTGATCCGGAAGTAGATATTGTAGTAGAGGTTATGGGCGGTGTGGAGCCTGCTTATACTTTTGTAAAGAAGGCACTTCTGGCAGGAAAAAATGTCTGCACTTCCAATAAGGCTCTGGTTGCAAAGCATGGCCGCGAGCTGATGGATATTGCAAAGGAAAAGAGCATTAACTTCTTATTTGAAGCAAGCTGTGGCGGCGGAATCCCGATCATTCGTGTCATCAATTCTTCCCTTACAGGAGATGAGATTGACGAAGTAACAGGTATCCTGAACGGAACTACCAACTACATGCTTTATAAGATGAGCACAGAAGGCTGTGAATTTGACACTGTATTAAAGGAAGCACAGCAGAAGGGTTATGCAGAGGCAGATCCTACCGCCGACGTGGAAGGATACGATGCATGCCGTAAGATCGCAATCCTTTCCTCTCTTGCTTATGAGAGATATTTTGATTTTGAAGATATTTATACAGAGGGAATTACAAAGATCACACCTGAAGATATGGAGTATGCTGCGAAGCTTGGCAGAACCATCAAACTTCTTGGAACCAGCCGCAGACTGGCAGACGGAACCTGTTATGCAATGGTAGCACCGTTTATGCTCGGCCAGAACAGCCCTCTTTACAGTGTAAATGATGTGTTTAATGCAGTATTTGTACATGGAAATATGCTTGGAGATGCCATGTTCTATGGAAGCGGTGCAGGTAAACTGCCTACAGCAAGTGCTGTAGTTGGTGATATTGTGGATGCCGCAAAACATCTCCATGTTAACATTGTGACAAACTGGAACAGCACTCCGGCAGTACTGAAACCACTGGATGAAGTGACAGGAAAGTTTTTCGTGAGAATCAAAAAAGAAGCAGCAGAAGAAGCGAAGAAGGTATTTGGTGATGTTGAGATCATCAGCCTGGGACAGCTTCCGCAGGAATGTGCATTTATCACTGATGAAATGACACAGGGAGCATTTGAAGAGAAACTGGCTCAGATCGGAGATCAGGTACTTGCAAAGATTCGAGTTAAAGATTGATAAACTGACAGATTTCGTGTATCATATAGTGTGCCTGATAAGGTGGACACTGATACAATACTTCAGATAAATATTTGTACAGTGATTACTGTAAACAGAACAGGAAAGGGAAGATATGAGAATCTTCTCTTTCCTGTAAACTTATTATGGAGGAAGTAAAACAATGTTGATTGTCAAGAAATTTGGCGGTACATCGGTTGCAAATAAAGAACGTATCTTTAATGTTGCCAACCGCTGTATAGAAGAGTACAGAAAAGGAAATGACGTGGTTGTCGTTCTGTCCGCAATGGGGAAATATACGGATGAACTGATCACCATGGCAAGGGATGTCAATGAGAAACCGCCGAAAAGAGAGATGGATATGCTCTTTACCATCGGAGAACAGATGTCTGTTGCACTGATGGCAATGGCGATGGATAAACTGGGAGTTCCTGCGGTTTCCCTGAATGCTTTTCAGGTTTCCATGCATACGACAAGCAGTCATGGAAATGCACGTTTAAAAAGAATTGATACAGAGCGTATCAGAAGAGAGCTGGACAGCAAAAGATTGTAATAGTTACCGGCTTCCAGGGAGTTGACAAGTATGATGATTATACGACTCTTGGAAGAGGCGGTTCTGACACAACAGCGGTTGCTCTTGCGGCTGCTCTTCATGCAGATGCCTGTGAAATCTATACAGATGTAGATGGTGTTTACACAGCAGATCCGCGTAAGGTTCCGAAAGCAAGAAAGCTCAAAGAGATCACTTATGATGAAATGCTTGACCTTGCGACTCTCGGGGCAGGTGTGCTTCACAACCGTTCTGTGGAGATGGCGAAGAAATATGGCGTGCCGCTTGTGGTACGTTCAAGTTTAAACAACAGTGAAGGAACTGTGGTAAAGGAGGAAGTTACAGTGGAGAGAATGTTGATCAGCGGTGTTGCGCTGGATACAGATGCAGTGAGAATTGCGGTAATCGGATTAAAGGATGAGCCGGGTGTAGCTTTTAAATTATTTGATACCCTTGCGAAGAAGAATATTAATGTAGATGTGATCCTGCAGTCTATCGGACGTGCGGGCAGAAAGGATATTTCTTTCACAGTAGATGGAAATGATCTGGATGATGCAGTTGCAGTTCTGGATGCAAATCAGGCAAGACTTGGATTTGCAGAGCTTCATTCTGAGAGAAATATTGCGAAGCTTTCCATCGTAGGTGCAGGAATGATGAGTAATCCCGGAGTAGCAGCAAAGATGTTTGAGAGCCTCTATAATGAGGGCGTAAACATCAATATGATCTCTACATCCGAGATTCGTGTGACAGTTCTGATCAATGAAAAGGACGGCGTGCGCGCAATGAATGCAGTACATGATGCCTTTGGTCTGGCAGACTGATTTAGGAGAATTACATGACATCGAGACGTGAATTAAAAAACTATGCGAAGCAGGCCATGTCAGGAAAATATGGGATACTGATCTTGGCATTTGTTGCAGTTCAGGCGCTGGCCCTGATCAGCAGCATGATATCTTCGGCTTTATTTCCGGGAGAGGAAACAATTGATATTGTGTTGTCGTATGCATTTACATTTATTCTGACTCTGCTGATCAATGTGGTAGCGGCAGGTATGAATTATATGTATCTGAATATTGCCAGAGGGAAAGCATACTCATTAAATGATCTGTTTTATTTTTACAGACATCACCCGGACAGAGTGATCGTTGCCGGATTTTTTATGGCAGTACTGAATCTGCTTACCATGCTGCCCTATACGATTTACAGTAATGCGAATCTTCCGGGTGAAGATGCTTCTGTGGAGGTGCTGATCACCTGGCTGTATACAGGTGTTGTTCTGATGATCGTAGGAATGATTGTTTATCAGATTCTGGTCATTCCTTTGGAGATGACTTATTATATTCTGGCAGATAAGCCGGAATTGAAAAGTACAGAGGCTATGAAAGAGAGTCTGGAGATGATGCATGGAAACTTCGGAAGATATCTGATGCTGAAGATAAGCTTTATCCCATTGATGTTTCTTTCTGTTTTTACATTCTATATTGCACTCTTGTGGATATTTCCATATATGGCTATGACAGAAGTAATGTTCTATCGTGATCTGACAGGGGAGCTTAAAGTGCAGAAAGAGGAAGAAGAACGTGTGGCACGAGACTATGTGAATCCTATGTTTGACAGCTATTCACAGAGTGAACAGCCACAGGAAGATCAGACGCATCCGCAGCAGTTTTGGCGTGTGCCGGAAGAATCGGTTTCTTATGAAAACGAAGACGAACAGAATATTACGGACAGCACAGAAATACAGAATGTTCAGACAGATATGGATGATAAAAAAGAGCAGAATGATTCATCACCAAAAGAAGAGGAAGAAGACAACGAACCGAAACCATGGGATGAATATTTTGACAGTCTGAAATAAAAATACAGTTTATTAAATTGAAGACCTTTTTGCTATGATAAGTATTATGATATCAGGGTTAAAATACCTTTTGGCCCTGACATCATATTATCAGAAGAAAAAGGTCTTTTCTATAGCAATTCAAGAAAAGGGAAAGGGTTTTTACGATTATGAATACAAATGAGATCAGTGGAAAGCGTCAATTGGAATTTTTGGCAGATTTTGATTATATCAGAGAGGCAGGAACTGCAGGAGAAGAAAAAGCAGCAGAAAGGATTCAGAAAACTCTGGACAGTTTTGGCGTAGAGAGTCATCTGGAAGAATTCTCTTTTGATACCTTTCAGATAAAAAAAGCAAAGCTGAAAGTAACAGAGCCATACACAAAAGAATACACAGTAACCGGATATGGAAGATGCGGAAACACAGCAGAGGACGGGCTGGAAGCACCATTTGCGTATGCAGAGAACGGTGATGATATCAGCCTTGCACATGTCAGCGGAAAGATTGTTATGGTAAATGATCCAGTGAGAAAAGATATGTACCGGAAGCTGGTGAAAGCCGGTGCTGTGGGATTCATCAGTATTGCAGGTTCTCCGTTAGATGAAGGCGTGGATCTGGTTCCACGTGCATACGCTCTGCCAAAGAATCTGCCGGGAGAAGAGAAAAAAGAAGCAGGAAGAGAAGCTGTCAATTATGATAACAGGATTCCTAGCGTAAGCATTCATTACAAAGATGCCATCGAACTGGTGACGAAGGGTGCATCTCAGGTATGTTTATCTGTAGAGCAGGAGACAGTAACATGTACATCCCGTAATGTAGTGGCACGTATCGAGGGGACAGATAAGGCAGAGGAAATCCTGACTCTGACTGCGCATTATGATTCTGTTCCGGAGGACCGGGGCGTATGATAATATGTCCGGAGCAGCAATCATTATGGAACTGTGCAGATATTTCCATGCACACAGACCACGCAGAACAATGGAATTCGTATGGTTTGGTGCAGAAGAGAAAGGTCTGCTGGGAAGTCAGAATTATATCAAAATTCATGAAAATGAACTTTCGGCACATCGTTTTAACATGAATGTAGATCTTGCCGGACAGCTTGTAGGCGGAACTGTAGCAGGGGTCACCGGTGATGCGTCTGTCTGCAGTATACTCACATATATGGCTCATGAAATCGGTATCGGAATGTCAACGAAGAACCAGATATGGGGAAGTGATTCCAATACTTTTGCATGGAAAGGAATCCCTGCAATGACGCTGAACAGAGATGGGTTTGGCATGCATACCCGTCACGACACCATTGCACTGCTGTCAGACTGGGTCACTGGAGAGAAGTGCAGTTCTGCTCGGCTATATTGCAGACAGACTGGGAAATATTGAAAGCTTTCCGTTTGAACGGAAAGTGCCGGAGGAATTTATTGCACAGCTTAATGAATATTTTGGGTAATTTACTCTTTATACGCTGTTATCCTGTGGGATTTTGACATATGTATGCCAAAATCCCGCACTTGACAAATCACTGCCAGATTGATACCCTATCACAAGAGCGTTTTTGATGATAAAAAATCAATCTGAATTCTGACAAGTGTGCCGACAAGTTGATTCTTGAAACAATCTTGCAGGATAAATTTTTTTATTTCAAGGCGGAGGAAGGAGGCGTAGCGGTGGCTACGGCGACTGACGACAACGCGGAAATAAGAAATTTAGACGCAAGATTGTTCGAGAAATCAACTTGTTGGCACACAAGCAACAAGAGGAGAGAAACAAATAATGGATATTATTCAGGTAATCACACAGGAATTGAAGGTGGAGAAATGGCAGGTAGAAGCCGCAGTCAAATTAATTGACGAAGGCAACACCATCCCATTCATTTCCCGATACAGAAAAGAAGCAACAGGTTCCCTTAATGATGAGCAGCTTCGTACACTCTTTGAGAGACTGACGTATCTGAGAAATCTGGAAGATAAGAAGAATCAGGTATTAAAGAGCATCGAAGACCAGGGCAAGCTGACTGAGGAACTGAAGAAACAGATTCTGGATGCCCAGACACTGGTTGTAGTAGAGGACTTATACAGACCATATCGCCCGAAACGTCGTACCCGTGCGACAATTGCCAAAGAGAAAGGGCTGGAACCACTGGCAGATATCATTCTTCTGCAGATGACAGACAAGCCGGTAGAAGAGGAAGCCAGGGCGTATGTCTCCGAAGAAAAGGGTGTTAAGAATGTTGCAGAAGCATTGAACGGAGCTAAAGATATTATTGCAGAGCGTATTTCCGATGAAGCAGACTATCGTATCTACATCCGTAACCTGACAACAAAGAACGGAAGTATTTCTTCCACAGCAAAGAATGCGGAAACTCAGTCTGTATATGAGATGTATTATGAATTCGAGGAGCCGGTCAGGAAACTGGCAGGACACCGTATTCTTGCGTTAAACCGTGGTGAGAAAGAGAAATTTATCACTGTTAAAGTAAATGCACCGGAGGAAGACATCCTTCGTTATTTGAATAAGAGAGTGATCAAAAAAGACAACCCGAATACAACTCCGATTCTGAAAGCAGTTGTAGAAGACAGTTACAAACGTCTGATCGGACCGGCTATCGAGCGAGAAATCCGCAGTGACCTTACTGATAAGGCAGAAGACGGCGCGATCCATGTATTTGGCAAGAATCTGGAACAGCTTCTGATGCAGCCTCCAATCGCAGGCAAAGTCGTACTTGGATGGGACCCTGCGTTCCGTACAGGCTGTAAGCTGGCAGTTGTAGATGCAACAGGTAAAGTTCTGGATACAACAGTTGTTTATCCCACAGCTCCGACTACTGAGAAAAAGATCCGTGCTGCCAAGGATACAGTGGAAGGTATGATCGAAAAATACGGTGTATCCCTTATTTCAGTAGGAAACGGTACAGCATGTCGTGAATCCGAGCAGGTGATCGTAGATATGCTCTAAAGAAATCCCGGAAAAAAAGGTGCAGTATGTTATCACAAATGAGGCAGGAGCATCTGTGTATTCTGCAAGCAAACTGGCAACAGAGGAATTCCCGAACTTTGATGTAGGACAGAGAAGTGCGGCTTCCATTGCAAGACGTGTACAGGAT
>ENA-OQKA01000399-OQKA01000399.1-human-gut-metagenome-genome-assembly--contig:-NODE-399-length-11457-cov-3.393027_pt1 | contig 11457 bp, 9 predicted proteins | sample MGYA00242644_ERZ504789 | MGnify/ENA primary metagenome ERZ504789 (study PRJEB26092, sample SAMD00036423) | human gut metagenome | host: Homo sapiens | study: EMG produced TPA metagenomics assembly of...
ATCATGGCGCTTTTCCTGCCGGCCAGGACCTCCTGGCGCAACGCGCGCTTGTCCTCCTCGGATTTGAGGTGGGACATGTCGGGCATGGCGAACGGGTTCAGATAGTTGCCTTTGCCGGGGGAAACGACCTGCCCGCCGGGAATGGCCCGCGCGATGGCCTTCCATTCGCCCTGCCGGTCGGATTGGACGATGATGTTGCGTCCGAAACCGATCTCGCGCACGGCGATCGTCTTCGCGCAATAGCTTTTGCCCTGGCCGCGCAGGCCGCTGAAGAACAGGTCGGGACTGGTGGTCATGTGCGCGTCGTACGTACCCCAGCAGTCGAATTGGAACAGTTCGCGGGAAAGCGCGTCGATGCCGATCGGCGGACCCGGGATCAGCTGCGCGCCGGAACCGGCCACGAAAGTGGTGAGCACTCCCGCCCGTCCCGTGCTGGTCTGATGCCATGGGATCAGGGGACGTTCGTTGAAATCGCGGGTGATCATGTCCAACGGGCTCGCGGAACCCAACGGGAGCATGCCTTCCTCGTCACGCTGCCGCGCCTTGTACAGGCTCTTCGTCTGGCTGACCTGCTTCGACACCATCGAATACAGGCGTCCGCGAGCCGATTCGACCGCGCCGCGGTCGGAACGCGAATACCGGTGTTCCGGCACACGCACCGACCGGCCGGCGCCGTCACGCACGCGCATGAGCCAGTCGAGTTCGGGAATGGACAGTCTGGTCGGCGCGGGAACGAAACCCACCACGCCGACGCCACGCCGCGCGGGACGGCCGAGCCTGTGCCCATCGTCCTCCAACATCGGCACGAACGGATCGGCCCCATCGCCGTCCGGTTCCATGCCATCTGCTTCCGAACCGTCGTATTCGTCTTCATCGTCGACGGACATTCCCACCTCTTTTGAAAAGACGGAAGATGGGCGGGAGGAATCCCGTGGATACGGAACCATCCCACCCATCATGGATGTGAGCCGGTCCGACGTCACACGTTGTATCCGGCATGGGCCATCAGCATGCCCGCCACGACCATCAGCACGAAGCAGACGACGGCGAGCACGATGAACAGGACGGCCTTGCCTTGACGGGTCTTACGGCTCATGGCGAGAACCTTTTCCTTGGTCTTGCGGCCAACGAAGGTGCTTTTCTGTTTGACGGCCATGTACACGAACGCCTCATACAGGCATGAGGCGGCGACGACCATCAGGACCAGGATGCAAAGGGTTGCAGCCATATGGATTCCTCCCTAGTTAGGACATGTCCCGGAATCGGCCGGCCATGCGACCGTACGGTTCCGCACAATCCACATGACACGCGGACGATATCAGACAGGGGGAGGGAATCGAATGCTTTCACAAAAAAGGCAATTCATCAGCAGCGGATATCCACAGGAAAACCAGTATGCCGAGAAATTCTAACGAAAAACATGTCATTTAACGGAGGATCGTATTGACAGAAAACCCGCCCCCTATGAGATAATGGTTTATAGGATATCCACCGGAATGGCCGGGTCTACAGCGGTATTTCTCCAAGAATGACAGAAGGTAATTTTGGACAAAGAAAAAGATCTCATTCTAAAATTGAGGCGCATGGAGGGAAAGCTGCTTCTACTTGATTTGAAGAAGATTATTTGGGTCGCGCCTCTGTCTTGGCTGATGATGTTCATCAGCTTGGCAAGTTTGCTCTTTTCGGAGCACCAGTCAGATTGGAAATGGAATATCTCTAGTGTGACCAAGTCAATTATTCCCTTTGCGAAACAGGTTTGGGCGGATGCCGCGGATCATGTTCGACCAGGCTGCTCCGATCCGCTTACATGCTTGTTGACTTTTCTGACATTGAACGCTGCCATTGTTGTGGTGATTGTGTTAGAGGGGAAAAGCAGAGTAAAAGGGACGATAGAGCTTTTTTCCTCAGTATCTATCGGAACTTCCGTTTTCATACTGGCTCTCACAGGGATTCTGACTCCATGCCTGATAGAGGAATACGGTCTTATTTTCGGTCTTCTCTTCATCCTGTTCATCTTGGTTTGGTCGTGCATATTGGCGAATGCCAGTAGGATTTACAGCGAAGAAGAGCGAATCAAACGCTCAGAAAAAGAGCAGAAGAAAGAACTTGAATCAGAGAAGAAAGTTCTCGAAGATAAACTTGAAAAACTACCCGGTGAGGCTAATAAGACAAAATACCTCAAGCGGCACTGCTACGGTCCACCTGTACTGCTTGTATTTATTCCTACATTCCTGCTCAGCTCTGTGCTTTTCACCGTTCTTCTCGGTAGCCGGTCCAGCAATTCTGGATTGCTATTTCTTTCGATCCTCATCTGTGCACTGCTGATTTCTTTGTTGTACACCGGGCTTCTTGTCCCCATGCTTCTCGAAGTTGTTGTCGACGCTGAACAACACTCTTTCATTAGGGTAATGGGGATTTTTCTTTGGCTCCTTATGGTTATTTTCTTCTCTCCGCTCCTTCCTTTGCTCACGGTCTATCCCTCTTGGAGCCATGACACACTAGTTCTAATATGCATTGCATTGTGTGCCGTGGCTTATGCTTATTTTTTGATGCGTCTGCCCTGGACCTGCGCATCGAGAAAAAACTGGAGAGGCAGACTATTTAATTGTTATCGTTACCATTCTTTCACTAATAGCATTAAGCGAATTGACAAAGAACTTGAGCTGGTTAATAAAAAACTAGAGCAGAGGAAAAAGTCCGATCAAAAACAGGATCAAAATGGAACTGTTCCACCCTATGCTCCTGCTTCAAATATGGGACAACCATTAGAACAGCGTCTTGCCGTTTTGGAACGTCAGACAGCCGCACTCCTCGACGTTACGGAAAAACTGGAAGCATCCATTTCCAGTACGAAACAGAAAAAAACTCTCTGCGGTCTTTCCCATTGGTTCGGCCATTTTTAGCCTGTAAGATCTTCGATTTACTTGAATCGATGACTAATCATATGTATCTGTTCTTGTAGTCGGCGCCGCTCCCGTCAAGCTTTGGTGTTCCAGCCGGCGCGTTTGAATCCGTTGGCGGGCGTGGCGGTTCTCTTCCATACGTCGGTCGGCTCGTGCCGCGACGACGCACATGCTCCATGCCGTCAGCAGTCCGAGGAGCCAGAAGACGGCGATGATGGTTATGACGACGATCTTGTCCATCTCATCCTCCTTGCGCGGGGATTGTCGTTCCTCTATGCCACGCTATTTCCACACGCGCCCCGTCCGATACCGTCACGGGGGAGATGATGAGGGTGTGCGGTCTTGCGGAGGGTTGCTTTTCCGTTCCCGACCGTCGTTGGACGGGAGGCATGCGAGGCGGGATAGGGATGCAAGGGAGAAAAAGAAAACGGCCGGAACAGGGTCGGGAAGCCCAGTATGGGTTTCCGTCGTCCTGCTCCGGCCGTCTGCCGGGTGGTTTACCAGATGTTTAGATCATTCGGAATATAGGCTCTTCAGTCTGTCGGAGAACGTGTTGAGCCGTTAATTTCTGAGATGGGCCAGTTCCTCGCCCATGGTGCGTGGTCGGATTGTTCTTGTTGGAGACGACCGTGTCCATCACATCCAGCACTCCACGTGTGTCCCAATCCAGCATGCGGCACAGGAAAACGTCGGGATGGATGGCCGTGATCGAATACCGACTGAGTTTTTCCAAGGGAAAGTCCTTGAGATTGTAAGTGACGATGTAGTCCGCGTCGGCAACCAGAGCAGCGGCGAGCACATGTCTGTCATCGGGATCGGGCAGCTCATCAAGTAATGTTTCGCGAGGCTCCCACCCGTATATGCAGTGCGTGGGATTCATGGAACGTATAGAGTCCAGGAAACGGTCTATACGTTCCGGATCGCGATGCTGGCGTTCGACCATTGCTCGACGCGTTTCGTCAAGGATGCGTTCGGACCATACCACGTCGACGATCTCATGTTCGTCCAATGTGAGGAGGATATCGAGCAGCCAAGTGGTAGGGAATACGTTGGCGTCCAGTAACACAACCGGCTGGGTCATGGCGTTGTGGTCCCTTCCGAGTCAGTCGAACTGCGCGACGTAGGCGGCCATTTCGTCGTCGTCCATCGTGATTTCCCGAGCCGCCCGCCGCATGGCGTCCAAGGACTCCCGCATGCGCGCACGTTCCCGACGCTGGTATTCCATGATGTCGACCACGTCGACCATGCGGCGTCCAGTTCCGCCGTTACGGGTGAAGGGCAACCGTCCGGAATCAAGGATACGGGCGACGGTACGGGGCGAACAGTTCATCAGCTTCGCGGCCTGCCCGGTGGTGATCATCCGGTGCCGTCCCATGACACCCATCGCCGCGTTCATAGCCGCTTCGAAGGCCTTGTCGTTCAATTCCGTCACGACGCCGTCAGCGTCGATCAAGACACGACGTCCCGCCACAGCCGTGGCGTTCCCAGTGGACGTGCTCTTCTTCGTCGTGCGATGAGCCTTGACGTTGCGCAAGACATAGCGGGTCTTGTTATTGCGTGAAACATGATGGGAATGGGAACCTACGGCTCTCCCAACATGCGAGTGTTCCAATTCCATCGTGCCGGTACTCATATTCCACCTCCAGAATCGACTAGCTGGCGCTTCCACCAGCATACTAAAAACTGTCAAAACTGACAAGGTGCCGTTTTGTCGATTTTTAGGACCAATCTTTTCTTGAAAAATGCCCTAGGTCAGACCGATGCCGGAATCGTCCGGCCGCACATCGTCCGGAATATCGGCCGGGTCCGGCGGTTGGAGTCCTGGGGACGGATCGTCCAATCCATGAATGGGAGTCATGCCGATCATGTGGGGCGCGGCGACGTCCCTTTGATGTCTGATGATCGGGAGCCGGCCACGCAGCAGGCCCGTGATCCGGTCGATGAGCATGGGGGGAGAGGCGCTGGTTGGTGGAAAGCTGTCGTGGACGATGTCGGGCACGTCGTCCAGAACACCGAGGTCGTACCTGTCCCAATCGTCGATGAGGGACAATTGCCAGTACGCGTTGTCCTCCTCGCCCCATTGGTCGGTCCAGAACGGTTTCGTCCGGTAGTCCCCGTTGTCCATGGCGTCGGGGTCCATGCCGTTCCACAGGCTCGCTCCGCTGTCGTAGATCGGGGCGGGACGGATGGTGAAGGATTCCACGTCCCTGATCAGACCGAAATTGTTGTAATGCCGGTCCGTGTTGCGTAGCAGGAAGTCGAGGAACAGGAAATCATCCGTGGCGTGCATGATCGTTTCACGGTCGACGCCGAGCCGTTGGCAGGCGTCCACCCAGATGTCGCGCCGTTCCCGGTATCCTCCCTTCCGGAAGATCCGCATGATCTGTCCGGCGGGAATGAGCTCCTCCGTATCCGAAAGCATTTCGTCGCATGCCGACACCCTGGCCCCGTTGATCTTGCCCACACGGTATTCGACATGGTCGATGCCAAGCAGGCGGGCCGTTTTCCATGCTATCCGCTCGTTGTCGGGCTCCTGGCCGGACCGTCCCGCCTTGATGAGGGTCCTGACGCCGTCGTCACGGATGATCCACCGTTTGGGCAGGTCTCCGGCGCTGGTCACGTCCGGCGTGTTCACGTCGCCGATATGGGATGAGTCGCCGGTGAACAACGCCTTGCCGAGCCGTTCGTCGAAATCGTTGTGGAAGAAGTTGAGGTCCTCCCAACGTAGCGCGTCCATGCCGGCGGGACGGATCCAGTACTGGTCGGACAGGCTCAATCCCATGGAACGGTCGAGCAGTTCTTTTCCGGAGGGGATGCCCGTGGCCATGAGCAGCGTGCGTAGGCCGTCCCTTGTGGCGGGGATTCCCCGGGACCGCCACCATGCGGTCACCGAATCACTGTCGGGTCGGGGCTGTCCATCCACGTACATGCCGACCGGTACACGGCTCGGATCGAACACGTCACCCACTTCGAGGATGAGACCCGCGTTCGATGAGTACGCGAATTCCAGTACCGGATGGTTCCGGCACATTAGGACACGGTTCATTTCAAATAGCATCGGACCCCGCGATTATGGTGGATGGATTCATTGCTTCCCGTTTCCCATGGTAGCAACGTGGATGTCCTTCGTTCATGTGGACGTTCCAGGGGAAACGGACGGCCGGAACAGGTTCGGGAAACCCTTATATGGGTTTCCGTCGTCCTGTTCCGGCCGTCTGTAGGATGGTATCGGATGTTCGGTTATGTTCGGGATGCGGTCTCGCTGGCTTGATCATGCTGGAAGCCGTCAAGACCTGCGAAGAGGGTCAGACCAGGCCGATGCCGGGATCGTCCGGCCGTGCATCGTCCGGAACATCGGCCGGATCCGGCGGCTGGACATCCTGGCCCGGAGCATCCATGGCGATGGAGCCGTCCGTGGTTTTCGGATCATGACGGAGCCGTTCGACAAGGTCGATGAACGTGCGTTCCTCCTGTTCCACGCAGTCGAACAGGATGGAGCAGAACGGTTCGGGATCACCGTCGACCTGCCAGGATTCGAGACCCCGGGCGTAAACACGTCCGGCGTCATGCTTGATCGCCACGGGACGGTATCCGTTCTCCAACAGCATGAGGTTGAGCAGTTGCCGGCCGGTCCTGCCGTTGCCGTCCATGAATGGATGGATGTTTTCGAACATCGTATGGAACGCCGCGGCCTTGAGCAACGGGTGCGCGTCGCTTCCGTTCAGCCCGTCGATCAGGGCTTGCAGGTCGTCATGGATCTCCAACGGGTCGGCGGTCTTGACGCGGGTCGCGGTGATTCTCGCCAGATATCCGTAAGGACGGAACGTGCCGCGTGCGAACGGCTGCAGGTCCAATGCGGTCACCTCGTGGATCCTTTGGATCAGTTCCGGGTCGAGTTCACGTCTTTCGGAGGCGTATTCGCGGACGTAGGCCATGCCGTCGGCGACGCCGCGCGCCGCGAACACGAAACGTGCCGGGGAATCCGAGGGCACGAATTCGCCTTCCAATACGAGGGATGTGTCCTGAAGAGTCAGGGTCGATCCTTCGATGGCGTTTGAATTGTAGGTGTATCTCACGAGCCAGTCGCGGTCGTAATCGGATAATGCCATGGTTTCGACGCCATCCAACGGTTCCAGTGAGAGGGCGTGGGCGCGCAGGGTGTCGATGAGGTCCAGTCGGGTGGTGATTTCCGGAATCCGTTCAAGTTTGGCGAGGATGCCGGGCATGTCGTCGATATGTTGACGCAGTTGCGTGTTGGGCATGGTTTCTCCTTCTTTGGCTTATTTTACCGAACCGTGGTGGATCTGGGTCCTGAGAGAGAAACGGCCGGAACAGGGTCGGGAAACCGTCATGTGGGTTTCCGTCGTCCTGTTCCGGCCGCCTGTTTGTTTGGAGGGGGAATTGGGTCAGCGCATGCCGTGGCGTGCGGTCACGTCCATGCGGCGGCGTTTCAGGTCGAGCGTGGCGGCGCCCATGCCGGCGAACGCGACGACGGCGAGGATGATGCCGTTCGTGTCCGCGCCGGTGGATGCCATGACCTTGTCGGCCTTGGCGGCCGCTTCGACCGTGGCCTGCTGGGCGGCGTTCAGACTGGTCTGGCCGGCATTGTCGTCATGCTTCGGGTTGGCGGCCTGCTGGGCCGTCTTGAGCGCTGCCTTCGCGGTCTCGTAGTCGCTCTTGGCCTGGGCTTCGACCGTCTGGGCCTGCTTGAGGTCGGCCTGCGCCTTGGCGAGGATCGTCTTGGCCTGGTCGAGCGCGTCCTGTGCTTCCTTGACCTTGGCCTGCGCGGTCTTGACGGCTTCCGTGTCCTTCGCGTCGCTCTTGGCCTTGGCGAGGCGTGCCTGCGCGTCGGTCAACGCCTGCTGCGCGTTCCTGACCGCGGTTTCGGCGTCCGTTTCGGCCTGCTTGGCCTTGTCGGCCTCGTTCCTGGCGGCGTCGTATGCCTGGGTCTTCGCGTCCAGGTCGGCCTGCGCGGCGGCGAGGGCCTGGGTCCTGGCCGCGAGGTCCGTCTTGGCGTTTTCGAGGTCCTTGACCTGTTGGCGGCCTTGTCGCTTTCCGTCTTGGCCTGCTCGTACGCGGTCTGGGCTTGGGCGAGTTCGTCCTGCGCGGTCTGCTTGGCCTGCTGGGCCTGGTCGGCTTCGCTCTTGGCCTGGTCGTATGCGGTCTGGGCCTTGGCGAGGGCGTTCTTCGCGTCGGTCAGCACGTCGAGACGCGTGTCGGCGGCGGTCTTGTCCTGTTCGGCCTGCTTGACGTCCGTGTTGGCCTTGTCGAGCGCGGCCTGGGCTTGGGTGAGACGCGTCTGCGCCTGCTCGTCGGCGGATTTCGCCTGGTCGTACGCGGTCTGCTTGGCCTGGCGGTCGGTTTCGGCGGTGGTGAGGCTGGCCTGCGCCTGCTCGTCGGCGGATTTCGCCTGCTCGTACGCGGTCTGCGTTTCTGCGGCCTTGCGGGTCGCGTCGGCGAGCAGCTGCGTGGTGCGTGCGGATTCGTCTTGCGTGTCCTGCAGGTAGGAGGTGGCCTTGTCGAGCGTGAGGACGGCGGACGCGTGGGCCGTGTTGGCCTTGTCGAGCGCGGTCTTGGCGGCCTCGACCTGCTTCAACGCGTCCTCGTACGTGGATTGCGCGGATTTGATCTGGTTGACGTACGCTTCGACCTTCGCGCGGTACACGCTGGCATCGAACGTGGTGTCGTTCGCGTTGTAGGAGTTCCAGTCGTTATAGAACTCCTGGGAGGACGCGCCGTATCCGTAATCGCCGGTGTCGTAGCCGCTGTAGGCCATGCCAGTGACGCTGTATTCCGGGTCGATGATGTTGAGGTAGTGGCCGACCTTGTAGTACAGGTCCGGATACTTCGAGAACACGTCGTACGGGGACAGGTCCGCGAGGTCCGGATAGTCGCCGGACTTGAGGGCGGCGTCGTAGATCGCTTTCTCGTTCGTGTACCAGCCGATGTACGGGTCCCAGTCCGAAGTTCCCCATGCGAGGTTCTCGCCGACGTTGTCGTACTGGTAGTTGTGGTTGTGGTGTTCCTCACCGGGCTGTGCGGCGTAGTTGGCCTGGACCATGGCCATGGCCAAAGCGGTCTCGGACACCTTCAACGGTTCCAGGCCGTTCTCCTCGCGCAGCCTGTTGCACTCGTCGATCATGTCGAGGGCCTTGAGCAGGTTGTCGAGGCTGGTCGCGTCGTCCTTCGCGCCGATGTGCGTGTATTCCAGGTACTGGGACACGCTGTCGTCGGTCAGATACTTGTACGCCTGTTCGGCCTTGTTGGTCTTGAACCATCCGGCCGCGCCCTCGGCCTGCGCCTTCGCGGCCTCGTCCGCGGCCTGCTTCGCGGCGTCCGCGGCGGCCTGCGCCTTGTCGTACGCGTCCTTCGCGGCCGCATACTCGTCCTTGGTCCTGTCGGCCTGCGCCTGCGCGTCCTTCGCGGCCTGTTCGGCCTTGTCGAGCGCGGCCTGCGCCTTGTCGTTGGCGGTCTGGGCGTCCTTCACGGCCTTCGCGTCCGTGTTCTTCGCGTCGGCGGCCTTGTCCAGGGCGGCGGAGGTCTTGTCGGCCTTTTCCTGGGCGGCGTCCTTCATGTCGTTCGCCTTGTCGAGCGCGGCCTTCGCCTGGTCGGCCTGGGTGCGGGTCTTGTCGGCCTCGGATTTCGCGGTGGCCTCGGCGACGGTGGCCTGGGCCTGCGCGGTCTTAGCGTCCTTCACGGCCTGGTCGGCCTGCTTGGCCTTGTCCTGCGCCTCCTGGATCTTGGCGGGATCGTTCGCGTCGCCCGCGATGCGGGTGGCCTCGTCGAGCAGGCTCTTCGCCTGGTCGGCCTTCTGCTGGGCCTGCTGCTCGGCGGCGGATGCCTGGTCGGCCTTCGTCTGGGCTTTGCCGAGCGCGTCCTGCTTCGCGGCGGTGGTCTGGTCGAGCTTGGTCTTGTCGGTCGAGTCGACCTTCCGCTGCGCGTCCTTCACGGCCTGGTCGGCCTGTTCCTTGGCCTTGGCGGCGTCGTCACGGATGGACTGGCTGTCGTTCATGGCCTTCTTGATGGTCTCGGCGTTCTTCGCGCTCTGGTCGGCCTTGTCCTTCGCGGCGGTGAGGCTGTCGTGGGCCTTGTCGAGGTTGGTCTGGGCCTGGTTGACGCCCGTCTGGGCGGCGGCCACGTTCGGATCGTTGTTGATGGTGGTCTCGACCTGCTGTTGCGCCTGCTGCACGTTCTGTTGGGCCTGCTGCACGCCGGTCTGGGCCTGCTGGACCTGCTGCTGGGCCTGCTGGGTGCCGGCCGTGGCCTGGTCGAGGCTGGTCTTCGCGTCCGTGACGGCCTGCTGGGCCGCGGCGACCTGGTCCTGCTGGGGCTGCGTGGTCGGCTGGGCCGCGGCCTGCTCGACGGCCTGCTGGGCCTGCTCGACGGCCTGCTGGGCCTGTTCGACCGGGGTGGTCGCGGTCTCGTCGGCCATTGCCGGCGCGGCGATGGTGCCCGCGACGGCCACGGATGCGACGGCCGTTGCGAAAGCCTTCTTGTTCATAATTCTCCCTCCAATGCCATGCCCCGTATCGGGGTCGTGGCTCCAATGGAAACATCCCTGCGACGTTTCCGACAACCATTCCACGTGCCCCCAATCCGATATCGGCGCCATCGGCGTGTCGCGGTCGCGGAGGCATATGGCGCGCATACCCACCAGTCTACCCCCGCATGAGGCGGTGCCGGCGTGTGGGCGTCTACCGTTTCATGCCGTGGCGTCCGTACGGGCGGACGCGTGGCCTGGACTCGACCATCGCCACGGGCATGCCCGCGAGCAATGTCACACCGGACACGAGCAGCGGGCGCGTGTCACGGCCGGTGGTCCTGGGCGCGTCCTCGGGATAGGGCGCGTCGTCCGGCATGCTCACGCGTTCGCCCGTGACGAGCAGCCGATACGTGTTAAGGAAGATCGGAGTGCACGTCACCAACGTGACCAGGTCCCGTCCCCGTTCGATCTGGAGACTTTTCAGATCGTCCGGGTCGACCTTGCGGATGCGTGTGACCTTGTAGGCGAGGGTCTGCGCGGCGACCCGCACATAGAACACGTCGCCCTTGCGTAGTTCGTTGAGCCGCGTGAACAGGGCCTTGTCCGCGACGCCGGTGTGCCCGGTGATCACCGAATGGGTGTTTTTGCCGCCGACCGGCAGCGAGGTGCCGTGCAGGTGGCCGAGCCCGTTGTCCAAAGCGTACGAGTCGGCTCCATGGCGGACGGGCAGGTCCACGCCGATCGACGGGATCTCGACCGACACCATGATCCCGTCGCCGAAGTCCAGCAGGTTCTGGTATTCCTTGTCCGATTTGAATCCGAAGTCGCCGTCGATGGTGCCGTCGTCCTCCAACCGTTCGCCGATGACCTGCGCGTGGTCCGTGAGTTTCCTGTTGTACGCGCGTGCCTTGGCGACCATGCGCGCGTATTTTTCAGCGGAACGGTCCTCCTTGGCGGCCAATGCCGCGCTTTGCGCGGCCCTGCGGGACGCGCCGGACTGTTCCACGCCTATCCACGCGAACACGCGACCCCGAGGCGAAAGGCAGACGGCCGTGAACGCGGCCAGCATAC
>ENA-OQKA01000400-OQKA01000400.1-human-gut-metagenome-genome-assembly--contig:-NODE-400-length-11455-cov-2.152807_pt1 | contig 11455 bp, 4 predicted proteins | sample MGYA00242644_ERZ504789 | MGnify/ENA primary metagenome ERZ504789 (study PRJEB26092, sample SAMD00036423) | human gut metagenome | host: Homo sapiens | study: EMG produced TPA metagenomics assembly of...
CGTATACGGCTGGAGCCCGAGCGGACTGTGCCGGATTTGAACGCGTTGATTACGCATGTACCAGGCCACGCCAGCTCCCATAAGCAGCAAGCCGAACATCAGGAACCACATCGTGCCCGCGCCTCCCGTATCCGGAAGCAACGCCGCATTAGTAACAATGGCCACGCGTTCCTTGGTGTTATAGGAGACCGATACTTGGTATCCGGCCTCCGCGGGCTTGATGGTCTTGGTGGTATCGCCGTCCTTATAGGTCACGGCGGTTTCTTCCACGGTGTACGTGTAGTAACGCACGATGTCCTTGCCGTTGGCATCCTGTCCATCCACGAATGCGACCGGCAGTCCTTGAATCACCTTGCGCCAGGTGTTGCTCCAGGAAGAGGCATCGGAGGAGTCCAACGTCACCGTCCATGGATTCTTCTGCGTCACGGTTGTGCAATCCGCGCCGAAGCATTGAATCGTCTGCGGCGTCACCGTATTGCCACTGCCATCGGTATAGTGCGCGGCGATCTTCAGTTCGACCGACTGCGGCCGTTCGAGGTTGCCGTCCTTCCATACCTTCTGGACGGTCAGGTCAATGGTTCGGCAACCGTCCTTGCCGCACGGGTCCTGGCCGTCGTCCGGTTCGGGGGTGAGTCCGCCGTTGTTGTCGGTCACGGTCGCGTCGAGCATGAGCACTGCCTTGGCCGGGGACTGGTAGGCATCGAGCTTCGTCTTGGTGCTGCCGTCCGTGGAGTCGACCACGGCGTCCTTAATGCCGACCCAAGTGGTGCCGGCGTCGCCGGATGCGGAGCTGTGCACAGCGCCGCTGTCGTATGTGTTGACCACGTCGAACAGCTTCACTTCCCAACGATCGAGTCCGGTGTTCAGCGCATCGTCTGCCGTGTTCTTCTGCGAGAAGATCTTGTTGCCGTCCTGTGCGGAGGTGCGGGCCTCACCGGCGTTCGCGACCGCCTTGCGGTAGATGCGATAGGTGTTGTATGCCTTGCCGCCGTTGCCGTCATCGACCGGTCCGAGGATGTCGCTCATGGTGTTGAAGTCCCATACGGACTTGAGTTTGGTGTTCGAGAACGGGTCGACCAGTCCGCTGGCACCGCGGATCGTGTCGGCGTAGACCATGTGGTCGTCCGCCAGCACGCCCTCGTCGTTCAGTCCGGTGAAACCGCCCGCGTAGCCGGTGGTGAGATCCTTCACGCCGTCGGTGTCCTGAGTCGCCCCACCACCGAACACGTCATAGCCGCTGGCGATGCCCGTCACGGTGGACTGTTCCACGCGGGTGCGGTTGCCCTTGATGAGCTGGACGGTCAGGTTGCTGCCCGACCCATTCATATCAATGCCGTTTTTGTTGCAAGGCAGTTTGATGACACTATCGCCGATGGTGACAATCGCCACGTCGGTCTGCTGCTGGTTTTCATCATCAGCCTTGGACAGAGCAACGCTCACCTTCAGTCCGAACAGGTTCACGTACAGCACGTTGCCTTCCGAAAGCACCTTGAGATCGAATACCTTGCCGAAGATGGCCGGGAACCACTTGCCTAAATCGATGACGCCGACCTGTTCCGCCTTGTCGAGGTACAGGAGCTTGACCAGCGCGTTCACCACTTGCAGCAGCAGTTCCACAAGTACAGAGTTGACCTTCGCGTCAACCAAATAGGCACGGCTGGTTTCACCGACGAATCCGCCGGCAATCTCACCGCTAGTGACCTTCTTGAGATTGTCAGACGCGCAGCCCTTCACCCTGGCCAAATCCACGTATCCAACAAAACCGCCTGCGACCTCGCGTCCGGTAGCCTTGTCGGTGGCTTTGCCGTAATTGTCGCCATGGTGTGTGGCGGTGACGGTATAACCGTCCGGGATGCCGGTGACGCGCGAATCGCCAACGTGCGAGCCCCAGATGTCAAGTACGCCGGCCGTGGCACCAAGCAGATTGAGCGCATCCGTGCCGAGTTGTGCATTGTCGGCGGCGACCGTGCCGGATTTGCCAAGATGCCCGATGAAGCCGCCCACATAGTTCACGCCGGTCACACTGTTGAGGTTGGTGACCGCAGACTGCTTCACAGAGCCATTGATCAGTCCACCGCCGAAGCCACCGCCCGCACCGGTGTAACGCTTCGAGTCAAGCATGCCCTTTGTGGTGGAATCATGGGCGACAATCTGGATGCCGTCGCTCACGCCGTTGACCTGACCGTCATAGATGAAGGTGCGGAATGCTTCGAGCACGCCCACGTTGCCGACCTTGAGCAGTTTGAGCAGCAGGTTGGTATCCTGCTTATCGCCGGCCGCGCCGCCGCCGACGGAAGCGACGCTGGATATATCAGCAAGGCCAAAGAAGCCACCGGCGTATTGCCCGCCTTCAACAGCGCGCAGCCCGTTAACAGTAAGAGAAGCCGGGTCATTGTTCGGATCCGCTTCACTGCCGGTGCCTTTGGCGGAATCCTTGTCACCGAGGATCGCGGCCTGCAACGAACCAGCGAAACCGCCGGCGTTCAGGGCATACTTGGTTGTGGTATTACCCTTATCGTCCTTGCTCTCATATGCGCCATTGACCGTGTATCCCCATGCCGGGTCATCCGAGCTCACATGTGCACCGCGAATCGTCGTAACCGTGGCCTGCAATACGCTGACCAGACTTGCCGGGTTCGATACCAGCGAGTCGAGGATTCCTTGCAGGAATCCCTCGGACGCATTGGTGTCCACATCCGCAACCGCACCGGCAGTGGCCACGCCGATAAATCCGCCGACATTGTTGCGCCCTTCCACCTTGCGCAGGTTGGAAACGTTGGCACCGGCAGCGGTGACACCCTTGACAAGCTTCTGGCCGTTCTGGCCGAGATCGCCCCAGATCTGGGCGCCGACCGCGAGACCGACATAGCCTCCGGCATTACCGGTACCGTGCGTGATGTCTTCACCGGTGGCCACGACCTTCATACCCTTGCGGTAGCCGGCCACACTCGAAGATTTGACGACGGGCACAAATACCTGTGCCACGTCGAGCATCTGTCCCAAATCAAGTTTGATGCCTTTGTCGCCGTAATAGTTGGATAGAGCCGAACGAGGATGCCGAGCCGGATTCCGATTCGTGCCCGCATAACCGCCTGCCGCACGCATGGCAGAGACGGTCTTGACATCCATCGACTGGCCATCGGTGATCGTGCCGGTGCGCATCAGGCCGACGTGTCCGCCGGCGACGCCGGAATCATGCAAGTTCGCGCCAGTCTGATACTCCGCACGACCGGCGACGACGTTGAATCCGAAGATGTAGGATTCGAGGAACTTGTCCAGGGAATCCTGATCAGTAACAGAGCCCGCACCATCGCCCGTAGCTACCTCGGTAAATTCCTTGCCATACGCACCGTACTTGCCGATGTTGTCGACCCACGTCTTCCATTGGTCGTAGCTCATATTGCGCAAAGGACCAGTGACCTTCGAGTGCTCCTCGGTCGGGTAGACCACAGACAGCACGCCGGCGAGATTGCCGGCCTTGATGAGACCGCCAAGCAAGGAGAGTGAACCGCCTTGAGCGGTATCGGCCGCCTCCATGAAGCCGGTGTAACCGCCGGCGATTTCGGCACCGTATACACTGCGGATGCGCGCGGCGTAGGCTACGCGCCGCGGCCCGTTGTATTTGCCGTCGGTGTTCTCCTGCTTCCATGCTGCTGTGTTGTTGCCCCAGATATGACCGCCACGATTACGTCCCGCATAGCCGCCGGCCATGCCGCGGCGTGTGGTCGTATCCGATGCCGCCTGGGCACGCACCGCGCCGCCGCACACTGCGGCATCGGTCGAGCTGTTGCGAATCGTCGGTGTGAAGTCCTGCACGAGCGAGAGCAGGTTGTCGAGGTTGACAAGCTTCTTGAGCACGCTGCCGTCGCCGAGTACGTTTGCCACGGCTCCCGGCTGCATGGTGCCCACGTAGCCGCCGGCCGAAACCTGGCCGATGATGTATACGAACTCATGCGAGCTCGAGTCCTGAATATGGCCGCCTTCGATGTCTCCGGCGAAACCACCAGCCATACCCAGTGGATCGGGCTCATTGTTGGCATTCCTATGATCTGCGGCGCTGGCCAGAACGGAGTATCCGCCGATGCCGCCAGTCACATCGGAGTGTTCAATCGTCGAGACGACGACATCCAGCACACTGAGTACATCGTTGAGATTGACGTTCTGGCCGAGCAGGCTCAGGCCACGCCCAGGCCGCCGCCGAGCCCGATGTCCATTTTGCCGATGTAGCCGCCGGCATACCGAGCGGCGGTGACTGCATACGAGCTGCTTTGCTCAGATAGGTGTCGTCGATCGGATCCGGTGGTTTCCAGACTTCTTCGGTGCCTTGACGTCGGTGTGGCGCAGTTGGGTCACGCTGGAATGGGATACCTGCACGCCGGAACCGTAGCCGATGTAGCCGCCGGCGGAACCGGATTGCGTATCGGATTGGTCAAGTCGGGTGGCGGAGACGGTGAAGCCGGGATCGTCCGGGTCGGAAATCTTGTTGCCGCTGGTGGTCTCCACGGTGGTGGCATCGGAATGCACGCCCGCGTAGGAGATGAACGGCACATAGCCCTGCACCACCTGCAGCAGGTTGGCGAGATCCACCGTACCGAATTTGCCGAGCAGGCTCAGGCCGCCGTTGCCAGCCGAAGCGAGTGCGCCGGAAACGACCTTGCCGCCGAAACCGCCTGCGTATGCGCCGCCGGTCACATGGTCGAGGTTGACAACGGCCACGGGGTTGGCTTGAACGCGGGACTGCACGTCTGCCAGCGTTGAGTCGTTCTCGAGATCGGTTTCGGAGAACTGATTGACTTTGCCGCTTTGGAAGTTTCCCGCATAGCCTCCCGCGATATCACCTTCGACGTAACCGCCGTTGACGTACGTCACGGTGGTATACGTATAGCTTGGAATCAGATACGGCATGGCACCGAGCAGGTCGTTCACGGACAGCAGTCCGCCCTTGATGAGGTTGTCCAACACGCTGGAATCATCGGCGTTGCTAAGTGCGTCAGCGAGGCCACCGGTGGTGGAGAAGCCCACGAAGCCACCCGCGATGCCATCGGATGTGCTGGTATCGGCCGCGACCGACTTGAGGTTCGTCACATGGCTTTCGCGGGTCTTGGTGCTGTTGGCCTGACCGTAGAAACCGCCCGCAGCGTAATCGGTGGTCTCGTTGTTCTCGTTCTTGCCGGTCGCCTTGACCGTGAATCCGTTGGCGATGCCGTTCACATTCGATGAAGTGACTGCAACCGAAGAATATTGGGCAACCGATAGCAGACCGGAAAGCTTGATAAGCCCAAGCACATTGAGCCCGCCGGCACCAACGGCGTCGCCTGGTCCGGAGAAGCCGATGAAACCGCCGGCTTCTCCCTTGGCCGTGACCGTGGCCAGATTGGTAAGGTTCATGTTGGTCACGTCACCACCGGTGGCGCATCCGATGGCACCGCCCGCATAGTATGAACCGGCCTTCACCGTCAAACCGGATGCCGGAGCGGTGACAGACATGTTCTCCACGGTGAACGCGGCAAACTGGTCGAACTTCTTGAGCGTGGCGATATCGCCAATTTTCACCACACTGTTGAGCAACCCAGCTACCGTTGTCGGTTGCAGATTGCCGGCGATGCCACCCGCGTAGGAGCCCGTGGCCGTGACCGATTCAAGGCCTTCTATGGTGGTGGAGCGCTGCTGAGGGAAGTCACGATGATTGTTGTACTTCCAGAATGTGAGTTTTTGAAGGCGGTTCTGCGAGGAATCACCGATCACCGTACCCGATCCTTCGCCCACGAGACCGCCCGCGTAATCGCCACCAGCCTTAACGGTGAGGGAGCCCTTCATCTGCGTGCCGAGAATCACGGAGGGATTCACACCGACGATGGACAGCAGTTCTCCTGCACCGTTATTGCTGCCGCTCAGCAATTTAGTCACAGCCTTGGTGAGCTGTTTCAACAGCGATGCCTTCGTGGTATCGTCCGTACCGAGTTCCAGGCCCCATCCCACGGAGGCGAATCCGGTGAATCCTCCGGCGTGGGATCCGTCGGCAGTCACGGCGACCGAAGCCGTAATCGAATTATTGACCGCATAGGCATTGGCCATGGCACCGTTGAAGCCGCCGGCGTAGTCTTCGGCCTGCACGGTGATCTTATCATCACCGTTTATCGTCAGGCCACTGTTTTCGATGAGGCTCTGCGGACGCAGCGCAGACAGCAAGTCGACGCCAAGCGAGTTAATCAGACCGCCTACGTTGCCGTTGCGACTTACTCCGGCAAAACCACCGGCATATTGCGTTGCCCGCACGGTGAAACCATTCGTGCTCGTCACCGAAGAGTTCTCAATGATTGCACCAATCTGCGCACCGACAAAGCCGCCGGCCTGCGGGTTGTCCTTGTTGCCGATCACCACGTTCTTTTTGAACCCGTTCACCGAACTATTCGAGATAACCGGGTTGTAGTAGCCAACCGGAATCAAGGCATTCAGCCCGAGCGTGCCGGACAGCAACCAGTCCACCAAATCGCCCAGCCCGAGGAACGGGATGACGTTCAGAATCTTCGAGAGTACATTGGTGAGCGCTCCTACGATGCCGGAGACTGCATCGTATCGGGTTGCGCCCTCAACATATCCCACGAAACCACCGGTCATACGGCTTACGCTAGATACCGAAACATCTGCTACCTCGCAGTCCGTAACCTTGGTGTCCCCGTAGATACGGCCGGCAAATGCACCCGTGGCGAGGTTGGAAGGATTTTTTTCGTGCAGGGTGAGCAGACCTTGAAGATTGAGGTCAAGATCTACTTGTCCGAATGTCAATAGTTTTAACGCCTTCAACAGTGTGTCGAGCAGTAATCCCACTGCCGAAGTGAGCATACCGAGCAAGGTCGGCGGAATATACGATTCACTCGTATGATTCGTCACCGACACATCCTGCAGCTTGAGGTTCGACACTACGGCCGTACCGGCGCTGCCCAGACTGTTGCTGTTCATCACGGTCTTGTTCGTGATCGAGGCGAAGAAGCCGATGCCCTGCTGCTTGCTGACATCCAGCTGGTCGCCTTTGACATTAGAGACCATATCTTTCTGATTGACGACCACATGGCTGATGACCGGCCGAGCTGCGGTAGCGTGAACCACGCTTGCGCCATCGGCACCAACAGCCTTCCACAGGCTGGCTGCGGTGTCGCCGTCATTGGAGACCGCACCGAGCATAGTGCCGGAGAACATGAGCGGAGTCCACTCGGTGTTGTTGGTATCTGCCGCGTTCTTGGACAGGTCGATGTCACGGAAGATCAGGTAGTTGGCGTCTGCGGAATAGGTCAGGCCGGTGTTGGCAGCGGAGTAGTCCGTTTGCGTGCCATCAGCACCCACGCCGTAATACTTGGTGCGGGTCTTTCCGACGTCTAACCGCGTGCTGCACAGCAGTGGACTGTCGTGGTCGGAGGCATCAGCATCGCGCAAAGTATCTGAATTGGAGAGATCGGCGTCACCGGCGTATTCGGAAGACGGCGTGCCGTCGTCCACCCACTGATACTTGCCGAGTCCTTGTCGCGTGCAAGTCTGCTTGACCTTGTTGATGCGGCCAATAACCTTCTTGCCAGAACCAATCGCACGCAGCTGCTGCTCGTTACCAATCAGGATGTAGGGCTTGCCGTTGATCTCCTTGGTGACCTGACCCTCAAAGTCACGGCCGCCAAGCGCCGTCGCGGCGACCTGCACATTGGCCTTCGCCGGCGATTGATCCGTCGCATTTGAGGAATCGTTCTTGGCATCTTGAGAAGATGCATCGTTTGGAGACCGCGTTTGGGCTCCATCATTAGCGGAATTGCCAGCGGTAGCTTCTGCTGAGTCGTCCGCCTTATTGTCTGTCGCACCATTTGAGGATTCGGAAGGTGTTGGCGCACCGTTTGATGTATTGGCCTCTTCTGACGTCTTATCGTCAACGTTGACATTGCGAGCAGAAGGAGCAGCTACGACAGTACTTACTCCCCCCCCCCCCGAGAAATTACGGCGTTAGGAGAGCTACTCACATCGTCTATATTCTGAGCATATGCTGCAGGCACCATGCACACGATGGACAAGGAAACAGCAATAACCGAAGCAAGGCAACGCTTCAAGGCATGGCGCTGCCTTCCAGATTCCTGTTCTGTTCCTCCGTTAAACCCGCAACGGACGAACTTCGATTTCGAGCCCATTGTTTCCCCTCATAGATTCGCAATCCCTTTTTCGGGAGGTCACTGCATACAATTATACAAGAAGTTGGCCCGTTGTCTAATTGAAAGTGCAACACCCGTTAGATTGGAGATTGTCTAGAAAACCAGTCCGGAAGGGATGTTGCACCTATGGGGGAAGTGTATTCGCACCTGTCGGAAGAGGAACGCCAGGTCATCCAGATCGAGATCGGCAACGGGGCCGGCATACGGGCGATCGGCGCGATGATCGGGCGCAGCCCGTCCACCGTCAGCCGTGAGATCAAACGCAACACGTGGTTCCCGTCCAACGAGAGCGAATCCTACCGTCCCTATCGGCCCAGGCGGCTCAAGACCGGGCCTTGGACGAGCCGTTATTACATCGCCGGGCCGGCCCGGCGCAAGGCCGCCCGGAGGTGCGCCAAAGCGCGCAAGCCGCATCGCCTGTTGCCTGACCGGCTGTGGGCGTGGGTGGCGGAGAGGCTGGGCTGCGGCTGGTCGCCGCCGCCCGTCAGCGGCAGGCTGCGCGTCCTGTTCCCCGGCGACGATGCCATGCGCGTGTGCCCGGAGACCGTCTACCGATGGATCTATTCCAGCAAGCCGCGCCGCGAACGCCGGGCCCGATGCCTGCCGCGCGGCCACCGGCGGCGGCGCAAGCATGCGGGCCGTCGGGTGTCGAGGTTCCCTATCCCCGGAAGGGTCTCCATCGCCGGTCGTCCGCCGGAGGCGGACGCTCGCAGCGGGTTCGGCCATTGGGAGGCCGACAGCGTCATCGGCATGGGATGCGACCTGCACACCGAGGTCGAAAGGAGGACCCGCTTCCTCATGGCCCGTGTTATCCCCGACAAGACCGCCGAGCGGAGCGTCGGGGCGCGGCTGGCGATGTTCGCCCCGCTGCCGGCGGCCGCCAGGCTCAGCGTCACGCACGGCAACGGCACCGGGTTCGCCCGCCACGCGCGGCTGCGCGACGAGCCGGGCATGGCCACGTGCTTCGCCGACCCCTATTCCAGCTGGCAGCGGGGCGGCAACGAGAACCGCAACGGCATGATCCGCCGTTACCTGCCCAAACGCACGATCATCGAACCGGGCATGGCGAGGGAGCTCCAGGAGATCGTCGACGAGACCGACAACCGGCCCATGCGAGCGCTCGGCTACCGCACACCCGCCGAGGCGTTTGCCGACGAGCTTCCAGACTTACAACTCTGACGAAGGCGTTGCACTTACAAATAGACAACGGGGTTGGGCGTCATTCGCTGGTAGTGCACCAAAAAGCGCTGTCTGCATGAAGCCTTCTACAGCAGTCCCGCCATGTAGATCGGCAGTTTGACCACGTCATTTTCCACAACCAGCGGTTTCGGATGCAGCACGTATCTGGTGCCGACCTTCTTATCGAATTTTGCCTTGAATTTGTCTAACGAGACCGTGCGGTAGCGTTTCGATGACTTGACCTCGATGGAGCTGACCCTGTACTTCATTGCCGCGTTCTCGTACGGTTCGACGATGAGGAGTCGATCTCCATGCGGTTCGACGGGTCGTCGCGATCGCTGCGCGAATAGAAGAACAGCCGGTGCCCGTTGGCCCGGAGAAGCTGTGCAACGACGTTCTCCGCGAGCATGCCCTCGTTGATCTCGATGTGTTCTAGGAGGATGTCCCGGTACAGGTTGCTTCCGGTCTGTTCCGAGTCGGCCAGGGCGAGCGTAGTGAGAAGCCCTGTATCGGCGGCGTAGCATTTGACCGTCGAATGGTCCTCGCTAATGCTCAAGCCCACGCTCGGATCGGTGGAATTGAAACAGTCGTTGGTAATGAACGCATCGGAAAGCCAGAAGAAGGCGTCCTCGTAATCGCGGGTTTTCGCTTTCTCTCCCAGCGATGTGATGTTGAACTTCTTCTCCTTCTTGGAAAGCTGACCCACCAGGTTGTCGAAGATGCGCGTGATGCGTATCCGGTCGCTGCCGCCATGCTTGGAGATGTCCTGCCTGTACAGTCGGAGGATGTTCCGTTTGACGTTGTCGACTTTGCTGAAATCATGGGTCTCGACGTACTTCGACACAGCCTGGGGCATGCCTCCGACCAGCATGTATTCACGGAATAGCCGCATGGCTTTCCTGTGCAGCGAATCGGGGAGCGGCCTGCGCTTCTTGAACGAGTCCGCGATGAGCGCGGACAGTGGCTTTTCTCCCAAAGCCCAGAGGAATTCATCGAAATCCATGGGATTCAGGCGGATCGACTCCTCCTCTGATGGAATGAGGATGTCCTTGACGTTCTCGCGGATGGAGACGAGCGAGCCTGTCTCGATGTAGTCGTAACGTCCGTCAGCCACCAGCTGCTTGATGGCCTCGCGGGCCTTCGGGTACAGCTGCACCTCGTCGAAAATGATGAGGTCTATCCCTCCTGTGCAGTTCCACTCCGTAGAAGGATGACAGGTACATGAAGAACGCGTCGAGGTCGTTGCGCAGGTCGACGAAGTAGCCCAGCACGTCATCGGGGGCTTTTCGAGAAGTCGACGAGCATATACGACGCATAGTTCCGTCGTCCGAATTCCTCCGCGATGGTGCTTTTCCCGACGCGCCATGCGCCCTCGATGAGCAGGGCTGTGCTTCCTTGGGAAGAATCCTTCCAGGAAGCCAGTTTTTCGTACGCTTTTCGTTCGAGAGTTTCCATGTCTCACCGCCGTAGATACACCAAATCAAGGATAACTAAGGTGTTGTATGTACACCAAATCAAGGGTAATGTAATGGTGGGTTGCTGATCGGCTTGAATTAGATTTCTGACAGGTGGTCTTATATATGGTAGATTCTGGCGTTCGTCCGGACGTATTTCGCTTATATGTGGCAGCTCGTTTTTGTGACAGACCGGTTAGGGGGTAATTGTGTACCCTCTAACTGCGGTCTTTCTGGAATGAACTGCCATACATAGGCGAGATGCCTCCGGTCAGCCTTCCGAATCTGCCATCTATAAGCCAGTTTGTGGAATCGCTTTATGGCTATGCACCCCTGCGATGCGATTGAATATCCGCGGCAAGGCAGGACGAAGAAGACCGGTAAGACGCCGAGTTCAAGTTCAACATCTCGAAGTAAGTGTTTCTCTGGCTCCCCTCTTTTGTGAGGGGAGCTGTCGCTACAAGCGACTGAGGAGCGGCACGGATAAGGCCTGAGAAGTCGTCTTCTCAGGCCTTTGTCATGACATTGTTCTGCAAGGACTGGCTTCTGCAGCAGCATAATGTGTGTTTTATTATTCGGCCTTGGCGGCTTGCTGGTCAATCCAATTGTTGACGTCGGTGACCGCCTCGTCAAGGG
>ENA-OQKA01000406-OQKA01000406.1-human-gut-metagenome-genome-assembly--contig:-NODE-406-length-11268-cov-2.845974_pt1 | contig 11268 bp, 12 predicted proteins | sample MGYA00242644_ERZ504789 | MGnify/ENA primary metagenome ERZ504789 (study PRJEB26092, sample SAMD00036423) | human gut metagenome | host: Homo sapiens | study: EMG produced TPA metagenomics assembly of...
GACTACGATCAGTCTCTCCGCATATTTTGCAATATCCTCCATGCTGTGGGATACAAGGATAATGGTAATCCCTCTTACTTTATGAAGCTCTGCGATCTGGTCAAGGATGTCATCCCGACCTTTTGGATCCAGGCCTGCAGTTGGCTCATCCAGGATAAGAATCTTCGGATTCATTGCCAGTACACCGGCAATAGCAACTCTTTTCTTCTGTCCGCCCGAAAGTTCAAAAGGAGATTTGCTGTAATTTTTCTCCTTAAAGCCTACATGCTGCAGTGCTTTCTTCGCTTCTACCTCTGCCTCTTCCCTGGATAATCCCTGATTCATGGGACCAAAGCATACATCAGAAAGCACATCATTCTCAAAGAGCTGATGCTCCGGATACTGGAATACAAGACCAACCTCGCTTCGCAGGGCACGACGATCATATTTCTCTCCCCAGATATCCTCTCCATTATAAGTGATCGTACCGGAAGTTGGACGGATCAGCGCATTGAAATGCTGGATCAATGTAGATTTCCCACTTCCTGTATGTCCGATAATTCCGATAAACTGTCCGTCCGGAATAGAAAGATTGATATCTTTCAGCGCATGGATCTCATAGGCAGTTCCCGGACTGTAGGTATAAGTTACATTTTTTAATTCTATTGACATAAGGCATTCACCAGCTCCTCTGTAGTCAGTATTCCCTCCGGAACATCCACTCCGGCTTTATGAAGTTCATGTGCCAGAAGTGTTACCTGGGGCACATCCAGTCTGTATTCTTTCAGAGTTTCCACCTGTGAGAAAATCTCTCTGGGTGTTCCCTGCATCACCACTTCTCCGTTATCCATAACATATACCTTGTCCGCATGAACAACTTCTTCCATATAATGGGTGATCAGAATGACTGTCACTCCTTCCCGTCTGTTAAGGTCACTGACTGCCTCAAGAACTTCCTTTCGTCCATTCGGATCCAGCATTGCAGTTGGCTCATCCAAAATGATGCATTTCGGACGCATTGCCATGACACCGGCAATTGCAACCCTCTGCTTCTGTCCGCCGGAAAGTTTATTCGGAGAATGATAACGATAGGATGTCATTCCTGTTTTTTTCAGGCTCTCATCTACACGCTCCCAGATTTTCTCTGTGGGCACACCCATATTCTCCGGTCCGAATCCTACGTCTTCTTCTACTACAGTTCCTATGATCTGATTGTCAGGATTCTGAAAAACCATGCCCGCTTTCTGGCGGACTTTCCATAATTCCGGCTCTTTAGACGTGTCAATCCCATCTACCCACAAAGTTCCTTCCGTCGGAAGCAACAGCGCATTCAGGTGCTTTGCAAGAGTAGATTTTCCGGAACCATTATGTCCCAGAACAGCCACGAATTGTCCGGCTTCAATGTCCAGGTTTACATCATTGACAGCACGCTGCGTATCCTGCACGTTACCATCTTCATCATACTTGAGATAGTCAAATCCCAGCTTGAATGCCTTGATAATTCCCATAATATTTTTTGTCCTCGTATTTTGTCTGTCTGCTGCTTATTTTCACAGGAAAAGAATCCCGTCAGTAAACAGCGAATATTTATTTTTTCAGGCTTCTTCAGTAGCTGCCAGTCCGGTCAACTCGTCAATCAGAGCCCAGATCTCATCTCTTCCCTGCTTCGTCTCAGCAGAGAAAGGAATAATAATGCCATCTTTGCTCAGCTTCAGCCCTTCTTTGATTGCTTTGATATTTTTCTGAACCTGGCTTCGTTTGAGCTTGTCAAGCTTCGTTGCAATAATGATCGGCTCATAGCCATTGTTCAGAATCCAGTCATACATCATCTTGTCATTTGCAGACGGATCATGACGGATATCAATAAGAAGGAAAACCGCCTTCAGGTTTTTGGATGTATGAAGATATCTTTCGATCATCTTGCCCCATTTTTCCTTCTCAGACTGTGAAACCTTTGCGTATCCGTAACCAGGGAGATCTACCAGATACATGGCTTCATTGATATTATAAAAGTTAATGGTCTGTGTTTTTCCCGGCTGTGCACTTGTTCTGGCAAGAGATTTCCGGTTCATCAGCCCGTTGATCAGCGATGATTTTCCCACATTTGATTTTCCTGCAAATGCAACCTCCGGTCTGTTGGTGTCCGGGAGTTTGCTGGTAATACCGCATACGATATCTAATGATACATTCTTAATAACCATTGATTTCCTCTCTTTTTTCACAACAAATGGTCAATCTTTACTGACTGACCATTTATTTTATACCAGTGCCTTATTAAGCACTTCCTTCATCGAACTTACAAAGGTAATGGTAAGTCCGTCTGTGATTTCCTTATCTAATTCCTGAATATCCGGTTTGTTTTCTGCCGGCACTAACACCTCTTTGATCTTAGCATATTTTGCCGCAAGAAGTTTTTCTTTCAAACCGCCGATCGGAAGAACTCTTCCTCTCAGTGTGATCTCACCGGTCATTGCAAGGTCTGCCCTTACCGGCTTCTTAATAATTGCGGAAAGGATTGCAGTTGCCATGGTAATACCTGCGGATGGTCCGTCTTTTGGTACTGCCCCTTCCGGAATATGCACATGAATATCGTTTTCCTGGAAAAATTCCGGCTCAACTTTATAGTCAGAAGCAATGGAACGAATGTAAGTAATACCTGCCTGTGCAGACTCTTTCATAACATCTCCCAACTGTCCGGTAAGCATCAGCTCACCTTTTCCGGGCATTACATTGACTTCAATCTGCAGTGTATCGCCGCCCACCTGTGTCCAGGCAAGCCCGCGGGAAATACCAATCTCATCTTTCTTATTTGCCATAAGATAGTTAAAATGCTCTTTTCCAAGAAAATCTGACAGATTCTTTGAAGTCACTGTAACTTTCTTTTTATCTTCTTCCATGATCAGACGTGCAGTTTTTCTGCATATCTGTCCGATGGTTCTCTCCAGGTTTCGAACTCCGGCTTCTTTTGTATAATTGTTGATGATCTTCTTAAGAGCCGCTGACTGGATTGTCAGTTTACCTTTCTCGATACCGTTCTCTTCCATCTGCTTCGGAATCAGATGTTCCTTTGCAATATGTTCCTTCTCATTCTCAGTATAACCTGCGATCTCGATCAGTTCCATACGGTCAAGAAGTGGTCTCGGAATGCCCTGAACATCGTTTGCAGTTGCAATAAACAGTACTTCTGAAAGATCCTGTGGAACCTCTATATAATGATCCATAAATCTGCTGTTCTGTTCCGGATCAAGCACCTCAAGAAGTGCCGCAGAAGTATCTCCTTTATAATCACTGCTGGTCTTGTCAATCTCATCCAGAAGCATCAGAGGATTACTCACTCCTGCCTGCTGTAATGCTGCAGTGATCCTTCCCGGCATTGCTCCTACATAAGTCTTTCTGTGGCCCCGGATCTCAGCCTCATCTCTCACACCGCCCAGACAGATACGTACATATTTCTTATGCATTGCTTCTGCAATCGATCGGGCAATGGAGGTTTTACCTGTTCCGGGAGGTCCTACCAGACAAAGGATCGGACTTTTTCCCTTATGTGTCAGTTTGCGGACGGAAAGGAACTCCATCACACGCTCCTTCACATCTTTCAGACCGTAATGACCTTCCTGAAGTACTTTCCATGCTTCTTTCAGATCATCAGAATCTGTGGATTTCTTCTCCCACGGAAGTGCCAGCATGGTCTCAATATAACCACGCAGTACTGCATTCTCGGATACATTGCTGTTGGTATTCTTAAATCTCTCGATTTCTTTGCTGATCTTCTCTTTTACCTCATCGCCGGCCTGAAGTTCCTGGAGTTTCTTCTTAAACTCCTCTGCGTCATCCGCAGTATTATCCTCACCCAGTTCCTCACGTATCAGTTTCAGCTGCTCTCTGAGAATATATTCTCTCTGATTCTTATCAATTCTGGCCTTCACTTTTTTCTGGAGATCTCTGCCAATCTGCATGATCTCAATCTCATTTCCAAGAATTGCACCCAGAACTTCATAACGTTCCTCCAGTGTAAGTGCCTCCAGGATCTTCTGCTTATTCTGATAAGATAAAGGAATATTTACGGCAATCTGCTCAACCAGTTCCTCAACATTATCTATATTTAAAATCTGTGCTACCAGCTCTTTGCTGACTTTTCCATTTTCCATGCAGTATCTGTGGAATAATTCCTTAAGGCTTCTGTGCATGGCTTCCATCACTGGTTCCGGCATCTGCATTTCTTCTTCATCAACAGGTGTGATCTCACTTCTGATAAACGGAAACTCCTGCTCAAATTTCACAAGTGTGGCTCTTCCCGTTCCCTCTACAAGTACCCGCAAAAGGTTCTGCGGAAGTTTCACAACCTGTTTGATATAGGCAATGGTTCCTACATGATATACACCTGCCAGATCCGGTGATTCCACCTCAGGATCAATCTGAGTAACCAGAAAAATCTTCTGGTCATGAAGCATGGCAGCTTCAATCGCCTTGACAGAACGCTCCCTGCTCACATCAAAATGAACGATCATCCCGGGAAGGATGGTAGTCCCCCTGAGAGCGATCGCAGGCAGCACTATATTCTGATTTGTCATTTATTGTTCAGTCCCTTTCATCAGGCTGTTTCCGGTTTATCCTTCTTGTGTGTCCGGGACGTTCTTCTGCTTCCGGCTGTCTTCGCCTGTGCAGGAGCTTCTCCGCGGACGATCTCCGGCTCACCGGTGCCATCTACTACATCTTTGGTAATTGTACACTTGCGGATCGTGTCATCTGACGGAATCTTATACATCAGATCCATCAGTGAACCTTCCATGATCGCACGCAAACCTCTGGCTCCTGTCTTACGTTCCAGAGATTTCTTTGCGACCAGTTCAAGTGCATCATCTTCAAAATCAAGTTCAACACCATCCAGTTCAAATAATCTGTGATACTGTTTGGTAAGTGAGTTCTTCGGCTCTTTCAGAATACTGATCAGCGCATTCTCATCCAGCGCATCCAGAGTTACAACTACCGGCACACGACCGATAAACTCAGGAATCAGGCCGAATTTGATAAAGTCTTCCGGCATTACATCCTTCAGGATCTCACCCACATTTCTGTCTTCCTTAACAGAAACCTCTGCACCGAAACCGATGGACTTGGTATCCTGTCTGGACTCAATGATCTTCTCGATTCCGTCAAAAGCACCGCCGCAGATAAACAGAATATTTGTTGTATCAATCTGAAGAAACTCCTGATGAGGATGCTTGCGGCCACCCTGAGGCGGAACACTTGCCACTGTACCTTCCAGAATCTTCAGAAGTGCCTGCTGCACACCTTCACCGGAAACATCGCGGGTTATGGATGGATTCTCAGATTTTCTGTGATCTTATCAATCTCATCAATATAGATAATTCCGTACTGTGCACGTTCAATATCATAATCTGCTGCCTGAATGATCTTGAGAAGAATATTCTCAACATCCTCTCCTACATATCCGGCTTCTGTCAGTGTAGTAGCATCTGCAATAGCAAACGGTACATTCAGAAGTCTGGCAAGTGTCTGAGCCAGCAGAGTTTTACCTGAACCTGTAGGTCCAAGCATCAGAATATTACTCTTCTGAAGCTCTACATCAGAATTTTTTGACGCAAGAATTCTTTTATAGTGATTATAAACAGCAACGGAAAGAGCCTTTTTTGCTGCATCCTGACCAATTACATAATCATCCAGAACTGCATGGATCTCTTCCGGTTTTAACAGATTAATATCAGAATTCAAAACCTCGTCATCATAAGGATTTAATTCTTCCTCCATGATCTCTGAGCAGATGCCAATGCACTCGTCGCATATAAATACTTTACCATCCGGACCTGCGATCAGTTTTCTTACCTGATCTTCTGTCTTCTGGCAAAAGGAGCATCTTACTTTTCCTTCTCTCATTTTTTCTGCCATGAATTTATGTCTGTCCTTTCTCTATACTAACTAATAAGACTCCTGTGACGATTCACAGGAGTCTTATCTTTCGCATTATTTATGCATGACTACACCGTCAATCAGTCCATATGCCTTTGCTTCTTCAGCAGTCATATAGTTGTCCCGGTCTGTATCACGCTCAACAACTTCTATCGGCTGACCGGTATTTGCAGCCAATAACTCATTTAAAGTTCTCTTTGTCTGTGCGATATGATCTGCCACGATCTGGATCTCTGTTGCCTGTCCCTGCGCACCGCCGGATGGCTGATGGATCATGATAGTGGAATGCGGAAGAGCAAATCTCTTTCCTTTTGCACCGCCTGCCAGAAGAAAGGCACCCATGCTGGCAGCCATTCCAAGACAAATGGTAGAAACATCGCATTTAATATACTGCATGGTATCATAGATTGCCATGCCGGTCTGTTTACGGAAACCGCCCGGGGTCTCGTTGATATACAGCTGAATATCTTTACCAGGATCTCTGCTTCCTAGGAAAAACGAAAGCTGTGATACGATCAGTCCTGCACTCACATCATTTACTTCCTCACCAAGAAAAATGATTCTGTCCTTCAGAAGCCTTGAATAGATATCATAGCTTCTCTCTCCCCTGCTTGTCTGTTCAATGACATAAGGTACTAAACTCATATAAACGCCTCCATTTACGCGGCTGACTTTTTTCCGAAAGAGGTAGACATCTGAGCCTGTCTCTTTCCGGTTCTTAAAAGTCGATTACTTTAAAATTAAACTTCCTTAGCAGCGTCAGCGATAACAGTAACTGCTTTCTGTACAGCCATGTCTTTCTTCATCTGCTCAAGTTCACGCTCTCCAAGTAATTCTTTTAACTTGTCAGCTTCCATTTTGTATGCTTCAGCCATCTTGGAGATTTCTTCATTTACTTCTTCCTCTGTTGGCTGAATGTTCTCAACTTCTGCTACTTTCTCAAGACCAGTCTTGTCTGGATTCTCTTTAATGCCTGTGGTTTCATATCTTCCATTCATCTTATCAGCTGTCATGCCAGTGAACTGGAAGTACTGATCCATGGATAATCCCTGGGACTGCATTCTTCTGCTGAAATCATCAAGCATCTGACGGCACTGTGTCATAAGCATAGCTTCCGGAATATCCATCTGTGCATTTTCGATTACTTTATCTACTGCTGCATCTTCTTTTGCACGTTTTGCTTCGTTTGCTTTCTTATCTTCAAGGTTTGTTTTCACATGCTCTTTGTACTCTGCAAGTGTATCGAACTCAGAGACATCTTTTGCAAAATCATCATCCAGTTCAGGAAGTTCTTTTGCTTCGATCTTCTTAACTGCGCATTTGAAGATTGCTTCTTTACCTGCAAGTTCTTTTGCCTGATATTCTTCAGGGAATGTAACTTTTACGTCTACATCATCGCCAACTTTAGCACCAACAAGCTGTTCCTCGAATCCCGGGATAAATGTGTTGGAACCAAGTGTCAGAGGATACTCTGTAGCCTGTCCGCCATCGAAAGGTACTCCGTCTACAGATCCTTCGAAGTCGATTGTTACGATATCATTTAACTGAGCTGCGCGGTCTTCTACGCTGATTGTTCTGGAGTTTTTCTCCTGCTCTTTCTTGAGTTCAGCTTCTACGTCTTCGTCTGTTACTGTGATTTCAGTTTTCGGTACTTCTACACCTTTGTAATCACCTAATGTAACTTCCGGTTTAACAGCAACTTCTGCTGTGAAGATGAATGCTTTTCCAGGCTCAGCCTGTGTAATGTCGATTGTCGGCTGGGAAACGATCTCAAGTTCGCATTCAGCTAATGCTTTGCTGTAGTGTTCCGGAATCAGAGCGTTAACAGCATCTTCAAGGAATACTCCTTTGCCATACATCTGCTCGATCATTTTTCTTGGAGCTTTTCCTTTACGGAATCCAGGGATGGAAATTCTTCCTTTTGCTTTCTGGTATGCATTCTGCATTGCTTTTTCTAAATCTTCAGCGGCAACTTCGATAGTAAGTTTAGCCATGTTTTTTTCCATTTTTTCCACCTGTAAACTCATGTTACAATGTTCCTCCTTAAATTCAGGTTATATTTTGCGACTGGTTTTTCAGCTGCGTTATATCATTCACAGTTTTTACCTATTTCTATATATTCAAGTCTGAGCTCCGCTCCCACCATTGCAGAAGCGGGAGAGTTACTGTTCACTCTGTGTCAGTAACGCAAGAAGTCTGTTTATAACTCAATTATATATTTACAGTCATTGTAGCAGTATAGCACAAAAAATCCAAAAGTGCTAGTGTTTTTTCGCATAAAAATAAGGGTTTTGGGATGTTTTAACGTGTGTAAACTACAGATTCTGCGATTTCTTTTGCTTTTTCTTCATTTTCGAGCTGTGAAATCAGGGAGAGTGCGAAGTCTACAGCCGTTCCCAGGCCGCGGCTGGTGGTTATGTTTCCGTCTACTACTACGCTGTCTTCACTTGTTACTGCGCCATCTTTGGAGAGAACTTCCATGAATGACGGATAGGAAGTTGCTTTGCGGCCTTTGAGGAATCCCAGTCCGGAAAATACGCTTGGAGCTGCGCAGATGGCTGCGATTTTTTTGCCTTTATTGTTGAAGTCTGTCAGGAGGTCGATGAGTGGTTTGTAACCGGCAAGGTATTTGGTTCCCGGCATTCCTCCAGGAAGAACGAGCATGTCGGCGTCGGCGAAGTCGGTTTCAGCGAATATGGCGTCGGTGAGCATGGTGATGCCGTGGGATGTCTGGATCCGGGTAGGTTTCTTTGATAGATATGGTTTTGATGTCGATTCCGGCGCGGCGAAGAAGGTCTACTACGGTTAAGCCTTCAATGTCTTCGAATCCGTCGGCGAGGAAGATGTATGCTTTTTTACTCATTTTTTTGTGCCTCCTGATTGTTGTATTTTTTAAGATTTTTATCTTGTTTTTCTGAAATGGATTATAGCATTTTTTATGGATAGTTACAATGTTTGTTTGAGTTGCATAGAGACAGATGGCTTCGCGCTGGGAACTGGCAAAGTGTTACTTTTACCATATCTCTGGTTTCAGGTCTTTCGGTAATGGATTGGGATATGTTTCGCCGTTTAGAGTTTCTGTCAGTTCTTTTCTGGCTTGATTTGCCAGTTCTGGATTTTGTAAAAAATCCAGGGCAGTGAGAGCCATGATTTTGGCGGCGTAGAGCATTCCTTTGTGAGCTATTGAGGATTTGCCCTGGGCTACTGCCTGCCAGGAGTGGAGAGCGGTTCCTGCGGCGAATGTGGGGATGTTGAGGTGGACGGTTGGAACGATCCAGCTTACGTCTCCTACATCGGTGGAGTATTTGAGGTCGCTGTACAGATTTTGACAGGCGATTGGTTCGAAGATTGGGGTTTTCATTGCTTCCGGTGCTTTGGGACCAAAGTAGTCCCGGGCAATTGTAGGAAGTTGGTTTTTGTCCTGATCCGAGAGGGACTGCTGGAATTTTTGTGCGTAGGCATATTCCTGCTCTGTATATGGAATCGGGCCAAGTTTTTCCAAGTAGGTGTTCATATGGTCTGCAAGGATTTTACTGGAGATTAAATTGGAATAGGCAGCCACCTGACGGATTTCTACGGTAGTTTCGGTCATGAGGGCGGCGCCTTTGGCTATATTACATACACGGTTGTAGAGTTCTTTTACCTGAGTGATCTTCGGGGCGCGGATGGCGTAGAGTACTTGGGCTCTGGACTGGACTACGTTTGGGGCATCTCCGCCTGTGTCGGTGATGGCATAGTGGATTCTGGCTTCGTCTATCATGTGTTCACGCATGTAGTTTACGCCTACGTCCATTAATTCTACTGCATCCAGTGCGGAACGGCCTAATTCCGGGCACATGGAGGCGTGTGCCGGGGTTCCGTGGAATGTGAAGAAGACTCTGAAGTTTGCTTTGGTGCTTCCGTAGCATGCGCGTCGTCCCTGTTCCGGGTGCCAGCAGAGGGCGAGGTCACAGTCATCGAAATAGCCGTCGCGTACGAGAAACGCTTTGCCGCCTGCGTTTTCTTCGGCTGGGCAGCCGTAGTAGCGGATTGTTCCTTTCAGGTTGTGTTCTTTCATGAAGTCTTTTAATGCGATGACGGAAGCAAGGGTGCCTGTTCCGATAAGCTGATGACCGCAGCCATGACCACAATTATCAGTATGTCCTGAATCTGGATTTTGTTTCTTTTCTCTTTCCGGCACGCTTTCATATTTTGAATCTGATGTTTTTCTTCCGGGATTCTCTCGGTAGTATCTGCTTTCTGCGAGAGTCCCGGCAGGGCATCAAATTCGCCAAGAAATCCTATAACCGGTTTTCCGGAACCGTATTCTGCAATAAATGCTGTTTCCTCTCCTGCCAGATTTGATTTTATGGAAAATCCCTCTTTCTTTAATGTCTGCTGAAGTAATTCAGAAGATTTATATTCTTGAAATCTCGGCTCCGCATACTCCCAGATTTTATCGCTGATTTTGGCATAATATTCTTTTTTATCTTCAATTTTTTCTGATATTTCTTTTATGTATTCATCCATATATTTTTCCTCTTGTCCCATGCTGTTTCCTACTTTCTTCTTCATTCCCCACAACATTTTTATCTATTTTACATTAAGCAGATATCATGTTACTGTTCACACACCACTATCCCGAGACATACAAGCCAAAATTCCATTGCCGCAGGCAATCTGGAATGAATTTTGTCTACGTTACTGTGAACGGAGTGAACAGTAACGATATCACCGTTTGATTTAAGTAAAATATGCGTTTTCATTATTTTTCATATATGCTATTATCATTATAGCACAAACTAAAGGATTGACACATTTTAACTCAATGGAGGAAATTTAAATGGAAATCGAACGTAAATTTTTAATATCCAAAGAAAATCTGCCAGCAGATCTTGATGCTTATCCACATCATAAACTCGAACAGGGCTATTTATCCACTGCACCGGTAGTCCGTATCCGCAAAGAGGATGATAACTACTATCTTACCTATAAATCCAAAGGTCTTATGACCCGCGAGGAATATAATCTTCCACTTACCAAAGAATCCTATGAACATATGCGTCCAAAAGCTGACGGAATCCTCATTTCCAAAACCCGCTATCTTATCCCGGAAAAAGATAGACTCACCATTGAACTGGATGTATTTGATGCTCCTTATGAAGGACTCTATCTCGCAGAAGTGGAATTTTCTTCTGAAGAACAGGCGCTCAGTTATAATCCACCCGTATGGTTTGGCAAAGATGTTACGAACTCCGGTAAATATCATAACAGTCGTCTGAGTCAGGGAAATTTATAATAAAATAAAACAGCTCCGAAATATTGTTCTGTTAATATGTATTTGCAGGAATTGTAGTAACTCTTAGGTTCTGGAAATTCGCG
>ENA-OQKA01000407-OQKA01000407.1-human-gut-metagenome-genome-assembly--contig:-NODE-407-length-11257-cov-3.178257_pt1 | contig 11257 bp, 14 predicted proteins | sample MGYA00242644_ERZ504789 | MGnify/ENA primary metagenome ERZ504789 (study PRJEB26092, sample SAMD00036423) | human gut metagenome | host: Homo sapiens | study: EMG produced TPA metagenomics assembly of...
GGAGATGTGGCAGGCGGCTGTCCACAGAAATATGTAACCGGCGCACTGGTGAGGGCGAGATCGCAGCCCATTCCATCGTGCAGAAATTAAACGAAGAACAGGTGGCAGATACGGCGGCTTCTGATGAAGAAGCGGTTCTTGAAAATAAAATTGCCGAGTATGATGCATTTCTCACAAAGCAGGACCCGGCATTTACCGTTGAGGAACTCGAGGAAGCCATGCAGAAAGTCATGGACCAGTATGCAGGCGGAATCGGAACCCATTACCAGTTCAACGAAAAGCAGCTTGCCATGGCGGAAGAAAAAATAAAGAAACTGCAGATCCTTGCAAAAGGACTTGCGGCAGCCGATATGCATGAGCTGATGTTTATCTATGAGCTGAAAGAACGCCTGACCGTGTGCCTGACTGTGATCGCACATCTGCGTGCACGCAAGGAGACACGCTGGCACAGTTTCGCGGAGAATCTGGATTATCCGGAGAAGAGTGATGCATGGCTCTGCTATGTAAACTCGAAAAAGAACGGGGACCAGATTACGATGATCCGCAGAGATCTGGTGAAAGGAGGAGAAACCTATGAGCATCGCGATTGATTCCATGAAATGCAGGGCATGTGGAAAATGTCTGGATGTCTGTCCGGGAAGCCTGATCGTGCGCGGCGAAGACAAAAAAGCCGTGATCCGGTATCCGAAGGACTGCTGGGGATGCGCCTCCTGTATCAAGGAGTGTCCGTTTGAGGCAATTTCCTATTACCTGGGTGCCGACATCGGCGGCATGGGAAGCCAGATGACCGTTCATACGGAAGGAGATCTGTTACACTGGCGAATTAAAAAAACCAGATGGTACAATAGAAACAATTGTTGTGAATAAAAAGGATTCGAATAAATATTAAGGAGGAAGATCATGAGTCAATTATCTCATCTTGATGCACTCGAAGCGGAAGCAATCTACATTATCCGTGAGGTAGCGGCAGAGTGTGAAAAACCAGTAATGCTTTATTCCATAGGAAAGGACAGTTCGGTAATGCTTCATCTTGCCATGAAAGCATTTTATCCGGAGAAGCCGCCATTTCCATTTTTACATGTGAACACGACATGGAAATTCAAGGAAATGATTCAGTTCCGTGATGAGACGGCAAAGAAACTAGGGATTAACATGATCGAGTATATCAACGAGGACGGTGTAAAGCGTGGCATCAATCCGTTTGATTACGGTAGCCAGTACACCGACATCATGAAGACACAGGCATTAAAACAGGCGTTGAATAAATACGGATTTACTGCAGCATTCGGCGGTGGACGTCGTGATGAGGAAAAATCCCGTGCAAAAGAGAGAATTTTCTCTTTCCGTAATGAGAATCATGCATGGGACCCGAAGAACCAGAGACCGGAGATGTGGAAACTTTATAACTCCAAGATCAACAAGGGTGAGAGCATCCGTGTGTTCCCGATTTCCAACTGGACGGAGACGGATATCTGGGAGTACATAAAGAGAGAAAACATCGATATCGTGCCGCTGTATTTTGCAGCAAAGCGTCCGGTGATTGAGCGTGACGGACAGATTATCATGGTGGATGATGATCGTCTGAAACTTCGTCCGGGTGAGAAAATTGAATACAAGAATGTGCGTTTCCGTACCTTGGGATGCTATCCACTGACCGGTGGAATCGAATCCAACGCGACCACATTAGATGAGATTATTGACGAGACCTTGAGTGCTGTAGAGTCTGAGCGGACCACCCGTGTCATTGACAACGAGGCAGCCGGCAGCATGGAACGAAGAAAGAGGGAGGGTTATTTCTAAAATGAGCGGATTATTGAAATTTATTACCTGCGGTAGTGTAGACGATGGAAAGTCCACACTGATCGGACATATTTTATACGATTCCAAACTGCTTTACGCAGATCAGGAGAAAGCGTTGGAGCTGGATTCCAAAGTAGGAAGTCGCGGCGGCGCAATCGATTACTCCCTCCTTCTGGACGGACTGATGGCAGAGCGTGAACAGGGTATCACCATTGATGTGGCATACCGTTACTTTACAACCGAAAAGAGAAGCTTTATCGTGGCAGATACTCCGGGACATGAGGAGTACACAAGAAACATGGCAGTCGGTGCATCCTTTGCAGACCTTGCCGTTATCCTTGTGGATGCAAAGCAGGGAGTGCTCGTACAAACCAGAAGACATGCCAGAATCTGTGCACTGATGGGAATCCGTTACTTTGTATTTGCTGTAAATAAGATGGATCTTGTCGATTACAGTGAGGAGCGTTTCAAGGAGATCGTTGACCAAATTCAGGAACTTTCCAAGGAACTGCATTTAGCAAGTGTCAAGATCATTCCGGTATCTGCAACCGAGGGTGACAATGTCACCACCCATTCCGACAATATGCCATGGTACACGCAGGAGCCATTGCTTGCTTACTTAGAGAATATCGATGTGAGCGAAAAGAAGCAGGAGGAAGGCTTCTATATGCCGGTACAGCGTGTCTGCCGTCCGGATCACACGTTCCGTGGTTTCCAGGGACAGATCGAGAGTGGCGCTGTATCGGTCGGTGATACAATCGTGACTCTGCCAAGCAATGAGCATGCAAAAGTAAAGAGCATTTTAGTCGGAGATAAAGATGCACAGAGTGCAGACGCAGGCCGTCCGGTTACCATTCAGCTTGACAAGGAAGTGGATGTATCCCGCGGATGTGTTCTCGCAAAAGATACGAAGCTTCCGGTCAGCAAGAAATTTACCGCAACAATCCTCTGGATGGACGATGAGGAACTGACCGTCGGCAAAGATTATCTCGTAAAACTCGGTACACGTACGATTCCGGGTATCTTAAAGAATATCCAGTACAAGATTGATGTCAACACCGGTGAATTTATTCCGGTTGGCCGCCTGCGCAAGAACGAGATTGCGGTCTGCGATCTGGTATTGCAGGAAGAGATCGTCATTGATGCTTTTGCAAAGCATAAGACATTGGGAGAACTGATCCTGATCGACCGTATTTCCAACATGACCTCCGCATGTGGTGTTGTGGAAAATCCAACGCTCGATGAGACGAAAGCTTAAAATGCGCATTTGCCCACGGAAATCTCAAGGCAAACGGAGATATCTTCGAGGAATATTACTATGACCTTGAGGCTATGAACGTCTTTAAGGTACAGCCTTCCGATAAAACTTACACGATCGGTGATGTGATTCCGGTCAAGGGTGAGACGTATCAGTATCCGGACAGCTTTGATGTGGTTGTTCTGCGTGAGCAGGTAGCGGTATCCATCCGTGACCAGAAGGTTACTGCAATTATTCCGCTTGCTGACTTTGCATACAACGATGTGCCTGTCGTCAACGGCCGTGGATTTGCAGTTCATGTAACAAGTGCCGCAGATGTGGATGCGTTCAAGAAGGAGCTTTCCGCAGAGGGCAGTGAGATTTCTGAGAACTTCTTTAATAAGTGGGTTGATTTTGAGACTTACCGCCGCATCGTATTTAAGGATGAGCACTGGACAGAATAGTAATTTTATTATGAGAATGGAATCCCTGCTGGTTTTCACCAGCGGGGATTTTTTTGCTGGAAAAATAAGTGGAAATAAAAGGTTGACAATAGGGTATGATTGCGGTATATTAACTATAACATATTAAACCTATTAGATAAGTATGAATTAGGGGAAATGAAATGGGATTCAACACAGAACTACTACATGGTACAAAAACCGGAGATCCGGTGACCGGAGCCACACTTACCCCGGTGTACCAGTCCAGTGCTTTCTTTCAGCCATCGGCAGAGCAGCATGAGAAGCTGTTTCACAACAAAGCTGCTGGATATTCTTACACAAGAATCAATAACCCGACCATCGCAGCATTTGAAGAACGCATGACGGTTCTGGAAAAAGGTGTGGCATCCGTTGCCTGTGCATCCGGCATGGCGGCAATTACCAATGCCCTTCTGAATATCGTAGGAAGTGGTGATGAGATCATCACAAGCACCAGCCTGTATGGAGGAACGATTGATCTTTACCACGATCTGGAAGCGTTTGGGATTACAACAATTTTTGCAGATACGAATGATCTGGAAGATCTCGAATCCAAGATCACGGATAAGACGAGAGTCATCTTCGCGGAGACGATTGGAAATCCAAAGCTGGATGTGACCGACATCCCGGCACTTGCAGGGATCGCAAAGCGGCACAATCTTCCGCTCATGATCGATAATACGGTAGCTACCGCGTTTCTCGTTCGTCCGCTCGAACTTGGCGCAGACATCGTGATCAATTCCACATCCAAATACATCAACGGCAACAGCAGCGCCATCAGTGGTGTGATCACCGATGCGGGAAGATTCAAATGGGATCTGGAGCGGTATCCGGGCATGAAAGACTATAAAAAGTTTGCAAAATTTGCCTTTACTGCAAAACTGAGAAACGGATTGTTCCGCAACATGGGAGCCTGTATGGCACCGCAGACTGCATACTATAATCTGCTTGGTATGGAGACACTGGGGCTTCGTATGGAGCGGGCGTGTGACAACGCAATGCAGCTTGCGGCTTATCTGGAAACCATTCCGGGAATCAACGTAAACTATCCGGGACTTGCATCGAGTCCGTGGAACGGTGTGGCAAAGCAGTTGCTGGATGGAAGATTTGGAGCAATTTTAACCATTCGCGTGGGAAGCAAGGAACGCGCTTTTGCAATCATGAATGCGCTGACGATTCCACGGATCGTATCCAACATCGGAGATACCAAGACACTGATCGTGCATCCGGAATCCACACTGGCGGCACACTCAACCGAGCAGGAAAAGATTGACGCTGCCGTATTTGATGATATGATAAGAATAAGTGTCGGTATTGAGGATATCGAAGATCTGAAGCAGGATTTTACAGCAGCAATCCAAAATACCGCCGGATAAACAAAGAAAAATACACAAGGTTTAAAGGAGAGAGTAATGGCTGTTGATTATGCTACATTGAAAAAAGGCGGATTTATGCGCCAGAAACAAAAAAATAATTTTTCCCTGCGGCTGGCTGTGGTAGGTGGAAATCTTACAGCAGAGAATTTACAGATTATCGCAAAGGTTGCAGAAAAATACGGAGACGGACACGTACATCTGACTTCCCGTCAGAGTGTGGAAATCCCATTTATCAAACTTGACGATGTAGAAGAGGTTAAGGAAGTGCTGGCAACCGGGGGATGTAAGCCGGGCGTGTGTGGACCGCGTGTCCGTACGATTACAGCCTGTCAGGGATCGGCGGTATGCCCTAGTGGAAATATTGACAGTTATGATATTGCAAAAAAACTGGATGAGCGTTATTTTGCAAGAGAACTTCCGCATAAGTTTAAATTTGGTGTAACCGGATGCCAGAACAACTGCTTAAAGGCAGAAGAAAATGATGTCGGAATCAAGGGTGCATCCATTGTGGAATGGGAGGAAGCAGCCTGCATCAACTGTGGGATCTGTGAGAAGACCTGCCGCGTGGATGCAATCAGCACCGTGGACGGAAAAATCGTTCTCGATGAGGAAAAATGTAACAACTGCGGACGCTGTGTAAAGGCCTGTCCGACCGATGCATGGAAAGCGACACCTGCATTTGAGGTATCTTTCGGTGGACTGTTTGGAAACCGCGTATACAAGGGCGAGAAGTATCTTCCGCTTGTGACATCCGAGGAACAGTTATTCCGCATTACCGATGCGGCAATCCAGTTCTTTGATGACAATGCCAATCCGGGAGAGCGTTTCCGCATGACACTCGAGAGAGTGGGACTTGATAAATTTGAAGAGAAGATAAAGGAGGCATATAATGGCTGATTTTACAATTGATGAAACTGTAGATATTACGGATGTGGTCTGCCCGATGACGTTTGTCAAGGCAAAGGTGGCCATGGAAGAGTTAGAGATCGGACAGGTACTTTCTGTACATATGAACGATGGAGAGCCGGTGCAAAATGTACCGAGAAGTTTCAAAGAAGAAGGACAGCAGGTATTAAAGCTGATCGACAATGAGGATGGAACCTATGACCTTATTGTAAAGAAACTTGAGGAGTAAACGAAAGAGGTTAGGCATGGCAGCAAGAGTAAGTAAAGAGAATTTTGAAGCAGAGGTTTTGCAGGCTTCTACACCGGTATTGGTGGAGTTTTATTCCGATTCCTGCATTCCGTGCAAGCAGATGTCACCGATTCTTGGCGATATCGAAGATGACTATGAGGATCGCTTAAAAGTGGTCAAAGTCAATGCAAATTTTGACGGAGAACTGGCAGAACAGTATTCCGTTATGGTTTCTCCAACCATCCTGTTTTTCAAGGATGGAAAGGAAGCAGAGCGTGTGCGCGGTCTGATCAAGAAACCGGAACTGGAAGAAATTGTGAAAAAATATATTTAGGAGGAGTTACCGATGAAAGTAACAATCGCAGGAAACGTAAAAGAGATTAAAGAGGGAACAACACTGGCACAGCTCGTTGTTGACGAGAAAGTGGAGAATCCGGAATATGTGACCGTTACCGTAAACGATGATTTCGTAGAAAATCATGATCTTGCAAATGTAACATTAAAGGAAAACGACGTGGTTGAGTTCTTATACTTCATGGGAGGAGGAAGCTTCTAATGGCATTTACCAATGAACAGATGGAGCGTTACAGCCGTCACATCATCCTTCAGGAGGTTGGTGTAAAGGGTCAGAAAAAGCTCCTGAACGGAAAAGTTTTGATTATCGGTGCAGGTGGACTTGGTGCACCGGCAGCAATGTATCTTGCTGCAGCCGGTGTGGGAACCATCGGTATTGTGGATGCAGATGAAGTGGATCTGTCCAACTTACAGCGTCAGATCATTCACGGCACTGCGGATGTAGGAAAAGCAAAAGTAAAATCTGCAAAAGAGACCATGAACGCAATGAACCCGGATGTGACTGTAAATACCTACCGTGAGTTCGTTACTTCCGAAAATATTATGGATCTCATTAAAGATTATGATTTCATCATTGATGGAACCGATAACTTCCCGGCAAAATTCTTAATCAACGATGCCTGTGTAATGGCAAAGAAGCCATTCTCCCATGCAGGAATTATCCGGTTCAAGGGTCAGCTCATGACCTATGTTCCGGGAGAAGGACCATGCTATCGTTGTGTATTCAAGAATCCACCACCAAAGGATGCAGTTCCGACCTGCAAGCAGGCTGGTGTCATCGGCGCAATGGGCGGTGTCATCGGATCCTTACAGGCGATGGAAGCCATCAAATATCTGATCGGTGTGGGCGATCTCTTAACCGGAAAGCTTCTGACTTTTGATGCGTTAAAGATGGAATTCCACACGATCAAACTGCCAAAGGCAGATCATAAGTGTGCAATCTGTGGCGATCATCCGACCATCACAGAACTGATTGATTACGAGCAGATCGAGTGCCCGGATCATTGAGGTATCGCGTAAGCGATATCTCCTACGCAAATCGCCTCTGCGAAGCAGACTTTATATGCGATTTGCTCCTTGAAAAGGAGGAAAATTTTATGCTTACCATGAAAAAAGCAGACTATGAAAAAATCTTAGCTCATGCGAAGGAAAACCTTCCGGAAGAGGCATGTGGTCTGATTGCAGGCACCAAAGACGGTGACAAAAAGATCATCGAGAAGGTGTACCTTCTGGAGAATGTGGATCACACCAATGAGCATTTTTCCATGAACCCGAAGGAACAGCTTGCTGCTGTCAAAGATATGCGTGCAAACGGCCTGGTGCCGCTTGGCAACTGGCATTCCCATCCGGAATCACCGTCACGTCCGTCCGAGGAAGATAAGCGTCTGGCGTATGATCCGACGGTCAATTACCTGATTCTTTCTCTGATGGATATGGATCAGCCGGTGCTTAAAGCTTTTGACATTGACAAAGAGAAAAATGTGACGATTGAAGAACTGGTTATTCAGTAAAGGGTATCCGTCTGCGGATAGATTTTCTATCTGGGGTATCTCGCGTAAGCGATATCTCCTATGCAGCTTAGAAATTGCCGAATAGAAATGCTGCCTGTACAATATTGCTGTCAGGCAGCATTTTTCGGTAGTATGGTGCAAAGATTATATTTTTACATGATCAGTAACAAAAATGCCAGACCGTAATAAGTCACAACAGCCACAAGGTCATTGGTTGTTGTAATGAGTGGACCGGATGCTACTGCAGGATCGATCTTTAGCTTATGGAAAAACATTGGAATCACAGTACCTACGAGGCTTGAGATCACCATTGCCACGAGAAGCGAGATGCCGACGCAGCCGGAGATGCCAAATGCTCCGCTCCAGGTGTATCCCTTAAACAGGTGGATGTAGATGCCAAGCAGTGCAAGCGCCATAATACCAAGGATTCCACCATTTAAAAGACCGATTTTCATTTCTTTTACCAGTAAGAAAAGTTTTTGTTTTCCGGTGAGTGTTTCATCCATCAGGACACGAATGGTAACTGCCAGAGACTGGGTACCGACGTTCCCGGCCATGTCAAGCACAAGAGACTGGAAACAGATTACGATCGGAAGAACAGCCACAACATGTTCAAAGACACCTACAACAGAGGAAACGATCATCCCAAGGAACAGCAGGATGATGAGCCATGGGAGACGTTTTTTCATGCTTTGTGCCGTGGTTTCTTTGAGATCTTCTTCGGCGGTGAGACCGGCCAGTTTTGCGTAATCTTCCCCCATCTCATTGTCAACCATCTCTACGATATCTTCGGATGTAATAACACCGAGCATATGACCGTCCTGCGACAGGACAGGAATGGAATCTTCCGAATAATCCATGATTTTTTCCATGCATTCATCAATTTTTTCGTGATCGGTTACCGATGGATAGGAGTGGACGATAATATCGTCAAGCACATCATGTTCTCTTGCAATAATAAGATCTTTCAGATCAATAGCACCGGCAAATTTCAGGGATTCATCCAGTACATAAATGGTTGAAATATTGTCATTGGTCCCGGCCTGACGGACCAGTTCGCTCATTGCCTGACGGACGGAAAGTCCCTTTGGAATGCAGATGTAGTTGGTTGTCATGCAGCTTCCGATTTCGTCATCGTCATAGGAAAGCAGCATTTTTACATCTTTTATGGCTGCTTTGTCCAGGTTTTCCACGATTTCATATTTCTTTTTATCGTCGAGCGTTTCGAGGACGTCAACGGCATCATCGGAATCCATCAGGGAAACTACTTTGGCGGCATCTTTGACGGAGAGTTCGGAAAAGTAGATTTGCGGTTCATCCAGATATGCGAAGATTTCCGCAATCTTCTGTGGCTCCAGAAGCGTATAAATACGTTTTCTTTCTTTTGGAGTCATAACTGTAAGCATATCGGCAATGTCGTTTTCGTGATAATTAGATAAGCATTTTAAGATTTCATGGTCATTTTGTTTGCTTCGGATCAGCTTTGTAAGCTCTAAATATTTCTTGTTCATATGAATTCTCCTTTCCTTGTGTGTGCAGTCATCATGTGCAACAAAAGCTACATCATGCTGCGGATATGCACAATAGAAAAGGGCTCAGGTATACAGTTTTATATATTCAGGCACAAAAAAAGCACTACCGGTGCTTTAAACATCATGAATCGGCAAAATTCATTTTCCAGTGAAAACGATAATTTTTCCAGTGAAAAAAGCATCGGTATTCAAATGTCTACTTCGCCCAAAACTATCGTTACTGTCCATGAATTTCACCTCCATTACTCAGATTTTTATGATTGTGGATTTAAATCCTTGGTTATGGTAGCATTTGTAAATGGATTTTTCAACCCGGAATCACGTAAAATTTTTGTAAAAGGAGCATATTTTGTTATTATTGGAGAAAAGAAAATAGCGCATTGTATAGGGGTATGGTAAAATAGGAAAGAATAAAAATGCCATTATTTATGAAATAGATTTTTTGAAAATCAGGAGGAATAACATGTACGATTTAGTCATTATAGGAAGCGGTCCGGCAGGACTTTCAGCAGCAGTGTACGCAAAACGTGCCTGTCTGGATGTGGTTGTTTTAGAAAAAGAGCCGATGGGTGGCGGACAGATGATTTATACGCAGGAAGTTGATAATTATCTGGGACTGCCGGAAACCAATGGGTTTGATCTGGCGCAGAAATTTGAGCAGCATGCAAAAGCACTGGAGGTTCCGTTCATCAGCGATGAAGTGGATAACGTAGAAAAAAATACAGACGGAACGTGGAAAATCACCGGTGCTTCCGGAACCGTCTATGAGACAAAAACGGTACTGCTGGCAACTGGAGCCGGACACCGGAAACTCGGGGTGCCGGGAGAAGAAACACTGGCAGGAGCCGGGGTGTCTTACTGTGCAACCTGTGATGGAGCTTTTTTCCGTAACAAGACAGTGGCGGTTGTCGGCGGTGGAGATGTGGCGCTGGAAGATGCCCTATATCTGGCAGCCGGATGTGAAAAAGTGTATCTGATTCACCGCAGACAGGAACTGCGTGGCACGCAGGTACTGCAGGAACAGGTGGAAAATGAGCCGAAGATCACCTTCCTGCCGGATACCGTGGTGAAAGAAATCTGTGGGGAGCAGATGGTCGATCATCTGGTAATCGCAAACACCGGAACAGGAGAAGAAAAAGAACTGCCGGTCAGCGGTATCTTTATCGCAGTCGGCATGAATCCGCAGACCGATGCGGTGGCATCGGTGCTGGATTTAGATCATGGCTATGTGCGTGCCGGAGAAGACGGGGTGACGGAGCAGCCGGGGCTTTTTGTGGCAGGAGATGTCCGCACCAAAAAGCTGCGTCAGATTGTGACCGCGGTGGCGGATGGTGCCAACAGTGTGACAAGTATTGTGGAGTATCTCAAAACTTTATAAATTGCTGGTTAACTGCGGGGTCTGGGAGCCTTTGGGTTTGGCAAGTGGGACGGATTTGCGGGGGAGTTGTTTTAGATATAAGGTTTCTCTATGCGACGGAAGGAGGGGGACATTCTCTTTCTACAGAAAAATTTACAAGTCAGCGCCGATGTTGATTTCAGGTTGGTTTGGCAAAGGTTTTACTTTTATGCTATTAACGTTACATGATGGAACTACGGCGCAGTTGCAAATTTGTTCTTCCGAAAGAAATGTCCCCCTTCTTCCTGGGGATTGGAAAGCCATAAGTAAAAGAATGATGCCCGCAAATCCTGTCCGTGTGACAAATATAAAGGCACCAGAACCTGCAGTTAAAGGGACGCCTCAAAAACAGCTACGAATCCCATGAACTGGAATAAACATAAAAATACCCTGTTAAATCACTCGATGATAAGGCCGGGTATCTATAGACGAAA
>ENA-OQKA01000410-OQKA01000410.1-human-gut-metagenome-genome-assembly--contig:-NODE-410-length-11245-cov-2.178719_pt1 | contig 11245 bp, 13 predicted proteins | sample MGYA00242644_ERZ504789 | MGnify/ENA primary metagenome ERZ504789 (study PRJEB26092, sample SAMD00036423) | human gut metagenome | host: Homo sapiens | study: EMG produced TPA metagenomics assembly of...
AATCTCATCAGTATTATAGTTAGTATTGACATGTCCAATCAGATCTGATACCATCTTAATCTTTGCCGCTGTACTTCATCTGCTTAGCTGATTCAAAAACCTTGAACAGCACTGTTCTCTGTCTTTCAGCACGCTTATAGTCTCCTCCGGCTGTATAACGTATTCTGGAATACGCAACTGCCTGAGTTCCATCAAGTGTATATGTGCCGGCTGAATCAATATGGGATGAGCTTGTTCCACGAACCTTATTGACCTCATCAATATATCCGTTTATCACCTTTGCCTCAGAAGCATCGATATCCTGTACTATACCTCCAACCTCATCTATAATCTCACCGACTGTATTGAAATTGACTGTAACATAATTCTTTATGTCTAAGTCCAGGTTTTTGTTAAGTGTATCCACTGCAAGCTCCGGTCCGCCAAACGCATGTGCATGTGTCACCTTCTGGTATCCATGACCATCAATATTCATCATACAGTCTCTGAAAATAGATACCATGCGGATTTTCTTAGCATCATGATCAACCCTGACTACCATAATGGAATCGGAACGTGTTCCTTTATCAAGCTGATCTGAGCGGCTGTCAACACCAAATAACGCAAACTCCTCAATACCTGATTTGTCTGTAGTGTTGTCATCCTCAGCCTGAGTATCAGCTTTTGTCTTAACTGCCTCTGTACCCGGCTTTATGCCTTTAGCTTCTTTATTCTTAACATTACTGCTGTTAATCTTTACAAGTATTATCGCTATAATAGCAATAAGAACAATCATTACTGCTGTAATAATTATATTTTTCTTTTTTTTCATCTGCACTATTCTCCGTCATTCATATGTGTCTGTGCCTGTTACTTTTCGTCCTCATCTCTGCCATAATAATTGCCATAGTAATTACCATAATAGTTTCCATAGTAATGACCATACTTAGACTCCTCAAACCTGCACTTATTGAGCACAGCTCCAAGAATCTTTACTCCCGAGTCCTCAAGTGTACGCTTTGTATTAATGATTGCACGGCTGCTTGTAACATTCTGGGCAGCAACTATTACTGCTCCGTCTACATTCTTTCCAACTACGGCCGCATCAATCGCAGCTCCTGTAGGAGGAGTATCGACAAGCACATAGTCAAAGTTCTTCTCTCCAAACTCGATAAGCGCTTTAAACTCGTTTGTTTCAAGAAGCTCTGTCGGATTAGGCACCTCATGTCCTGCAAAGAGAATAAATACTCCTTTGATGTTTGTCGCATATACTACTTTGTCCAAAGATACCTGACCTGAGAGATAATGTGAGAGTCCGTATATCTTTCCACCGCTCTCCACTTTCGCTCTGAGTCGTCCTACAAGGACTGACTTACGCATATCGGTATCTACTACAAGGACTGACTTCTTAGAGTCCGCCATCGAACGAGCCAGATCCATAACTACGGTTGTCTTTCCCTCATTTGGCATGCTGCTGGTAAAGAGGATGGACTTCACGCCCTTTCCACTAAAGCTGATGCTTGTTTTAAGAGCTCGAAGAGACTCCTTCATTGTATAGCTCTGGTCTTTTATCTGATTAATAACTACTGTTTCCATTAAACTGCCCTCTTCTTACTCTTGCTATCGTCTGATTTAGATGATTGAGTTTTCTTCTTTTTTCTTCTCTTTGTCTTGGCTCCATCATACTCTGTCTCATCAACAGGAAGTGATGCAAGCACCTTGAGGCCTGTTCTGGTCTCCATATCATCTGCATTGGAAATTGTATCGTCAAGCATGTATCCAAGTACAACTATGCCGGCAGCAAGAAACAGTCCGAGTACAGCTCCTATAACTGTATTCTTAAGGATATTATTATTCACCGGTGTCTTTGAAGCATATGCTGTCTGGATAATCTTTGGCTGTGACTGATCCATATTGTCAGCGATATACTGTGATGAAACTTTTGCAATCTCATCTGCCACTGTTTTTGAAGCTTCCAAATCAGTGTCTGTAACCACAATCTTGAGCACACGTGTATCTGTCGGATTCTCTATTGAAACCCTCTTGCTAAGCTGCTCATATGTCTCGTCCATATCCAGATTGTCAATTACCTGTGATAAAACTGTCCTGCCTGTGATAACGTACTCATAGTCGTTTGTCAGACTCGAGCCTACCTGAATATCAGCAAGACTGGTGATAGATGTTGACTTGGTCAGTACATACATCTCTGCAGATGCCTCATACTCCGGTACAAAAGTAATCTTGGAGTATAATCCAAATACTGCTGCAAGAAGCACCATTGATGCCACAAGTGCCTTCCAATGCTTCACTAATTCGTGAAACAGCGCTAATAAATCGATTTCAATTTCCTGATCTCTTATTGGTTCGTTGTTTTCCATTTTCCTACCCTTTACATATTGTAACATTATTTTTCGGTTTAATCCTATGTTATATTACTACACTTCATTTCTTTTGTCTATTTTTAGAAGTCACAAAAAAATTATTAAGAATATGTCATATTTTGTAAATAATTATGCAATATAATAGAAAAGTGCCGTTTCCGGCACTTTTCTTTGTTGTATTTTCATTTGCTATATTTTATTTGTTCCTGTTCTATTGTTGCTGTTCTAGTTCTGCTGTGGCTGTTCTGATGGTTCAGTCGGTGCCACCGGCTGTGGTTGTGGTTTTGAATTTACTGTAACGGTTATTGAACTGCTTGCGCTATTCCAGCCTGCCATTTCACCTGCTATAGCTGTAATCTGTACGCTACCAGCCCTGTAAATGGTCACATTTCCGGCGCCATCTACTGACGCAATCGAAGGATCACTTGACTGGTAAGAAAGCGCTGCTCCGTTTGAAGCACTTGCTCCGAGAGAAAATGGTGCATCTCCCTCTGTTACAGTTTTATTACCGCAACCTATTGTCACAGATGGTGTCTGGTTTGGCTGTGGCTTTGCATTTACAGTGATTCTAATCGTCTTGCTGCCGGCCTTGTAGCTTGTTGTAGCCTCAGACTTCACAGTGATTGTAGCAGCTCCGACACCTGCTATCGTCACATTACCGTTCTCATCCACTCTCACTACACCATTATTATCACTTGAGTATGTGAGCTTTGCATTATCCTCTGCTGTCACACCGAGATTGAATGCTCCGTCGCCCTCTGTCACATTATAAGAGTCAGCTCCGCCAAGACTCTGTGCTTTGCCGGCCACCTTGTCAACACCACCATATACAATTACTTTTTCATCTAATGTTACATTCTCATATAGCTTCTTTGCAGCTGAATAAGGCATATTTATGCAGCCATGGCTGCCGCTGTACAGGTAGATATTTCCACCGAAAGTACTTCTCCACGAAGCATCATGGAAGCCAATTCCACCATTGAATGGTATAAAGAAATTAACCCATGACTTATATCCGTCTCCCCTTAAGTATCTATCCTTATCTCTTGAGAAAATAGAATACACTCCGGTAGGTGTTCCGTGTCCTTTTGAAATACATCCTGTAACACACTGACTTGATACAACAAGCTCTCCATTCTTGTATACATATACCATCTGGTTGGTAAGATCCACTTCACAGTAATTGCCACCATATGTGACATATTCACCTGTTTCTTCTTCCTTTGCCTCACTGTAAACTGCTTCCACTGTTGCAGACTTTTTATTGTTTATTGCCTCAGCAATCGCCTCATACAGCTTGTTTCCATCTACAGTCTGTCCTGATGATGTAACAGGCACATTTATTATACTTCCGCCTGTAGTCTTAAACTGACCTGTTTTCTTCTTTGACACATCATGCTTTTTTTGCAAGCTCTGTACAGTATGTAGCCATATTCTCACCATCAAGTGAAACTGACAATCCGTCATTGCCCACTATAAGCCACTGGGCTATCTGATCCTTTCCTACAGCCTCTGTAGCTGCTTCACCTGTTGCCGGTGTGAAATTACATGTCACCGTCACATCAAGATATGCATTGGCTTCTTTTAATGCCTTCTTTACCAGCTCGCTGTCCGCAGCCTTTTCTCCATCAACATATCCTGTTGCAGATGTAAGCTCTACCTTATCCTTCAGCTCCTTTACAGCGCTTGTCAGATTTGTAGCTGCATTGTCATATACAGGTGCATCTCCCGATACACCGTCAACACCCTCAAACTGTCCTGCCTCTGCATTGTATGCTATTGTAGCACGATATGGCACAATTGATCTTATATCAAAGGTCTGTGTGTCTGCCTCAGCCTTCTTTTGTTCGTCATCATTTGCCTCTGCATCCGTATCACTCTGTGCCGTAGCATCAGACTGTGACTGTGTTTTTGCAGTGATATAAGAGTCTACAAGAGCAGTCTCCAGCTCATCAGACTTATCCATTTTAAAAAGCTTCACCTGCTTTTCCGGTTTCTTATCCTTATTGGCCGCATTTATCAGTTCCTGAAGATCTGCTTTGTCATTGTACTTGAGTCCCAAATCCTTAGCTGTCATATCAAATGATGCATCGTCAAGCTTCACTGATATCTTATACTTGCCTACTGCAGTCTTTATGGCTTTCTTTGCCTCGTCAGCAGTCATTCCACCTACATCAACTGATGCAAGCTTGTACTTTTCAGGGAATGTCTTGTATGCTTTCTTTCCACAGCCTGCCATTCCCAATGCCATAAGCACACAGGCCAAAACTACCAGGAGTTTTATACTTTTCTTCTTCATCTTTGTCCTCTTTATCTTAATTTTATATTATTCTCACAGCACCATATTTTATCACTTTCTTATATATGCCTCAAGTGAGATTTGTCACATATTTTCCGGTTATTTAGACACATTATTCATCATTATGATAACAAAAAAGCTTCCTAATGACGCACAATATGTAACAGGCGTATAAAATAGTTCTGATAAACCTTATCGCTCATATGCATTTTATTCAACGCACAAAATACTTTATAATTCTTATTTACACATTTATACATATCTGTATTCTTTTTTTCGATTTGACTGACAAACAGCTTCATCCTTTTTCTAAGCTGTTTTTTATCAGTGTTCCTAATCAGGCAAAGCTGCAAATAGTCGTTGATAAATTTGCTTGTTTTATCAAACCACAGCTGCTTTCCGCCTATACTAAAGTGCTCCGCATCCCGGCCTGCCTCAATCAGCCTCATGATAACCTTCTCATAATGGTCAAGCCTCTTCAGTGAGCTTTCTATCGAAACGCTCTGATTTACGTCACCGACTCTATACTCATAAAGTGCCTTATCATATGCATAGATACTTTCGGCATATGCCATTGGGATTATTGAGAACTCCTGATCCTCGTAGAATACCCCCTCAGAGAGTGTCAGTCCTGTATTTCTATAAAACTGCGTATTATATATCACCCCATGCAGGCTCAGCCCCCACCAGAAATCATACAGATGCTCATCCACATATCCTGCATTATATGGTCCACCATTTTTTGTTATATATTTATCGTCGTATGGATACTCATCAGTATTTTCTCTCTGCAGCACATATGATCTATAGCTCATCAGCACTGCATCTGCGAAATTCTCATGTTTATTTTCATTATCTCTAAGATAACAGATAGTTTCTTTCAACACATCAGTGTTTACCCAGTCATCAGCGTCTACTACCTTAAAATAGCTTCCTTTTATTATTTTTACGCCTTCATTAATTGCCGAGCCATGACCACCGTTTTCTTTATTCAGTATCCGGTACACGTCAGGATATTTATTTACATATTTTTGTGCAATCTCCACACTATTATCGGTAGAGCCGTCATTTACAACAACAATGTCCAGCATATTTAAAAGAGAGTTATCATCAATAATAAATGATGATAACCCTTTATCCAAAAACTTTGCCGCATTATATGTCGGTATTATTATTGATAGTATCTTTTTATTTTCTGTTTCCATATCCTATCTAATTCCTGTTTCTATATGTTAATTTCCACTTATATCGCTGTCTGTCACCATATTTGACAATGGTAGTCAGTATTATTTTCTGTATAGTCTGTCTGCTCTGCCAACCCTTTTGGCAAGCTCAAGCAGCTTTGCAAATTGATTCTCGTAAAAGCTGTTGCTCACATGCAGCTTATTAAACAGCCGAAATACTTTATATTTACGCTGTACTGCCTCATACATAAGTGCACTTTTTTGAGCGAGTTTCATGTTAAACTGCTCTACTATCGCTCTGCCGGATTGTCTGTCGGTATTTTTTATCAAAGCTATTTGATAATAGCTTGTGATTATGCCCGACGTCTTTCTGATAAAGTGTTCCTTTCCACCTTGTGGCATTTTTGCAAAGCTCTTCTCTGCCTCAAGTACATTAAATATAACCTGCTCCAGATCCGGAAGACGCTTCACCTGACTCGCTGCTGAAACACTTTGATTTACATCTCCAACTCTGTATACATACAACTCTTCCTGAATAAATCTGACAGTTTTTGCATACGAAAACGGAACGGTTGCATACTCCTGGTCTTCGTAAAATACATGCTCTGTGAGCTTATATCCAAGTGCTTTATAGAACCCTGTGTTATATATCACTCCGTGAAATGATAGTCCATCAAATACATCATCCCACATGTTTACTATATCCTTTAAATTGTACTCTCGTGTAAAATCAGGCACACTCACATCTGCCGGTCTGTACTCATCCTTTGATATGTCATAATACCTGAAGCTTTGTATCACCGCATCCGAATCTACATGCTCGAGATATTCAACCAGGTGCTTTAGCGCAAGCGTATCTACCCAGTCATCCGCATCGACCACCTTTAAATACTTTCCTCTCACATGCTCCACTCCTGTGTTGATTGCAGAACCGTGTCCACCATTTGTTTTATTTACTATGACAAAGGTATCCGGATACCAGTCCACAAATTTCTGCGCCACTTCAACACTTCTGTCAGGTGTGCCGTCATTTACGACTATCACCTCAAGCTTATCGAGTATAGCCTTGTCAATATCTATTTCCTCAAAGCGGCCCTCCGTTGCCATTTTACAGTTGTGCTGTGCTGTCTGTGCATCTGTATCCCTGCATACCAGAAATGACGACAGCCCCTTATTCAGAAACTTTTCTGCATTATATGTTGGTATTATGATTGATAATATTTTACTCATTAACTGTTCTATCCGTCCTGATTACTATTATTAAAAAGAGTATTGCATACTCATTAACGCCTATTCATGAAATTAATTACCACGTAGTCTGCTATAGACCCATGCTGCCATCGGAAATATCTTAAAACCTGTTTTTCTAAGCATCCAGACGCTCTTCCTGCTGCACGCCTGGTACACTCCCGGGTGCTCCTCACGCAGCATCTCGTCAAACTTCTTCATCTGCTCAACGTTTCTTGTATCATTGCCCTTTGCCAGAAATATCTGGTACTCATCATCGACTGCCTCGGCTATGCCGCGCTCAAGGTACTGCTTCTTGTAGGTCTGCAGATTGCCGTGCACGTTGTTGTACTCAAACAGCGCATCAAGCACCTTAAGATGCTGGTCATGACGCTTGATCATCATCTTTATGTCCACGCTCTGACCACTCCTTCCAAGTCTGTACTGATACAGCGGCAGAGGTGAAAACGTGATGCTTGTGCAGTATGGTATAGGGTAGAGTATATACTCCTGATCCTCGTAGAAGCAGTGCTCATCCACACGAATATCATTCTCTGCAATACATCAGTACGGATGGTCATGGAATGTATAGTGATCAGCGGGTCCATGACTGACCTCAGCAAAGCCCCATCCCCTGTTGTAGTGATAAGACGTTGGACACTGCCTTTCTGCGCTTTGTGACCTTCTTTGTCCTATCATCCACCAGGTTGAAGTCATTGGATATGACATCCGAGTGCGTGTGCTTCAAAAGCTGTACAAATTGTGGCAGAAGGCTCTGTCCAGCCAGTCATCACCATCCACCACCTTGAAATACTTTCCTGTTGCACGCGGTATCGCATAGTTGATGGTAGATCCATGGCCTCCGTTCTCCTTAGAGAGCACCTTGAAGCTGTATGGATATTTCTGCTCGTAGGTATGTGCCAGGCTGGCTGTGGAATCTGTGGAACCATCATCCACTATGAGTATCTCCAGACTTCTGAGCACAGACAAATCTATAAACGAGTCAAGACAGTTCTTTATATACTTTTCAACATTGTAAGCCGGAACGACTATGGTTAAAAGCTTCTCCATATATGTTTCTCCATGTATACCTGTTTCCTTGTGTACTACTCTCCGAGTCCATCCTTGATGTACTGTATAAGATATTCAAGCGCCTCACTCTCATCCTCGCCATTGCAGATAAGCTCTATCTCATCGCCTGACTTTATGCATGCTCCAAGCACTGAAAGTACACTCTTTGCATTGGCTACATTTTTCTCGTCATATATAAATGTTACCTTTGATTTAAATTTCATTGCCTCTTTGCAGAGATTGCCGGCCGGACGTAAATGTAATCCGGTAGGATTCTTGATTATTATTTTTTGTTGCTTACCACTTTTATTACCTCTTTTCGGTTATATATCTATCAATGTGATGAACTGTCAGAGCCGTTATTTCCGGTGTTTCCTGACGATGTGCTGCCCGATGACGTACCAGCTGACGATGAACCACCTGTGCCGGTGTCGCCTGATGTTGTACCGCCTGTTGTTGAGCCCGAGGCTGTTCCTGTACCATCAGTTCCCGTTGTGCCGCCTCCGTCACCTTTCCTTCCGATAACTATCTGAACCTTTATCTCGCCCCATGTGTACTTGGTCTCATCCAGATTTGGCTTTACCGTCACTGTATGTGTACCTGCATCAAGGCCTGTCACATCAATTTTACCCTTCAGTGTAGTTCCCGAAAGCGTATCTATATCAGACTGGGTGCCGCTTACTACGACACTGCTCTTATCTGTTACAAATGTAAGCGTATATCCATCTTCCAGTCCGTCATATGTGATATTGGAGCTGTTCAGCGTCATGGTTGAAGTCGCATTTGTTTCAACCTTTATATCTATACTGAGCTTTGCCTTGTATGAGTTCACTATAAAAACTCCATCCGGCAGATATCCTGTCAGGTCAACAGATGTACTTATATCGTCTGTTGCGCCCGATATATCGATTGGGCCCACATCTATAGATGTGATATTGTTCAATGCTTCTGCATTACCCTTGAGCATTACAGACTCCTCTGATAGTTCTACTCCGAGCACGCTCTTTCCTCCTGCCGGTGAGCCTGTCGTAGTACACTTGATAGGTACCTCCTTGGTACTTAAGACATCAACTGTCACTGCTATAGACTGATACTGGCTGTCCACATCAAGCTTTGATATATCTATCTCATCGCCATTATCATCAATCAGAGTGAGATCACCGCGATCAGTTATCTGATTATCTGATATTATGGTATTGTCATCGACCTTTATATTTACATTAGCCGATGCTATAGTTGAAACAACTGACTCAGGACCTCCGATCTTTACTACCTTTGGATTTGCCTGTGGCTTGTTTCCCAGTGCTTTCGCACCTGAGAGACTTCCAATCACTGATACCTTTACCTCAAACTGCTTCTGCATATATTTTTCAACTGAAAGCGGGAGCATATGGTCTCCACCGTTGAATGTAATCGAATGTCTGTACTTAGTGCATCCAATATCTACCTTTACGCTTGCCTTATTCGTATCATCCTTATCTACTATGATATTTGCAAGGTCAACATTTGCGTAAAAATCGGAATCATCAAGCTCGTTCAGATAGCTTCTCTTACCTGATACCGAAAAGCTGATGGTCTTTTCCGAATCCTTGATGGTAGGCCATAGACCCCTTGTCTAACAACCGAATCGCGCCCTGTGACGGTGACTGTTGTGGTAAATGCTTTTGTCTTGACCGGGTCATTGAGATTGTAGACCACAAGCCAGAGTATAAATGCAAATGCTATCGCGAGTATTTTAAAGCCTATATTATTTGTGAAGGTTTTTAGAAGCTTCTTTCCCATTCTTAAACCTCCTTTTAATTAATTCAAACTTACCCGGCTCCCTATGTCTGTTCTGCAGAAGCTTAAGCTGTGTGCGTAGATGATCGGCATCTATATCGTGCTCAATCTGCCCCTTGTATGCTGTAGAAACTGCTCCTGTCTCCTCTGAGACTATGATGGTAAGCGAATCACTTACCTCACTGACTCCAACCGCTGCACGGTGTCTGGTTCCCAAATCCTTCGAGAGTGCCAGGCTGTCTGATAGCGGAAGGTAACATGTAGCTGACACCACACGGTTGCCACGCACGATAACCGCTCCGTCATGAAGCGGTGTATTTTTCTCAAAAATATTGATGAGGAGCTGACTTGTAAGTATGGCATCCACATCTATTCCTGTTCTGATATACTCTCCCAGATTTATCTCATCCTCCATGACTATTAGTGCTCCTGCTTTACTCTGCCCATCGCAAAGCATGCACGCACCAGCTCATCGATTGTCTTGTCTGAGAATTTCTCAATCTCGCCTCTGCCGGTATTGAAGAAATCACCCAAAAAGGTCTTTCCACCAATATTCTCCAAGGCATTTCGAAGCTCAGGCTGAAAAATAACAACAAGTGCCACGAGACCTATATTAAAGAGTTTCTCAGCAAGCCACAGTATTGTATCCATCTGGAACAATGCTGCAACAAGCACAAACAACAGTATGATAATAAGGCCCTTGAACAGATTCCATGCCCTCGTGGTCTTTATCCACAAAAGTATATGATAGAAGAGCACTGAAATAATAAGTATCTCTATAATGTCTATCACACCGATTTTGATGCCTGGCACATTTGTGAATGTAAGGAACTGATCCTTGAAGCGTATCAATACACCACTCACATTATCCATAGCGCCCTCCTTTCTCTTATACTATGTAACTATTTGTCATCCTCAAATATATTTTCGTCTATTTCGAGATCTTTTGCAATAGCCTCTTTGCTGATATTTTCCTGATTATGTCTCGGAATCTTCTTTCCAAGGCTTCCTGTATTGCCAAAGTGCTTTACAACCTTTTCCTCCTTGGCAATCATCTTCTTTGGAACTGCCTTGACGTAATAGTAATATTCATCATCCTCAAACTGTACGTTTTCTGTACGTGCATAGTCAAGATTCATAAATATAAACTGTATGACAACACCTGCAAAAATAGCAGCTACAGTGCTGAGCACAAGCCAGATTATCTTCTCCGGCAGTCCGAGCACCAGATAAGCAAACAACAAGTGCAAACCCAACTGTATGAGCCCTCCTGCTATGGTAGCAACAGTCCATGAATTATTGATTTTCAATCGTCTGACCTGATA
>ENA-OQKA01000414-OQKA01000414.1-human-gut-metagenome-genome-assembly--contig:-NODE-414-length-11199-cov-3.466402_pt1 | contig 11199 bp, 5 predicted proteins | sample MGYA00242644_ERZ504789 | MGnify/ENA primary metagenome ERZ504789 (study PRJEB26092, sample SAMD00036423) | human gut metagenome | host: Homo sapiens | study: EMG produced TPA metagenomics assembly of...
CGGGTAGGCGATGAGGCCGAGGCCGCCGATCAGCACCACGACCAGGAACCCGATGATGAGGTTCAGGCCGAGATTGTCTTTGTTGCGTTTTTTGCGACGTGCGACGCGGGTCATCGTTTCCGATTGCTGCGCGTCGGTTTCGGTGGCTGTTGCGTCGGTTTCGGGATTCGCGGCGCCTTCGGATGCGACGTTTTCGGCGTCGCTATCCGCTGTTTGACGTTCGTGCTGACGGTTGCCGGCACGTTTTCCGTGTGTTTCGAACATCACTCGCTATCGTCCGAGGAAGACTGCTCCGAAACCTGTTCCAGGGACTGTTCCGGGGTATTCTGCTCCGAGGAGTCCTGCTCCACGTCGTCTTCCGAAGTGTTCTTCTTGCGTACCACGACGGCGATTGCGATGCCGGCGATGGCCAACACGACTACGATCACGGCGATGACGGCAACGCTCGCACCGGTTTTCGCCGATTCGGGCTTGGCGGTGTTGGTTACCGTGTAATCGTTGTTTTCACGGTCGACGAGCGCGGTGTAGTTGCCCGGCACGTTCGCTTCGACCACGGTGTACTCGTGCTTGGCTTGCAAGCCCTTCCACGTGTATTTCCAGTCGTTGGCGTTGTTGAGCATGATGGAATCGTAGACCTTGCCATCTTGCAGCAGGTTCATTTTCACGCTTTCGGGGCGCTTGGCGGAGTTCTTGCCCTTCCACACCTTGTTCACGCTGATGGTGGTGGTGGGCGGTACCGCGCAGTCGGCTTTCGGTTCGATGCTGAGGGTGCGCTGTTCGTCGGCGTTCTTGTGCACGTTCGGCAGGGCGACGAGCATGGCTGCGGTCTGGCAGGTGAGCACGTTGCCTTCGTAGGGGGCGACGACCGCGAGGTAGAGGCCGTCCTTCAGCTGGTCGAAGGTGGCAACGCCGGCGCTATCGGTTTTGAGGGTGCTTTCCGCGGTGGGCTTGTTCACTGCGATGTATCCGGCCATGGTGTTGGCGAAATCGCGCAGGGTCTGCTGATCGGCGTTGAGAATATTCCAGTCGACCGGGTATTTGCTGTGATCGGCGAAGTCGCCTGCGGGAGTGTAGCCGCCTTTGGCGGACCAGTCAGCCAGGTAGTAGAGGCTGGTGGAGGCGAGGTTGAGTGCGGCATCCTGATACTGGTAGGTTACGGTGATGCTGCCGTTCGCGTTGGCTGCGGCGCTGGTATCCGTTGTGGAGTCGGCCGCCATGGCTGCTGATGCGCCCAAGCCGATGGTCGTGAGCACGAGCGCGACCGCGCAGCACAGCGCCGTGATGATGCGGTGCGTTGCCGTTCTGTCTTTCATCTCAGCCCTCTTATTCTGGCTTGTCATGTGTGTCACCTTCGTCGGAAGTTCTTGTGTTCTCGTGGTTCCTTAATCGGGTTCCCCCTCGGGCCCCTATCAGGGTTCCTTAGGATGCGGACAGCCGTCAAACACGATGCGCACGGACGATGCGCGGCTCGTGGTTGCCGATTATTCGTAACGTAAGGACAGCGTTTTTGGATGTGTGATCGGATGACCGATCGGTTGTTTGGGCAATGGCGGCCGGATCCGGCGATGAGGTCGGATCCGGGCCAGTTGCGTATTGAGTTGTGTTGTTTCGCCCGGTCGGGGTGATGCCGCGAATCTGGGAGACGCGGCATCATGCCCGACTGTGGCCGGCACCGGAGTCCGGTGCCATCAAATCGGCGTGAGCCGATTCGATGAGGCCGTTACGCTCAGCGAGCGTTGCGACGACGGACAGCGAAGGCGATGCCGAAGGCGGCAGCCAGGACGATGGCAGCGCCAGCAGCGTACAGCACGGTGGTACCCATACCACCGGTGGACGGCAGGTTGGAACCCTTCTGGTTCACAACATCGGCGGTGACCGTACCGGTAGTGGTGTTGCCGGGAGTGGTGTTGATCTTGAGCACCGTAAGCCGCGGGTTGTCAGACTTGACTTCATGTTCAGCGGTGATTTCGAAGAGCGTGTCGGCGGCGGTGTTGAAGCCTGCCGGAGTCTTGGTTTCCACGAGCTTGTACTTGCCGTCATCAACGCGCTTGAAGGAAGCGGTGTACTTGCCGTCCTCGGTCTTGGTGATGGTCACCTCGCCACGGTCAATGGTGTAATCGTTCGTGGCGCTATCGAACTTGTAGAGCTTGAACTTCGGCAGATCGTTCTCAGCCGGGGTGCCACCGTTGAAGGTCTTGTTGATGTCCAGCTGGTAGGTGAACACAATGACCTTGTCGGTCGGGGTCTTGCCGGTTTCGCCTTCGCCGCCAACATTCGGGTTGTTGGAGAACTCAAGGAAAGCCTCATTCGGGTTGCCCGTAGAGCCGATCACAGCGTTTGCGTTCAGCGTGGACGTGTATTCGACGGTGAACTTGCCACCGACGGCAACGGTGATTGCGTTGCCTTCAGTATCCTTGACGGCCTTCGCGTCAGCGATGGTGATGTCGAAGGTGTCCTTATCTTCGGGATTCTCAGTGACAGTGTAGGAGTCAGCGCCAAGAGTCTTGTCGCCGTACTTGACGATCACGGACTTCTCATTGAAGGTCAGGCCAGCGGACTGCTGATCGTGGAAGACCAGCTTGTAGGTCTTGTAGGCTGCGAAGTCTGCTTCGTTCGTCGGCAGGGTAGCGGTCAGCTGGAACGGAACTTCGTCGTTCACATCGTAATCGGCGGAATCCTGCCAGTCGCTCTTATCACCAGTGGAGTCGTTGACGTCCTTGACCTTCTTTTCGAAGGTCGGCTTGTCGGCCTTACGGTTCACGGTCACCGGGCCGTTGACCTGGACGATGAACAGCGTTGCCGCATCATTGCCCGTCACGGCATTCTGATCCTTGAACAGGTAGTAACCGGGGGCAGCAGCAAGCGGCGCATCCTTGGAAACGGTGCCGAATGCCGCACCGTTCAGGTTAACGAACTTGGAGATGGTCTCCAGCCTCTCCGTATCAGTAGCAGTGCCGCTAACCTTGGCGATTTTCTCAGCGGCTTCCGCGGCGGTAAGATCCTGACCCTTGTCACCAGCACCATTGCTCGCGTTGAAGTTCTTGCCGGCCTTGATATTGCTCAGCGTGTCTTTGCTCAGGTCGCCGGTGAAGACCTGGTACACGGAGTAGGTGTGCGAATCGGTCTGCGGCACAGTGATGTCGTACGTGTCAGCTGCAGTGGCGCTGGCTGCGCCGGCGAAACCGGCGATGGCCATGGCCGCGGTGGAGACCACGGCAACAAGGCCCTTGAGTACCTTATTCATTCTTGTTCCTTTACTTTGTTGGTTATATCTTCCCTGATATTAAGTTTTCAGCCCTTTGGAGAGGGCGTTCATAGAACAGCTACGGGCCGCCCTCCCCTCTCACAGAGTCGATAATCATGATTGCCGTCTCCTGAGGCTCAGGGCCAGACCGGCCACGGCAATAGCCACTGCGAGGAATCCCGCAGTGTACATCTTGTTCAGCCCTTCGCCGCCCGTGCCAGGCAGGACGACACCAGGGGTGTTGGTAATGGATCCACCGTCAACGGTGAATGCCGCGCTCTCTTCGTATTCGGCAGTGGTCTCCTTGAATTGTGGATTCGTGTACCACTTGCCGTTCACATCGGAACCTTCAACGGGTCCGAAGCGGAACGCGTGCGGCGTGCTGTCGAGGTTGAATCCGTCAGGAGCCTTGGTTTCGACGAGCTGGTACTCGCCCCATGCCAAGCCTCGAAGTTCGAACTTGCCCTTCTCACCATTCAGGTCAACGTATTGGCCGGACTGGGCGGAGCAGTTAGGGATGCCACCCTTGCCATCCACGCAATCCTTGACGGTTCCAAGATCGTCAGACGCATCCGTGTATGTAGCAACGCCATTATTCCAAGAGAACTTCTTGATACGGGTCAGCTTCCATTCGGAACCGCCCAGGAATTCGGCGTTGTACTCGGAGCTCACTTTGTTCCACGTGACCATGCCGGTCTTGCGGGTGTTCGGCAGCTTGTGATCAGGCTTCTCCGGATCCCATGTTGCAACACCATTCGTGATGGTGATGGTGTACACCGTACCGCTGACCTCATAGCCGTTCGGAGCCACGGTTTCCTGCAGATGGTACGTGCCATCCGACAGATCGGACACCTTGAACTCGCCAGCGTCGGTATCCTCATCCGCCTTAGTGGCAGTGACGGCATTCGCCGCAGCGCTCGTCACACGAGCATTAGTGCGCAACGAGGTAGCCACCGCACGCTTCGCGCTCTTGGCAGCCTTCGCGTTGCTGGCGGACTGAGTAACGGCGCAGCCGGAAGGCGCAGTATCAAGTATCTCGGTTGCACTGTTCAACGTCACCACATCACCGCCCTTGAACGCAAAGCCACTGTTTGCACTGGGACGATAGAAGGATTGCGCCGTAGTCCATCCAGCCTTATCCCTGCGAATCCAGAAGCTAGCGCTGGTAGGCATGACCTGATTGATGGTGTACGACACATAACCATTGCATCCACTGGCGACCGTCATTTCTTTTCTGTTCGGCTGATCGCCAGTATCCGACGGCCAACTGCCATTTGCGGTCTTCCACTCAAGATACAGCTTCTGACCATTATTCTGGTTGAAGTCACCCTGCATCTTGAAGAACACCGTGGTGGTGGTCGCCTGTGGCTTGGTCACGTTCACCTTCAAGGTGACGGATTTGTTGGTGCGAGCTTCCTTCGCCGTAATCGTCACCGGTGAAGAAGTCACCTGATTCGCGGTCAACGTAACGCTTGTGCCGGTAGTCGCGCTCAGCGAAACAGCATTCGGATCGGAGCTGCTCCACGTAACCTTATTATCTTCCGGAGCGACCGTTGCAGTCAACTTCAGGGTCTTGTCCTTCTCCAGGGAGATGACCTGGTCATTAGCGTAGCCACTAATGACCACGGAGGTCTGGACGATAACTCCCGTGACGTGAACCGAAAGCGTAGCTGAAGCACCGCCATCCGCTGATTTCACAGTAATGGTCGTATCACCATCACCCGTCGCAGTAACAAGGCCTGCGTCTACTGAAGCCACCGCAGGTTTAGCAGATTCCCAAGTCAGCCTCGCATTGTTAATGACCTTACCGTTCTGGTCATAGGCCACCGCATGGAACTGCTGCGCAGTGCTGCCCGTAAACGATGCGAAAGTCACTTCGTTATCTTTTACATCATAAATCTTGATGGAATTGACCTGCGTGCCGGACTGGTCATCGATGATGGTCCATTCCTCACTCGCAGTATCGCCATTCATCTTGGACAGCTTCCATGTCGAGCCGCCAAGCAACGTCTCATTATCCGTGCCATCGACCTTCGACCACTCGATGGACGTGCCGCTCTTCTTATTGGCGATCTTAGCGTTAGCTGAATTGTCGCCCGCGCTCGGAAGAAGCTTCTTGTTGGAGTCGGTTATCTCATTGCCTTCTGAGTCGTAAACATTCGTGACAACGCGAGCCGTAGTCCCCTCACCGTCAGCCCTGATGGCATAGATATTGGTGTTCGTGGCATAGGCCGAGTTGTTGGGGGAAACCTCACGGATGTAGTAGATGGCGTTCGGGTTCAGACCGCCGATACTGAATGAACCCTCGTTGGACTCATCGTCGCCATATGCGTTATCCGTGACTGTCTTAAGCGCATTACTTTGGTTCTGTGCATCGCTCTTCGAAGCGAACACCGCCCAGGTCGTGCCGCCCAATGCTGCCTGAGTGGAGGCATCGACCTTATCCCAAGCGATAGCCGCACACTGCGCGGAGTACGAACCGTTCCACGGCAGGTTATGGCGCTCCTGATCCATATCAAGCGCCGAAGCAGAGTAGCTGCGCTCGTAGTTGACAAACTTATAGAAGTTGCCGTCTTGCCCAATATTACCGACTGCATCGGGGTTATACATGGCATAATTACCACCGACCCACACGCGGCCGTTGGTGCTTACATGCGATTCGAAGCTACCGTTCGGGACAAGAATACTGCCCAGCATGCCTGCAGACGGATCGTCCTTCGTCGTCAGGGGGAAGGAACCATCCCACACGCCATCTGCCTTCTCTGCAACAGAGTTCTTATCCTTACGTGTTGTTGTACCTGAACCTTGGCCACCGCGAATAATCACATTGCTGGCATTGGCGAAGTTCCACATAATCCGCTGAGCGCACTTGGCGTAATCACCGTCAGTGTACGAACCACCCAATTCCTTCGTGATGTTATTCGAGTCGGTCCACCAGAAACGCCAACCGTTGTGGAAGTCAACGTTGCCGCCAGTCACATTGATCACAACGGAAGAACTATCTGGAATGTTCTTGAAGGCGAAGCTCACACCGGAATAGGAGGAGGACTCATTCAGCATGCTTGCCGGAAGGTTGAACACCTGCATGGAGGAGGTGCCATTACCTTCAAACAGGATCACCTTCTCGTTGACCTGCGTGATCGTAAAGGAGTAGCTTTTATCGAACTTCTCACGCACAAGATTATTATACGACGGGCTATAAGCGGAATCCGTAGTAACCTTCGCATCGGTGACATACACGCTTTCCGACTTCTGCAAACCCGACAAGTCACTGGACAGCTTCTTAACGTACTCGCCAAATTTTGAGAACGTTTCACCAGTACTACCGATATTATCGTCGTTCTGGTTCCAATTGACAGATCCGCTCATTCCTTCCGGAACATACACAGACGATCTACTGTCGTACTTATGCGTGTCAGCATTGCCGTACTTTCCAGGAATCGAATTCGACGATCCTCCGAATACCGTGGTTGGAGCACCGGCGATATTCGCCGTATAGGATGGTTCCTTAGTGTTGTTCTTTCCAATCCAGCCGGCGTTACCCCACGCTTCAGCACCGCCTACCCAACTAATGTCGTTGTCAGAACTTGCACCTTTGACTTCCAAAGCGGACGAGCCGTCTTTCGGACGGTACTGGCCACCGAAGCCCACAATGCCGAAGCGGAAGCCTCGGTAGTCCTTCACATAACCATTCTTTACACCATCGGCATCCGTATAGTACGTGGTCCACACGCCCTTAAGGGGGTGCAGCAACAGCTTGCCCTTAACGGCAGTCAGACCTTCGGCCTCAGCGGCATATGATCCGGCAGGCCCTGAAGCGTTCTGCATATTGCCAGAAACCTTCTGGCCTACATACATATCGCCACCCGCATACGTGGCGATGCCGGTATCTTCCGTTCCCGCGGTGGTGCCAGTTCCCAGACTCACAGATTTTGGCGTGCAAATACCCGCCTCGTTATTTGCATTTGCAGCGTTAGCGTTACGAGAAGGAGCGACGGAGGTAACCGCCATGGTGGCCATCATGCCGACGGCGATAAGGGTTGCGGTGAGTGCACGGGCTGGTTGTATCCCTCGTTTCAGCGCTACGTGCTTCAGCCGTTCCACCTGATGCCTCATCGTTTCATGCTCCTCAAATAGCTCTATGTACTGAATGCCATCGTTCCCATTCTTACCCCTTCGTCGGTGAACTTTTCACGTCATTGAGGAACGCTGAATTCAGTTATTCACAAACCTAAATACAAGATTATAGCGTTCGTTTGCATTGCGCAAATCGACCAACCGGCAAGTTGAGCGGGTTTACCCTGCATCCTGGTTTATTGCTTGCACCCACCCCGCCCCACAACGGCACAACAATGTGTTTTCGTTGGAAATTCGCGGTTTTTACCGCCTGATAAAGCTGTTTGGCAGTGTTGTTTTCTTTGGTTCGCCGGAAAAACAATAGATAAATTGCACCTATTTGTCTATATATTCATCACTCACATCCAACAACTATCGACGTTTCGCCTATTTTTTATAGCGACTTTTTTACCACCAAATGATAGCGTTGTCATCACCTATTCTCCATCCCCCACCAATTCCCCTGTCACACACCACCCTTCACCTCCCGCAACAGGTTCGCACTCCCCCGTGTTGCATCACCCCCCCAGCCCACATCCGGCCACACCATCTACGCTCTACAGCCGCACCGCATAGCCGCATACCTATGCAACGCCTGACCAGCAACCTGCCTATGCCTATGCAAAAGGTCGCACCGAATCATCACGATTCAGTGCGACCCACTACGCCACATGCCACAAACAACGCCAATCCCCGCACGCTAGCATGCGGAGACAAACCACCGTTACGCGCAGTATTACTTGTTCGCAGTATTTACTTGTTCAGCTCTTGTCAGATTCGCCCAGCTCGTCAGGCTCAGCAGCTTCGGCTGGCTCAGCAGGCTCAGCCGCAGCCGGTTCGACCGGTTCGGCAGCTTCAGCTGGCTCAGCCGGTTCAGCAGACTCAGTCGATTGGACAACGGCCTCCGCAGCCTCCTCCGCGGATTCCTCAGCCTCCGCGGCCTCAGCAGATTCCTCGGATTCGCCGGCATCCCCGGACTCGCCCGATTCGGCAGACGCCACAGACTCTTCCGGCTTCACCGACTCCTCGGCGTCGCGCGGTTCTTCGGTCTCAGCAGTTTCTTCAGTCTCAACGGGCCCAGTAGGCTCAGCAGATACCTCGCCCTCAGCACCCTCAGCAGATTCAGCGGTCTCTGCGGACTCCTCGCCCTCATTCTCGTCCGAATCGCCAACGGCAATCACAGCCTCCAACTCGGCGGAAGCCTCCACGCCAGCAGGCTGGGTCTCGTTCGGCTCATCATCACCGGTGTCCGGCTCGGTGTTGGCCAGAATATCCTCTTCCGTAGCCTCATCCGAATCCTGCGAATCGTCATCCAACTGCTCGATCGCTTCGACCGCACCACGCTCATCGCGCGGCTTCTGGGCGATCACGTCGATATGCAAATCGTCGTACGCGGGCTTCGACTGCACCCACAGGTGGCTCGGCTCCGGCGGTTCGATCTCGGAATGCTCGCCACAACCGTGGTCGACCGACACCACGCGGCCATCATCCGGGCTCCACTTGTTCGCGCACACGCCGAACATGAGGTTCAGTTCACCCTTCAACGGCACGAAGAACCCGCAGGTGGAGCACAGGTTGCCGTCCGCGGTTTTGGTGGACAGCGCCTTCGGGCCGCGCGGACCCTCATACCAGCGTTTCGCCACCTGGGCACGCCCCTGCGGGGACAGCACATGGCGGCGGGACAGCGCGAATTCCTCAACGATATCGTCGGTTTCGGCCGCCTTATCGGCCTCGATGGCTTCAGCGGCTGCAATAGCCTTCGCAGCGTTGTCAACGTTTGTTACACTGTCAACGTTTGTTGCGTCGTCAACATTTGTTGACTTGTCATCATCCATCACCTTGTCAACATTCGTTGGCTCGCCAACATCCGCTCGCGTATCAACATCCGTTGCACCGTCAACATTCGTTGCGTTGTCAACATCTGTTGACGCGTTGGCATCTGAAGGACCATCGACGTTTCCCGATTCCGCACCGGTTGCCACTTCGTCAACATTCGTTGACACATCACCCCTGGCGGAGGCCGATGCCGCAGCAGCCGCCTGCACGGGCTCGGCCTTACGGAACCCGCCTTCAAGCCTGGGATCATCCGGATCGGTACCGATGGAATCGGTCGGAGCCAGATCGGTCGGCTCCAAACGATCCTTCCACGGAACCCACGCGGGCGGCATCAGCGCATCATCCGTGGGCACCAGCGACGATTCGTTCACCGTCCACGTGCCCACTTCGGTGTCGTGATACAGCGTCACCGACCATTGCCATCCTTCGTAGCCACGGATATTCGCGGCGAAGCGGAAGTCAGTGACGTGATCCTCAAGATCATATGAGGTAACGAAATCCCCCACCTGATCGCTCTCGTCGGCCACTTCGAGCAGCACGGCGCGCGCGATGGCGTGAGGGTCCGGTGTCACGATGGTTTCGGTGGTATCAGTCATAGATCAGATCAGTCCTGTACATCGAATTGATCCGCCACCGCACGCAGCAACGTGGCCAGCTTTTTGCTGTCGGCAGCAGATGGGTAACGGTGACGGCGCAACGTATTGCCGGCCGCATCAAGCATCTTGATGAGGTCCTCGCAGATGGCGGCCATGTCATCCGCCTTCGGGCGGGTGGCCTTGACCAAGCTGGGAGCGGAGGCGATCAGGCGAACATCCATGGCCTGCGGCCCACGACGGCCGTCCACCACGGAATACTCCACCTTGGCCCCCTTGCGCAACGTGGTGACGCCAGTGGGTAGGGCCTGAGCCGGCAGGAACACGTCCTTGCCTTCCTCACTGGTGATGAAGCCATAACCCTTGGCTGCGTCAAACCAACGAACTCGACCGGTGGGCATTGCGAACCTTCCTTAATCCTCAATGGAAATAGTAAACCGAAGGTACAGTTTACCTCACAGGGCTTGACCTCACGCTTTGGGCTGAGTCGCCTGAGTCTTACGCTCAGAGCTGAACCAAGAAGTCTTCTGTTTGGCGTCCTTGGTTTTGTCCGGTGGACTGCTTGGGCTCAGGAGCGGCGATCTGCTCAATCGGCAGCACCACGGTGAAGGTCAGGCCTCCCCATCGGTGCCGGTGGCGCAGATAAAGCCGTGATGTGCTTTGACCACGGATTGCGCGATGGCCATGCCCAAACCAGTACCGCCCTTTTCGCGGGCACGGGATGGGTCCGCGGTGTAGAAGCGTTCGAAAATCTTCGAGCGCGATTCAGGCGGCACGCCGGGGCCATGGTCCACGAAACGCAATACGGCATATCGATAGCCGGTCTGCATCGAGGCACCTACTTCGGCAGCGTCGATGAACCGCCGCATTGACGCGTCGCTGGCGGGCATGCGGGCGAGCTGTCTTGGATCGATGGCGGCCGGCATCACACCGAGCGCGGCTTCAGCGGGCGAATCGGCAGGCGTGTAGCGGTGGATGTTGCCCACGATGTTGGTCACCACCTGGCGCAGTCGAGAGGCATCACCGGGCAGTACGACCTCAGGCCAATCGCCTTCGGCAAGGCTGAATTCGGCGGGATGGTTCAAATCGCGCGCCGGTTCGAGGGAAATCTGCATGCGGCGAACGGCACGGTCCGGGTCGAGCGCATGCAAATCGTCGACGGCGTCGGTGACCAGCGACGAGAGTTTCACCGTGCCGGTCATATCGATGCCGCGCCCCTCATCGAGACGGGCCAAAGACAGCAGATCCTCAACAAGAACAGTCATGCGCTGGCTGGACCGTTCGATATGTTCGATGGACTCGTCCGCACGCTCCAAGGCACCAGGCATATCGCGCTGCATCTTATCAGCTCGCATAGCCATGGATGGCGGCCAACGGGGTGCGCAGCTCATGGCTGGCGTCGGAGACGAA
>ENA-OQKA01000415-OQKA01000415.1-human-gut-metagenome-genome-assembly--contig:-NODE-415-length-11171-cov-1.661355_pt1 | contig 11171 bp, 12 predicted proteins | sample MGYA00242644_ERZ504789 | MGnify/ENA primary metagenome ERZ504789 (study PRJEB26092, sample SAMD00036423) | human gut metagenome | host: Homo sapiens | study: EMG produced TPA metagenomics assembly of...
AGGCGCTTTTTCGTTATGACAGAATGATGAATCGTTTTAAAACAGTTTTTCCAAGGGGCTTGACAGCACCGGAAAATTGGCTATAATGGTCTTAGCACTCAGGAACAAGGAGTGCTAAACAAACAAAGCAAACGCAAAAAGGAGGCAGGCGCTATGACGATGGATGCACGCAAGCAGCGAGTCTTGCAGGCGATCGTGGCGCTGTATGGTCTCGAAGGCGAGCCCGTTGGCAGCAGCGTGCTGGCAAACTACTTTGACATGGCAGTTTCCAGCGCAACGCTTCGCAATGAGATGGCGGCGCTGACAAAGCTGGGCCTGCTGGAGCAGCCCCACACCAGCGCGGGCCGTGTGCCCAGCGCCAAGGGCTACCGTTACTACCTTGATAATCTGCTGACCGACGATCAGCCGCTGGATCGTGTGAGCCGCGCCCGTGTGGATGCGGTGTTCGCAAGCCTCGACCATGAGCCGGAAAAGCTGGCCGCAGGTGCCGCCAAGGCGCTGGCCGCCATCAGCGGCTGCACCGCCGCCATCAGCACCCCGTGCGCCGAGGATCTGTGCATCGCCCACTATGAAGTGGTTCAGGTGGGCCGCAGCGCAGCGGCTGTGCTGGCCGTTACCACGGCCGGTTACGTTCGTACCCGTGTGGCACGGGTGCGCACCGGTCTTTCCCGCGAGAATGCGGCAGCACTTGCCGCACTGCTCAACCGCAACCTTACCTTTGTAGCGCCGGTGGATCTTTCCACCCGGCTGCTGGCAGAGCTGTGCAGCCAGATCGACCCGGAGCTGGTGCCCGTTATCAGTGCAGCGGCTGCCATCCTGCAGGATTCCGTCAAGCCCCACGTATTTCTGGGCGGCGAGCAGTACCTGCTGGACTGGCCTCAGCTGGACGGCAAGGTGGCGACATCCTCACACTGCTGAACGACGAGGAGCAGGCCGCTGGCCTGATCGCACCTCCGGCAGAACGCAGTGAGAGCGTGCTGCTGGGCGAGGATCTGGAACCGCAGGTCCCGGGCCTGTGCATCGTGAGCGACCGGTATCTGGTGGGCGGAGGCCTGTGGGGCTCCATTGCATTGATCGGCCCCACCCGGATGCCCTTCCAGAAACTGATGCCGCTGCTGCATTACTTTGCAGACCAGCTGGGCGAGGGCATGAGCGGTAAACGAAAAGACACCCCGCAGGCTGCCGTACCGCGGCGGACTGTGATCTATAAGGAGGATCTGGAATGAGCGAAGAAGCAAAAAAGACGGCTCCGGCTCAGGAAGCGGAGCAGCCCGAAACGGCTCCCGAGGAAAAGGCCCAGCAGGCAGCACCCGAACAGGAACCTGCTGCTGAGGCTGCCGACCCGAAGGATGACAAGAAGAAGGATGGCGGCTGGTTCAACAAGAAGGCCCGTGAGCTGGAAGCCGTAAAGGCAAAGCTGGATGCTGCCGAAGCCAACGCTGCACAGGCCAAAGACCAGCTGCTGCGCATGGCAGCGGAGTACGAGAACTACCGCAAGCGCTCCACCCGCGAAGCCGACCAGAAGTTCAACGATGGCATTTCCTTTGCGGTGAACCAGATCATTCCCATTCTGGATACGCTGGAGATGGCAGCCAACGCCCCCACCACCGACGAGAACTACAAAAAGGGCGTGACCATGACGCTGGACAAGGCCGCCAAGGCGCTGGATGCTCTCCATGTGGAGGAGATCGAGGCGCTGGGCAAGCCCTTTGATCCCAACTTCATGAATGCAGTGCAGCAGATCCCCGCCCCGGACGGACAGGAGAGCGGCACCGTCATCACGGTCTACCAGAAGGGCTACAAGCTGGGCGATAAGATCGTCCGCCATGCGACCGTTGTAGTGGCCGAATAACAAAGCAGAAACCCGAAAGGGTTTTGAATATAACATCCGCTTACAAACATTTGAGCATCACATAAACAATAAGATTTGTTCTTTCGAGAGGAGTTTTCATTATGAGTAAGATCATTGGTATCGACCTTGGTACTACCAACAGCTGCGTGGCTGTCATGGAGGGCGGCGAGCCCGTTGTTATCGCAAACTCTGAGGGTGCACGCACCACCCCGTCTGTGGTGGGCTTCACCAAGACCGGCGACCGTCTGGTGGGTCAGGTCGCAAAGCGCCAGGCCATCACCAACCCTGAGAACACGGTGGCTTCCATCAAGCGTTATATGGGCACCGACCACAAGGTGACCCTGAACGGCAAGGAGTACACTCCCCAGCAGGTCAGCGCTATGATCCTGCAGAAGCTGAAGGCTGATGCCGAGGCTTATCTGGGCGAGACTGTCACCGATGCAGTCATCACCGTTCCTGCATACTTCAACGACAGCCAGCGTCAGGCAACCAAGGACGCAGGCACCATTGCCGGCCTGAACGTCAAGCGTATCATCAACGAGCCCACTGCCGCATCTCTGGCATACGGCATCGATAAGGAAGAGGACCAGAAGATCATGGTCTACGACCTGGGCGGCGGCACCTTCGATGTCTCCATCATCGAGATGGGCGACGGCGTTACCGAGGTTCTGGCCACCAACGGTGATACCCATCTGGGCGGCGATGACTTCGACCAGCGCATCATCGACTGGATGGCAGATGCGTTCCAGAACGAGAACGGCATCGACCTGCGCAAGGATAAGATGGCCGCACAGCGCCTGAAGGAAGCTGCTGAGAAGGCAAAGATCGAGCTGTCCAGCGCAATGAGCAGCCAGATCAACCTGCCCTTCATCACTGCCGACGCTACCGGCCCCAAGCATCTGGATATGACCCTGACCCGCGCAAAGTTCAATGAGCTGACCGCTGATCTGGTCGATCGCACCATGACCCCTGTCCGCAAGGCTCTGCAGGATGCAGGCCTGCGTCCCTCTGACCTGAAGAAGGTCCTGATGGTCGGTGGTTCCACCCGTATCCCCGCTGTCTACGATGCAGTCAAGAAGGAACTGAACTGCGAGCCCTTCAAGGGCATCAACCCCGATGAGTGCGTGGCTGTGGGCGCTGCCATTCAGGGCGGCGTGCTGCAGGGCGATGTGAAGGGCCTGCTGCTGCTGGATGTCACCCCGCTGAGCCTGGGCATTGAGACTCTGGGCGGCGTGTGCACCAAGATCATCGACCGCAATACCACCATCCCCACCCACAAGAGTCAGGTGTTCTCCACCGCTGCAGACAACCAGCCCTCTGTTGAGGTCAACGTTCTGCAGGGCGAGCGTGAGTTCGCACGCGACAACAAGAGCCTGGGTGTCTTCCATCTGGACGGCATCGCTCCGGCTCCCCGTGGTGTGCCTCAGATCGAAGTTACCTTCGATATCGATGCAAACGGCATCGTGAAGGTCAGCGCAAAGGATCTGGGCACCGGCAAGGAGCAGAACATCACCATTACCGCTTCCACCAACATGTCCAAGGAGGACATCGACAAGGCTGTGAAGGAAGCTGAGCAGTTTGCTGCCGACGATAAGAAGAAGCGTGAAGAGGTCGATATCCGCAATGGTGCCGACCAGATGGTGTTCCAGACCGAGAAGATGCTGAAGGAGAACGGCGACAAGCTGCCCGCAGACGTGAAGAGCGATGCCGAGGCAAAGCTTGCTGACCTCAAGACCGCTGTCCAGTCCGGCAACGTGGACGACATCAAGGCAAAGCAGGAAGCCCTGAGCCAGGTGTTCGAGAAGATGTATCAGGCAGCCGCTGCCGCACAGCAGGCCGCCGGTGCACAGCCCGGCCCCGACGCAGGTGCAAACAACCAGCAGAAGCCGGGTGATGACGGCGTTGTGGATGCCGACTTCAAGGAAGTCTGATAAAAAACACAGCAGTGTGTGCCCGGCCAAACCGGCGGACGCACGCGTGGAATAGCAAAAGCCGCTCCGGTTTTGCCGGAGCGGCTCTTGCTGGTTATAGAGCGAGGAACCAACCGGGGCGTTTCCCGGATCAAACGTTCCCGGAGAGGTGAGTGGATATGGCACAGGAAAAGCGTGATTACTACGAAGTGCTGGGGGTATCCAAGACTGCGACCGATGCCGAGATCAAAAAGGCATACCGCAAGCTTGCAATGAAATACCACCCGGACTATAACCCCGGCGATAAGGATGCCGAGGAAAAGTTCAAGGAAGTAAACGAAGCAAACGAGGTGCTTTCGGACCCGAAGAAGCGCCAGCTGTACGACCAGTACGGCTTTGCAGGTGTTGACCCTGCCTATGCAGCACAGAACGGCGGCGGCCCCGGTGCGGGCGGCTTTGGCGGTTTTGGCGGCGACGGCGTGGATCTGGGCGACATTTTCGGCGATATCTTTGGCGGCGGCTTCGGCGGCTTTGGCGGTTCGTCCCGTCAGGCGAACCCCAACGCACCGCGCAAGGGTCAGGATATCCGCGTGCGCATCACCCTGAGCTTTGACGAGGCCGTGCACGGCTGCAAGAAGAACATCACCATCACCCGCCAGCAGGAGTGCACCGAGTGCCACGGCAGCGGCTGTGCCGCCGGTTCCAGCCCCGAGACCTGCCCGGACTGCGGCGGCCGCGGCTTCGTGATCCGTCAGCAGCGCACCCCCTTTGGTGTGATGCAGACCCAGCAGCCCTGCTCCCGCTGTGGCGGCAAGGGCAAGCTGGTCAAGAATCCCTGCAAGGTCTGCCATGGCAGCGGCAAGGTGGCTGCTAAAAAGACGCTGGAGGTGTCCATCCCCATGGGCATCGACGACGACCAGAGCTTTGCACTGCGCGGCATGGGCGATGCCGGTGCAAACGGCGGTCCTTCCGGTGATGTGATCGTCATGGTCACGGTGCGCCCCAGCGAGGTGTTCCAGCGCGACGGCTACGATGTGTGGGTAACCGTGCCCATCACTTACAGTCAGGCCGTGCTGGGCGACACCGTGCAGGTGCCCTCCATTGACGGCAAGGTGGAGTACACCGTGCCCGAGGGCACCCAGAGCGGCACCACCTTCCGCCTGCGCGGCAAGGGCATCCAGTACCTGAATGGCCGCGGCCGCGGTGATATGTACGTCAAGTGCGAGGTGGAGATCCCCAAGAAGCTGAACAAGACCCAGCGGGAGGCCCTGAAGAAGTTCGAGGGCACCCTGAAAGAAGAAAACTACGAAAAGCGCAAAGGCTTCTTCAAAAAGCTGAAGGACATGTTCAACAACTGAAACTGAAAACCGCATAACATAAAAGCGGCGGCACTTCCCAAACGGGAGGTGCCGCCGCTTTTGCTTTTTCAGAACAGAGACCGGGACTTAGTTGCCGAAGATCAACAGGGCGTTGGGCACAAGGCCGATGATGGTTGCGCAGGAACCAATGAACCAGAAGCTGCAGCCGATGTCATGGATGGTGTTCGTGGGGCTTTTTTCAGCATGGGCAACCAGAGCGTTCATGCCGTTTTCCACCCAGTTGGAGTTGATATTTGCCTTGCGGTAATCGTGGATGGCAGAAACAGCCTTGTACCAGCCGTACAGCGGGAACCATGCCATGGCGGCTTCCACAACACCTACGCCGCCCTCGGTGTAGGTCATTTCTTCGCAGGACAAAACATTGTATGCAGCAGGATAAGTAATGGCGTTCGTCATAAAGCAAAACTCCTTTTTTAGGTTTGATAAAAAAAGCGGCGGCTCTTCCGTTGAAGAGCCGCCGCAAAAAGCCCTTTGGTGTACTCCTGAAAATTAGAAGTAGATGATGCCCAGAGACATAACGGCAGAAAGGCCAAAGCTGCTGATGGTCGATGCAGCATTCCAGAAAATCATGCCGGCATGGTAGAAGGTGTTGGTCACATTGCCCTTGCAGTCGGCTTTGATATCGCTCCAGACGTTGGATGCCCAGTTGTCGTGATCCTTCTTGCGTGCTTCACGGCAGGTGTTGATGCCGATAACCGTAGCGTAGCCGGGCCACAGCCATGCAGCGACAGCCTGACCGACGGTAGCACCGCCTTCGGTGTAGGTCATTTCTTCGCAGGACAGAACGTTGTAGGAAGCAGGCATCATGATTTTGTTTTCCATAATAACACTCCTTTGAATCAAAGATCGTATCAGCACATTCTATGCACTGTTCACACCAGATCGAACCATCGATGAAGAGCAACTGCTCTATATCGCCATTGTACAACACCCGTTGATTTTTGCAAGGGGTGAATGGGCAGAGTGCGCAAAAACTGGAGAGACTTCCGAAAAGAACTAGAAAAATTTGTGAAAAAAGACTGCAATAATTTGACATAAAACAACAGCGCCCTTTCCTTTGCGGAAAAGGCGCTGCCATGTTTACCCGGCCACACCGGCACGGTAGAGGTACGGGTCGCTCTTGAAGCTGTCAAAGCTGTACAGCACCAGGATCTGGTCATAATCGTTATCCGCGATCAGCTGATCCAGACCGTAGTTGTAGTTGCGGAAGTCCACCACATCGATCTGGGCGTAGTTTGCCGTCAGATACGGTGCAAAGCAGTTGGCGTAGCTGTCCTTGATCACCAGAATGCGCCCGGTACCGTCGCCCTCAATGCGGCTCAGGCCGTTGTTGCCATGCAGGAACATGGCGTACTTATCGTACACGTTCAGCTTGTCCGTGTCGTACAGGCCGGTGGTCTGGCCGTCTGCGGGCTGACCTGCAGCGGTGACATTATAGATGGTCAGGCTGTTCGGCAGGTCGTAGTAGGTGATAGTATCCGGCACGGCATTCCATCGTGCGTGCCTTGGAGTAGTGGGTGCCGTAGAAATTTTCGGCGGTCAGAGCCGTGTGCGCGGCGGGGTCGAAGGGGGTCAGGCTCAGCGTACCGCACAGCTGCTGGTAGGCGTAATAAGCGCCAAGGCTCGTCCAGTGATGGTCGGTGCGGTAGTAGATATATTCGTCCTTGTGTTCGGCAAGGGTCTGCCGCACATCCACAAAGCGTCCTCCGGCGGCCTGTACGGCGGCGGAAAGCTGGTCGAGATAGGCATCCTCGTCCAGCAGCGGCGCGTTTGCAGGCACGTTTTCCGGGTAAATGACCGATGCTGCCGGGGCCAGCAGTACATCCACCTTACCCGGGTGGCGCTGGCACAGTGCTTCCACGGCGGCAGTGTTCTTGGGCAGGGTGCGGTTCTCGCTGTCCAGCAGGCCGAAGGTGCGGGGGAACATCATGTGCTCTTTGCCCAGCAGGATGCCGCCGTTCTGCTCCTTCTGCAGCAGGGTGGTCTCCACTACGCTCTGCAGGCTGATCCACTCATCGCGGCCGAACACCTGATCCTTCACGTACTTTGTGTAGGCGGTAAAGTAGCTGTTCAGCCCCTTGGCGGAAAGCTGGGTCAGCGCCGGGCGCTGGGAAAGGGTGGTGTTTTCCATCTCGCTGTAGGCGCGGTCCGGTGTAATAAGGTCCAGTGCGAACAGACCAATAAAGAACAGGCTGAACACCACCAGCACCGGGTAGTGCAGGAGCGAGGAAGATTTTTTGGAATGCTTGTCCATCTTCACGCCTCCTTAAAAGTTGAAATAGAGGAAACGGGCTGTTGGTACTGCCCACCACATAGGCGGTGGAGACCACCAGCAGCGCCAGAATGGCGGCACAGCGGGTGACGGCATTCTTTTTGAGCAGGTTCCAAATCTTCTCAATGAACGGGGTGCAGCAGAGGATGCTGACCACCAGCAGCACACCGTAGTTGCGCAGGAAGTACAGCGGCGAAACACCGCCGGAAGGAACGAACAGCTTGTGGAACAGCAGACCGAAGCTTACGCCCGTATCGTTGCCCACGAACATGGCCCAGCCCACCACAACGAGGAACAGGGTGTAGATGTGGGGCCACACTCTGCCCTTTTGCAGGTGGGGCAGTAGGAACAGCTTTTCTACAGCCAGCAGCACAAAGTAGTACAGGCCCCAGCAGATAAAGTTCCAGTTCGCGCCGTGCCAGATGCCGGTGAGCAGCTCCACCACGAACAGGTTGAAGATCTGGCGCTTCAGGCCCTTGCGGTTGCCGCCGAGAGGGATATACACATACTCCCGGAACCAGCCGGAAAGGGTCATGTGCCAGCGCCGCCAGAACTCGGTGATGGATGCGGAGATATAAGGGTAGTTGAAGTTTGCGGGGAAGTCGAAGCCCAGCATCTTGCCCATGCCAATGCCCATCATGGAGTAGCCGGAAAAGTCAAAGTAGAGCTGCAGGCTGTAGGCGATGATGCCCAGCCACACCAGCGGGGTGGATGCATTGGCAAGGCCCACAAAGGTGGTGGAAGGGCTGTCCGCAACGCCGATGATGTCTGTCCACAAAGCACCGATGGCATCCGCCAGCAGCACCTTTTTGGCAAGGCCAAAGGTGAACAGGGTCATGCCCTCTTCGAGCTGCTGCAGGCTGTAGCGGTGCCGGTATACGTGCAGCTGGTTCGAGACATCGCGGTATTTCACGATGGGGCCGGCGATCAGCTGAGGGAACATGACCACATAGGCACCAAAGTCGATGATATTACGCTCTGCCTTTACATCCCGGCGGTAAACATCGATGGAGTAGGAAAGGGTCTGGAAGGTGTAAAAGCTGATGCCCAGCGGCAGAGTGCCAATGCCCTGGATCTCGGCAAAGGCGGTGCCCAGCAGGGCGTTTGCGCTGCGCAGCACAAAGTTTGCGTATTTGAAGTAGAACAGCATCCCAAGGCTGCCAATGAGGGCCACCAGCAGAAATGTCCTGCGCAGGGCCGGCTTTTGGTCGAAGTGCTCGATGCACAGGCCGCTGATGTAGTTGATGAGGATGAGGGCCACCATGACCGGGAAAAACCGTACCTCGCCCCAGCAGTAGAACACCAGACTGCAGAGGAACAGCACGGTGTTCTTGAGCTTTGCGGGCGCAAGGTAATACAGCGCCAGCGTGATGGGCAGAAACCGGAACAGAAAGATGATGGTGCTGAAAACCAAAGCGTCAGCCTCCTTTTAAGCCGAAAAAAGCCGATGCCGCAAATGGCACCGGCCTTGGGTGGATCCAGATTCAGTCTGCCAGTGCGCTGTCCACGGCGCTGTCCAGATCGGCAGTGCACTCGTTGGATGCGATCGACCATGACAATGGTGTTGCCCTTGAAGGCGATGACAGCGTTCTCCACGTTATCCTGCGCCTGAGACAAACTCGGCGTAGTTGCCGTAGAAGGCCACCTGATCCTGCTGGTAGGAAGCCAGCTGGTTGGCTACGTCCTCGGCCTTGCCGTCGGCAGCTTCGAGCACCAGCACAAGACCGGCATCGCCGTTGTCGTTGCTCTTCACGCCCTTGTAGCTTACCACATCATCTGCCTGCAGGCCGAAATCGTACTCAATGTTCATGGCTGCGATCTCGAACTGGTTGGAGATGGGGTCGGCTTCCAGCAGAGCATTGAAAACACCGTCCAGTGCATCAGAGCCGTTCTCGGCAGCATTGTCCACAACAGCGGATGCGGCGGCGCTGGAAGCGGGAGATTCCGCAGCAGCGGTGGAAACGGAGGAGGGAGCGGCCGAAGAGCTGGCGGAACCGCTGCAGCCGGTAAGAGCGACAGCAGCCAGCGCGCCGGTGAGAGCAATTGTAAAGATTTTTGTGCGATTTATCATAAAATATTCCTTCTTTTGTTCAAAACATTTTTGCAGCTGCCCAAAGCGGTCCTGCATCAGGGCAGACTATTGTTATCTTACCATAACTGTGTGCAAAATGCAACGAAAAGCCCCTCGGTTTTACGGATTTTTAACCGGTGATCTTCTCCCCTGCAGCAAGCTTCTGCAGCACGGCAACGGCATCCTCAAAGCACAGGCCGCTCTGCTGGATCAGGGCCGCATTTTCCGGCCCCACATAGCGCCAGTGCCACGGCTCGTAGGTGATCTCGGTAACGGCTTCTGCGTTTTTGGGGTACCGCAGGATGAAGCCGTATTCCACGGCATGGGCGCTCAGCCAGCGGAAGGCCTCGGTGTTTTCAAAGCCCTCGGTCAGGTCGGTGTGCTCCGGGCTGTTCAGGTCGGCAGCAAGGCCGCAGTTGTGCTCCGAGTAGCCCGGCGGGTTCACGATATTTGCCGCCTGCTTTTTCGCTTCGGCTTCGCTCAGGCCCTTATTGCGGAAATACTGGGTCTTTTGGTCGTAGAGGTTCTTCTGGTAGTCCACGCTGCGGTAGCCGCTCTGCATCCAGATGGTCACGCCGTCCTTTGCGGCGGCGGCCTGCATGGCGAGGAACGCATCGGCGGCTTCGGTCTGCAGGGTCTTGTTCACAGCGGTGGCCGAGCCGCACGCCTTGGTGGTAAAGGTATGATCGTCCGGCATTTTGTTCGTGTGGTTCACCAGCACCATGCGGGGATCATCCAGAATGGCCTGCGCCTGCCGGGCGGTCAGCAGACTGCTTTCTGCCTCTGATGCTGCCGAGGCGCTGGACGTGGAAGTTGCCGAGGCGGCAGGCACAGCGGAACGGCTGTGCAGCACGAACGAGGTCCCGCCCACGGCAATGCAGGCCACGACGGTAACGGTGAGCACGCGCCGCACGGCGGGCCGCAGATGGCGGCGGTGATGAGGATGGACAGACAGGTTCATCTGGAATACCTTCTTTCCGGTGGATGTGCATAGAGTTTGCTTCCTATGGGCAAGCTATGCCCGGAGGGGAAACAATATGAAAATGACAGCACAGGAATATGCGCGCCGGGTGCGGCGCATCGGGCCGCACTCGCCCTTGGGGCTGGACTGCCTGTGGGCTTTTGGCGTGGGCGGCGGCATCTGCCTGCTGGGCGAAGTGCTGCGCCAGAGCTATCTTGCCATGGGCGTGGAAGCCGACCTTGCCGGCACCCTGACCAGCTGCAGCCTGATCGTGCTCTCGGCGGTGCTTACCACGCTGGGCTGGTACCAGAAGCTGGCCGCAAAGGCCGGGGCCGGGTCGCTGGTGCCCATCACAGGCTTTGCCAATGCGGTGGTCAGCGCGGCCATCGAGTTCAAGGCCGAGGGCCGGGTGCTGGGTACCGGGGCCAAGATGTTCACCATTGCCGGGCCGGTGATCGTGTACGGCACGCTGGCGGCGGTGGTGTACGGCGCGGTGTTGTGGCTGAAAAGGGCTGCTCCCTGTATAATACGATGCAGCCGGGCCGCAGATTGCACAGCGGCTCTCTATAGTATAGCACAACCCGGTGGATTTTTTGCCGGAAAGGAGAAATTTTGTTCATGACACAACGATGCGGCGACACACTGCTGTTCCGCACGCCGCCCGTGATCGCTGCGCAGGCGGCGGTGGGCGGCAAAAAGGAGGGGGAAGGCCCGCTGGCTGCAGCC
>ENA-OQKA01000416-OQKA01000416.1-human-gut-metagenome-genome-assembly--contig:-NODE-416-length-11159-cov-10.704768_pt1 | contig 11159 bp, 6 predicted proteins | sample MGYA00242644_ERZ504789 | MGnify/ENA primary metagenome ERZ504789 (study PRJEB26092, sample SAMD00036423) | human gut metagenome | host: Homo sapiens | study: EMG produced TPA metagenomics assembly of...
CACAAAAACCTCGCCGCCGTTTGACCGATCCCTCGGCACCACGCGTCAGCGTGGCCGGCAACGAACTGGCAATCATTGACTATAAAGAAGTAGTACAAATACGCTCTTGAGTTCTCAAACCACCACCGCACCAGCAGACCGCCCCAAACTCAAGGAGCCAGGCCGCCGTGCTGAGCAGCAAGAGATAAACTTACACGAGAACCCGCAAACGCGCAACCCGACGGGCATGACGAAGCGTGAAACCGTTGGAAATCCAACGTTCCATCGGCGTGTCGAAAACGAGCCAAACGCGACCTGAAACCGTCGATGACACCATCATAGGACGCTAAAACCACGGCCAGGTGAACGCGAAAACAACAACACACGGCGTGTCGGAATCGCAAAGCCAAATGCGGATGAAGCGAAGACGCGAACAATGCAGCCATCTGCGCTATGAACGCGATATGAGATCCATAGCCTGACAACCGCACCAATGCAATATCAGGAAATACAGCGCCAAGAAAAAGCAGCACACGGATCCGAACGAAGGCAATGAGATACAAAAGCCGGGAGGCTCCATGTTCCACGGAGACTCCCGGCTTGGTATTCAATTATTGGTTTTCAGTTATCAGCCAATCACTCGGCCTGAGCGGGCTCTGCAGCCGGCTCAATCGTGGCGACGGCCTTCTTGCGGCTCAGGTAGCGCTTGATGGTCAGGAACTCCAGACCGATCACGAGCACCGCAACCACGCCCCAAGCCACGTACATGGCGGTCTTCCAGATCGGGGTGGCGACCTTCGGCTCGCCATTCGCGTACTGCCAGCTGTTGGCGGCCGTGTACAGGATGTTGTGCGCGGCCTGACGCATGGCCTTCACGGAAGTGGCGGACTTATCGGTGATGTGGTTGGTGATCTTGGTGGTGGCAAGCATCGAATCGTTGCCCGCACGCACTTCCTGATCGGCGTTCTGGTAGCCGTAGCCGCCGAAGTAGTCGGTCAGGACGAAGCCCTTGAAGCCCCACTCGCCGCGCAGCACGGTCTGCAGCAGCGCGCTGTCGGCGCCGGCATAGGTGTTGCCGATGTAGTTGAAGGAGCTCATCACGGCCTGTGCGCCGCCTTCCTTCACGCTCATCTCGAACGGCTTGAGGTAGATCTCGCGGATGGCCTGCTCGTCCGCCCAGGTGCACAGCATTTCCGTACGCTTGGTCTCCTGGTCATTCAGAGCGAAGTGCTTCATGAAGGAGTACACGCCCTTGGACTTGGCACCGGAGATCTCGCTGGATGCCATCACGCCGGAGAGCAGCGAATCCTCGGAGAAGTACTCGAAGGTACGGCCGGAGAACGCGTTGCGGTGGATGTTCATGGCCGGTGCGTACCAGCCAGCCACGTGCATGTCGTGGGCCATGTCGCCGATCATCTCACCGAACTGCTTGGCGAGATCCTTGTTCCAAGTGCAGGCGAATGCCGTGGAAGCCGGGAAGCCGATGGAGCCAACGCCGGTGAAGTTGTTATTCAGCGATGCCGGGCCGTCCGCATCGGTCAGCTGGATCTTGCCGACGGACTTCACAGCCTGGGTGCCATAGCCACCATTGGCGATGAGGTTGTCCATATCGTCGAAGGTGAGCTGGTCGAGCAGCTTGTCCCAATCGGCGTCGTCATAGTCCTTGCCGTACATATCGGACAGCTTCAGACCGTTCTTGGCACCGGTGGTCGGCATCTTGTCGGAATCCTTGTCGAACTTCTTCGGATCGTAGTTCGAGTTGTTGTAAAAGGTTTCCTTGGCCTTGTCGGACATCTTGAAGTTGGTCGGGGCGGCGGTGGCCTCCTTGTAGTTCGCGAAGTGGTCGGCGCGGGACAGGTACGTCACATCGCCCGCCACATCATCGAACTGGTTCGTGGCCACGGTCTTGTCGCCATTGTGGGTGTTCGAATCGGAATCGTAGGTGACGGTGTCCTTCACGGTGATCGCCTTGTGATCGATCACGTGGTGCGAATCGGACTGGATGGAGATGTCATAATCGCCCTTCTCCAGCACGTACGCCTTCGCGCCCTTGTAGTCGTAGGACGCCATGTCGTCGTCATCGAACTTGACGGTGACCTTCTGGGACTCGCCCGGCTGCAGTTCCTTGGTCTTCTCGAAGCCGGCCAGGTTCTTGGACGCCTTCTCGATGCCGCCGTCGGTGTACGGCGGGTTGTAGTAGGCCTCGACCACGTCCTTGCCGGCCTTATCGCCGGTGTTGGTCACGGTGGCGGTGACGGTCACCTTGCCACCCTTGTACTTCACGCTGTCGAGCTTCTGATCGAACGAGGTGTAGGACAGGCCATAGCCGAACGGGAACGCGACGGTGTCATCATAATTAATCAGGCCTTCGTCCGAAGCGGTCTCATAGAACTTGTAGCCCACATAGATGCCTTCGGAGTAGTTGACAAAGCCCGGAATGGCAGTGACGTCGTCACCCGTGAAGCCCTTGTACTTGGCTGCCTTGTCTGCCATATTGGTGTATTCGAACTTGCCGAAGTTGTTATAGGACACCGACTTGGTCAGATCCTTGAGGAAGGTGTCGGAGGTCTTGCCGGACGGGTTGGTCTCACCGGCAAGCACCTCACCAAGGGCGGAGAAACCGGTCTGGCCAGCCGGCGGGCACCACACGACGGACTGGATCTGCGGATAGTCGTTGAGGAAATCGAACTGGAACGTGTTCGCGCCGTTGTAGACGAGCGTCACCTTCTTGAAGTTGCTGGTGACCAGGTCGATCATGTCACGCTCGGTCTTCGACAACTGAAGGAAGCTCTCACCCTTCTGGAAGTCGTCATAATCCTTGGAGTTGTTCTTGTAGGTGATACCCTTCGCCTTCATGTCCGTCGGCAGGTCCGCGCCCTCGCCGCCGACACGGGTCAGCACGACCACGGCCTCGTCCGAGAAATCCTTCGCGTCGGAGACCAGCTTGTCGGAGTACTGCTTGGCCGGCACCTCGGGCAGGGTCCAATCCTGAGCGAACATGCCGACCTCAGGACGATCCTTGCGGTAGTCCGTGTACAGCTTGCTCAGCTCCGTATTGGTCTTCAGGCCAGCCTGCTTCATGCCGTCAAGCAGGGAGACGGTCTTGTACTGCTTCGACATGGAGCCGGAGCCGGTGCCGCCGTAGACGGGGTTGGTGGAGCCCCAGCCGAACACGTTGACCTTCTTGCCGGACAGCGGCAGGTTGGAATCGTCATTCTTCAGCAGGGTGACGGCCTCCGACTGCACATCCTTGGCCAGCTCGTTGGCCTTGGAAACCGTGGCGTCGGACAGCGTGTACTTGGTGATGGTCGCATTGTTGAGCAGCGTGGAAAGCGGACCGGTCAGCATCATGGACACGGCCACGACGATGCCGACGAGCGCCACCAGCCAAGATTCGGAATGGACGATCTTACGGGTCGCCACTTCCTTGACCGTCTTCTTGTTGACGGCAAAAGTGATAATCAGCGCGAGCACGAACAGCACGCCAATCGCAATAAGGTACGGCGTCAATGAGCCGATGACGTTCATAACGTCAGCCATGTTGATTTGCAGCATGGTCTGCCTCCTCCTTGATTCTCATAACCAAACGACACGTAGGCTCCGATGCCTTTATCGGAACCGCGAAACCATTCAACACTGCCCCGCATCTCATGGTTTCGGTGAAGTGGCTGCAGATGCGTGCGGCAAGTGAAGACACTTCTTCATGTCGATGATTCGATTTCATCAGACTTCAACGTGCGGCACATGGCGTTTTCCCCAGCCTGTCAATTCGCGTGCATAATCTGCACGCCAAGTACGATGGAAGTATGAGCGACTTAAGCGCATTGAATCTGGAAGCAGGCAGCCTGGTTGGCGGCTACACGTTGATTTCCCGGCTTGGTTCGGGTGCCATGGGCTCGGTATGGCGTGTGCGGGACGATGGCGGCCATCAATATGCGATGAAGATTTTGCGCGATTCCCTCTCCGACGACGATTCCCCGCAGCAGCAGCGCGACGAGTTGACCGCACGCGAGCGCCTGCGCAGGGAGGCGATGGCGTTGCAGAAGGTGCGGCATCCGGGCGTGTGCGGCATTGTGGATATGGAACTTGACGACGCGTTGGCTTTTATTGTGACCGAGTTGATCGAAGGCAAGAATCTGCGTGAGGATGTGCGCGTCAATGGCCGATATGTGGGCGACGATTTGGAACGGCTGGCACGCAAGCTGATTGAGGCGGTGCGTGCCGTGCATGCGGCCGGCATCGTGCACCGCGATATCAAGCCGACGAATGTGATGGTGTCGAGCACCGGCCCGGTATTGGTGGATTTCGGCATCGCTATGGGCGAAGGCGAAAGCCATGTGACGCGTACCGGTCTGGTGATGGGCACGCCGGGGTTCATCGCGCCGGAAATCATTGATGGCGCGGAATCGGATGAAATGACCGATTGGTGGTCGGTGGCGAGCGTATTGGCGTTCGCCGCTACGGGTGAGCCGGTGTTCGGCACGAAGCCGATGATGACCGTGTTGGAACGCGCCGCGGCCGGCAGCGCCAATCTTGCGGGACTTCCTGCGGGCACGATGGCCGCGTTCCGTTCGGCGCTTAATCCGGATCGGACGAAGCGGTGCACGCCGGACGATTTGCTGCAGGCGATCGCCGTGGATGCGTTGAATCCGCAGGCGTGGGTTGCGGCCGACAATGGTGGCGCAGCGGATGGCGATACGGAGGCGATGCCCCCTTTTGTTGAATCGCCCGACAATCCGCGCACGTTGTGGCGATTGCAGGACGACATAACCGGCGAAAACGCCATCGGCACGCGCACGATGCCAAGGCTCAGCGAAGCAACGCAGGCGATCGGGCAGCCCGATGTGAGCGCAACTCAAGTAATCGGGAAACAAGTGACCAGCCAATCCGACGCGAGCGCAACGCAGGTGATCGCACCTGTTGACGATGCCGAGACCAGCGTGCTTTCCGACGCACTTCCCAACGTGGACAGCACGCGCACGATGCCGCAATCGCAAGGCACGCGGCGGATGCCGACAGGCACGCAGGTAATGCCGCAATCCATGCCGTCAACACAAATGCTGCCGGCCCAGAACGCATGGAATCCAGCGGAAGCGCCGACGCAAGTCGACCCGACCATCAAACCCGCGTTGCAACGCATCGCCATGCGGCAGCCACCGTCCGTCATACCGCAGGCCACGGTGGCCGCGGCGCAGCAATCGCCCGCAATGTCATTCCCGCCGGTACCCGGTATGGATGGGCCGAACGTTGCGGAAGCACCCAATCCCGCCGATGTGAAGCGTGGCGCGATGTTGGGCCGGGGCATGCTCCCCTGCGCGCTGATGGCGATTCCCGTGGCCGTCTGCGGACTGTTCTCACTGTGGACGGCGATGGCAGCCGCGTTGCTGTTCGCCTGTGCGCTGGCCACCATCGGATTCAACACGGAGGCGCAGCTCGAGCGCGAAGGCAAACGTGGCGGCGAGAAGAAAAGTTCCGACTGGCTGCTGCGATTGGCGGGACTGCCCTGGCACATCGTGAAGGGCTTCGGCGTCGCCATCGTGCGGACGCTGATCATGTTGGCCGTGGCCGCGCTGGGTTTGTCGCTCACCACGGTCGTGCTGCAGCTTCCGTATGCCGTGATGGATACGTGGATATTTGGATTGACGATTCCGATGCCGACGCTGCTTGGCGGTCCGCTTTCCGAAAGCGGGCTGGCGCAGGCTGCGTTCTGCGCGATCGGCTGGCTTGTGGCCGTGGCCGCTCCGGGCGCGATCGTACTGCGATTGGGCGGCGGCGCACTGCGTAAACAGCCGTATCTGCGCCACTTGAGCGAGCTGCCGACGCAATCGCAAGGCAATACGGAATTCCCGGCGAATCGATAGCAAGGCATCGCTAGTATGGTGCCCAGCATAACAACGTGAGGTCGAAAGGAATATCGATGGCCCAGAACAGCAAGGATGCGCAGAAGCGTACCAGCCGCGCCGAGCGTAGGGCCGCTGAGGCCGCGGCGATGAAGGCGCGCGCCGAGCAGATGGAGAAGGAACGCAAGCAGCAGACGATCATCGGCGGCATCGTGGTGGCGGTGCTGGTGATTCTGGTGGCGATCGGCGCGTTCACCGTGTACCACAACATGCATAAGAAGGCCGAAACGAAGGTTTCCACCGAAACCGTGCAGGAAGCGTACACGGCGTTGCAGAAAGTGAAGAACACTCCGAAGCTCGTCGATAAGAAGGGCGGCCTGCTGATTTCCAAGAACGGCTACGGCAAGGCTGTGGAGGGCGCGCCGACCGTCGAGCTCTACATGGATTTCCTGTGCCCGGGCTGCGGCAACCTGCACCGCCAGTTGGACGCCGACCTGCAGAAGATGGTCGATGCCGGCCAGATCAATCTGGACCTGCATTTCATGGCGTTCATGGACCGTTGGTCCACCGACGAGTATTCCAGTCGCGCGGCGAACGCGGCCATCTACCTGGCCGAGCATGACAGCGACCCGAACCATCTGATCTCCTTCCTGGAGAAGGTCTACGCCGAGGATTTCCAGCCGGAGGAAGGCTCCGCATACAAGTCGGTGAGCGACGACAAGATCAAGGAGCAGATGATCGCCGCGGGTGTTTCCAAGGATGTTGCGGACAAGGCGTTTGGCCGCGATTATCAGGAATGGCTTGATGCGATCGACACTTACACGCCGAAGCGTTCCGAACTGTGGCATCAGTCCGGCAGCTACAAGGGCAGCATGACCACGCCGACCGTGATCATCAACGGCAAGTATTGGGATATGGACCAGCTGACCACCGCCCAGACGACGGTTAAGGACGGTCTGTTGGAATCGATCGGCCTGAAGGACAGCGAAGTCGGCGTTGCCGGCAAGATGCCGTCCATCGGAGCCAAGAAGGGACCGATTTCCGTCACCACGGGCGAATAACCCCTTACGGGCAGCCGGCGTGTCTCAACCCGCAATACTAAGTTGACTGCGGTGGAAGCGCTGGTTATGCTATTCATCGTTCCTCTGTTGTTTTCATAGCAAAAGAGGACATGCCTCCTTAGCTCAGATGGCCAGAGCGGCCGCCTTGTAAGCGGCAGGTCGTCGGTTCGATCCCGACAGGAGGCTCGAACCCGTATGACGGGCTTGGACCTCTTACCATGGGTAAGTGCTCCAGAAGTCTTCCCCCAACTTGAGACTTCTGGCAAAGCGGACGAGACGTCCCCCAACCTGTCTCGTCCGACCGGGGGCAGGACATCCCCTTCTCTCCTGCCCCCTTTTTATTTTTCGCTTTTCGCACCTGCTTTCAAAAATGTGGCGGTATGGATAAAACCATCGGAAAGCACGGCGACCGTTCCAGCTGAGCCGTTACAATAACGGCGTTGTAGGCAGCGCTGAAAAGAGGATAAATGACGAGAAGGTGGACCCCTCGGAGATTCGTGACGCTTCGTCGTGTCCGCGTCATGGCATGCGTGGCCTCATTGACTTTGACTTCGGCGTTGGCGTTTGGTGTGGGCGCGCGCAAATCCGTGGCGTTGACCGTCAATGGGGAGACCACCACGGTGACCACATATGCGATGAGCGTGGACCGTCTGCTGCAGGAGCAGGGCGTGAAAGTCAAAACGCACGACCTGGTGGAGTCGACCAGCCCGACCAGCATGCTGAAGAACCATGATGTGGTGAACGTGCAGAGCGCATACCAGACCACCATCACCATCGACGGCCAGGAAGTGCCGTTCTGGACGGTCGCGTCCAGCGCCGAGCAGTTGCTGGACTTCTTCAACCAAAACGAAACCGAAGCGGCGAAAATCACCGTCAATATCAGCAACGTCTACAACAAGCTCACCGGCGGTCTCATCATCAACCAGAAGGGGCCCGTCACCGTCATCGCGGACGGCAAAAGCTCGGTGGCGCCGAACGGCAAGCTGCCCGCTGCCTCCATTCTTGACGCCAAAGGCATCACGTTGGGCAAGGAGGATCGCGTCAGTGTCGAAAAGGACGGCAAGACGACCATTCTGCGCGTCCGCCGCGTGACACATGGTGAGGAGACCCGCACGAAGGAAGTGCCGTTCGGCACGCAGACCATCATCGACCCGAACCTGCAGCCGGGCGAAGTCACGGTACGGCAGGAAGGCGAAAACGGCGAAATCCAGCAGACGTACGCCGTCACCTACGTGGATGGCGTGAAGGAAAGCGAGACGCTGACCGGAGAGAAGACCACGAAAATCGCCATCGACAAAGTCATTGCGGTCGGACCGGAAAAAACTACGGACGATACCGACAAGTCCGACAAATCCGACAACAGCGGCAGCGGCAACAGCAACGGCGATAACGGCGATTCCGGCAAGACGGACGACGGCAAGAACGATTCGGGTAAGAACGACTCGAATAAAAACGACAATAAGTCCGATTCGAACAAGTCCGATTCCGACAAAACCGATTCGAACAAGTCGGATTCCTCGGATAAGAACAATTCGAACAACAACTCGAATAACAATTCCAACAACACCGAGAAGGACGATCCGGCACCGACCCCCACACCAACCCCTGCACCGCAGCCGACTCCCGCACCCCAGCCCAAACCGCAGCCCACGCCGCAGCCGAGCAATCCTTCCGCAGGCTGCCGCTTGTACCATCCTTCCGCGGCACAGGCACAGGCCTACGCTTCCGGCGCGGCGGCGCAGCGCGGCTGGACCGGCCAGAACTGGACGGATCTGGTCAAACTCTGGAATCGCGAATCCGGATGGAGCTGGAGCGCGGAAAACGTGTATTCGGGCGCATACGGTATTCCACAAGCGTTGCCGGGCAGCAAAATGGCCACGTTCGGCGCGAATTGGAAGGACGATGCCGCCGTGCAGATCGACTGGGGTCTGAGCTACATCGCACAGCGGTACGGCAGCCCGTCCGCGGCGTGGCAGCACTCCGAACAGACCGGATGGTACTGATCCGGCTAATCGCCAACGATTTTCGTACCGGCATGAACGGATAATGAGGGAATGACAGAAGAGGGAATGACGGAAAACGTGAACGAGCATACGCAGGGCCATTTGCTGGGGGCGGCCGACATCCGACGCATCGCCGCCGACGCGGGTATCAGCCCGACGAAGAAATTCGGGCAGAATTTCGTGATTGATCCGGGAACCGTGCGTCGCATCGTGCGCGAGGCCGGCGTGACCGCCGACGACCATGTGCTGGAAGTCGGTCCCGGACTGGGTTCGCTGACGCTGGCGATTCTGGAAACCGGCGCCACGATGACGGCTGTGGAAATCGACCCGCCGGTCGCCGAACGCCTGCCGAAAACCATCGCCGAATTCATGCCGGACGCCGTGGACCGCTTCCGTGTGGTCAACCGCGACGCACTTACCGTCAATCCGGAGAATCTGCCCGATTTCAAGGATGACGATTCCTTCACGCTGGTGGCCAATCTGCCGTACAACGTGGCCACGCCGATTCTGCTCACCCTGTTGGAACGTTTCGACAATCTGGGCACCTTCCTGGTGATGGTGCAGAAGGAAGTGGCGGACCGTTTGAGCGAGAAGCCCGGTTCGAAGATCTACGGCACGCCGAGCGTGAAGCTCGCATGGTACGGCACCGCGGAACGCGTGGGCGTCATCGGCCGCAACGTGTTCTGGCCGGCCCCGAACGTCGATTCCGCGCTGGTGCTGTTCAAGCGCTACCCGGGCGGTCACACCCCCGCCGCGGACAATGCGGACGGTTCCGTGGTGGATCGCGAAACCGTGTTCCGTTTGATCGACGCGGCTTTCGGGCAGCGCCGCAAGACCCTGCACGCCGCATTGAAGAAAATCGTGCCGTCCGAAGCGTTCGAGAAGGCCGGCATCGACCCGACCCGTCGTGGCGAGACGCTCACCATCGACGAATTCGTGGCGTTGGCACGCGCGTTGGATGAGGTGTTCGCGTCATGAGCACCATTGATTCGCCCGCCATCGGAATGGCCACCATCAACGCCGTGAGCGTGGACTGCCCGGCGAAAACGAATCTGACCCTGCATGTGGGCCCGTCGCATGCCGAATGGGGCGGCCGTCATGAACTCGACACCATCTATTGCGCGGTCGGCGTATACGACACCGTCACCGCCACGCGCAAAGCGCCGGGAAGCGGCTTCTCGCTGAATCTCGAGGGCGCGTATCTGGGCGACCTGGCCTCTTCCGGCAGCGATATGCGCCGCAACCACGCCGTGCTGGCATTGTTCGCCATGGCCGAAGCGAGCGGCCATGAGCCGGACGTGGCGTTGAACATCGACAAGCGCATCCCCGTCGGTGCGGGCATGGCCGGCGGTTCCGCCGATGCGGCGGCGACGATTCTGGCATTGAACACGTTGTGGGATCTCGATTGGCCGATCGAACGCCTGCAGGAAGTCGCGGCCACGCTGGGCGCGGACATGCCGTTCTGTCTGACCGGCGGTTACGCGCGCGGCACCGGTTTCGGCGAACGCATCGAACAGCTTGATGACGATGGCGATATCGTACGCGATCTTACGGAACGTGGGTTTACCGGCCATCTGCTGGTCGGCGCATACCGTGCGGAACTGCGCACGCCGGAAGTGTATGCCACATTCGATCAGATCGGTGCCGGCGATGGCGATGAGAACCACCTGCAGAAGGCGGCGGTCTCCCTGCATCCGCGTAGCGGACAGGCGATCGAGGAAGCCTTGCGTGCGGGAGCCAGCCAGGCGTTCGTCTCCGGTTCCGGCCCGTCCGTCATCGCGTTCGTGCCGACGGAGGATGCGGCGGACGCCGTGCAGCGGGCATGGCAGGACAGCCGTTGCGTCGATCGCATCATCGCCACGAACGCCCCAGCCCGACCGATTGTGCATATCACCGCATGACACATATCACCGCATGACAGTAAAGTTGATGGCAATTGGTTTGTTCAAAAGGAATTCGTAAATGACCCAGGCTAACGACGAGCGCGCCGCGCGCAAAGAGTACATTCGCCGCCGTCAGAAGACGGTGTTCAGCATCGCCGGAGCCGTCATGGTGGTCGCCATGGTGGTGTCCCTGCTGTTCTTTTTCCATGTCGGAGGCCTGGGCAACGTCAAGTCGGCCGCCGTACAGCCGAACTACGGCCAGCAGGCACCGTGCCCCATCAAGGAAGCCGACGGCAACAAGGCCAAGTATGTGGAGAATCGCAACATCACGCTGCGTGTGCTCAACGGCACGAAGTTCTCCGGCTTCGCCAAGGCGGTGAGCGACGCGTTGCA
>ENA-OQKA01000418-OQKA01000418.1-human-gut-metagenome-genome-assembly--contig:-NODE-418-length-11109-cov-3.436897_pt1 | contig 11109 bp, 13 predicted proteins | sample MGYA00242644_ERZ504789 | MGnify/ENA primary metagenome ERZ504789 (study PRJEB26092, sample SAMD00036423) | human gut metagenome | host: Homo sapiens | study: EMG produced TPA metagenomics assembly of...
GCTTATTTAAGTGCGCCTAAAACAGCTCAATATCCGTTTTCGTCATTAAAATCATGCTATGCTCAATTCTGTTTCTATTTTGATTCAAGTTTGCGAACGAGCATCGCGAGTTTCGCAATTACCTATTAACTATTTTTCCCAAGTATGATAGTATAGTTCTCTTCCCGACGCTGCAATCATTTGAGCGACCAGATTCTCATAAAGATATCCCAGATTTGCAGGTAATTTATCAGAAAGCAATTTTTTTCTTTCTCGTTGGATTCTTTTTTCCATGCAAAAATAATTGTTGTATCATCCCTATAAACTTGAACTTGCAAGTGCCTATAATTTACAAATCATAATATATTCCTCATCATTTTCATCAACAATTTCAAATCCTATCTCCCTATACATACGGACAGCATAATTCGTCTTTTGAACTGATAATGATGCTTGTTTATATTCTTCTATCCTGACTATCAGACCACTGTTCTTTTGTAAGATAAGTAAAGTGCTCCGTTCTAACATCTCCCATAAGTGCACAGGGTTTATTTTCTTCCGTATGATGATATTTGAATCCACATTTTTCCTGACAGCGTTTTGATTTTTCATTTCCGTCATAATATCCGCACCACATAGCACTACAACCCAAATCTAAAAAAGCATGCTTCTGTAAAGCTCGAACCGCTTCGGGAATCAAGCCCTGCCCCCAGTATGGAACACCTATCCAATATCCAATTTCTATTTCATCATCAGCTGCTTTTGTGTGCGACTGCGCTGGCGGAGTCAATCCGATACTTCCAATTGCAACATTATCTTCTCTTAAACACACTGCATATGTTTCATCTGCTGCCAAAACACTTTTGATGATTTCTCTGCTATTCTCTACACTTGTATGTACTGGCCATCCTGCTATAGGCCCCACCTCTGGATTTTTTGCATATTTATATAAACTCTCTGCATCATCCTCTTTCCAGGGACGAAGTATTAATCTCTCAGTTTCTAATGTCATAACCTACTCCTTTACCAACTGCTTTACAATACTGTTTTATTTCTCAGACAGCATCCTCTCCAGCTTTTTCTTTCCGGTCTCATAGTCTGTAAACACTATTCCCTCCATGCCAAGCTTTCTGCCACCCTCGATATTCTCCAGTCTGTCATCTATGAACACACATTCTTTCGGATTCAGATTATATTTGTCAAACAGACACTGATAGATACCGGCATCAGGCTTTATCATCCCAACCATAGCTGAAATGACTTTGCCGTCAACAAGTGACACAAAACTAAGTTCATTGTGTGTATGAAGCTCGAAATATTCCTTTGGATAATTCGATAACAAATACACTTTATAGCCTCTGCTCTTTAACTCCTTAATCCAGTCTGCTGCATAGTCGAATGCCTTTACAACAAAAGCCTTTCCCTCTTTAAAAAATCTCCTGATATCCGCCTCATACTGTGGAGCCACCTTAACCATCTCATCAATTATCTCGTTATCAGGAATTACACCACGGTCCAGCTCAACCCAGACAGGGTTTTCATATGTTGCATGGGCTAAAGCTGCTATTTTATTTTCTTCAATGCCAATCTCACGCATTGCCTCATCCGGCTGGAACCTGACAAGCACGTTTCCTATATCAAATATTATGTTTTTAATCATTTATTTTTTCTCCTACAACCCTGCACCTCTTCCTGCAAAAAGCAATACCATATGCTAAAATATCGCACCTGCCCTCATCGCGCAGAGCCTCATCATACCTCTTCTCCTTAATCTGCGCCATAGCAGCCTCACACGCTGCATCAAGGCTTATCATCTCTTTTGCATATTTCACTTCAATAACGATACCTGCATCCGGGTCCTCCGGCTTGATTAAAATATCACTGAAACCTTCTCCCGACTCACGATTTGACTTAATAAGCCAGCCCGGATTACTTCCGCGAAGCAGACCGATGAGCAGACCGTGATAGAAGTTCTCCTTCATATCACTGGAGAACAAACACTTCACGCACCTCTTTATTTGGAATCACCAGCTTGTAGGCATAGCTCTCGCTGTCAGGCAGCCTGACCTCATCATCAGTAAAACCAAACTGTTCATCATGCGCGATATCTACAATGGAATTGATTTCAAAATTGTTGAGACCTGTAAAAATACTTATATAATAATTGAGATAAAATCTGCAGACTCGATACAAGCACTTTTTCATCCATTGCATTCGTTCCATCCTTCAATGCAATAATCGCCTTGTAGCGCTTTTTTTCATTTTCTGACAAATATTCACTATCTTCTAAAAAGCCGAATTTTTCTGCCTCTATTCCAATGAGCTCAGTAATACGATATCTAGCATCCTCATATTTCAATCCCTCCACGCTCTTTAATGACAGAAATATAACAGGATATTTTCCCATATGTTCTTCGCAAAGTGCCTTATTTTGCGCAATATATAAGCCATCAAACAATGACTTATCCGCACCGGTTTCAAAAAAGGCTTTAAGCATACGCATGTTCAGAGTTTTACCGAAACGACGTGGTCTCGTAAAAAGAGTGACCTCTCCACCGGTTTCAACCAATTGCTCTATGAGCTTTGTCTTGTCAATATAATAAAATCTGTTCCTTCTGATTTTTTCAAAACTATCAATTCCTACCGGCAGTTTTAAAGTGCATGCCATATGAACCTCCACAAAACGTATCAATCCGCTATACTTAGCTATAGTATAGCGGATTGATGGGCAAATTACAATTATTATTACCGTTGCAGCTTTTCCGTATTAATACCAAACTTGCTTGAAATCGTCGGAGAGACAGGGATTGACAATAAATCTTCCTGATTGCCAGCAAGGGAGGAATATATAATCTGTTTTCGTCCTTTCCGTTTTATTCCAGATAGGCGGTTGTGTTGATAAATTATTATATCTCCTAAAATTATCCTTTAAAACGGGAAACACAGGCTGTGCCCACCGTTATTTTTCTTGCAATCTTTACCAAATAGGGTATAATAATCTGAATAGCTGCATCTTTTATTAAGGGGGTTTTACAATGTTAAGCATTTTTATGAAAAAACTGACCGTCAACGAGGCCAAAAATAAAGTAACCACATCCGATAACGCAGTCCTCATTGACTGCCGTCCCAAAGAAGATTATGCGCACGGACATGTAGCCGGTGCCATCAATTTTCCAATCGAAAAAATCACGGAAGAACGTGTCTGCCGCCGGCTTCCGGACAAAACAACCGGACTGTATATTATCGGAAGTTATTACCACAAACCAAACGTTGCCATGAAGAAATTTAAAAAACTCGGCTACAAAAATCTTCACTTCAGCGGATTTATGGAAGAACATCACGGCATGCTGACACGTTAAGATAAACAGGAGACATAAAACACGTTAAGATAAACAGGAGACATAAAATGATAAAAACAAATGGATTTCGTGTTCTGGCGATAGTAATGACAACGCTATGGATGGTTACAATAATCCCGGTTACCGTTGTGCAGGCAGCAGACTTTCGTGGACAGGGATTTGATTTATCAAGCTATAATGGAACCGTAAACTGGGAACAGGTTGCAGAAGCAGACATGGATTTTGTAATGATCCGTACCGGAGAGGGCCGGGCACCGGATGTTGATACCCAATTTGCGGCAAATTATGATGGTGCTGTTGCTGCCGGGCTGAAAGTCGGTGTGTATCATGTGTGCTGCGTGCGGACTCCGAAAGAAGCCGTGGAAGAAGCAGAGTATTGTCTGGAGATTCTTGATGGAAGGGATCTGGATTATCCGGTTGCCTATGACATGGAGCGCAAGGGCACCTTTGCAGGTGGCAGGGAAAATACGACTGCGATTGCAAAGGCCTTTTGTGACACGATCGCCGATGCCGGTTACGTGCCGATGATTTATTCTTCCGCTTCCTTCCTGAACGAAAACTTTGACTGGAAAAAGTTGAAAAACTGTAAAGTCTGGGTTGCATCTTACAGTGATACCAGACCAAAGCTGCCGGTATCTGCAGACTTATGGCAGTATACAAAGAAAGGTTCACTGGAAGGTGCCAACACCGACAAAGGATATTGTGATCTGGTCTATTCCTATATGGAAGCAACAAGTATTAAGTTCACGAAACCCACACTTACCATGAAAAAAAATACGACCGCGCAGGCAACGGTCAAAATAAAACCGAATGGCTGCACGGATCGCAAATCTTTTACGTCTTCCAACCCAAAGGTTGTTGCGGTCAATAAAAAGACCGGTAAACTGACCGCCAAAAAAGCAGGTAAGGCCACGATTACGGTAACAACCGGAAGTGGCAGGAAAGCGAAAATGAAAGTTGTTGTGAAGTAAATATGCCTGATTGCCCGTGTATCAAATGTGCGGATCATCCGGATCTTCTTCCCCGGATTCTGTCGGCAGTGTTTCGTTCCCCGCAGTCTCTTTTGGCAGTGCTTCGTCCACCACAGTCTCTTTCCGCAGTGCTTCGTCCACTACAGCCTCTTCCGGCAGTGTCTCATCCCCTGCAGCCGTATCCGGCAACGTCTCGTCGGATACCTCTTCATCCACAATATCCTCTCTCTTTTGAAACCGCTCCAGAAACTGTTGTTTCCACGTTTCCCATTTCTGCAGTCTCTTCCCCCGTTTTTCTAAGCGCACTTCCTGTTTCTGTTGGATTTTTAACAGTTTTTCGGACTCTTTTTTCTGCAGACGATCCTGTCGCAGCTCCTCTTTTGCCTGCTGCTTCTGATTCCTTTTCACCTGTTTCTTTGCAGACCGCTCGATACTGCGAATCATGCTTTTGGCATCTCCCACCCTGCGGCGTGCACTGCGGTACGGATCGTATAAAAAGTAAGAAGCCGTTGTCAGTGCAAGCAGGAAAAGTCCGACAGCCAGACAATAGGGCAGTGCACGTTCGTAATAAGAATAGTGCAGTTCACAACCAATAAACAGGATCAGCATCCCCGGAAAAATCAACGCAGAAAACACATCACAGACAAACTGCCAGAACTTCGAGCACTGTTTTTTATGTACCAGAATGGCTGCCTGTACTCCGGTAAAAAACATAAGTACAAGGCATGTCTGGGAAGCGATGCCATGCAGATACCCGGCAAACACACACAACGCCAGTGAAAAGAAAACCATTGCCAGTGCATAGCCCCTGCGGTACGCATAGCCGTATTCCCGCATGCCCTCCCGTTTGTCTGCGCTCAGGTCATGCATTTCATACACGCGGTCGTCCACACGCGCTTTTATATCTTCCCGGTATCTCCGCCCCTCTTTTGCATGCGCCATATTCTGATCCATGTCTTCATCGAGTTCCTGCAGCATCTGCTGCTCCCGCAGGATCTGCTGCAAAAGCTGATCTTCCTGCGCCCGGCGTTTTTCCAGTTCCTCCCGGATCCATGCCGCTTTCTGTATCTGAAGACTGTTTTTCGTCAGCGATTCCTCTTCTATCTGCTGTTCTCTTTCGATCTGATCACTCATGGTATTGTCCACCTTTCTTTTCCATCATAAATGGAATACATTTATTTGTAAAGTTTTGTTCCAGTATTTCATATATTACAGAACTTTTCTTCTCTTAATGTTATAAATATTCCATGTATTACAGAACTTTTCTTTCACTTTTTTGTTTTAATTTCCCTGTTTTTTGATATGCTAATGCATTAGAAAGATACTTTATAAAATACAAATTAGCAGGGAACTCTATGCATATAAATCTAAATGCCATGGGCACACGCATGAAAAGACGCAGAAAAGAATTAAAAATGAGTCAGGCAGAACTGGCAGAAAAAGTAAATGTTTCCAACAATCATATTTCTTCGATTGAAACCGGAAAACAGATTCCAAGCCTGACAACATTTGTAAAAATTTGTGAGCAGCTGGATACCACTCCCGATTTTCTTTTACTGGGAAGCCTGCACACGGACAATCTCCCGAAAAATATTTATGATTCTCTTGCCTTGTGCAACAAAAAAGACCTTCCATTGATTCAGGATATTGTAGAAAATTTTGTTTCCAAGCGGGAGTAATAATTAAGGACTTTGCATGATGCAAAGCCCTCTTGCCACAGAGTCTTATTATCTGGCATAATCTGCTCCTGTCAGATAATAATGCTCCCAATCATATTTTCCATCCTCCGCCAGATCTTTTGCCGTCTCTGCAATATGATCTGCCCAAAGGCTCTCCGATAAATAATATTTATAATTTTCATATCCTCCGCCAACCGGATCATCCCAGGTACAATCAATATAATACCACTTTCCGTTAACCTTAACCTGATTCCATGCATGACCACCTCCATCTGCCGTACCGGACACAAACCTGCATTCAAGCCCGGCAGATATTGCCATCATATAAAAAGCAAACGCATAACTCTGGCAGACACCTTCTTTATGTAACAATACTCCACCAGCTCCATATGCCCAGTTTTCCGCAGTACTATAATCTCCATTATTGACATAATTGGCATGATAGATTAAATAATCATGAATGGCTTTTACTTTCTCTTCCTCGCCCATTCCGTCCTTCACTACCTGATCAACTGCTGCAAAGGCCGCATCAAATACAGCTTTTCCATCCTCTGTATATCCTCTTGCGTCTTTTTTTATCAGCGTATCCTTGACCGAATAACTGACACCAATTTTTTTGCTATATATCCCTTTTCCGGCAACAACAGTAAATGTATGATCTCCCGGAGTATAAACAATCTGATCCGGCAATGCACTGCCATCCATCTGAATTTCGATGCCTTTATTTTTTAACTGTTTATAATGGAATGATTTCCCCAAAAATTCCCATTGCAGAGAATCTGCATCATAGTTTACCCCAGCCTTTGAATTCTCTATTAATCCATCAAAAATCACATCTTTATCACAGATATACAGGGTAATATTTCTGGTAAACTGCCCATACGAATAATAAAGCGATCCACTTGCCTGATAACCATTATATTTCTTGAAATTACAATTTCCCCTGTGGTCAATTTCCTTAAAGGCACTATCAACATACAGCTTTACCTGACTTGTATCATACTTATCGGATACTAACTTTAACTGAACCATCTGTCCGCCAAGAATCAGTTCCTGATTAAGTCTTACATCACTTTTCTTTTCCGGAACAACCGTAATCGTATAGCTTTTCTTTTTCGTACCGCTTTTTACCGTGATGGTTGTAACGCCCAGACGAAGGGCTTTTAATTTTCCCTTTGCATCTATGGAAGCCACCTTTGGATTCGTACTTGAATATTTACAATTTTTATATCCTGACGGTGCTTTCACCGCAACCGTCTTCCTGCATACAACCGTTGTTGACTTCGTAATATTTTGCACAGTGGCCGCATATGTCGTTTCCACTGTTGGTTTCACTGTGCTCATCGAAGTACACATAATTGTCAATGTAAGTACAAATGCCATGCACCGTTTCGTCCACCTGTTCATCTTTAAACTCCTCCATCTTTTCCTTTATCTGTTTTTTAATATTATTCTTGGGCTGATTTTATCGTCAGCCCAAGAAGTTCGTTAATGGAATCCGCTCCCTTTTAATTTACTTTAGTTTTTAATCCAGTAATTTTCCATCTCTGTATGACCATTCAAGGTAGTCCGGATTCTGATAATATAAATCCGTATTAAATTCCGAAATTTTATCACTGATAAAAGAAGAAAAAATATTAATTAATTCCTGTACTTCTTCTCCCTGTTTTGCGCAGTCTTCAATCATAATACTATATAGTTTTCCAATATCAAGAAAACTTGGAATTGAATATTTACAATTCGATATCGTATCAAAATTTCCCTTTTAATTTTGTAATAAGAATTACTTCATCACTGACCTGCTCAAAGCTAAGGCAATGATCCATTTCCGCATCATGTAGTAGTTTCTTAATACCTTCTTCACCGATGGCTTTAACGATATCACCTCTGTGATTCAAGGTCTCCCTTGCAATATACTCAATCAATGCACACACATAAAAATAATCATTTCTTTCTTTCGCTGTCATAAATTACCTCGCTTTTTATGAATGTCAAACAGTCAAGTGCAGACAATGTATGGAAACTGATCTGATGTGTGGGATACCTGAACTCAGCCAATGCCCAAAACTGCTTTCTGTTAATTCGTCCAGAGAGAAAATCATTTACATAATTCCAGACCGTATCATTCGCCATAGGTCCTTCCACAATATCATATATATGTGTTTTTCCACTCCTACATTTTGCAATAAAGTCCAACCACTCATCTGATATTCTGAAAATTTTAAAATATTCAAATTTTTATTTGGCTTATATTCATAATAATTGATTATCGGTTCACCCATTCCTCGATTTGCCCATCTTATTGCCTGCTCCATATTATTGGTACAATAAAATCCCCATGAAAAATCTTTGGTATATTTTGCTTTTCTTATTTCAGGATATCTGACAATCTCCTTACTTGCATGATATAATTCCATACTTACTTACCTCATATAAAAATCTTCACAAAAAAATCGCTATACCGTTTATTACAGTATAACGATTTTTTATAAAAATTACAATTTTTGATTTTCTATCGCTGTGTATTTCCTGCATTCTGCTCTGAATCACTTAACATTGTAGCAATCCCGGAAATCTTAACCGTATCTACATCCGTATTTTCTATAAAAACACTCCGTATAAATTCTTTGTCGGATGTTTCAAATAACTGTCCCACCTCTCCATTTGCCTCAATATAGACCCGTTTATGGGCGGATGTCAGAATCCCCACACGAATTGTTTTGTCTGCGCGGATGGTATCGACCGTGATGCTGATTTTCTGTGGTTTTCCTTTAACCGCCCATTTGCATAAAGTCTGTTTTGGAATCTCTGCAGAAAGTTTTATGCTATCCTCTGTAATATCCTCAGGAAATGCATCCATAACTGCCTGTTTATAAACATCATACGGTTCTTCCTTTACCATATAACTGTGTCCGGCATCCGGATCTGTCTCTATTTGCGTCGCATAGCAGACCTGATTGTCCATAACCTCCATCTGTACATTCACTTTTTTCTGCTGTACAGTCTTTGCATAGATTTTTTGTACAGCTTTTTGTGTACCGATGCCGGCTCCACAGGTAAAGCAGATACTGCCAAGAAAAACCAGAATAAAACTTGCCAAAACAGCCAGTGGTTTCATCTCTTTCTGTTTTCGGTACTGCTTCATCCGGCGGATACGCTCCTGTAAATGATTCTGCGCTCCAAACATGGAAAACGGAAATTCGAGAGGACGGGTCTCTTCCGTAAGCAGTTCAAGTGCTGCACGGAAATACTGTCCGACAGAAAAAACATTTTCGGAATCACGACAGCATTCCATGTCGCATGCCATTTCCGACCAGAAATCCAGCCTGCGATTGAAAATATAGATCAGCGGATTATACCAGAATAAATCTTCCAGCACTCTGCCCACACATTTCAACGTCAGGATGTGCTGCCGCACATGTACAAACTCATGCGTAAGCACAATCTGCAGACTCTCCGGAGAAAAATCCCTCACCGGCAATACAATCCATTTATGAAATAACCCCAGCACCATCGGGGAATAAATACCATAGCAGCAATACACTTCTACATTTCCCCGGATCTTTAAACGCTCCTTTGTCCCCGCTGCAACGAGCTGCAGCCGTTTTTCCGCCGGCATCCGGTGCTTTTTTATGTAATGTTCCACCCGGTAATAACGAACCAGATGAAGCACAAGAACCGTTGCTGCACCAAGCAGCCAGACCACTCCCGCCACACACTCTATGTGCGCAATCACAGGTGTCAGTTCAAACAGGTGTCCCTTGATAAACAGTGCCTCCCCCATTTTGCGGTAATGCGTAACATACAACAGGAGAAACAGCCCCGGAAACAGCCAGAACGGTAACACCACAAGCAACAGCCCATATATATAGCGGTATTTTTTTAACCCATCCAAAACGCCTGCAACAACTGCATATACCGCAAATGCAATACTGCCTGTAAGTGCAGTAAACAGCCCCATGTAAAACAAATTATTGATCCAGTTCATCAATGCTCTTTCTCAACTCCTCTATTTCCTCTTTGGTAAGTTTATGATCTTTATAAAAAGCAGTTAAAAACTGTGCAACCGATCCACGGTTCCAGAATTTTACAAATTTGCGACTCTGCTCCTGCTGATAGGAAAGTTCCGGTATTATGATCTCATATGTGGCATTGCGTCCGCTCTGGTTCATCCTTAGAAAGCCCTTTTTCACCAGCTTTGCAATATAAGTTGATACGGTCTGGGGTTTCCAGTCTTTCCCGTATGTTTCGTTTGTCAGTTTCATAATTTCCTGTAGTGCCATTTCATGGGGATGATCCCAGATTGTTTTCATCACCATGGATTCCGCTGTAGTCAGTTCTTCCATATTTTCCCCTTTCATCGTTAACATTGATAATATTTTTTGAGTATAAACTAAGATTATAGTTTTAGGTTATAGTGGGATAATAACATAAAGATATACAAATTACAACTATTTTACGCAAGTTTCAAGATTTTACGACCAAAACAACATTTTTCTATCAATTTTGATAATTTTATTCTCTTGAAAACTTTCTGATTTTTTTATACTATATAGATAATGAATGTTACGAAAAAGAGTAATTTAATCACAATGATAACGGAGGAATAAGATGAAAAAAGTAACCGTTTTACTTATCCTTTCTTTGGCGATATGCCTTGCTGCTTGCGGAAAAAAAGTGAGTACACCTGATGAAATGTTAGATGTTGTGAAAGAAAAAGAAAATATATCTGCTGAAGTTGATATGATAGAGTGTGGCCGTATTGTAGATAATGATACTACCATAGTTGTCGGAATGACAGGGGAAAACGACAAAACATATCATTATTATGCAGCACAGTTTTCCAAAAATCAGGATGGAAAATATAAATATAAAAATGCCATTTCCTTGAATGATATAGGATGGCAATTAAGGTTAGGTAAACTGAATACCGGATATATCATAGTCTGCAATAATGAAAAATGTTAGTACCATACAGGCTGTCATATCGCCACGAAATGGATCTGATATAACCAAAAAACTAATAAGAAATTAAATAATAATTCCATTTGTATATTATTTGGTACATGTCGAGTATTCCATCTGATTATGATATACAATACAAGTTTTTAAATTAGAAAA
>ENA-OQKA01000420-OQKA01000420.1-human-gut-metagenome-genome-assembly--contig:-NODE-420-length-11080-cov-3.081439_pt1 | contig 11080 bp, 8 predicted proteins | sample MGYA00242644_ERZ504789 | MGnify/ENA primary metagenome ERZ504789 (study PRJEB26092, sample SAMD00036423) | human gut metagenome | host: Homo sapiens | study: EMG produced TPA metagenomics assembly of...
AAGCAGGGAACCTGCAATTTCTTTGAGATAATAGGGAATTTCGGATAAAAACAGCCGGCCAAGTTCCACAGAATTGAAAGCTTCCGGCACGCCCGCTGCCACATAACTTCCCTGGGCAGGATATACCAGTCCCAGGAGCAATACCGCAAGAACAGGACCGATCGAACACAGTGCAACCAGTCCGAAACTGTCGTTTTCCGCATGCTTATCATTTCGGATTGCAGAAATACCAACACCAAGTGCCATAATAAACGGAACCGTCATCGGTCCGGTCGTCACACCTCCGGAATCAAACGCCACCGCCAGAAAATTATCCGGAACAAACCTTGCGATCACAAATATCACACCATAGAACACAACTAATAACGGGGCTAACGCTATTCCAAATAAAATACGAAGCAGTGCTACAACAAGAAATGCGCCAACCCCGGCTGCCACCGAAAGAATCAGCACCATATTCGGCACCGACGGCACCTGAGCGGCAAGCACCTGCAGATCCGGTTCTGAAATGGTAATAATGACCCCGAGAAAAAAGCCCAGAAGGAGGATCACCCATAGTTTTTTGGTTTTAAGCATGCTGCCTCCTACACGTTCCCCCATAGGAGACATTGACATTTCGGCACCCATGGAAAAAAACAGCATGCCTATAATTACAAACACCGCACCGATCATAAATTCCAGCAGAATACTGGCGGACACCGGTGCCACTGTAAAACTCAGTAACAATACAATGAACAGAATCGGCAATACTGCCTGTATGGATTCTTTTGCTTTTTCTTTTCTCTTTTCCAAACAATCCCTCCTTCTTCCGGTATATTTTCATACAATTTATATATGTATGCCATATTATCATACACTAGAAGGAAAAACCAGCAAATTCTTCCTAAGATTTGGTTAAAATATTATTTTTTAAAACCGGCATGCGGAAAATCTGTATCAGCAGAGGAATGACCATAATAAACCATACGAGTGGTTCCGCCACGATTACACCTGTGTAGCCAAACCACGGAACGAGTGTTGCTGCAATCACGATTTTGCCGATCATTTCCAGTGAACTTGATACCAGCGGTGTAATATGGTCTCCCAGCCCCTGCATGGCATTACGGACGACACATATCACTGCCGTGACAAAATAAAACAGCGTATCAAACTTCAGATAATTGGTTGCATTCTTCAGTACTTCGGCATTTTTGCTTCCAGTTACCATGTAAACCAGCCAGTCTCCGATTGTATAACTTGCAACAATGGTAAAGCTGCACCAGATACAGGTATATAAAATTGCAAGCCCGATTCCCTTTTTTATCCGGTCAATCCGTCCTGCTCCAAGATTCTGTCCGCAGTATGTTGCCATCGTCTGTCCGAATACCGTAAACATAATCATAAACATTTCCGATATTTTGCGGGCTGCGGTATGTGCAACGATAATGTTCTGTCCCAGTTTATTGATTGCCGTCTGCAGCGTCAGGGAACCGATATTGATCAGGGAACTCATAAACCCCATGGACAGACCCGCGCTTAGCATGCTTTGGATCATCTGCGGCTGTGGCTCTTTGAAATCGTCCCCGGACAACCGGAGCAGTTCATACCGTTTTATCATATAGATCCAGCAGATCACAAACGCCAACGCCTGTGCCGAAACCGTGGCAACCGCGGCTCCCCTTACCCCCGTTTTTAAAACGACCACAAAAAAGAGATCCCCGCAATGTTCAATATGACAGAGATTGCAAGAATCACCAAAGGCGTAATGGTATCTCCGAGTGCACGCAGTGCAGCAGCGCAGGCATCATAAAGAAATGTTGCAATCAATCCCGCAATAATAATTACAATATAAGAACCCGCCATTGTCCTTAAATTTTCCGGTACATTTAAAAAGCGTAAAATCGGCTGCAGAAAAAGCAGACTGAGAACCGTCAGTCCCGCAGCAACGGCAATTCCGAGTGTCAGTGACATGGCAAACGATTTTTTCACCCCGCGCAGATCCTTTGCTCCGAACCGCTGTGCAGTGATGATGGCAAACCCGTTGGAAAGCCCCATCAGAAAGCCGATGATCAGATTGCTCAGTGAACTTGTGGCACCGACAGCCGCAAGTGCATCTTCCCCCAGAAACGATCCGACAATCCGGGTATCCACCAGGCTGTATGTAAGCTGCAGCAGATTGGCCAGAAAAATCGGAAGCGCAAAAGCGAGTATTAATCGGGAAGGTTTTCCTTTTGTAAGATCTTTCATTTTATTACCTCGTTAAAAAATTTCTCTTTTTTCATAAAATAAACATATTTTTTGTCGAAAATAATAATATCACAATTTGTAAAGGATAGATACTGTGAAAACAACGGGAATCGTTTCTGGAAAAAGCCCAGAAAATCCGGTCAGGGATTTACCCCCTGTTCGCGCTGCTTCCGGAAATAGGTCATCATCTCCCTAGTGAGACTTAATCCCTCCGGATCATCCGGCACATCCCGGTAATCTACCCATTCGGCAAGTGACAGTTCCTCCTCTTCGAGCCGGATCTCACCTTCTTCTGCCAGATCGCAGAAAAATCCCATCAGAAGGTTACTGTCAAAGCCCCATGGCTGGCTTTTATAATAACGGATATTTTTCACTTTCAGCCCGACTTCTTCCATCACCTCCCGGTGGACAGTTTCTTCCGCGGTTTCCCCGATTTCCGTAAACCCGGCAATGAGCGCATACCGTTTGTATTCCCTACCTGCATACTTTGTCATCATGATCTGATCGTTATTTGTCAGTCCGATGATGACTGCCGGTGCAATCTTCGGAAAAACCATATTGTTACAGACCGGACACTGCAACATGCGCTCCGTGCGGCTGTGTACAAGCGGATGTGCGCATCTGCCGCAGAATTGATTATCCCGGTACCACACATACAGATGCCATGCCGTTGTTGCGGCAAATACACGCTCCTTCGGTTTCATGGACCGGACCGCAAACAGTTTATGATACATAAATCCCGGAATTTCCACATCTTCATAAAGCTCTGTCAGATAAAAAGATATGTCATCCACGGAAAACAGATATACCAGTCCGGGCACTTTTTTGTGATGTGTCTTACAGTATTCCACCCACACGTGATACTTAAGAAATGTGATCTCCCCCTCGTTTTTCAGATAAACCGTCCGATCACGAAATGCCAGTATCCTGCTGTCGGCATCCGGTTCTTTCATTTCAAATGCATTGTCTAATTTCATTGGATAAATATCCTGTATCATGATTGATTCTCTCTTTTCCTGATCTTGTCATTGTTTTGTCCGCGTCTGACTCCGGTAATGTCAGATCAACCGCATAAATTATCGCATAAAGCCTCCAAAATATCAAATTTTCTTGACGAAAATCCGGGATACGGCTATACTGTATATTTATCTATCTACACACAACAGGGGGATTTTATATGAAGATACAATTATCCGAACATTTCACTTACAAAAAATTGCTGCGCTTCGTCCTTCCTTCCATCGTCATGATGATCTTTACTTCCATCTACGGTGTAGTGGACGGGCTCTTTGTTTCCAATTACGTCGGAAAGACTGCATTTGCCGCCGTCAATCTGATCATGCCGTTTCTCATGGCAATCTCCGCTTTAGGCTTCATGATCGGTACCGGAGGAAGCGCGATCGTTGCAAAGACATTGGGCGAAGGCAAAAAAGAGCAGGCAAACGAATACTTTTCCATGCTGGTATACCTCACGCTGATCGGAGGCATTGTCCTCTCCGCGCTCGGCATCCTCTTTTCCCCGCTGATTGCCCGCGGGCTTGGTGCCGACGGTGCGCTGTTGACAAACTGTGTGCTTTATGCCCGCATTACGCTGCTCTCCATGCCGGCCTTTATGCTCCAGAACGTATTCCAGAGTTTCTTTGTCACCGCAGAAAAACCAAAACTTGGTCTTGGTGTCATCGTCATCGCGGGTGTCACCAATATGGTTCTGGACTTTTTACTGGTAGGAGTGTTCCAGATCGGTCTGGCCGGTGCGGCATTTGCAACGGTCACCAGCGAATGTATCGGTGGTCTGTTTCCGATCCTTTATTTTGCACGCAGAAATTCCAGCCTTCTTAAACTCGGGCGCACACACTTTAACGGGAAAATTTTTCTGTGCGCCTGCGGAAACGGTTCGTCCGAACTGATGACCAACCTTTCCAGTTCCATTGTAAACTCTCTGTACAATATTCAGCTTATGAATCTTGCCGGAGAAAACGGTGTGGCTGCGTTTGGAACGATCATGTATGTAAACTTTATTTTTATTGCAATTTTTCTGGGATATTCCATCGGAAGTGCGCCGCTTGTCAGCTATCACTACGGAGCGGGCAACCATGACGAATTAAAAAATCTGTTCGGAAAAAGTCTGCGGCTCATCGGAATCTGGGGACTCATGCTGTTTATTCTGGCGCAGCTGATCGCCAGACCTCTGGCCGCCATCTTTGTCGGATATGATGCGGATCTGTTTTCCATGACCCAAAACGGTTTCCGTATTTACTGCATTGCCTATCTGATCAATGGATTTAATATTTACGGTTCTTCGTTTTTTACGGCATTAAACAACGGACTGATATCTGCTGCAATCTCTTTTCTGCGGACACTGGTGTTCCAGCTGGCTGCCGTACTCCTTCTGCCACTGCTTCTCGGCATCAACGGAATCTGGAGTGCCGTGGCAGTAGCAGAACTTCTCACGTTAGGGCTCACGGTAACCTTCTTTGTCAGAAACCGCAAAAAATATCATTATGCCTGATCCTTTTTTTCGCGAAGTCTGATTACCAGTTCGTATACCTCCGGCCTGCGCTCCCGCAGATGCTCATCCAGCAGATGTCTGCGTTCCCGGAAACGTTCTGCCAGTTCCGGATGTTCCTGTGCAATCCGGTCATGTACTTCCTGCCGGTGTTCTTCCAGCCTTTTTGCCAGTGTCTCCTCATCTTTCCCGGAAATATTGACAATTTCCTTTAAATGTTCTTCCAGATGCTCCAGCCATTCATCCTCATCCAGCGCCTCCATATGGGACCAGCGTCCGTGAATCAGCTCCTCCACATCCTTATCCGATGTCAGATGCGCAATCTGGCGGGCAATCTGTTTTTCCATTTCCTGTTCTGCCTCCGAACCAAATGCCCAGACAAATTCCTGCACCCGGTTATCTGCCCGCTTCCGGGAGGCGCTTTTTTCAACATTGTCCACACCGCCCTCCAGCGGATACGGACGACGTATCCCCATATCCTTAAGTGCAATATGGATGGTTCTGCGCACGCAGCCTTCCTCCACCATATACCCGAGTCCGAGTCTGCGCAGCTGTTCGTTCACCTCCGCAATATGTTCCGTCATATAAAACCGGATACCTTTTTCTTTCAGGGAGCCATAAAGCCGCTCCAGACAGTCTGCCGCCGTAATATCAATACTCCCGATGCCTCCCGCATCTAAAATCACCGCACGGGTATCCTCGCGGATGGCATCCTCAATATCTTTCTGCAATACCGAAACATTGGCAAAACACAGATTACTGCTGAACCGGTAAATGACCACATGCTCCACGGCATGGATGGAACTGCTCTCTTTCAGGTCCCGGAAATGACTGTGTCCGGTCTGTATGCCAAGAAAACACCGCGCCGGTTTTGCCGTACGGATAATCATCTCGGTAAAGGAAAGCATGATGCCGATCAAAACACCATTGATGGTTCCAAGCAGCAGCACTCCAAAAAATGCAACCAAAAAAAGATACAGACATTCCGTGCGGCTGACTTTCCACAAACGGACTGCAAGTTCAAATTCCGTGGCTCCAAGCAATGCGGAGAATCACAATCGCGGTAAGCACCGGAACCGGAAGAAATCCGATAAATCCTGTTCCGCACAAAAGCAGAATCATCATGGAAATTCCCGCCACAATTCCTGTCAGCTGGGTTTTCCCCTGATACTGTTCTCCCATTGCGGTCCTTGATACGGACCCGTTGATCGGACAGCATCCGGTCAGAGCTGCTGCAAAATTTCCAAGGGAAAATGCCAGCAATTCCTGATTGTCGTTGATCCGGTAGCGGTTTTTCTGGGCAAAATTATTTTCTGCCAGAAGAGTCTCTGCCATAATCACTACTGCCACCGACAGACTGATCGTTATGGCATCTTTAAGCGGCACTGTAGACAGATCCACCGCCTTCCACCGCGGAAGTCCCGTCTGCACAGCACTTAATGTCTGTATGCCCCACTCCCTGACCGAAAGAAACTTTGTCATAAGTGCTCCAACCGCCATCAGTACGACCGCCATCGGAAATTTTGGTATCAGTTTCTTTGCCGCCAGCAGAATTACCAGTGCAATCACACCCATTATAAGGGACGGAACATGGATCTGTCCAAGTGTATTTCCGATATGTCCGGCCAGCTCCAAAAGTTCTCCGGTGCCCGCAGTCCCGCCAAACAGTTTCGGTACCTGCATGAGAATAATCGTCGTGCAGATTCCGGTAATAAAACCGCCCATCACCGGTGCAGATATGTAATTCACGAGTTTTCCCGCTTTCATCAGATAAAATGCCAGAAGCCACACGGCCACAAACAGAGTCAGGACCGGCACAACTTTAAGTGCTGCTTCTGAACCGCTTTCTATGTGCAGATCAATCAGCGCTCCTCCGATCAGTGCCGCCGGAGCTGCATCCACACCAAAAATGAACTGTGGTGAAGTCGAAAACAGTGCAAACAACAGGATCGGAAACACCGATCCATACAGACCGTATACCGCCGGAAGACCGGCAATCTGCGCATATCCCATGGAAATCGGGATGGAAACGGCCATAATGATAATTCCGGCACAAATATCTTTCGGCAGGTTTTTCTTCTCATAATGCTGCAGTGTCTGTGCAATTGTTACTCTCATATTTTCCCTACTTTCTTGCAATGCGGTGCAGCTGCGGCCGCAGCGTAATCTCTGGCACAACCATGCCCTCCCGCTGGTCAAGCACATAGGCAACCGCCTTTGCCACTTCATCCGGCAGCAGATAACTTTCCGGCTCCTCCCCACAGGTAAAATCCGCATCCCGGTACAGATTGGTATCTGTCATGTCCGGATGAATCGTTGTCACCTTGACACCATACTTGCGTGCTTCCTCAAACAGACTCTTTCCGAAGCTGGACAGTCCCGCCTTGGTTGCCGCATAGGCACAGCCATGCGGACTGCTCTGCTTGGCCGTCACGGACGAGATATTGATGATATATCCATGATTTTTCTTCAGCACCCGAAGCAGCCGGTTCGTCAGAAGCAGGGGAATCTCTAAGTTTGTACGGACCAGGGCCTGTATCTTTTTGGGAGTCAGTTCCTCATGCAGACCATAATGTCCGACTCCTGCCGCATTGACAAGTACCTCAATGTCTGCCATTTTTGTGATCTCTTTCACCGCATCGCATAATTTCTGTTCTTCTAATAAATCGCCTTCTACCGGATGAAATGCCGCGGTCTGCTCTACAAATTCCCTTGTCTGTTCTTTTGCAAAATCCCGTCCAAATCCGTAGACTTCATACCCTTTCTCACAGAGTACCCGGCTGATTGCCAGTCCGATTCCGGAACTGGCACCGGTTACAATCGCTGCCTTACTCATGATATATGTTCTCCTTGTCCATTCTCTGTGTTAATTCCGTGATCATAAAACTTTCCATTTCCTTTAATAATTCCGGTGGATACTGATATATCCCATTGCAATTGACATAAGGATACTGTACCGCTGGTGCAAAAGGTTCTACCGCCGGAGTTTTTTCATATATTCCTGTGAAATCCGGAACGTTCCCACACTTACATCAACCAGTTTCTCCCAGCCGTCATGCAACATACGGTCACCAAAAATACGGTCAATCTGACTTAGCAATTGCAGATAATCGGTCTTCCAGGACGGCAGATACAGCATCGGATCAAAGCACAGGCGCACCGGAAATCCTTTTTTAAGTCCCTCCGCGGCACAGACTATGCGTGCAAACGCCGAAGGTGTTTCTTTCTCAAACGCATCTATCATCTTCTGCGGAGACAGGGTAAACGCATAGATCACATTGGACAGACAGGGCAGATCCCACATCGCATGGCCGGCACATTTTGTCCGGATTTCCAGCTTTAAGTTTTCATGTTTTGCAGCATATGCACTCCAGAGTCTGACATATCCTGTCACAGCCTCCATGGCAAGCAGATCCGCATCATAAGAAATGCACACATACATATTCTGTGTCTTCAGAATATGGTCAAGTTCTTCCAGGTAATCTTCAATATTTACAAAAAGCACCATATGACCGGACGGATACATTCCCTTAAGATAACAGTAGCTGCAATCATAGATGCAGTTCATCATTGTGGAACAGTAATAAAAATTGGTATTGCCAAAATCCTGACAGACCGGTGCTCCTTCATAAAAAAATGATCGGTTTTTCTGCCAGAATGAGAGCCTGTGCCTGATGCTGCCGGACACAGTCCTGTCCATGCCGGTTAAATACATCCTTGTAATGTTCAATCTCCACAATCTGTGCCTGTGGAAACCGCAAAAGGATCTGTTCCGTACGCGGATGATTGCGGATGCGGCGTTCCACATAAATATGGGAAAACCGTGTATTATAACACACGTGCTCTAAGTTCTTCAAGAATCCTCTTTCCTTCCCGTTTGTCTTTTGCCGGCAGCCGGCCTGCCTGTTCATATTCCCGGTACCATCCGGACATGGTTTGCTTCCCGGATGCTTCTTTTGCTTCGCAGAGTGAATGATACAAAATCATCTGCCGGATCTGCGCTTTCATGGTTTCAGAACCATGCAATGCCTCCTGCCACAGCTTTGCCTGTTCTTCTACCTGGCTTCTAAATGCTTCCTGCATACTCTCCTGCCTGCTGTTTTTTTCCTGCATTGTCAAAAGCTGCCGGATAAATGTTAAAACCTCTTCTGCTGCCCGGTCCATGATCTGTGAAAAATGTTCTCCACTCCCGGCACTCTGCGGCTCCTGTGTTGTTCCATGATCGGTTACTACCTTAAGAAACAGCATCTGGTGCGGCGCATAGTAATAGTTTCCTGCCTGATATATTGCAGCAGCCTCCATATCCACCAGGATTCCTTTTTCCCCGTTCCCCGCCCCGGCATCTTTATTCAGAAACTGTTGGAAAGATTTCTGATCCTGTACCGTTGGAAAACTGTATAGTTCTGCTTCCCCAAACGGATGCCGGTATAAAATATCGGGATAAAACGTACGTCCGTCTACCGTTTGCGTCAGTTTGTTACAAAGCGAAACAGTGCCGACAGGAATATTTTTCCTGCCGGCACAGCTCCCATAATTGATCAGAAAATCCCCGCTATCCGGTTCTTTTCTGGTCGAACACTCTGCCACCGCCGTGGCCGCCGCAATGGCGGATGCCCCGGTAATGACAATCTGTATTTGATTGTTTTCATCCGAAAATACCTGAAAATGATTCTGTGTCATATCTTTTTTCAAAGAAAGCGCCCGGATCAGTTCCTTTGCCTCCGGATAAAGAGCTGTAAATATTGTGATCAAATAGCTTTTCCTTCACTTTCTAAAATGTGTCTTGCCACATAAACACCACTGGCAGATGCATGGGACAGTGAATGGGTCACACCACTGCCATCTCCGATGATATAAAGTCCCGGATACCGGCTCTGCAGATTCTCATCCAGCTCTACTTCCATATTATAGAATTTTACTTCCACACCATACAGCAGGGTATCATCGTTTGCGGTACCCGGTGCAATCTTATCGAGCGCATAGATCATCTCCATGATACCGTCTAAGATTCGCTTCGGAAGAACCAGACTTAAATCTCCCGGTGTTGCGGAAAGTGTCGGTGTCACAAGCCCCTCCTCGATACGTTTCTGATTACTGCGTCGTCCGCGCACCAGATCACCAAAACGCTGTACGATCACACCACCGCCTAACATGTTCGATAATCGCGCAATGCTCTCTCCGTATCCATTGCTGTCTTTAAACGGCTCGGAAAAATGTTTGGCAACTAAAAGTGCAAAGTTCGTATTCTCTGTGCGAAGATCCGGGCTGTCATAGCTGTGTCCGTTTACCGTCACAATACCATTGGTATTTTCATTTACCACGATACCATATGGATTCATACAGAATGTACGGACATTATCCTCAAACTTTTCCGTACGGTAAACAATCTTGCTCTCATAAAGTTCATCGGTCAGATGGGAAAAGATCACTGCCGGAAGTTCTACCCGCACACCGATATCCACACGGTTGGATTTGGTAGGAATTTCCAGATCCTCACAGACGGTTTCCATCCACTTGCTTCCGCTTCGTCCAACCGACACGATACATTTTTTGCACGCATATTCTGCATCTTTTGCCGAAACTGTGTAACCGTCCTCTTTGACCTGAATCTTCTCCACCGGGGTATCAAAGAAAAAGTCCATGTGTTCCTTCATCTCGTCATAGAGATTTTTCAGCACCACATAATTGACATCCGTGCCCAGATGACGAACCGATGCATCCAGAAGCTTCAGCTTATTCTGCAGACACACTTTTTTTAAATCTGTGCCCGCCGTGGAGTACATTTTGGTACCCTCCCACCGTGGGACATATTGATGGTATCCACATATTTCATCAGTTCAAGTGCTTTCTGTCTGCCGATATATTCATATAACGTACCGCCGAAATCATTGGTGATGTTGTATTTACCATCCGAAAAGGCTCCGGCTCCGCCAAATCCGTTCATGATTGCACAGGTCTTGCAGCTGATACAGCTCTTTACCTTTTCCCCATCAATCGGACAATGTCTCTGTTCCAAAGAATGTCCTGCATCAAACACTGCAATCTTTAAATTTTCATCCTGCTTCATGAGCTCATAGGCAGAAAAAACTTCCACCCGGTCCTGCTCCAATAATAATTACATCATACATCCGACGCCACCTCCGGCTTTTTATTTTTCTCGCGGCTCTCATTGCGGTACTGCAACGGAGTCCTGTCAAAGCATTTTTTAAAGGTACGGTTAAAATGCTCAACACTCGGATATCCGACAACGTCTGCAATATTTTCAACCGTCATATTACCGTTTTTCAGCAGAGTCTTGGCACGTTTCATACGAATATGGGCTACGTGCTCTCCAAATGTCTTACCTGA
>ENA-OQKA01000421-OQKA01000421.1-human-gut-metagenome-genome-assembly--contig:-NODE-421-length-11072-cov-2.990498_pt1 | contig 11072 bp, 3 predicted proteins | sample MGYA00242644_ERZ504789 | MGnify/ENA primary metagenome ERZ504789 (study PRJEB26092, sample SAMD00036423) | human gut metagenome | host: Homo sapiens | study: EMG produced TPA metagenomics assembly of...
GTGACCATCAATCCGAATTGCGATGGACAGCATTTCTGCCCTTTGGGCTGATTCGCCTCATCCAGCCTTCCAAAGACCCCGCCCTGTTGGGCGGGGTCTTTCCCTTTCCCGTGCCTTCCATGCCGCGTAACCCCCGAACCCATATCGAGCTCCATCGGCGCCCGTACGCGTGGAACGGATTGGATGGAGGGGAAACGCGTTTCCGCCATCCGGCGTTCCCGTCCCGCATAGGCGGGGAACGAATTTGCAGGCAGAAATCTCTGAAAGGAGACGGAACATTGGGTTCCAACAAGAACAAGAAATGGGGCAAGGCCACGATAGCCGGCCTGGTCGCCGCGGCCACGCTGGCGTCCCCGGTCGTCGGCGCGTTCGCCGCCGACGGTGGCGGCGGCTCCGGTGACGGCACGGGCACGGGCGACGGCTCCGCCGGCGGCACCGGCAAGATCACATGGGTGTACAAGGACTCCTTCGGCTCCCCGACCCGCGAGAATGTGAAATCCGCCATGGGATCCGTCGGCGTGAAGTCGATGGACGGCAGCGAGTCAAACAGCGCCATCGACGAGGCCGTGAACGGCGCGAACGCCGAATGCGTGGCCCGTTCGAAGGCTTCGGGCAACCAGAATCCGACCTGCCGCCTCGTGTCCGTGGGTTTCGTGCACACGCCCGGTGTTTCCGGCGACTGGTACACGGGCGCCAACGGCTCCTTCAGCGCGGACCAGTGGCATGCGGCCTACAACGCCTCCGGCATCCCGAACGGCACCTATTCGTATCAGGGAGCCAATTACAAGACTTCCGATGCTTTCAGCGATGGAGTCACAACCATTAACAGTCTCGCGGCCCGTGAGATGAACAAAGCCCCGCGCGCGGTCGTCGCCATCGTCCTCGACCAGGACGAGCCGCCGGTCGACTATGATCTGACCGTCAGCACGCAGGCGGGTGGCCTGTTCACCCAGGCCGGTTCGACCGATGACGTTTCCGACGCGATCACCACCAGCCGTGGCGGCAGCACGATCTCCGAGGACGTGACGGGCACCGTCACGCTGCATTGGACCGGTCTGGACGGCACGACCCGTACCGCGTCCAAACAGTTCACCCAGAACAACAACACGACCAAAAGCGTCTCGTTCGGCTACAAGGACGTGGACAAGTCTTGGAAGGTCTGGCCGGCCGGCTTCTACTACTATGATGTGACCGTCGGCAAGCAGGGCCATATGAAGGCCGCGGCCAGCCATATGGGCGCTCAGGACGCGAAGGAATCCTGGAAGCCCGTTTCGGTCCCGCCGTCGAAGAAGCTCACCAACATGGCGGGCCAGCAGGTCACCGCCGAGGCCCAGCAGATCGCTTCCGGCAGCCTGTATACGGCGCATATCACCGCCCAGTCGAACGCGTCCGAGCATTTCTGGCTGTACGACACGATCGACGTGACCGGCCAGAAGGTCCTGATCGGCGGCACCGACAAGGACGACTATTCGAAGATCACCGTGACCGACCAGGACGGCAACACCGTCAAGGCCGACATCACGGTGGACGATTCCCATGCGGGCAAACGCGTCGTCAAGGCGCACGTGCTGAACCCGGTCTTCCGGACAATACACGTTGAACGTGCCCCAGTCCGCGACCCCGACCGGCACGGACTACACCATCCCGGACGACAGCCAGGCCTGCTGGACCGGCGACGAATACGGCAATGCGGATAAGAGCCACTGCCAGACCGGCAACAGCGAACAGGTCGGCAAGGTCACCCCGAAGCCCGACAAGGTGTGGGTGTTGGACTCCAACGGCGCCCTGACGGCCGAGGATCCGCAGCATACGAACTACAAGGGCAGCGACAACCGCACGTTCGTGACCGGCGACGCGATCGGCGCCGTGGTCAACGGCCGTATCCCCGCGCACCTGCTCAACCCGTTCACCTCCTACGCGATCACCGACGACTGGACCGCTTCGGCCCAGTGGATCGACTGGAACCACAAGGACCAGGTCAGGGTGTACGTGGACGGCAAGGACGTGACCGACCAGTTCGACATCACGGTCGACACCGCGAAGCACACGACCACCGCGACCGCGAAGCGGTCGTTCCTCACGAAGACCGCGTTCGGCACCAAGGACCGCAAGGTCAAACTGTACATCGGCGGATACGTGAAGCAGACGCCGAACGCGCAGGCCGCGGCCGACCAGAGGAAGCTGACCAACAAGGCCTCCGAGAAGTGGAACAACGAATCCCGGCCGACCAACGAGCCGCCGGTCTACGTGCGCAACCCGAAGCCCGACAAGGTGTGGAGCGCCGACCAGGGCCAGGCCGCCACGGCCGAGGACACGGCGTGGAGCAACAAGGTCAACGCGGACACGCACACGTTCGTCCAGCAGGATGATTTCGGCGTGACCGTCAACGGCCTGCTGCCGAAGAACCTCGCCAGGAAGATGAGCTCCTACGAATTGGGCGATGATTTCTCCAAGAGCGCGAGGAACATCGACCTGGATTCCGCGTCGGTGACCGTCACCATCGACGGCAAGGACGCGAACAGCCTGTTCGACGTGCACAAGCAGGATGGCAGGGTGTGGATCACCGCGAAACAGTCGCTGCTCGACACGACCTACAACCAGGCGGCGGACCGCAAGGTGCGCATGACCATCAAGGGCGCGTTCACCAAGGGCGTGCTCAAGGCCGGCCAGAAGGTCCAGCTCACCAACGGCGATTGGGAGAAATGGAACCAGCAGACCGTGCCCGGCAACGAGCCGCCCGTCAGGGAGTGGAGCCCGAACCCGGACAAGAGCTGGATCAAGCTCGGCGATGACGGCACCTGGCAGGCCGTGGTCGATCCGGACGAGACGAACAAGACCGGAGCGGACACCCAGAAGTTCCTCGACGGCGACCAGGTCGCGTCCGTGGTCAACGGCGTCATCGCGTCCGATCTCGTCAAGGTCACCGACATCAAGCTGACCGACGATTACGCCAAGGCCGACTACATCTGGGATCTCACGTCCGACAAGTCGAAGATCCGCGTGTACGAGGCCGACGCCACGACCGACGCGGCATCCTCCGTCGCGGACATCGCGAACAAGGGCAGGGATGTGACCGACCAGTTCGACATCACCGTCCAGGGCACCAAGGTCACCGCGACCGCGAAGCCGGAGTACCGTGCCGCGCAGGCCGGATTGAAGAATCCGAAGCAGATCAGCCTGCTCCTGCCTGGCGTGGTGAACTTCGCCAACGGCAAGGGCGCGGCCCAGGTCCGCAAGGACTTCAGGAAGGCCGCGGGCGACGAGCTCACGTTCTGCGAGAACCCCGACGGCTCCAAGCTGACCAACTCGGGTTCCGAGAAGGTCAACAACGAGTCCCAGCCGACCAACGAACCGCACATCTGCGGCTACGTCCCACCGGTCAAGAAGAAGGTCATCGCCGAAGGCAGCCAGGGCGGCGCGAACAACGACGCCGACGACAAGGTCGTGTATCCGGGCCAGAAGGTCGAATACCGTCTCACCACGCAGCCGAAACTGCCCGCCGACCTCGGATACCGGATCGTGTCCATCCAGGACACCGACGTGTACGACCGGTATCTCGAACCCGACCCGCAGACCCTGGAGGTCACCGACCTCGCCACCGGCGGACAGCTGACCACCAGTGATCCGCAGATGGGCGTCGAAGGCGACTACACGGTCGCATGGGACGCCGCGGCGCGCAAGTTCACCATCACGTACTCGAACAAGTACGTGGCCGAACATTGGAAGGCCGGCACGAACCCGCGGGTGCAGGTCCGTTTCGAAGGCACCGTCGCGAAGGACGCGCCGACCGACCGCAAGGTGGACAACCAGTGGGCGCTCACCCTGAACAATTCGATCACCCCGTCGAACATCGTCGACAACCTGCCGCCGGTCCACAACCCCTCCAAGAAGGACAACCAGTCCAAGGAGCAGGGCGATCCGACGGTCAGCATCGACGGGAAGACCATGCTGCTGGGCGATACCGGCAACTATCTGGTCACCCTCGACCTGAAGCAGACCAACAACGCGTACCGCGTGTGGAAGGCCGGCATCACCGACGATTTCGATGACGAGTACGTCGCCATCGACGAATCCAAGATCGAGGTGCTCGACCAGTCCGGCAAGGACGTGACCGGAAAGTTCAACGTCCAGGTCAAGGACGGCGTCGCATACGTGTACGCGAAGACCGTGGACACGTGGATCCCGAAGAAGGGCGTCACCGTCAAGGGCGACCCCCAGCCGAAGGACCTCGCCAAGTATTCGACCAACGGCAAGCATGATCCGCTCAACGATCCGGCCATCGACCAGAACCTCCTCGGCCAGACCTACCAGGTCGTCATGCCGTACAAGGTCGTCAAGGTCAAGGATGGGTACACGGTCAGGAACAAGGCCATCCAGGTCACCAACGACACGACCGTGGAGACCAACGAGGTGTCCAACCCGCTCAAGCCCGTCAACCCGGCCAAGGACGTGACCGTCAAGGTCGGCGGCGAAAGCATCGACGGCAGAAGCGTGTACAAGGACCGCACCTTCCTCTACCAGCTCGACAGCTCCGTCATCCCGGCCGACCGCGCCTACCCGCAAGTCAGCCAGTGGAAGATCGTGGATCCGCTGAACACCGAGTTCGACCAGTACACGGGCCGAGTGGGCCGTGTACGCGACCCGCGACCTGTACGAGGGACGGCAAGGTGCTCGCCGCCAAGGGCGACAAGCTCGCCGGCAACGGCTTCGACAGCTCGAAGCTCGGCGGTGAACTGTTCACCGCCACGGCCGACGAGAACGGCCAGGTCACCGTCGAGGCGACCGAAGCGTACCGTGCCCTCGTGTCCGCGGACAACGCGCATGAGAACGGCTGGCGCGCGTACATCCAGTGCAAGCGCCTGAAGGTGTCCGAACGCGTCGAGAACCAGTTCACCGAACAGTTCAACGACAAGGAGTTCCAGTCCAACATCGTATGGACCCGCACCCCGGACATGACCCCGTCGATCCACATCGAGAAGTACGACGTGGCCTCCGGCGAACAGGCCGGCGACCGCGACGACGTGAAGGACGCGTTGAAGATGGCCGGAGACAGCCAGCAGATCGCGTTCAAGATCACCAACACGTCCAAGACGGACTCCTCGACCGGTGAGGGCGCCTGGTATCTCGCCAAGGACCTCAAGATGGTCGACAGGACCATCGCCGGCGAAGGCGACGTCACGGACCTGAAGTATCCGGACGATTGGGACACCCTCGTGCTCAAGCCCGGCGAATCCACCGTCATCACCGGCACGTTGAAGGGCGTCGGGCAGGGCGGCAAGCACACCGACCGTGTCAAGGTCACCGGCACGCCGCTCGTCGAATGCCCCGTCACCGACCAGTTCGGCGGCCAGCAGCCCGCCGACGGCAACCAGACCGGCGACGAGAAGTCCGACGCCGACACGAAGGTCGACGGCGACGCGTCCGACACGACAGGCCTCAAGCAGGTCAAGGTCGGCGACAGGACCCTATGCGAGGACACCACCGTGGACTCGAACACCGACGACTGGAGCGGCTACCGCGAAGATCTCGCCAAGACCGGCATGGCCATCGGCGGCGTCCTGCTGTCCCTCATCGCCTTCGGCGGTGTCGGCGTGACCCTCTTGGGCGCACGTCGCAGGACCTCGACCGTCAAGCACGGCGTGCATGCCGCCAAATGATCCGATGACCGTTCGGATCCGCCATACGGCATGAGTGACGCCACGGGCGGGATGTTGGAGGATTCTCCAACATCCCGCCCTTTTCCTTTCCCGGACCGTGGATGCCGTACAAGGCCGGCGTGGCTCGTCCGAAAGAACGGCCCACGCCCCCATCCATCTTATTGGGGTGCCACCCGTTCGAATATCTGCGCTCATACGGCCATGTGCACGTGGGAATGGTTGAGAGATCCGGCAACCGGCCGGCGATCCGAAAGCGGACGCCGACGATATCGGACTTCCACGGCAGCGTGAGCCGTCCGTGCAGAAAACAGAAGAATCCCTATCAAAGGAGACATCCAGTATGAATATGAAGAAGATCTCAGCCGCGTGCGCGACCGCCGCCGCGTTGGCCGCGTTGTGCGTCCCGGGCTCGGCGTTCGCCGCGGACGGCACGCTCGCTTTGAACGCGGGCGACGGCAGCACCCTCGCCGGACACAGCTTCACCGTGTACAAGGTCGCTGGATACAACGACGTCGTCAAGGACGGCGCGAACGTGAAGAGCGTGAGCGCCTCATCCCCGGACGCCACGACCGACGCGTGGGTCAAGGCCGCGTTGAACAGAACGGCGTGACCTACAACACGTCCGAAGGCCGTAACGCCGCCGAACAGCTCCTGCGGTTGAAGACCAATTCGGACACGCTGCGCAAGGTCGCCGGCACCCTGCAGTCCACCGCCGCGTCCAGCAAGGTGGCGGCCGTGAAGACCAACCAGACCTCCGTCACGGGCAGTCTGAACCTGACCCTGCCGGAGGGCTATTATCTCGTCGTCGACGCCCAGGGAATCCCGATCCTCGTGTCCACCACGATCGGCGGCAGCGTCAGGATGAGCAACGGCCAGACCCTCGGTTCCACCCAGATCAAGACCAACGTCACCAAGATCGACAAGAAGATCAAGAGCGTGGACGGCACGTGGAAGGATTCCGCGGCCGCGACCAACGGCGAGACCCGTGACTTCAAGGCCACGTTCACCGTGCCGAACAAACTGGCCGTGGACACCATCACCCTCGAGGACCACATGACCGGCATCACCTACATCGACGGCTCCTTCCACGCGACCACGTCGTCCGGCACGGACGTGACCAACCAGTTCGGCACCATCGGCAAGGACAAGATCACCGCCGCGGCCGGCAACACCCAGACCGACGGCACCGGCTTCAAGGTCACCAGCCTGCAAAGCCTCGTGGACACCTACCAGGGCAAGCAGGTGACCGTGACCTACCAGGGCAAGGTCGTCAACGCGTCCAAGGCCAACCAGGGCCTCAACCAGATCCTGATCACCTCGAACTGGCTGCCCAACGTGGTCCCGCCGGACGTGCCGACCCCGAACCCGGGCACCGATGAGACCCCGGTCCCGACCTACGACGTGAATCTGAAGAAGATCAGCGCGGCCGACGGCAACAAGACCATCCAGGGAGCCAAGTTCAAGCTCCACAACGACAGCCTGAACCAGTGGTACGTGTGGAACACGAGCTCGAACCAGTGGACGTTCACCACGGATGAGTCCAAAGCCACCGAATTCTCCACGAACGCGTCCGGCGTGATCAACTTCACCCGTCTGGGCGCCGGCACGTACACCGTGAAGGAAACCCAGGTGCCGACCGGCTACTTCAGCTTCGTCAAGCCGAGCTTCACCCTCAAGATCACCGACGACGGCCACGTGACCATCACCGGCAAGGACCAGCCGGGACTGACCGGCACGGTCAACAACGCGGACGGCAAGACCACCACCCCGACCGCCGTGGTGAAGAACATCGACAACATCACCCAGCTGCCGCAGACCGGCGCGACCACCATGGCCGTCATGCTGGTCGGCGCGTTCGCGATCATCCTCGTGGCCACCGCGTCCGGCTTCGCCGCCTACCGAGTCCGCCACGAGAACCTGGGCGACGGTCCGGCCATCGCCTGATTTTTCCGAATAGTCCCCGGCCTCGAAAGCGAAGGTCCGGGGATCCAGGAGCCGGGATCGTGCGGCCTTTTCTCCTGTCAGCCGCACGATCCCGGCCCTCTTCCAAAAAATCGGAACTCACATATGAATCACAAAGGATGAGGGAAAATGGGATTCCTTACAAGACTTCTCGCCGGTCTTCTCGCCGCGTCCACGTTGGGCACCGGCCTGACCGGCACCGCCAACGCGGTCGACGTGACCGGCGCGACCGGAACCACGAAAAGCGTCGTGAAGCTCACGGCCGATGACACGAACAACCTGCCGGACCATATCGTCAACGGCAGCTTCGACTATCCATCCGTGCCGTCATGGACGGGACTGGCGGGGTCGAGTTCGAACAAAAACAACAAGGGCAAGCGGTTCGCCACCATCAATCCCGGTACCGGAAAATACGGTTCGGGATGCGCCATGTCCACCACAGGCAGGGCCATTCCCAATTGGAACAGGTCGAGTTTCGCATGGAATTCCACCCAGGGAGACGCGCATTATCCCGGCATGAGCTGCGAGGCCGGCAATGTGGAACTCAATTACGATTCCGTCCACCACAACCAGTTCGCCGAACTGACCGCCGACCAGCAGGGCACCGCGATCTACCAGGACGTGAAGGTCACGCCGGGCACCATGATGACATGGAGTCTGAAGCATTCCAGCGCGACCAGCGCCTACGTGGACAAGATGCAGGTCATGATCGGCGAACCATACAAGGAGACCGCGCAGGAGGCCACCCGCATCGCGTCCGAGAACGGCAACAAAGTCGGCGAGAAGATGACCACCATCTCAACCCCGACCACGTCCGACCGTGCGGACAACAAGAAGTGGGATACGTACTCCGGCACGTATCTCGTGCCCGACGGGGTCACCACAGTACGTTTCACCTTCAAATCCGTCGCGTCCGCGGAATGGTATTCCGGCAACGATCTGGACGACATCGAATTCTCCCGTTCCTACAAGTTGACCTATGACAAGAACTCTTCGGATGCCGCCGGCGAGGTCCCGTCGAACCAGCGTGGCAAGGAGAACACCACCCAGCCCGCCAAGGACAAGACCTCCGGCAGCGTGAAGCTCGTGGCGGATGATGATGTGGCGGAATACGCCGCCAACGGCCTGCCGAAGCAGCTCGTCAACAGCGACTTCGACCATGATTGGCGGAATATCGTCAGCCAGTCCAAGATGAGCGCGAAATACAATTTCGCCAACATCGACCCCGCGCACGGCGACGTGGAGATCAGCGGCGCGCTGAACAGCAAGGGCGAGGCGTCCAAGCACTGGGTCCACCTCAACGGGTTCGACGCGAACAAGTTCGGCTGGAAATCCAACCAGACCGACACCAGGGTCGACGGGCGCGGCGGCATCGTCGAGATCCAGCGCAGCCGCGCGAACGACAACATGTACGCCGAGATCACCGCATCGCAGGCCAACACGTACCTGTACCAGGACATCGACACCGCGCATGATTATCCGACCGTGTACACGGTGAAGCTCCGGTACGCGCACAGGAACGGGACCATCAACTCCAATGAGAAGATCCAGATCCTCGTCGGAGCGCCCGGCCATGAGCAGCCGGTGGAGATGACCCGCATCGCGTCCGACCGGGGCAACAGGCTGGGTGAGAAGTCCACCACGGTGAACGCTCCGAACACGGATGGCTGGCTCGGCTCGTGGGACACGTTCCAGGGTTCGGTCGTGGTTCCCGCCGGTCGGAACGTCAGCAGGTTCACGTTCAAGGCGTTGGGATCCATCGACGGTATCTCCGGCAATCTGATCGACGACGTGCAGTTCAAGCTCGCCTACAAGCTCTCCTATGACAAGAACGCGAACGATGCGAGCGGCTCCGTCCCTTCCGACGAGACCGTGAACACCGTCAAGCAGGCCAAGTCGAAGGCAAACGGCACTGTGAGGGCCGTGGCGGACAGGACCGCTTCCGGTCTGACGGTGCATGACTTGAAGAAGGGCGACATCGCTCCGGCTCAGTACGGCGATTTCAAGTTCTCCACAACCGATGGTGTCACCGCGGACCAGATCACCGACGTGAACGGCTTCACCGTCAAAACGAACTGGAATCCCACGGTGGAGAACCAAGCATACGGCGGCAGGAGTCTGGCCACCATGTACCAGCCGGACAAGAATGGCGCGAGCCTGATCCTGCACCATGTGGGACAGTGGCGCGACTCCTCCGGCACGCAACGGTGGCTCAATGCCAAGATCACCGTGAACGGCCAGAACCTCGGCTCCCTGGTGTACTACGAATCGCAGCACAAGTTCTTGGCGTCGTATGGCAAGTGGGACAGGCATACCTCGTCCCGCCCGTACATGGATGTGACCGTCGATTTCCTGCTGGACGACGGTTCCACACCGCAGGGACTGCGTGGTGTGACCGGATTCACTGACCTTGACGGCGGCACCAGCGGATACAACGAGGGCGTCGAACTCGTCAGCGGCTTCGATGGCGCGTACGTACGCTCCGACGCACATCTCGCCCGGTTCGGCACGAACGGCTGGGCCGGCGCCACGGATGAGAACGAGAACAATGCCGACGCGCATGGAATGAAACATTACGTCGGCGCCACATTCACCGGCTCGTCCTTCCGCGTCCGCTGGTCGGTCGCCTCGGGACAGGCCCGCGGGTCCGGCTTCCAACCGGTCGATTCGACCATCGCCTACCGTCTCACCTACAACAAGAACGCGCAGGATGCCACCGGTTCCATCCCGTCCGACACGGCCGCTAACACCACTCAGCCCGCGAAAATCGGAGACCGACGGCAAGGTGTCCGACCTCGTGCAGCGCACCACCACGCATGAGGACGGCAGCGTGACCGTCAAGACCATCGACACGAGCACGGACGTGGTGTCCGGCTGCCAGGTCTACTATCCAGCCGGCCAGAAGATCACGTTGGCGACCATGGCGAAGGACGACGACTGCTGGGATTCCAGCATGCTGTCGCGTCCGGGCCACACCCAGCTGGGTTGGAACCAGGACCGGAACGCGACCCAGGCGCAGGCCCAGGTCACGATGGTCGAGGGCGGCATGACCGTGTACGCGGTGTGGGTCGGCAACCCGGTCCTCACCTACGACACGAACAAGCCGAGCACATGGTCGGGCCAGATGCCGTCCACCCCGGCGTCCGTATCCGTGACGTACAACACGGCCGCCACAGACGGCTCCGGCTGGCAGTCTGGCGACACGACGAAGATCCGCGGCCACAGGTTCCTCGGCTGGTACACGGGACCGCAGGACAATGCGGGCCTGTACGACTGGACCAGGCCCTTGACGGGCAGCGTGACCGTGTACGCGCACTGGCAGCGGTTGCAGGCCAACGTGATCTACAACGCGAACGGCGGCACCGGTTCGCATCCGAACACGACCGGTTGGCAGTATTCGGACGTGACGGTCCCGTCCGACACGTCGAAGTCGTTCAAACGCGACGGATACTA
>ENA-OQKA01000428-OQKA01000428.1-human-gut-metagenome-genome-assembly--contig:-NODE-428-length-10923-cov-3.173398_pt1 | contig 10923 bp, 10 predicted proteins | sample MGYA00242644_ERZ504789 | MGnify/ENA primary metagenome ERZ504789 (study PRJEB26092, sample SAMD00036423) | human gut metagenome | host: Homo sapiens | study: EMG produced TPA metagenomics assembly of...
GCCGGATCGACTGCAAGACCAATTCCAAGTCCCATGTTGTTAAGTATTGTACATCATATGCTCATCTACATTTCCCTCTCTTGCCATAAGGGTAAAGATTGGAGGAACCGGGTAGCTGTTCTTTTCCACTACGGCATGCTTTCCTTCCGGAAGCATACGTGGAATATTCTCATAGAAACCACCACCGGTAATATGGCTGCAGGCTTTCACACGTACTCCAGCGTTCTTGATAGACTTCAATGCGCCTACATAGATACGGGTCGGAGCAAGAAGAGCCTCGCCAAGCGTTGTTCCAAGCTCATCCATATATGTATTTAAGGTTTCTTTGTCCATACGGAAAATCTTGCGCACGAGAGAAAATCCATTGGAATGTACACCGGAACTTGCCATACCGATCAGCACATCCCCGGCTTTTACGTCTTCTCCGGTAATGATATCCTTCTTGTCAACCACACCTACGGTAAATCCGGCCAGATCATACTCATCCTCCGGCATCAGTCCCGGATGCTCTGCAGTCTCTCCACCGATCAGTGCACATCCGGACTGCTTACAACCCTCTGCCACACCGCTTACGATCGTTGCAATTTTCTCCGGATAATTTTTTCCACATGCAATATAATCCAGGAAAAATAACGGTTCACCACCGGCACAGGCTACATCGTTGACACACATTGCAACGGCATCAATACCGATCGTATCATGCTTGTCCATCAGGAAAGCCAGTTTTACCTTGGTTCCGCATCCATCGGTTCCGGATAAAAGAACCGGCTCTTCCATATTCTTGATCGCATCCAGCGAAAAAGCACCGGAAAATCCGCCAAGTCCGCCTAATACCTCCGGACGCATGGTTCCCTTTACAAACTTCTTCATCAGTTCCACTGACTCATATCCTGCTTCGATATCTACGCCCGCGTTCTTGTAATCCATTTATTTTTCCTCCTAATATCTGTGTTTTAATCTATTATTGTCGCTTATAGTATATCGGGTATTTTTCGATTTTACCAATCATAAATGTTAATAAATCTAATTAGTAGTTCTTATATCCCACTTCCTGCAATCTGGCATCCTTTGCCTCAACCTGCTCTTTTAAGTTTTTAGAATACTCTTTCAGGCGTGCAAGTAAATCCGCATCACTGGTTGCAAGAATCTTTGCTGCAAGAATACCGGCATTTGCTCCGCCGTTGATTGCTACGGTTGCTACCGGAATACCGGTCGGCATCTGCACGATACTGTACAGGGAATCTCTTCCGCCAAGAGAAGTGGTGTGCATCGGGATTCCGATGACCGGCATCGGGAAGATTGCTGCGCACATGCCCGGCAGATGTGCTGCCATACCTGCACCTGCGATAATCACTTTAAATCCTTTTTCCTCCGCACTCTTTGCATATTCAAAAAATACATCCGGCTCGCGGTGTGCGGAAATGATCGTCATCTCATAGCTGACGCCCAGCTGGTCTAAGATGTCTGCTGCCTTTGCCATGATCGGCATATCTGAATCACTGCCCATTACAATTCCTACTTGTGCCATTTTAAATATCCTCCTATATGTGAAAAAATTTATGGTTCCATTGCATCCAGCGGCTCATTTAACGGTTCCGTTCCCGGAACGACAAACCGCCCGTTTCTTATAATATCTGTCGTCGTGCCATCTGCACGTACTACCGTAATCGCTCCTAACTCATCATACGGAATCGTAATATCGGTATGACAGTTAAAATATGCTTTTGAAATATCTTCTTTGCGCCGGATCGAAATTTCATTGTCCCTTGCGATGATCGCTTTTCCATCCGGATTGTATGTCATGTTGTCCTCATCGTACGTGTAACAGGTGTCTCCGACCGCAAAATGCGGACCTGTCTTTTCCGCAATCAGAATCGGAAGCTTATCCGCGATCTGATATTTCCGTGCCATCCGGTATGCGGTGGTATTTGTTCCGATTGCAAACTCTCCCATCGGAAGTGTTTTGTGATGGAACAGAATATTGTCCTCTATATACTTGCGGTTTTCATCCTCAGAATCAAAATTTGTACAGGAATAAGCTGTAATTCTTCCGTTTTCAAAATCCAGTTCCAGATTCTTGAAAAGGAATTCCCCCAGATAGACCTGTGTGACGTGCAGCTTTCCTTCTGTTTTCTGCAATACCGGAGATGTGAACACTTCCCCGACCGGAATATTGACATCTGCCACACAGTTTTCAAATGCGGTCTCTTTGGCAGGATCGGAAAGCGGATGAATCTTTACATACAGATCCGTGCGGTTTCCGTTACAGCCTTTGATGTGCACACGATCCGCCGTATCCAGCACATCAATGATCTTCTGCTGCATATTGCGGTAAAGCATATAATCAAGCGTATTGATATGCACCGTTTCCGCAAAGATTTCTTCGTATTTTTCTCCGATGGACGGAACCGGGTAAGCAATAATCGTAAAACTGCGTTCCTCCCCGTGAATGTAATGATTGATCAGCTGGCTCTTCTCGCTGCGCTCATACACATCGATTTCCCTCTGTTTGTCGGTATAGGTAACGCGCTCCTCTTTCTGCTCCGGCGAAAACGGCTTTGTCCCGAAAATTTCGATCACTGCCGGTCCTCCGTAATTTGGAGCAATCGCTTTGTGTTTTTCCCAGACAGTACGGTCAACTTCGAGTCCCCTCTCGATGAGTGCCTTATCCAGCCACAGCCCGCGGTCCTCTTTGTGATCGTAAGTAAACTGCTTGTTTAGGGAAATAGAGTACGGACGCAGCACCGGCTGCAATCCGATCTTTTTAAAATTGTGTACGGCGGCGCGTACCATCCGCTCGAATCCCAGCGGATAACGGATCTCCACTACCGACTTTTTAGAAATATCTTTTCCGGTTGTTTCAAATCCGATCCGGTATCCTTCGGTAAATGTATCCGCCATTGCCTGCATCTGCTGCTTTGTCAAGGAATGCAGAAAATGTGCGGACTCCGTCTCATCTTTTCCGATATACAGACCATAACGGTACAGATATGCCGGATGATCCAGCTCCGCTTCCATCACGATCTGGGTGAAATAATCATATTCCGGATCGATCAGTCTGCAGATCGCATCCGCATTAAAAATTTCTGTGTAATCATGCATAAAAGAATACATGCATTTTCTGATCTCGTGCACATTCAGATTCTGTGCATCCTCAAAACAGTTGTAAATTTCCACAAACAGTTCCGCATAAATACACAGATAACGGATATTTCCTTCCATACAGCTGGTATAAATTCCATGCAGTCTGGCATCCAATGACGAGAGCAGCGGTCCGTATTCCCAGCCCATCTTACTGACGGCATATGCCGGGTTTGCATAACTGTCCGCATAATCTTCCTGCACATCCAGATACAGACGGCGATTGATCTTTTTCCCTTCCAGCGTGGAAATTTCTGCCAGTTTTCCACTCAGGGACGCTTCTGCTAATTTATACAAAACCAGAAACAGTTCCGACATTTCAAAGAAATATCCCCGGTACAGTTCTTCCACACTGGAGGCCTCCTCCTCGCTGACCGCCTCAATGCGCTCCATCACAAGTTCCAGCCGTTCCCAGTATTCCTCGTTATTTTTGTGATTGATCTCTCTAAAGCTCATAGTTTGTTTCCTTCTTATAGTTTTTAGCTCAAAAATCCCCAGATATAGGTTCCGATCCAGCATACCATATCCAAAAGGGTCAGTCCTAGTCCCAGTCTCGGAAACAACTGGAAGGAATCTTCTTCCCGCAGACTTTTGGCTGCGATGACAAGAACAACAAATGTTGCGATCATCGCAACGACTCCTGCGCTCCCATAATAAGCAGACAGCGAACCGCCTCCCTGAAAAGCAAGCTTCAGGAACACAAGATACCATACCAGAAGAGCAAGTGCTAATACCGTGGCCAATATTCCCTGTCTGGAATGTTTTTCTCGGTAAACTTATAGCCACGTCTTCTCCGGTTTCTCATATGCGTCTCTCTTTCCTACAACCTTTTTGCTTATTTGCATCCATACTGCTCATAATAGGCATCGATTGCTTTCCTGATCGTGTCATCAATTACAATTCTGCCCTGACATTCCCGATTATATAAGTATTCTACCACTTCTTCCATGGTAACAATTGCTTTTCCTTCAAAACCATATTTCTCATGAATTTCATCAAGTGCGCTCTTTACGCCGCCCTGTCCGACTTCCATGCGGTTTAAGCTGACCATAAGACCAACGATCTCAACGTTTGCAGCCCCACGTACTTTTGGAACAGTTTCTTCCATGGACTTGCCGGATGTCGTCACATCCTCGATCATCACCACGCGGTCTCCATCTTTTAAGCTGCTTCCTAAAAATCCGCCTTTGTCTGCCCCGTGATCCTTGGCTTCCTTGCGGTCACTGCAGTAACGGATCTCTTTTCCGTACAATTCACTGAATGCAATTGCGGTAACAACAGCCAGTGGAATTCCCTTGTATGCCGGTCCGAATAACACATCAAAATCATCCCCGTAACTGGCGTGGATCGCCTTTGCATAATACTCTCCGAGTTTCTTTAACTGGGAACCTGTCACGTATGCACCTGCATTCATAAAAAATGGCGATTTTCTTCCACTCTTCAGTGTAAAATCGCCAAATTTGAGAACATCACTCTCTACCATAAACTCAATGAACTCACTCTTGTAACTTTCCATTGTATACTTTCCTCCTGTATCAAAAGGCATTCTGCCCTTGTTATTTCGCAGTTTTCTATTAAATTTTAGCATACTTCCGGTGGGTTTTCAATGCGCGAATCATAAAAAGAAACAGCATCCCCAACCCTGCGAGGCGATCCGCCCCGCAAAGTTTCGGATGCTGTTCTTAAATACGGATCCGGCTGTTATTTAACGGTTACTTTTACTGTGTTGCGAGGAACTGACCAGCAATACCACAGATCTGCGTAACTCTAATCAGGCAATTTCAGATTCCGTACAGACAATTTCCGCAGTTTCTGAAGAACTGACCGCCCATGCATCCGAAACAATGGATGCAGAGACCGTAAACACACAGATTCTGGAAAACATTGCTGCCAAAATGAAATCCCTGGTACAATATATTCAAAAACAGTAAGCAGTTACCATATCTTTATTCCGAAACGGCACCGATTAGTTCTTTGATATCGCTCACATGATATTTTTCCATGTAGCGCTCAATCCCTTCTACAATTTCCATGGTCACTGCCGGATTCTGGAAATTGGCGGTGCCGACAGATACAGCTGTCGCACCCGCCAGTATCATCTCAATCGCATCTGCAGCATTCATAATTCCTCCCATTCCAATGATCGGAATCTTTACTGCCTGTGCCGTCTGATAAACCATACGCACGGCTACCGGATGAATGGCCGGACCGGACATCCCACCGGTCTTGTTTGCAAGAACAAATTTTCTCCGGTTGATATCAATCTTCATTCCCGTGATCGTGTTAATCAAAGACAGGGCATCCGCACCACCTGCTTCCGCTGCACGCGCCATCTCTGTGATGTCTGTGACATTCGGACTCAGTTTCATGATCACTGGCTGTTTTGCATACTTTTTCATTTCCTTTGTGATTGCTTCTACCGCTTTCGGATCCTGTCCAAAAGCAATTCCACCCTCTTTTACGTTCGGGCAGGAAATATTGATTTCCAGCATGTCCACCGGCTCTTCTGCCAGCCGTTTTACCACTTCCACATATTCCTCTGTCGAGTGTCCGCATACGTTTACAATAATTTTAGTATCATATTTTTTCAGGAATGGAATATCTCTCTCACAGAACAGATCAATTCCCGGATTCTGCAATCCCACGGCGTTGAGCATCCCGCCATAGACTTCTGCCACACGCGGAGTCGGATTTCCCGGCCACGGTACATTTGCCACACCTTTGGTAACCACCGCACCAAGCCGGTTTAAGTCTGTAAATTCACTGTATTCTGCTCCGGATCCAAAGGTTCCGGATGCCGTCATTACCGGGTTTTTTAAGGTAACACCACATAATTCCACACTTGTATTCATTACAGATCCACCTCCTCAGCCAGAAATACCGGCCCTTCTTTACAGATTCTCTTGTTTTTCACATTGGAATGTGCATCTTTTTCTTTGGAATCGCACACACATGCCAGACATGCACCGATTCCGCATGCCATCCGTTCTTCCATGGAAATATAACAGGTCATGCCCTGCTCTGCTGCATATGCTTTCAACGCCCGCAGCATCGGTGTCGGTCCGCACGCATATATTACATCTGCATTTAATTTATATTCTTTGATGGCATCCAGCACATTTCCCTTTGCACCGACACTTCCATCTTCCGTTGCCACGTAACAGTCTCCCTGTTCTTTAAATTCATCCAGAAGAAACGTCTGTGCATCCCGGTATCCCATCACACTGACAAATTCACAGGTGCCTGCAGCTTTGATCGTTTTTGCCAGCTCAAGCATCGGAGGAATTCCGATTCCGCCACCGATCAGGAAAGCTTTCTTTCCCAGCTCCACGGTAAATCCGTTTCCAAGCGGTCCCAGTACCCGGATCGTATCGCCCGCTTTTAACCGAGAGAATTCTTCCGTTCCGGTTCCTTCTCCCGTTACCCGGTATACCAGCCGAAGTGTTCCTGTCCTCTGCATCAATCCCACACAGGACTGATCGGACGTGGCAGTCAGTTTGCTGGCATCATTACTGTACAATGATACAAACTGTCCTGCCTTTGCATGTCCTGCAATATGCTTCGTCTGGATTGTCATGTCATAGATATCTTTTCCGATGCACTGCTGCTTCAGCACCGTAACATTTTCCTGAAATTTTTCGCTCATAAAATCCAACTGTCTCCCTTTTGTAAAATCACGACTTTATTTTTATCTCTGTGCAAGCGCTCCGGATATATCTGCGATCATATCCTTGACTGCCAGACGGGAGGCATCTGCAAAGTTCTCCGGTGTCATTCCCTGCTCTTTATACTTATCCTGTTTGTAAGCACAGATAATACCACGGGAAGAGTTTACAATTGCTCCCAATCCATCCTCGTTAAAGAAATGTACCAGATCCTTGCCCTGTCCTCCCTGTGCGCCATATCCCGGTACGAGAATAAACGACTTCGGCATCACTTTACGAAGAATTTCCCCCTGCTCCGGATACGTTGCTCCGACAACTGCTCCAACATAGCTGTAGGAATCTCCCATACATTCGCTTCCCCACTCTGCTACCTTTTCACCAACCAGTTCATACAGCGGACGACCGTCGATCAGACGATCCTGGAACTCTCCGCTGGATGGATTGGAGGTCTTTACGAGAATAAAGATTCCTTTCTTTTCTTCTTTGCATACATCCACAAACGGCTTGATACCATCGGTTCCCAGATATGGATTTACTGTAGCAAAATCCTCATTAAAACCGGTATATGTTTTGCTTCCGATCTGTACTTTTCCGAGATGTCCGGTCGCATAAGCTGCGGATGTGGAACCGATATCCCCACGCTTTACATCTCCGATCACAACCAGATCTTTCTCGTGGCAGTAATCTACCGTCTTCTGGAATGCCGCTACACCGGCCACACCAAACTGCTCATACATCGCGATCTGCGGCTTCACTGCAGGAATCAGGTCGTATGTTGCATCGACAATAGCTTTATTGTACTGCCAGATGGCTTCTGCTGCTCCCTCTAACGTCTCACCGAACTGAGCGAACGCTGCTTTTTGTATGTGCTCCGGCACATAAGAAAGCATCGGATCGAGTCCCACAACGATAGGTGCGTTGGTCTTTTTAATTTTTCTACTAATTTGTTGATCATGTGATTGATTTCCCTTCTTAATTTATTACTTATTTAATTCATTAAATACAACTTCGCCGTCACAGATCGTGCACTTTACACGTCCCGTAACTTCTTTCCCGTCAAACGGTGTATTTCTTCCCTTGGAAGCAAATGTGTTTTTGTCAATGCGGTAGGTTTCCTCTGGATCAAAGATCACGACATCTGCCGCTTTTCCCGGCTGGATATCTCCCTTATCAATACCGACAATCTGTGCCGGATGGTAACTCATACACGCTGCCATCTGCATCGGCGTCAGATATCCACCGAGTACCAGTTCATTATGTGTAAGACATGCGGCGGTTTCCAGTCCGACAATTCCAAACGGTGCTTCCTGCATCGAACGGTTTTTATCTTCAAACGTGTGTGGCGCATGGTCTGTGGAAATCACTTCCATAATGCCATCCCGTAGTCCCTCACGCAGTGCTTTCACGTCTTCCTTTGTGCGGAGTGGCGGATTCATCTTGTAATTGGTATCCGCTTCTTTCATATCGTCTGTGGACAGCGTAAAGTGATGCGGACACACTTCTGCCGACACCCGGACACCTTCTTCCTTTGCCACTTTTACCATGAGCACGGAATCCTTTGTGGAACAATGACACAGATGAAGCTGTGCCCCGGTATCTTTTGCCAGAATAATATCTCTTGCAACAATCACATCCTCCACGGAATTGGTAATTCCCGGAAGTCCCAGTTCTTTTGCTTTTGCATCGGCATTCATGACACCTCCGCGTACCATATGGATATCTTCGCAATGGGCAAGTACCGGAATGCCCAGACGCGCTGCCTCAAGCATACCGTCCCGATACAAAGCGGCATCCATGACAGATTTTCCGTCCTCGCTGATTGCCGGACTTCCTGCCTTAACCATTCCTTCAATATCCGCAAGCTCTTTTCCCTGCTGTCCCTTTGTCACCGCACCAACCTGCAGGACATGAATACAGCTCCCGGATTTTGCTTTGTTGTGCACATAATTGACAATATCCGGATTGTCTGCTACCGGCTTTGTATTCGGCATGGTCAGCACTGTCGTATATCCACCATGCGCAGCGGCCTGCATCCCGGTATAAATATCCTCTTTCTGTTCAAATCCCGGATCGCGGAAATGTACATGCATATCAATAAATCCCGGCATCACATAACATCCGTCCGCATTGATCACACGTTCGGCTTCTTTTTCCGAAAGTTCTTTTCCAATCTTTTTTATCTTCTGATCTTCGATCAGGACATCTGCCACCTCATCCATCTGTGTTGCCGGATTGATGACATGTCCCCCTTTGATTAAAATGGTCATTCTTTTTCCTTTCTTTTAACGTTTCACAGCAACAGATCCCGAAAAATTCCCACAGATCCGAATGCCCTGCGTTGTCTTATAAGCGCGTACTTTATAATATACCGACTTCTTTGAGGTTGTCTTAATTTTGTACTTTGTGGACGTTGTAGCTGCAATCCTTTTATAAGTTCCGTTCTTGCTGGATGCCTGATAAATTTCATACCCTTTCGCACCTGCCGTTTTGCCCCAGGAAATACGCACTGCATTTTTTGCACAGCGGACCGCTTTTATATTCTCTACCGCACCGATACTTGTCCCTGCATTATCCGCATATGCCTTGATACAGATGTTTCCGATTCTTCCGCCGTAACTGGTGCTTACATCCGCCACATCTTCCCAGCTGCCACCGCGATAGAGGAAACTCTGATTATAATCACAATATACCCGGCTGGTTAAACTGCTGTCACTGACTGCATATTCCATATCGAGTCCGGCACCGCTTTTCTGCAGTTCTACCACAACCGCATAGTAAGTTCCCTGAGGTACGGATACCGCTTTATTCAGCCTGATGGTATGGGTTCCGGCATACGTTGTTGTACCGGACACCTTTGCTGCAAGTATGCCACTCTTAGGATTATGCAGGTTTGTCAGATTCGTATATACACGGATCGTATATGGAACATTCGCATCTTTGGAAAGGGAAATTGAAACTGCTTTCACCAGTTCATTATCTGCCTTTTTTGCCCTGAAAATATTCGCTGAAGTCGAAATTCCACGCAGTTTTCCCACATCTGCCCCACCATCATACTGATAATTATAATCATAATTATCCGCAGACTCAAAATCAAAAATCCATGCAGCATCCTCGATGGATTTATCATAATAAGAAAGCCAGAAATAACTGTTGATATTGTTTTCTGTCTTATCCGACCAGCTGTTCCTGCAAAGCCATGCTCCGTCTCCTGCCGGTTTATTTTTAAACGAAGATGCCGGAAAATTATCATCCCAGCCCACAATATTTACTGCATGGTTCGATGCAACACTGCTTGTCGGGCAGTAATAGGTTGCCACATTCTCTCCTGTTTCTGCATAGACTGCAGATCCCACATAGTTGGCCGTTCCGTCCATATACAGTCCCAGCCCGGCAGATCCGTGCTGCATAATCTCACGTTTCACCTGGGTAGCATTTTTGTGAATATTAATAATATATACATTCTGCAGATGTGCCACATACCTGATCAAAAGCGTAGCTTTTTGCCAGTGTCGTGGTGGTCGGTGCCAGAGCGTACGGTACACGGTTCTCGTCAGTCACCCCTTCCCACTGCAGAAGCGTCCGGCTCGCGAAATCCAGATTTCCGCCCATGGTCAGATAATTTTTATGGTTCATAATATTTAAAGAATCGCCAAATGTTCCACCCAGCGGGTCTTCTACATTATTATAAGTAAAATAGGCAAGCTGCAATTCACTCAGATCCATACTTTTGTCTGCCGTCTGATTGTCTGCAATCAGATCAAACTCCGCAAGTCCGATTGCGGAAAATGCCCAGCACGTATCATATTTTCCCTGATCACGCACGCCAGGATAGCGGATCGTAAGTTCCGACAACTTGTTCATATAGGCGGACGGCACTGCTTCTGCCTTTTTCAGCCTGGATTTTGTTTCTTTTACCACCGGAACATTTTCACTTTTGGGTGACTCTGTGTATCCGCCGGTTTTCTGGGCATAAACCCGTTCCTGCATTCCCGGAACAGCAGTTATGACAACTGCTGCAGAAAGCAAAAAATGCTGCAAGCCTTCTGGTTTTATTTTTCATTTTCTACCTCTTTCTTATCGTCAGGTTTTTTCTTTCCATTATAAATATGTAACCAGC
>ENA-OQKA01000431-OQKA01000431.1-human-gut-metagenome-genome-assembly--contig:-NODE-431-length-10829-cov-1.789852_pt1 | contig 10829 bp, 10 predicted proteins | sample MGYA00242644_ERZ504789 | MGnify/ENA primary metagenome ERZ504789 (study PRJEB26092, sample SAMD00036423) | human gut metagenome | host: Homo sapiens | study: EMG produced TPA metagenomics assembly of...
ATCAACAGACCTGCGCTTCAGCTTACCGGATATCTGGAGCAGTTTTTGCCAATGAACGAGTTCAGATCATCGGATATGTAGAGTATACGTATCTGATGCAGCTTAATGAGGAGGAGAGACGTTTTAAATATGAACGTTTCATTTCCAGCAAGATCCCATGTGTTATTTTCAGTACCATGACTCGTCCGTCTCAGGACATGATCGATCTGGCTGTTAAATATAATGTTCCGACTTTCGTGACAGAGCGTACAACTTCCAGTTTTATGGCAGAGATCATCCGTTGGCTGGGCGTGCAGCTTGCACCATGTATTTCTATTCATGGTGTGCTGGTTGATGTTTACGGCGAGGGAATCCTGATCACAGGTGAGAGCGGTATCGGTAAGAGTGAAGCAGCTCTGGAGCTGATCAAACGTGGTCATCGTCTGGTAAGTGATGATGTGGTGGAGATCAGCAAAGTCAGTGATGTGGAACTGGTGGGAACTGCACCGGATATCACCCGGCATTTTATTGAACTGCGTGGTATCGGTATCATTGATGTGAAGACGCTGTTTGGTGTGGAAAGTGTAAAAAATACCCAGTCCATCGATCTGGTCATCAAACTGGAAGAATGGAGCCGGGATAAAGAATACGACCGTCTGGGACTGAAAGAAGAATATACAGAGATCCTTGGCAATAAAGTGGTGTGCCATTCTCTGCCAATCCGTCCGGGTCGAAATCTGGCTGTTATCGTGGAATCTGCGGCAGTCAACCACCGTCAGAAAAAGATGGGATATAATGCGGCACAGGAACTGTATAACCGTGTACAGGCGAACCTGGCAAAAAAGAAGGAGGACTAAAAAGATGAGTTATTGTTTTGGAATTGATATCGGAGGAACAACCGTAAAAATGCGGATTATTTACAACAGAAGGTGTACTTCTGGAAAAATGGGAGATCAAAACCCGTACAGAAGAAAATGGAAAAGCAATCCTTCCGGATGTAGCAGAAACGATCCTGAAAAAAACTGGAAGAAAAAGGAATTGAAAAAAACAGAAGTTACTGGTGTGGGTGTAGGTGTTCCGGGACCGGTTGTAAAAGAAAGAGAAGTACAGGTGGCAGTTAATCTGCTACTGGGGATATACCATGCTGGCAGATGATCTGGAAAAACTGCTGGATCAGATTCCGGTAAAAGTAGGAAATGATGCTAACGTTGCAGCTCTGGTGAGATGTGGAAAGGCGGTGGAGAAGGTACAAAGAACCTGATCATGGCTACACTGGGAACCGGCGTTGGCGGCGGTATTATTGTGGACGGTAAGATTGTCACCGGAGCACATGGGGCAGGTGGAGAAATCGGACATGCCTGTGTGGAACCGGAAGAAACCGAAAGCTGTAACTGTGGAAATAAAGGGTGTCTGGAACAGCTGGCTTCTGCTACCGGTATCGTAAGAATCGGTAAAAAAATCATGGCAGAAAATACTGCTGAGACAAAACTGCATCTGGATAATTTCAGTGCAAAAACCATCTTTGACGCATATAAAGAAGGCGATAGTGTAGCAAAACAGATCGTAGATAAATTTGCCGAGTATCTGGGAACGGCACTGGCTATTTTCACCTGTGTAGTAGACCCGGAAGTAATCGTTATTGGTGGTGGTGTATCCAAAGCAGGTCAGCCTCTGATAGATGCAGTGGCAGGCTACTACAAAGAACACGCTTTCATCAGCTGTAAAGGCACTCCGATCGTTCTGGCAAAACTGGACAACGATGCCGGAATCTACGGAGCTGCAAAACTGGTAGTCGCTTAGATGAAAATAAGAACAAACAATGAGATGAAATCGTTGTCTGAATGTAACTATTCAGTAGTCACTGTGAAGGTACTGAACAGTTACGTCTAGAATAAACAAAAAGAACGGATACAAATCCATAGAAAAACATGGTATTGTATCCGTTCTTTTTTGTTGCATTGTATCACGATAACCGGTCCGGTGGATCAATTATGATTCCATCTGTTATGTGGATCTGTCAGGCGGCCGGAGCTGCATCCTGTCCGCCGGTATCCGGAGTGGCAGGATCACCGCCTGCAGCCGGAGCAGAAGCATCCGGTGGTGCAGCACCGGTGCCACCGGTATCCGACGGTGTTGCGCTAGCACCGGCATCGGTTGTTGTGCCATCTCCGGTCGCAGAATCTGTGGTTTCTCCGGTAGTGGTATCACCATCTGTATTGCTCTCAGAGTCGGAAGGACTTGCTTCCGGTGAGGGCAATGGAGGTGGTGTAGGAGCCACATAATGGCGGGTACACCGCACAGTAGGAATTGTAGAAGTTTCAAAATATTCTGTACGGGTTGGGCATCCGGAACCTGCCAGCAGTCCGCTGGAGGTACAGATCGTAGCCTGCTTTACAGTAGAAGGAATCTCGAAATCCACATAAGGAAGATCCGCATGAATCCGGTCCATAACCTTTTTCCACAAGTTTTTATGGAAAGATTTGCAGTCATCTTCCAGAAATTCGTTGGTGTCATAACCTGCCCATACGGCACAGGTGTAATATGGTGTAAAAACCTGCAAACCACACGTCACGGGTTGCAGAAGTTGTACCTGTCTTACCTGCTACCGGCATATTATCCAGTTTCAGACCGTTACCGGTACCACCCTCATCGTTGACAACACTTTCGAGAGCACTTGTGAGCAGATAAGCGGTGCTTTCACGGAAGACTTCGGTTGTTTTTGGTTTGTTTTCCAGTACCACACTCCCGTTCTGATCCAGAATCTTGGTATAAATACCGGTTTGGTGTAAGTACCACCGTTAGCGATTGCAGCGTAGGCAGCAGTCAGTTCCAATGTGGAAACACCGTTGGTGATACCGCCCAGGGCAGTAGGTTCTCTGGCGTCATCGAAAACCTGACCGTTGATTATTTCGTGATCGGTAACTTTTTCGAACCCCAGATCTTTCAGATACGTATATCCAAGTCGTGGGGTCACATCACGGAAGCACTGTACGGCAATGGTATTACAGGAATACTTGAGAGCATCACGGATCGTCATGGTACCGCGATAACCGCTGTAGGCATTTTTAACCGGGCGGTTTGTATTCTCATAAGTGATGGCCTGATCCACATAAGTGTCTGCCAGAGTAAGTCCAAGATCATTGATAGCAGGTCCGTAAACAGCCAGCGGTTTGAAAGTAGAACCAGGCTGGCGGTAGGTATCGGTTGCCCGGTTCAGAGTAAGACTGGCAGTCTTTTCACCACGTCCTCCGACCAGAGCTTTGACATATCCGGTGTGCTGGTCAATGATAACCATAGAAGATTGTGGCTGAGGAGCAAAGCTGATTCGTTCGGCAAGAATAGTTTCACCTTCACCAACGACGGCTGCTTTATATTCATCCACATAGTGTTGTGCTTCTTCTTCGGAGTCAAATAAAAGATCAAAATTATCTTCTCCATGATCTTTGAAATATAGTTTCATCATTTCTTTACTATAGTTCTGGATGGTTCCGTCTGCTTTCTGCACTGTCAGGGCCCAGTCGATACCGAGCTGTATATGAGCCGGGAAGTTTTCTTCATTTTGATATTCTTCATCCAGGATAGACTGAATTGCCGGATCCTGTGTGGTATAGATCCGAAGACCACCACTGTAAAGTGCATTTTGTGCCTGTACTTTTGTATAGCCTTTCTGTTCCTGCAGATCGGTAATGATCTGTGAGGTCAGTTCATCAATGAAATAAGAGTACGGGGTAGCGGTTTCCTGGGAAGAATCTGTTTCCTGGATCCGTTCATAGACGTTGTCAGCAAGCGCTTCCTGATATTCTGCTTCGGAAATATATCCCTGATCCCGCATATTGGTCAGTACCTTTTTGCGACGTTTTGCATTTTCTTCCGGAAAACGAATCGGATTATATGCATAAGGATTCTGGGGGATTGCAGCAAGTACGGCACATTCGGAAAGTGTCAGATCTTCGCTGTTTTTTCCAAAATAGCGCTGAGCCGCGGCCTGAACACCATAAGTTCCCGCAGACAGATTGATGGTATTCAGATAATTTTCCAGAATTACACTTTTGGTATCCATTCCTTCGGCAGTCAGGGAAGCTTCCAGCTGAAGTGCCAGATACTGTTCCTGGATCTTACGCTTGAAACGTTCGATCTTACCTTCGTTGGTCCAGTTGGTAAATACATTATTTTTCAGAAGCTGCTGTGTCAGAGTACTGGCGCCCTCATTAAAATGAAATCCATGGGAGACACCGTTTACAAAAGCACGTAAAATTCCCTGGATATCAATTCCATTATGTTCGTAAAAACGTTCATCCTCGATGGCAACGATTGCATGCTGCATATTCAGCGGAATCTTGCTGATCGATACCGACATACGGTTGGCATTGGGAGCGGACAGTTTCTGAAGCTGATTACCATCTGCATCATACACGAAGGTGGCATTTCCACTGGGCATGATGTTTACATCAGAGATATCCGGAGCAGTATCGAGAATAGCACGGAAGGCGCCAATCCCCATGCAACAGAAGATCACACATACTGCAGCAAAACTCAGAAACAGAATGCGCAGAAAAGTGACACCCGCCCGTTTTCCTCTTTTCGAGGAGGCGGAAGACAGTTGTTTTCGCTTTTTCTGGGTGGAATTTTTTCCAAAATTCATTTGTGTACCTCCTTTATCCTGCTTATTATAGCAAATTTCAAAATTCAATAAAAGACTGAATTAAAAAGTTCACATTTTCCTTGCATCCAGAAAGGAAAATCCCCTATAATAAAAAAACAATGAATGATACTTATAAGGAGAATTACCATGTTGGAGCGATATAAAACAGTCTATCGTGGAAAAGAAGGGGAAATTATTGAAAAGAAATCCCGCTTTATTGCTACGGTACGTCTTGTGGAGACAGAAGAGGAAGCGCTGGCATTTATTGAAGAGATGAAGAAAAAGTACTGGAATGCCACCCATAACTGTTTTGCCTATGTGATCGGAGAGCGGAGAGAATGTGTGCGATGCAGTGATGATGGAGAACCAAGTGGAACAGCAGGAAAACCCATGCTGGATGTGTTACTCGGAGAGAGCTGTATAACACAGCGGTTGTGGTAACAAGATACTTTGGTGGAACGCTTCTGGGAACCGGAGGACTTGTACGTGCGTATTCGAAGGCGGTACAGGAAGGTCTGGCACAGAGTGATCTGATCGAAAAACAGTATGGAAATATCCTGGAGATCGGAACGGATTACAACGGGGTGGGAAAGATCCAGTATCTGATCGGAGAAAATAAAATTCCGGTGCTTGAGTCTGAGTATACAGATAAAGTACGGTTTCAGGTACTTCTTCCAATGAGTGAGACAGAACACTTTCAAAAATTGCTGACAGAGGCAACAAATGCACGGGCCAGTCAGGAGATTGTGGATAGTTGCTATTATGCGGTGTGGAACGGGAAGATACTGATGGGGGCTGAACTGAGAGGGTGAGAAACGCCGGTGCCGAAAATGACACCGACGTTTTCCCTGCGTTTTGACAGATCAATTGTTTTGAAACTTCCGGATTAAACAGTCACCGGTTCCGGATAAGTCTCGCCCAGTGTGTCGATTACAATAGTTGCAATCACCTGATCTTCCAGTGGTCTGTCACGGAAATCAGTTGGTACTTTGGCGATTTTGTCAATGACATCAAGACCTTCTGTGATCTTACCGAAGGCTGCATAAGCACCATCCAGATGAGGGGAGGTCTCATGCATGATGAAGAACTGACTTCCCGCAGAATCCGGATGCATGGCACGTGCCATGGACAGAACACCAGGGGTGTGCTTCAGATCGTTGGCAAAACCATTCTGTGCAAATTCTCCTTTGATGGAGTATCCGGGACCACCCATACCGGTTCCCTCCGGGCATCCGCCCTGGATCATGAAACCGGGAATAACACGATGAAAGATTTTTCCATCGTAGAAATGTTTGTTTGCCAGGCTGATAAAGTTGTTGACGGTATTTGGTGCGATTTCAGGATAGAGTTCGCCCTTCATCACATCACCGTTTTCCATTGTGATCGTAATAACAGGATTAGACATGATAAACGCTCCTTTTTCTTTTCATTTTTTCAGCTGTTACAGCTGTCAGAACTCATTATAATATGGAAAGAACAAAGGCGCAAGAAAAAGAATAGATGAGGAAATTATGGAAAGAGAAATTGATTTAAAGAAAATATCTGATGGAAAATTATATACAAATAAAGATATGGTAAAGGCAGGATGCGGTGAATGTCAGGGGTGTTCTGACTGCTGTCGGGGGATGGGGAACTCGATTTTTCTGGATCCAATGGATATTTACCGGCTGACAACAGGATTGGAATGTACGTTTGAGGATCTTTTAAGTACCTGTGTGGAACTTCAGGTGGTGGACGGATTTATCCAGCCGAATATGAAGATGACCGGAAAAGAAGAACAGTGTCCGTTTTTAAAATGAAAAAGGCCGCTGTAACATCCATGCGATCCGCCCGGGGATCTGTCGGTTATTTCCACTGGGAAGATGCTATGACGGTGAAGGTGGATTTCAGTATTTTCTTCAGATATATGAGTGCAAAAAAGAGCCGAAGTCCAAAGTAAAGATCAAAAACTGGCTGGGCGTGGAAGAAATCGGAAGATATGAGAACTTTGTGGCACAGTGGCACTATTTTCAGAAAGATGCCCGGAAGGTGTTGGAGGGGATTTCACAGGAAGCACTGGTAAAGAAACTTCATCTGTATCTGCTGACACTGTTTTATCAGAAACCCTATGATGGAAAACGGGATTTTTACAGTCAGTTTGAGCAACGACTTCAGGAAGCAAAACAGCAGATTGGTATTGCAGGATAAACAAAATCAGACAATACTCGTTCCGGTGTACACAGATACGGAGAGAGTTCCTGCCCGTATAAAAGGCGATAAATGATCAGGGAACGATCAGGTTGCTTTCAGCGAATCCCTGTAGGGGATATAGGAAGTATCGAAAAGACAGAGTTCATCGAGACTGTTAAACTCCCGGACAATACCTTCTGGATATTTTCGAAGAGTCAGGGAAAGTTCGTCCAGATGATTACTGTAAAAAGCTTCCCAACTGAGGTCTTTTGAGCCAGGGTCATCGTATTCTTTCTGCATCAGTTCACAGAAACGGGCAGAAAACTGGTTATCCCAGTAAGCGGGACCGGTCATATACCAGCAATTGCTGCCACCTTTTCGAATACGGGAAATTTTTCCGTTAAAACCGGTAGTAACACATAACTTGTCTGTTTTTTCTGAAGAAAAAGTACCGGCGTAATAAGATTCATATACATAAGAATCAAAAATATTTTCCATACAGTACAGATCAGAACAACAGATGTATGAATTCTTCAGCACTTTTCGTGCGGCATAAATAGATGAAAGATTATTTCGGACTGCATACTCTGTATTTTCAATCAGATACACACCATATTTTTCTGCCAGATAAGAAAATGCTTCTTTTTGATGACCAACCACGATATAGATTTCCGGAATCTCAGCCTCGATCAGCTGACGGATCATCCTTTCAATAAGAATCTCTCCCTTGACTTTCAGAAAGCTTTAGGCTTCGTATCAGACAGAGGTTTGAACCGGGTAACACATACCGGCGGCAAGGATGATGGCATTGTCTACATGATAAGGACGGAGCGCATCATAATTTCCGTTTTGAAAGCAGTCATCGAACTCAGACTTTACCATAACGAAAGAATCCTCCTGTGAATAAAACACAATAATAACGTTACGATTGTAGTGCAGTTTTCAGGGAATGTCAAGAAAAATGGTGTGGGGGAGAAAAGGCTGCAACCAAAAAACACATAAAGAGACGGAAATGTAAGAAAACTGTAACGAAATATGATTAGAATATTAATATAAGTATAATATAATAAATAAAAAGTGTACATTTGTATGTACGGAAAAATACAGGAGGGGAACAGATGAAAAAGAGAAGAGGCATATTATTCGCTTTGGGAATTGTACTGTCATTATCGGTGGCTGTTCCGGCGGTAGCAGCAGAAAATGTAACAGGTACTACTGTTACACAGGATTCTGTCGAGAATGAACAAGCGCAGGAAGCATCGAAAGAAAATGAGACAGATGCAGCTCAGATTCCACAGATACAGGATGAAGAAAAAACTGCGGACGCTGATGGGAAAGAAAAAGAAGTCACACCGACATGGGAAAAATATGAAACAGAGAACGGCGATGTTTGGCGGTTAAAACTGGGTGAGAGTACTCCACCGGACAATGATGGCTATGCACGTGACACGGTCTATACCAATAATGGAAATACATACTATATTAATAAAGATAGAGATATGTCGACCGGATACGTCAAAGTGGATGATTCAGCAACAGATCCGTCAGCTGATAAACTCGAACCGGGATTGTACTATTTTTCAAAAGAAGGAAACGATCCTTCCGCAGATACTCTTGGAAGTATGTTGAAAGACTGTTGGGCACAGGAAGCAGATGAAAACGGTGCATGGCATTATCTGGGATCCGATGGAAAAGCGGTAAATACCGGAGAAAAAGCAGGATGGCAGCAGCCTGAAAAAGACTGGTATTATCTGAAAGAGGATGGAACCATTGATACTTCTAAAGCAGGCTGGGTGCAGATTGAAAATGTATGGATGAAAGCCGGCAAAGGTGTGGCAACTATTCAGAAAGCAGGCTGGTATCAGATTGAAAACAGATGGTATATGCTGAAAACGATGAAGCAGAGACACTTCTAAAGTGAACTGGCAGCAGATCAACGGAAACTGGTACTTCCTGAAAGCTGACGGAAGCAGAGATACTTCGAAAACCGGTATGCAGACAGGAATAAATGGTAAAAACCTATTTTTTGAATGCAGAAGGAGTACCACAGAACGGATTCCAGACAGTAAACGGCGTTGCCTATTATTTTGATGTACAGGCAGGAACAGCAAGACAGCTGGGAAATAATTGGCAGCAGATGAATGGTTCCTGGTACTGGATCGAAAACGGAAGGGTGGCAACCGGCTGGAGAGTAATCAATGGTAAGTGGTATTATCTGAATCCGGCAGACGGAAGAATGCTCACCGGATTCTATAAGGATGCAACCGGACAGTTGTTCTACAGTGATGGAAGCGGCGCAATGTTAAGTACTACCGGCTGGTATCTGATGAATGGAACCTGGTACTGGGTAAATGGAAACGGATCTCTGGCAACCGGCTGGATCAATGTTGGCGGAACCTGGTACTACATGGGTGAAAACGGTGCTATGAAAACCGGCTGGTATCAGGTGAAAGGTGTATGGTATTATTCCAATGGAAGCGGAGCGATGCAGACCGGCTGGCTGAATCGTGGAGGAACCTGGTATTATCTGACGGGAAGCGGAGCGATGGCAACCGGTTGGATCAATCTGGGAGGAACCTGGTATTACCTGAACCCAGGCAATGGTGATATGGTGGGTGCCGGCTGGCATCTGATCAATAACAAATGGTATTACTTTGGCGGAAGTGGTGCTATGTACAGCAATCGCTGGATCGGTAACTATTATGTCGGTGGAAACGGTGAGATGCTGACGAACACCTGGGTTGGTTCTTACTGGGTTGGAGCAGATGGAAAATGGATTCCTAATTATGACCCGGATGTTAATGCCAACTGGGTGAAATCCGGAAATACCTGGTACTATCAGAGACCGGATGGAAGCAAACTGACAAATTCATGGAAGAGAATTAATGGAAGCTGGTATTACTTTGGCGCAGACGGTGCCATGACAACCGGATGGAAATATGTAGATGGTTATAAATTCTACTTTGGCACAGATGGAAAAATGGTACAGGATGTAGACAAGCTGATTGGGAAACAGTCCAGCTACAGAATTACCGTAAACAGAGTTAAGTGTCAGGTTACTGTATATGCGGCAAATGAAACCGGTAATTATTGTATTCCGGTAAAAACATTTACCTGCTCGGTAGGTAAAGCAGGAACACCAACACATGCAGGAACCTATGCAACCCTGAAGAAACAGAATCCAGTAGAGTTGATGGGACCGTCTTGGGGTAAATATGGAACACAGATTAATAATTATGGTGACTGGTTCCATTCGGTAGCCTGCAGTAATCCGGATCCAACTTATGCGCTGGCAGCTGGAAATTATAATATGTTAGGTCAGCCGGCATCCCATGGATGTGTACGTCTTTGTGTACGAGATGCAAAATGGATCTATGATAATTGTGGTCTGTACACAAGAGTTGATATTTCGGATACCGAGTACACACCGTTTGACAAAGCACCGACGATTAAGATTCCGGCAAGTCAGAACTGGGATCCTACGGATGCAGATGCAAAAAGATAAATACATCGAACAGATCAGAAGAAGTCTTCTGATCTGTTTTTCGTTATATTACATATCAATAATTGATCCAGTGAATCAATTTTGATTTACGCGAGCAACGAGCCAAAGTCCGTGCTTGCACGAGTCCTTAGCGACTGCCGCGATAACTTGTGAAATTCGCGTAGCGTGTTGCTTATAGTTTATAAGTATAAGTGACTTAATAAAGAAAGCAGGTGATCTGTTTCTTACGATTTGCTGAATATCTGCTTTTTAGGCTTGAAAAGCCCCTGTAATTGTACTAGAATAAGACAGGTATAAGGAAAAAGATCCCATTTGAGAGGAGAATGATAATGAAAAGGAGAGCAAGTCTTTTATTTGGACTGGGAGTTTTAGTTTCTTTATCGATGTCTGTTCCAACCTATGCGGTCTACGGATAACACACAGAGTATTCCACAGACGCAGGAAGCACAGCAGAATGAAGAAGGAACAGAAATCAGTAGTTATAAAATATACTGAAAAAACAGCGGATGGTCAGTGGCAGTTGCAGGATCAGAA
>ENA-OQKA01000433-OQKA01000433.1-human-gut-metagenome-genome-assembly--contig:-NODE-433-length-10760-cov-2.438728_pt1 | contig 10760 bp, 10 predicted proteins | sample MGYA00242644_ERZ504789 | MGnify/ENA primary metagenome ERZ504789 (study PRJEB26092, sample SAMD00036423) | human gut metagenome | host: Homo sapiens | study: EMG produced TPA metagenomics assembly of...
AGCTCCCGCAATTCTCATAAAATAATAGCCCGGAAAAATAACTCTCCGGGCTATTATTGTTATTTCTTCTGTGCAAAATATTCTTTCGTAAGTGTAATGGCGGTTCCTGAAAGCAGAAATACACCAATTAAGTTGGGGATTGCCATGAGACCGTTGAATGTCTCAGCAATACTCCAGAGAAGTCCCAGATCTACAGTTGCACCAAGGATTGCCACTAATGAATAGGCAATCATAAATGGGCGGATAACTTTTGCAGAGAATAAGAATTCAATACAGCGTGCTCCGTAAAGTCCCCATCCGATAATCGTTGAGAACGCAAAGCAACACATGGCAACTGCCGTAAAGATAGAAACCCAGCCTCCGTATGTAGCAGTAAATCCGGAAATTGTAAGTTCTGCACCTGCCGCTGCACCGTAATTTACCGGCACGCCGCTTACAAGGATCACAAGTGCTGTCAGAGTACAGATCACGATCGTATCTGCAAATACCTCAAAGATACCAAACATACCCTGTTTTACAGGCTTGCTTGTATCTGCACAGGCATGAGCGATAGACCCTGTACCAAGTCCGGCTTCATTGGAGAAAATACCTCTGGAAACACCCTTTTTCATACTGAGGAAAAAGCTTCCGATCACACCGCCTGTCACTGCTGACGGATTAAAGGCTCCATAAACAATATCATGGAAAACTGCCGGAACTCTTCCGATATTTAAGATCACAACGCCCAATGCAAGTACAATATAAAACAATGCCATAAACGGCACCAGCTTCTCGGAAACACTTCCGATTCGCTTGATACCGCCCAGCAGTACCATACCAACCAGCAGCGTGATCACAATTCCAAGAATCAGATTCAGTCTGCCTGTAGAAGACTCTGAGATCACATTAAAGTTAATAAGAGCTGTATCAATTGCTGTTGTAATGGTATTTACCTGAGTAGCATTACCTGTTCCAAATACAGTCAGTACACCGAATGCAGAATAAAGAACTGCAAGAAATCTCCAGTTCTTTCCCAATCCGTTCTTAATATAATACATAGGTCCGCCTACATAATCCCCATGTCTGTTTCTCTCACGGAAATGTACTGCCAGGGTAACCTCTGTAAATTTCGTGCACATTCCAAGGAGCGCGGAAACCCACATCCAGAATACAGCTCCCGGTCCGCCGATGGCGATAGCTCCGGCAACACCGGCGATATTTCCAGTACCTACTGTACCTGCCAACGCAGTACAGACTGCCTGGAAAGGTGTCATGGAACCGTCAGAGGCCTCTTTTTTCTTAAAAATTCTTCCCAGTGTGGTTTTAAGCGCATACGGGAATTTGCGGATCTGGACAAAACCGGTCCGCAGGCTCAGGTAAAGCCCTACGCCGATAATACAGATCATAGCCGGGACACCCCAGATAAAATTATTTACGACGTTATTGATGGATTCAATTGTCTGAAGCATGTTAAATAAACCTTTCTTTCGTGTAATAATAACAGTTTAGCACTTTTTTCACCGTATGTACAGAAAAATTCTATTAAGATAAAGCATTAAAGCACAACAAGTTGCCAGAGCAAGCAGCTAAAATTATCCACTCCACTGCTCATTGCTTTTCGTAATTGAAGCAGGGGACTTACTTGATTCGGTTAAAAAGTCAAAATAACGTATAAATTTGTCATAATTTCAGTAGCATTTCCCCACTCAAACCTCTATTATTGTAAATATGAAATCAAGGAAAACACCTGTGTATTTTCTAACAGTACTTAAACGTTTCAGTTATTCGGTGTAGCGCCGCGTAGCAAAGCGGATGATTTTATCCGCTTGACCATTTTCAACCTAAGGAGGACATGACAAAATGATTCAGAAATATACTTACGGGACCCCATTTGAAACCGATGCCATCGTAACTTCTATCCCGACTTCTGAGGGAACTCCTGCATACGGAACTATCTCCACAGAGAACGGCTTCTCTTTTTGCTTTATGACATGGATGACAACGATGTTGTCTATGGTCTGGGCGAATCAAACCGCGGAATCAACAAACGTGGATACGTTTATGAAAGCAACTGTTCCGACCAGCCAAACCATACAGAAGATAAAATCTCCCTCTACGGAGCACACAACTTCATCGTAATCTCCGGAAAACAGACTTTCGGTCTCTTCGTTGATTATCCCGGAAAACTGAAGTTTGATATCGGTTACACACTCTCTTCCCAGATAAAGATCACCTGTGAGGATGCAGATCTTTATCTGTATGTGATCGAGGGTGAAACCCCTTACGATATCGTAAAACAGTTCCGCAAAATCATCGGAAGAAGCTATATCCCGCCTAAATTCGCATTTGGTTTCGGTCAGAGCCGCTGGGGATATACAACTGCTGACGACTTCAGAAAAGCTGCTGACGGATATCGTGAAAACAATATTCCGATCGATATGGTATACATGGATATCGATTACATGGAAGACTACAAAGATTTCACAGTCAATCAGGAAAACTTTCCTGACTTTGAGGCCTATGTCAATGAAATGAAAGAAAAAGGCATCCACCTTGTCCCGATCATCGATGCAGGTGTCAAGGTAGAAGCTGGCTATGATGTTTATGAAGAAGGCGTTGAGAAGAACTACTTCTGCAAACGTGAAGACGGCAGTGATTTCGTTTCCGCTGTATGGCCGGGCTGGACTCATTTCCCGGATGTCCTGAACGCAGATGCCAGAGCATGGTTCGGACAGAAATACGAACGTCTCATTTCCAAAGGAATCGACGGTTTCTGGAATGACATGAACGAACCTGCAATGTTCTGTACACCGGAAGGCGTTGCTGAATTAAAAGAATACATCAAAGACAACTTCATGGACAAGGAAGAAGCACCTGGATTTACACTCGGTGATAAAGTAAACGCCCTTGCAAACAATCCGGAAGATTACAAACGCTTCTATCACAATGTAAACGGTCAGAAAATCCGCCACGACAAGGTACATAACCTGTTTGGCTATAACATGACCCGTGCAGCAGGTGAAGCATTTGAAAAAATCGCACCTGGCAAACGTTTCCTGATGTTCTCCCGTTCCTCCTATGTGGGAATGCACAGATACGGCGGAATCTGGATGGGAGACAATAAATCCTGGTGGTCACACATCCTTCTGAACTTAAAGATGCTTCCATCCCTGAATATGTGCGGTTTCCTTTACACAGGTGCAGATCTGGGCGGTTTCGGTGCAGATACCACACGTGACCTGGTACTGCGCTGGCTGGCACTTGGTGTATTCACACCTCTTATGAGAAACCACTCCGCTCTGGGAACCAGAGAACAGGAAGCTTACCAGTTTGAAAATATCGAAGACTTCCGTCATGTGATCGGTGTCAGATATCGCCTTGTTCCATATCTGTACAGCGAATACATGAAAGCAGCATTAAACGATGACATGATGTTCCGTCCGCTGGCATTTGACTACACAGACGATGCATTCGCAACTCAGGTAGAGGACCAGCTTCTCCTTGGAAACGAAATCATGATCGCACCAGTTTACACACAGAATGCAAAAGGCCGCTATGTATATCTGCCGGAAGAAATGATGTTCGTAAAATTCCTGCCGGATGGAACAATTTCTCAGGAAATTCTTGAAAAAGGCCACCACTATGTAGAAGTTGCCCTGAATGAAGTTCCACTGTTTATTCGCAAGGGAAAAGCAATCCCGGTTGCTGATGTTGCGCAGACAGTAAAGGATATCGATCCTTCTACTATCCGCATGATCGGATATGAGGGAGCTGAATATGACCGTTATGATGATGACGGTGTAAGTACTCTGTAATTTAACCGAATCAGACAACTTTCCCTGCCTGAATTGCAAAAAGTACCAGGTATCAGATAGAACTGAACCAGAAGTCACCTCATAAAAATAATAAAAAGAAACAGTCACATACATCTGATGAATGTTGAGATATTCACTCAAGTATGTGACTGTTTTCTTTTACATTGTTATTCTTTATCTTTATTTGCCAAAACAATATAACGGTAAATTTCTGTAAACGGGATCTCTTTTTCTCTGCTCAACTGTGCAACGCTCTCATATTCCGGATAAAGCTGCTCTTTTCCATTCAAAGTGCATACCTTTACCTGAACTTCTCCCCATGGAGTCGGAAGGGTTCTCGTTTCTCTGGGAAGAATCGTACGTTCCATTATGCTATAACGAATTCCAATCGTAGTAGTTTCTTCAAAAATAATATTCTGAAGCGTTTCTATATCTTCTTCCTTACAGATCACATTCAGAACCCATGCAGGTCTGTTCTTTTTCATAAAAACAGGCACATAATGCACATCTCTGGCACCGGCTTTCATCAGACGTTCCATCACAAATCCCAGAACTTCTCCACTGCAGTCATCAATGTTTGTTTCCATCTTGATAATCGTATCTTTGGTTTCCTGATTTTCAGCTTTCGGATTATTTCCGATTTCCGGGTTTTTGAATTCTTCTGTCTGAGCCTTTTCTTCATCTATTTCTGCGCTCTGTGAGATAATCATTGCCCTTAGGATTCCCGGACACTCATACTGGCGTTTACCTGCACCGATTCCAATCTTCTGGATTTCAAATGTTTCCGGAAGTTTATCCTTTGTTTTCACTGCTGCCACGATTGCTGCACCTGTAGGCGTTACAAGTTCACCTTCTACCTCTGTCATTTTCAGATATAAATGATTGGCACTTACTATATTTGCAACTGCCGGAACCGGGATTGGCAGGATGCCATGCTGACAACGGACAGTTCCACGTCCCTCGCAGAGAACAGGAACGATAACCTCTGTAACATCCAGATTATCCAGACAGACTGCCACAGACACAATATCCACAATAGAGTCCACTGCTCCCACCTCATGAAAATGCACCTGATCCACAGGCACATTGTGTGCTTTACTCTCTGCCTCTGCAAGAATTTCAAATATACGCAATGCAATCTTCTTTGCATTCTCAGTCATTGTGCTATGCTCTATAATATAGGTAATTTCTTTTATTCCACGGTGTTCGTGATGGTGATGGTCTTGCGCTGTTCCTGTGCCATGGGCGTGATTGCTCTCATGGCCTTCATGATGATGTCCATGCAGATATTCCATATCATGGTCATGATTTTCATGCTCTTTATCCAGCACAACATCAAAATCACATGCATCTATTCCGGACTTCACAACTCTGCTGATCTTTGTCTCAAATCCTGATACCTTAAGACTCTTCAGCACCCTGTCCAGCACTAAACGGTCAGCCCCCAGATCAAGAAGCGCCGCAACCGTCATATCACCACTTATCCCTGAATAACATTCCAGATATAATGTTTTTCCCATAATCAATTTCCTTTCTCATCTGTACCTGCTGCCAGACGGTTGATCTGCGTTGCCAGATAGCCGGCACCGTAGCCGTTATCAATATTCACCACAGCAATCCCATTCGCACAGGAATTGATCATAGTAAGAAGTGCCGAAAGACCATGCATACTTGCACCATAACCCACAGATGTCGGTACTGCGATCACCGGTCTGCTCACCAGACCGCCCATCACACTGGCAAGAGCTCCCTCCATTCCCGCAACTGCAATTACACAGTTCGCACTCTGGATCGTCTCCAGTCTGGAGAATAAACGATGCATTCCGCTGACTCCCACATCATAAATCCGTTCAACATTTGTGCCAAAATATTCCGCTGTCTGTGCAGCTTCCTCAGCAACAGGAATATCTGCAGTTCCTGCTGAACACACGGCGATCTTCCCAATACGCTTCTTATCTTTCTTCTGAACTTTTAAGATGCGTGAGATCGGATCATATTCCACTTCCGGAAACTTCTCCTTCACCAGTTCATACTGATGTTGGGAAGCTCTGGTTCCGAATACCTCACCGTCTTCTCTGTATAATCTTTCAAAAATATTCAGAAGATGTTCATCTGCCTTATTACTGCAGTAGATTACTTCTGCGAAACCGGTTCTTGCCTTGCGGCTTGTATCCAGCTTCGCATATCCCATTTCTTCATAACGTTTCTTTCTTTAAGGATTCTCTCTGCCTCTTCTACAGATACAGAACCACGTTTTTACACTTTCAAGAATCTCCTGTAAGGTCATGGATTCCTCCTTTTAGAACACCACCTGCACCAGAAACATATAGACAGCCGTTCCCGCTATAATACTGAGCAGTGTATTTCTCTTCCACAAATGAAGATTTTGCTGTTATCATTCTTTTTCCTTATCAACGCCCTTATTTCCACGCTGATCGTAGTCATCCAGGAAATTATAATATTCTCCATCTTTATGATATCCCATAACAGTACGAAGATTAATATCCCGCACACTGTTAAAGATATTCGTCTCGATCACACTGCTTGTATTTCTAAACTGTGCAACCAACTCTTTCATCTCATCACGCTTGGAACCACGTCCGCCCCCACAGCTTACACAGTTCTCAGTAAAACGGCATGCACACTGAATGAAGTGCAGCCCATTAGTATCTCTCCATGCCTTGATCGCAGATTCCTTGATCAGATACATAGGACGGATCAGTTCCATTCCCTCAAAATTCTGACTGTGCAGCTTCGGCATCATAGTCTCCACCTTACCACTGTACAGCATACCCATGAGGATTGTCTCGATCACATCATCAAAATGATGTCCCAGCGCAATCTTATTACATCCCAGCTCCTTGGCATGAGAATACAGATAACCACGTCTCATTCTCGCACAAAGATAACAGGGATTATTCTCAATTTCTGCCACTGTATCAAAAATATCAACTTTCAAAAACCGTAAGAGGAATTCCCAGAAGCTCTGCATTATCCTGAATAATCTTCCAGTTATCCGCATTATAGCCCGGATTCATTACCAGAAACACCAGTTCAAAATGAATCTTCCCATGGCGCTTCAGCTCCTGAAGCAGCTTCGCCATCAACATAGAGTCCTTACCACCTGAAATACAGACAGCAATCTTATCTCCCTCCTGAATCAGCTGATACTCATTCAAAGCCTTGGTAAACGGTCTCCAGACCGTCTTTCTGAACGTCTTGATAATACTGTGCTCAATCTCTTTCGTCTTCAGTTCCTTCTGCTCCTTAGCATCATTCTCCATAAAACGGCTCAGAGAAAGTCTCAGATACGCACGATATCCACCTTCAATATTCACAGCCTCATACCCTGCATCACTCAGCTTCTCCACACAATCCCGGCTTCTGTCCCCCGTATGACAGAGAACATACACCATCTTCTCCCTGTCCACAGACTCCATTCTTTCCTCAAACTCATCCAGCGGAATATTCACTGCCCCCGGAAAAGATCCCCTGCTGTACTGATCCGCCGGCCGCACATCCACGATCGTAATCTTAGAAGAATCAATCTTCTCCAGCTCTTCCACACTAATTGTATTCATATATAACCTGCCTTTATCTATTAAAATCAATCACTTACCTCTGATGAATCACCCTGTATTTCCGCCCAATTCACCAGCCATCATTATACTTTGAAACCCCATGATAGTCAACATATTCCCTCGCCGTTGACTCCTTTCTCACAGCCAAACGTTACTGTTCACTCCGTTCACAGTAACGAATGATTTTCCAAACACCTTTTAACCTCATTATATACGATTCATTTTTTTCAGACAACCTTCTCAGATATATAAAATTAAAACCTCCCGGTTGAAATTTTTTTCTTATTATCACAGACACAAAAGGAACAGAGCCAATGCCCTGTTCCCCTTTTATTATTTATAAACTTTTACACCAAAGGATTCATGAATGATAGTACGAGCCTCTTCAATGGTTTTAAACTCTTCTGCTTTCAGCATCTGTGCTGTGATATTTCCGATTGCAGTTGCCTCTCCTGGACCTGCATGGATTTCTTTCTTTGTTGCCTTTGCAGTCAGCTCATTGAGATATCCTGCGTTGGAACCGCCGCCCACGATATGAATACGGCTGTAAGTCCTGCCTGTCATCTCTTCCAGCTCTTTTGCTGTCTTTGCATAGCATTCCGCAAGACTTGTGTAGATAACTGTTGCAATCTCTCCCAGAGTTTCCGGAACCTTCTGTCCTGTTCTGCGGCAGTAATCCTTAACTTCCTCTGTCATATTGTCAGGAGAAAGGAAACACTCATCATTTGCGTCTACTCTTGACGGGAAATCCTTTGCTTCCTCTGCCATTGCGCAGATTTCTGCAAAGCTGTATGCATCATTTACTTCATGACGCACAGACTGGATCATCCAGAGTCCCATGATATTCTTCAGGTAACGGAAACGGCCTGCATAACCGCCTTCATTTGTGAAGTTCATCTCACAGCTCTTCTCAGAGCAGTCAGCTTCTTTTCTCTCAATTCCCATCAGTGACCATGTTCCGGAGCTGATGTAGATAAAATCATCGTCATTTGCAGGAACTGCCAGTACAGCGGATCCTGTATCATGTGTTGCAGGTGCAACCACTTCCAGATCAAAGCCCACTTCTTCTCTGATCTTATCTGACAAATGTCCGATGCCTGTTCCGGGCATGATCAGCTTCTGAAACATTTTTCTCGGATAACCGAGCATATCGATCAGTTCATAATCCCAGTCCTTAGTAATCGGGCTTACAAGCTGTCCTGTCGTAGCTTCTGTGTACTCACAGGTTTTCTGTCCTGTAAGAAGGAAATGGAAATAATCCGGCACATGAAGAAGTGTCTCCGCCTGTTCCAGATATTCCGGATGTTTCTTTTTCACTGCCATCAGCTGATAGATCGTATTATAATCAGCTTTCTGGATACCTGTTCTTGCATAGAGATCTTTCAGGGAAATTGCCTTATAAACTTCTTTATCCATTCCCTCTGTACGGTGGTCACGATATCCTACTGTATTTCCAAGAACATTGTCATTTTTGTCCAGAAGTACGAAGTCAACGCCCCATGTGTCCACGCCCATACTTACCGGAATCTTGCCGATTTCTTTACATTTCTTCAGACCATTTACTACCTCTTTGAAAAGACGGTCAAATTCCCAGCAGAGTTCTCCGTCTTTCTTTACCATTCCATTCTCAAAACGATAAATTTCTTCCAGAACCATTTTTCCGTTTTCCATATGTCCAAGGATATGACGTCCGCTGGATGCTCCGATATCTACTGCTAAATAATATGCTGCCATTGCAAAACCTCCTCAATATATGAATTTATACGCTCTTCATATCTGATGATTTCATTTTATCTCAACTTACTCCCCCAAAATAAGAACCTTGTTTGTCTGAAAAAGTGTCCTTATTTGCTATTTTGAAATCTATCGTCGAAATAAGTATCTTTACAACTTAATAAAATCATCATTTCCAATCATTGTTTTATTGTTTGAACAACAACGCCGCACTTGCCATACGGCAGTGCGGCGTCTGTATTTGTATTAATAATTAATACTTAATTCTAAGGATTCATTTCCTCTCGATATATACTTATCGATTAGTCATAAAGGTTAGGAGCGATTTCTTCGCTGTCCATGTTTGTGGAATCATACCAGTATCCATCTGTAGGAACATCTTCAAGTTCCTGTCCGTTAGCTGCTGCTGTCAGAGCGTAGATTGCATAGTAACCCATCATCAGAGGAGACTGTGTAACAGCACCGATGAATGTTCCATCCTGTACAGCGGCTTTAATGATAGAACCAGCATCGAAACCAACACCGATAACATCGCCTGCTCCTGCGTCAGAACCAAGAACGTTCAGGTTAGCATTAGCTGCAAGAACACCTTCTGCTGCTGTCTGGTTGGAACCGAAGATAGCGATGCAGTTTTCTTTGGAAAGGATAGCCTGAGCTTCGTTAGAGCAAAGCTCTACAGTTGTCTGTGCCGGTACAGCAACCTGAATAACAACGTCTGCGTCAGCTTCTTTTGCATCAGCGTTTTTAGCTGCGTTTACATAGAATTCGTTTCCAGCAACTGCTACTGTTTTTCCGTCAGCCTGAAGCAGTTCGATCATTTTGTCGATGAATCCGCCACCACGCTGCTGGATGTTCTGAGCTGTAGCATCCTGGTTAACTTCACCGATGACAACCTGTCCATCAGCGTTAGCTACAACATCTTTGATTGCGTTGTACATATTTTCAGCTGCTACAGAACCAGCCTGAGCGTTGTCTGTACAAACTTCGCAAGCGATAGATCCTTCTGGAGCATCTGCAATACCTGTATCGAATGTAACAACCGGGATTCCTTTAGATACACAATCGTTCAGAGCGTCAAGAACGGAAGATGTATCACAAGCTGCAAGTCCTAATCCTTCGGGTTGGAAGCGATTGCTGTGTTGATCATGTTAACCTGGTCAGCGATATCAGATTCACTGTTCGGTCCCTGTGCTGTGTAAGTAACACCAAGTTCTTCAGCAGCTTTCTTCATACCTTCCTGTGCTGCATCCCAGTATGTGGACTGGAAAGATTTAACCATCATCGGGAACTCATAAGCTTCATTTGCTTTGAGATCTTTGAACTGATCCGGAAGATCAGCTGCCATAACTGTTGATGCGGACATTCCTGCTACCATTGCTGCACAGATGCTTAATGCTACTACCTTTTTGAAATTCATAATTTACTTCCTCCTTATAAATATAAATTATATAGTTTTTATGATGATACCCCAGAAGAACTACTGCCTTTCACTACTCTTATCCCTATTTTCATGAAAAGCAGCCTTGCTCCTCCGTTGTTTCATTATCCCTTACATTTCTGCGATTCCTATCGCAGTATGGCTACCCGGCTATTAGTGGGAGCCTTTCTTTTCTTTCATAATATCGATCAGGACTGCTACGATCAGAACGAT
>ENA-OQKA01000434-OQKA01000434.1-human-gut-metagenome-genome-assembly--contig:-NODE-434-length-10679-cov-2.243650_pt1 | contig 10679 bp, 8 predicted proteins | sample MGYA00242644_ERZ504789 | MGnify/ENA primary metagenome ERZ504789 (study PRJEB26092, sample SAMD00036423) | human gut metagenome | host: Homo sapiens | study: EMG produced TPA metagenomics assembly of...
ATAAGGTCTCGCCGGCAGATGAGCAGGAGAAGTATCTCATACATCTTCTTGGCAACTATGAGCCTGATGATACTCATGATGAACAGACTGTGGAGCTGTTTCACATGGGAGAGACCGAGGAGCATATGTGGCAGGTCTCAATTACATAACAGCATCCTTTAGAGAAGAAATAAAGACATGGGAAGAACATCACCAGCAGTCTAAATGCCGCCGTAGAGCTTGCTCTGCGGCGGCATTTTCGTATTCCGGGTCATATTTGAAGCAGTATAGAGGCCTGTCTGGTATCTCTAACCCATTGTAACCTCGACTGTAACATCGTGTCCGGTTCCGTTAATAGCCGGAATCATATTGCCATCAATAGTAGCGCCATCCACGATGAGCTTTGTCACACCCTTTTGCACGTGGGCAGGATTTCTGACCGTAATGTGGTAAGTATTGCCACGGAACTTACGCTTAGCTGTAAAGCCGTCCATAGTGTCAGGAATACAAGGATCTATGATAAGACCATCGTAGTCAGGACGTATACCGAGGATGTACTGTGAGACATCCAGGAAGGTCCATGCAGCAGTACCTGTCAGCCAGCTGTTCTTTGCTTCACCAAAGTTAGGAGCGTCTTTACCGGCAATCATCTGGCTGTATACATAAGGCTCGGTGCGGTGAATCTCGCTGATATCCTCAATGTATGCAGGACAGGTCCGGGTGTATACCTGCCATGCTCTGTTTCCACGGCCGATAACAGTCTCAGCTATAGAAATCCAAGGATTGTTGTGGCAGAAGATGCCGGCATTCTCCTTGTATCCCGGTGGATAAGAAGAGATTTCACCAAGCTCCACATGATATCTGTGGTAAGGCGGCTGCAAGAGCACGATGCCATATTTAGTATCAAGATATTTTTCAACAGACTGCATTGCCTTAAGGCAGAACCCTTCATCCTTTCCGATTTCAGCGATAACACAAAAGCCCTGTGGCTCAATAAAGATTTTTCCATCCTCACATTCATTGGAACCAATCTTGTGCTTGTAGTGGTCGTATGCACGAAGATACCACTCGCCATCCCAGCCGGCATCCATGACGGTCTTTTCCATCTGTTCAATAGCCTTTTGGGCTGTATCAGCCTCGTCGCAAAGTCCCTTGTGTCTGCAGATTTTTACATAGTCTTTTCCATATTTTACAAACATGCCTGCGATAAAAACAGATTCGGCATTAGGTCCTTCAGATGGTCCAAAGGTCTGGAAGGACTCGCCAGGCTCCTCGGAGAAGCAGTTTAAGTTCAGACAATCGTTCCAGTCAGCACGTCCAATCTGTGGCAGACCATGAGGTCCGAGATGATTGATTGTATAGTTGAAGGAGCGGCGCAGATGCTCCATAAAGTCAGTTGCCTTTGAAGGATCGCTGTCATATGGTGTTGACTCGTCAAGAATAGAGTAGTCGCCTGTCTCCTTGATGTAAGCAGCGGCAGCAGCGATAAGCCACAGAGGGTCATCGTTGAAGCCTGAGCCTATGTCAGCATTGCCCTTTTTGGTGAGAGGCTGGTACTGATGATAAGCAGAGCCATCCTCAAACTGTGTGGCTGCAATGTCGAGTATTCTCTCCCTGGCTCTGTCCGGAATCAGATGCACGAAGCCCAGCAGATCCTGGCATGAATCCCTAAAGCCCATGCCTCGTCCGATGCCTGATTCAAAATAAGAAGCAGAGCGGCTCATGTTAAATGTCACCATGCACTGATACTGATGCCATACATTTACCATGCGGTCAAGCTTTTCATCCGATGAAGAGATACTAAAGTGACCAAGCAGCTTATCCCAGTAAGCCTTAAGCTCTGCTAAAGCAGCGTCGGCTTTTTCGGTGGTGTCAAATCTTGCAAGGAGTGCATCGGCAGGAGCTCGGTTTATGATTCCATCCTCAGCGCGTCCAACCCATTTTTCGTTCACAGGGTTTTCTACATATCCAAGTACAAATATATATGTTTTTTCTTCGCCCGGCTCAAGAGCTACCTTCAGGTGATGAGAGCCGACAGGAGCCCAGCCGCTTGCAACAGAGTTCTTAGACTGATCATTTACTACAACGGAAGGCGCGCTGTTTTCGCCGTAGGCACCTAAGAATGAATCCCTGTCTGTGTCAAATCCGTCAACAGAGGCATTTACAGCATATACAGCATAGTGATTGCGGCGTTCTCTGTATTCTGTCTTGTGGAAGAGCTGGGAGCCACCGGCATGAATCTCAACCTCTCCGGTAGAGAAGTTACGTTGGAAGTTGGTCATGTCATCCATGGCATTCCACAGACAGAACTCTACATATGAGAAAACCGAAAAGTCTTTTTTCTTATCAGATGTGTTTTTCAATGTGAGCTTATTGATCTCGCAGGTAGAGCCCATAGGAACGAAGTCGGTAAGCTGAGCCATTAAGCCGTTTTTTACTCCTGTGAAAACAGAATAGCCCATGCCATGACGGCATTCGTATGAGTCAAGCTCGGTCTTAGAAGGCATCCAGCCCGGATTCCAGATTGTGTCGCCATCCTTTATATAGTAGTAGTGTCCGTTGCTGTCGTATGGCACGTTGTTGTAGCGGTATCTGGTGAGACGCAGAAGCTTTGCATCCTTATAGAAGCTGTAGCCACCGCAGGTATTTGATACCAGAGAAAAGAAATTCTCACATCCGAGGTAGTTGATCCATGGTAACGGAGTCCTTGGAGAGGTGATGACGTACTCTTTGTTTTGATCATCGAAGTGTCCAAATTTCATATATAAAATCTCCTTTTTTATTAAATGTACGCAAACGTTTAAGTTACTTATACATAGAAGTATATAATGCGAATATCTAAAAATCAAGCATAAAACAATAAAAAATAATGCTTTTATGACATATATACAAAGAAAACTGCATATTATAGTTAAAAATGCTGATGAGATAATATCACTTAAGTAATTATAATTGTATAATAATTAAGAACAAAAGCGTAATCGTTTTAAATACATAACACTGTACAAAATGCACAATAAAAGATGATAAAAAGTGTGAAAAAATATTGAAAATGTAAATTAGAGGTTGCAATAATAACGAATTGTGGTATAGTAAAGATACGAAAACAATTAAGCAATCAATTCAAAATGAGGAAAGATATGGTATCACTGAAAGACATAGCACAACGATGTGGTGTTTCGACAGCGACAGTCAGCAAGGCATTACATGACCAGAAGGATATTGGCGCTGAGACTAAAAACAGAATAAAGAAGATAGCTAAGGAAATGGGATATTTTCCTAATGCTGCGGCCAGAGTTCTTAAGACAAACGAGTCGAACAACATCGGAGTACTGTATTTCGATGAGGCGGCGATGGGACTTACGCATGAGTATTTTGCCGGAGTGCTAAACGGAATCAAGGCACAGGCGTGAGATGCTTGGATATGATATTACATTTATCAATACAAGTCCGGTCGGAAAAAAAACTTATCATACCTGGAGCACTGTAAGTACAGAAATTTCGATGGAGTCGTAATCGTATGTGCCAGGTTTCAGGACAATGAGGTGCAGGAGCTGATGAGCAGCGACATACCGGTGGTCACAATTGACTACGTACACTATAGCTGTTCGGCAGTAAGCTCCAACAATGTAAAGTGTATGGGCGAGCTGCTTGATTACATAATAAGCATGGGACATAAGAAAATCGCTTACATACATGGACAGGATTTTTCGAGTGTTACACGCGACAGGCTGGCAGCATATTACAGGGCACTTGAGAATCATGGAATAGATATTCCTGAGGAGTATGTCAGGGAAGCAAGGTATCTGGAAACAGAGGATGTTGCAAAGCAGACAGAATATTTACTCGATTTACCTGACAAACCTACATGTATCATCTATCCGGATGACACGGCGGCAATCGGAGGCATCAATGTTATAAGAAGCAGAGGGCTTAGGATTCCGGAGGATATATCAATAGCCGGATACGATGGCACAAGAGTTTCACAGATGCTAAGCCCGAAGCTCACCACTATCAGACAGGACACTGACAAGATAGGCAGGGAAGCAGCAGACAGGTTGATAAGCACCATTAAAAAGCCTAAAACAGCACTTGTAGAGAGAGCTGTTGTTGAAGGAATTTTGCTGGAGGGGGAATCCGTAGGCAGAATTTAATATTTTTTTCCCTTCATCTTAAAAGGACCGCTCATCCGGGCGGTCTTTTTTGCGAGCAAAATGGCAGACGTTTGATTTATCCCCTCTTGACAGAATACGTTATACTATAAGTATGAACGATAAGAAACAAGGAATAATATATATCATAATGGCAGGATTCTTTTTTGCCCTGATGACATTTTTTGTGAGGATGTCGGGAGATTTGCCGACCATGCAGAAGGCCTTTTTCAGGAATGCGGTAGCAGCAGTAGCGGCTGTTATCTTACTTGCAAAAAGTGATGAAGGCTTCGAAATAAAAAGGATAGCTGGAAGGGACTTTTCTGCGAAGCTTCTTTGGAACACAGGGCTTATATGCAATTTCTATGCAGTTGACCATCTGGCCATCGCAGATGCCAATATTCTAAACAAATTGTCACCGTTTTTTTGCCATAATCATGTCATATTTTGTGCTTAAGGAGAAAGCAAACAAGACAGAGTGGTTGTGCGTGGTGACGGCGTTTATAGGTGCTGTTTTTGTGGTGAAGCCATCTATGAATGTGCAGTTTTTTAATGCCATGATTGGTGTAATAGGAGGTTTTGGCGCAGGTGTAGCGTATACATTTGTGCGAAAGCTCGGTAAGCAGGGAGAGAGAGGACCTGTGATAGTCATGTGCTTTTCGGTATTTTCATGTATAGTGACGGCTCCGTTTCTGCTTGTCGGAGCAAAGCCTATGAGTGTATATCAGATTGTCATGCTGCTTTTTGCAGGAGCAGCCGCTACAGGCGGACAGCTTTCAATCACAAAGGCATACACCAAGGCACCTGCAAAGGAGATATCGGTGTTCGACTATTCGCAGGTTATCTTTGCCGCTCTGCTTGGCTTTGTCTTTTTGCAACAGATACCGGACTATCTAAGTGTGATAGGATATGTTATAATAATAGGCAGTGCAATTTTTAAATGGAACTATAATCTCAGATACGAGGAAAAAGTATGAACTACGCAGGAATAAAATATTGTGACATAGCGAACGGACTGGGCTGCCGCACTGTGCTTTTTGTATCAGGCTGCAGAAATCACTGTAAGGGCTGTTTTCAGCCGCAGACATGGGAATTTGACTATGGAGAGCCGTTTGATGAACAGATACAAAACGAGATACTCGACTCGCTTAAGCCTGCCTATGTGCAGGGAATTACCCTTTTAGGCGGTGATCCTTTTGAGGAGGAGAATCAGGAGGCACTTGTGCCGTTTATGAGAAGAGTTAAGGAGCGCTATCCCAATAAGGATGTGTGGGCTTACACAGGCTATCTTTACGAAGAACTGTTAGAAAACGGACGCAAGCACACAGAGTATACGGATGAGCTTTTATCTATGATAGATGTCCTGGTAGATGGTCCGTTTATAGAGGAAAAGAAGGATATCACGCTCAAATTCAAGGGCTCTGCAAACCAGCGTGTGATAGACATGGAGAAGACAAGAGCAACAGGAGAAGTGTCTATACTGGAATTTACGAAAATATAAATCGTTATGTGTGACTAAATTGCTGTATTGTAATTAGAAAAGAAGATTTGATAAGCGGATTTAAGAAGAATCTTTGATAAGCGGATTTTAAGAAGAGGATTTGAAATGAAGAAAAAATGTGACAAATTATTAGGAATACTGTGCTATGCGCTTGGAATTTTAGCGGCGCTTTATGTGGGAGGCTGGCTTATGCTGATTAAGCCTATTCATGTGATTATCATAGCATTTGGCAATGATATGCTGACACTTCCACTCTTGCTTAAGAGTATCATAAAGATAGCATTTTCTACGACATTTGCAGGGCTTGTGTGGTGCATCGGATACATAGGCTACAACTTTTTTAAGGGAAATGAGGACCCTGACTGGGCGGCTATAGAAGCGCGCTTCAGAAATAAGCACAGTGATACAACAAACGAAGATTTACTGAAGGAGAGAGAAGTATGATAGTCCGTGTACCTGATTATTTTTCAGAGTTTAGCTGCATAGCCGGAGACTGCAAGGATAGCTGCTGTCTGGGCTGGGAAATTGATATTGATGAGGATTCATATGAGTATTATCAGACACTGCCCGGAGAGGTCGGAGAGCGTCTGAGAAAGGGCATGTATGAGACGGAGGATGGCGGGCACGGCATCCGTACAAACAATTGCGGTCGCTGCATCATGCTAAACGACAAGAATCTGTGTGATTTGTACATAGCAGCTGGCGAGGCATCGCTTAGTGAGGTGTGCACCGATTTTCCAAGGTTTGGCATAGAGTACAGAAACGTGGAGCAGAAGTGCCTGAGCCTTGCGTGCGAGGAGGTCTGCCGTATATTTTTCAGCAAAACAAAGCCTGTTAAGTTTGTAGAGCAGGAGCTTTTTGGCGACAGCGATGATGACCAGGGAGTCACAGAGGAGGAGGCTGCCTTTTTTGAGGAGGTGCAGCGCGAGCTGATCGCCATACTCCAAGACAGGACAAAGCCAATCGGAGTACGCGTGGATGAGTATCTTGACAGGGCAAACGAGTACCAGAAGAAGCTGAGCCAAAACGATGTTGAAAAGCATATAGACTGGCTTTCGTTTAATGATTTTTCATTTGAGCATTTTGATATCCGCTTCGGTATTATCAATGAGATGGAACTATTGCGCCAGGTGTGGCAGGATTTCAAGGATGATATGCAGACAGTCCTCACAGAGGCTGATTATGAAAAACGCATGAAGGAGTACATGACTAGCGGCGATTACCGTGAAAACGATATTGAGCAGCTTCTTGTATACTTTACCTTCAGATATATCATGAATGCCATCTATGACTCAAATATCATGGTTTATGCATATTTAAGCGTCATGTTTACCATGATAGTCAGGGATATGAATGCTACTCGTTTCTACAAAAACGGTGGCAGCTTCACCATAGAGGACCAGATGGAAGTGGCAAGGATCTTCTCAAAGGAAGTGGAGCATTCTGAGGAAAATGTGGAGGCCGCCAAGGAAGAAATCATCTGGGGATAGTTGATTTAGAGATTAAATATATAATTAAAAACAATATACTTTTTATAGTTTTATATTTTTTTAGATTTCAAAAGGAGCTTGCACAGAAATGTGAGGGCTCTTTTTTGTGAAAATAATTAAAGCCCACCATTATGCCATAATCCTCATATTTTTGTGCTGTTTTGGGATTTATAGTGATTTCAGCTACTTTTTCTCGCAATTTTTCCAGCTTTTGGGCTGGTTTTTGGAAGCTGTTTTGGTGATTTTTGCAGTTTCAGCTACTTTTCTCGCAATTTTTCCGGCTTTTGGGCTGAATTTTGGGTGCTGTTTTAAAAGATTTAAGGATTACAGCTCCCCAAGGTCTGCCTACTATGCTATCAATCTCTTGTAAACCATAAATTGGTACCTTGAGAACTTCACATAACCATAAATTCGTTCTTTATAAGTGGTACAATAGATGTAGAGAAAATGGAGAAAATCACGTCCAAATACACCGGTTGGAGTATTACTATGATTCGGCTGATTACAATAAAGTGATTTACCGGCAGAGGAAGGAATATTATAACCAACGTCTCAAGACAATTCTGTTGGACGCAGACTGTTTGCTTCAAAAATGCAACGGTGGTTATGATGATGTAAGTGAATATCAGCTTCTTGTCCGTGCCTTTTTATTTGAAAAAACACAGGAAAAGTAAGAGCTTCCTTCAATAAAAACAATGTGAGAACTTTCCTTTCAAAGATCAGTGCAGCTCCGGGATTTCGAATAAAACCGGAAATAGCTTAAAAAATAATTCACAAAATTTCAAATGAAAAATTATCTACTATATCTAGGACTTTTAGTACTAAAAAGATTTCGCATATATTACATAAAAATGAATAAATAGTAAATTTTAACAAAATTACGTGAATAAAATCTCTGTTTATCCCAATAGTCGAAAACCAACGAAAAGACTATAATATAAATACGAAAACGTGCGAAAGGGGATTTTCGTACAAACATAATAAGAAAAGGAGAGGAAATATGGGAAAGTTAAAAGAACGTTTTCACAGGAAAAACTGGCATTGTAAGCCGTATATTTAGTATGGTACTTGCGCTTGCTATGATTATGACCATGGTTCCAGCAATCGGTGGTGCAACCACTGCATATGCTGCGAGCCCGACAATCCGGTTGTATTTGGACAAACCAAGTACATGGAATACACCGGTTGTCCATGTCTGGGCTGCCGGTGCTGCGGTAGATAACCATGGCGCAGGAAATGCCACCATTTCACAATGGGGGAATCAGGAAAAACCAAAGCTTGCATATGAGGAAAGTTCTGGACTCTATTATGTAGATGTACAGAGCAGTGAGTGGACAGGTTTTCAGTTTGTTGATGCAGGTTCTAAAGATGAGTCTGCACCGGAGATAAAGACAGAAGGAGCTGCAATTGAGCAGATTAAGACTTTTACTTCTGATACAAGCATTTATTGTTTATTGGATGACAATGGAAAATATCAGTGGTATAAGGATGCTTCAAAGAAGGAAACTTTGATTCCGGAGTCTGTACCAACAGAATGTGATCTGACTATTAATTATAAGAGCACATTAGGCGATGATGTTGCAGCATATATATATAAGGAGACTAATAAGCCGGCAGGTGAATGGCCGGGAAAAACCATGACTGCAACAGCAGGACATGAAGGCTGGTATACAATGCATCTGACATTAGATAACAGTACAGATTATAATCTTATCTTAAATGATGATGGACATGGAAACCAGTTAAGCGACGTAACACTTTCTACAAAAGGAAAGGCAGAAGCAGAGTACTGGTTCGATGGTTCTTTGTCAGAGACAAAACCTGCCGATTGGAAATATGTAACAACCATTCATTATCTTGCTTCAGGAATGGGAAGTTACTATTTACAATTATATGTGGGGAGCAGATGCCTCTGCAACAGGAGCAGGTGTTGGAAAAGAATGGCCGGGCGGACAGATTTCGGCAAATGCTGATCATTTGGGATGGTATGATGTAGTATATACACAGGATGTAAAACAGAATTTCAGCTGTATTTTTAATAATAACAACGGAACACAGACGGATAATATTGATGTTTCTGTGACATCAACTAGTACTGAGCTCTGGGTTACCGGAACAAAAGGTGATACAACCGTATATAAAACAGCACCGGACAGCTGGGAGGCACCGGTTCCAGACCACACATTTACTATTTATTATTACAATGAGGATTTATCAACAGACACAGACATGGGAAAAGTTGATTTGTGGATGTGGAATGCCGGATTAGACGGTTCCTATGTTTTTGACGGAACATATTATGATGCTGAAAATAAAGTGACATGGTTTAAACAGACCATTACAGTTGCCGGCAGTAATGTAGGAAAAACGGTAGGATTAAAGGCACGCTATGATAATACAAAAGGATGGGATGGCGGCTCTGATACTGCAGATCGTTCTTTTACAATAAGCGGTGATGAGAATGAGGTATTATATTATGTGGATGGTTCCGATCCGGTTCATGAGAAACCGGTAATCGTACCAACGGAAAAGAGATACCTTGTATTGGATTATGAGAATCCGGGATTAAAAGAAAAAGGTATTACACCACAGTTTTATACATGGTCATCAGGATATGCTTCAGTATTAACCGATTTTACATATGTAGGTGGAGATAAATGGACAGTAACAATCCCAGCAAAACCATCCTGCACAAAGGTTTGATTTTTAGTTATTGCATTAGATTCAACAGGTGACCCATGGATTAAAGATGGTGGAGACCATTCAGTTACATTCCCTTCTGATCAGTAAGGTTATCTATGCCAGCATGAAAGCCGGCAGTGAGCCAGAATTGCTATGCCATATAATGTTGGCTATGAAGTAGATGCAGAAAATCAACAGGTATCATACTACTATCGTGATGATGATGCATTTGTAGATGGCACCTTAAAGGATATGAAAGTATCTGTTGACGTAAACGGAACAGAGTATCCAATGACATACAATGATACAACAAAGCGTTTTGAGTATGTAAAGAATGGTTTAACAAATGGCAAAACACATTATCGTTACAAAGCAAATGGAAATTATGTTGTAGATGCATTCAATTCAAATAGTGAAAAATATAATGACGCAGATTACTCATATTTTGAATACTATAAATTAAATGCAACAGTTACAGCAGAAGTTATGAATAAGTCATTTAACTACAATGAGAATAATGTAGTTAAGTTTAAGGTTAAACAGGCTGATACAGATACTCAGAAACTTGAAGTTGCAAGTGCAAGTATTGATGTTTCTTCACTTGGTGGAAGTAGTGAGATGCCGATTGAGCCAGAGCTCCAGGCTGTTACAATTTCTGCAACTGTAGATACAACATTAGGTACTAAGACATTACCAATTACTGTAACAGACCAGTATGGTAATAAATTCAGTACTACAGTTGATGTTGAAATTACAGACCGTGTGAAGAAAAATGAAAATGATTTCGACTGGGATGAAGCTGTTGTCTACTTTATGATGACAGACCGATTCTTTGATGGTAATGAATCTAACAATACAGCAAGTGGTACAGATACA
>ENA-OQKA01000436-OQKA01000436.1-human-gut-metagenome-genome-assembly--contig:-NODE-436-length-10643-cov-7.891974_pt1 | contig 10643 bp, 9 predicted proteins | sample MGYA00242644_ERZ504789 | MGnify/ENA primary metagenome ERZ504789 (study PRJEB26092, sample SAMD00036423) | human gut metagenome | host: Homo sapiens | study: EMG produced TPA metagenomics assembly of...
CCTACTTCTGTCGCATGATGACCTTCGTATTACGGGAACAGATGATCAGCAAGGTGGGTGCACAGGAAGGAACGAACACATCGAGCAGCGACCTCTGGACTATGCCACTCACCGAGAAGAAGGATGCCGGCAATATCTATACCGACCTGCACATCATCCGAAAGGAACAGAGCTGCGCCGGAAGCGGATATGATACCATCACCCTGAGCGTACCCGACCAGGGCAAGGACTTCCTGCCCAACTTCCGCATCGGCGATATGGTGTATCTCTATACCTACAAGCTCAAGGAAGAACCGGATGTGAGAAAGGCTATATTATATAAAGGTGTACTGCAGGAGATTCACAGCGATGAAATCGTGGTTCACCTGACCGATGGACAGCAGAACGCCGACATCTTTGAGACGAACCTGCCGTATGCCATCGAACACGGAACGAGTGATGCCTCTACGGGGGGAAGCATCCGCAACCTGCACCAGTTTATCTGTGCACCAAAGGACAAACGCGACCTTCTTCTGGGCCAGCGTGTTCCAGAGAGAGACACTTCGCAGGAATTGACCAGACACTATGACGATGTATTGGACGACATCATCCTCCGTGCCAAGCAGGCACAGGATTACTTCCTGCTCGTGGGACCTCCTGGAACAGGAAAGACCAGTCGTGCCCTGAAATTCATGGTGGAAGAAGCACTGAACGACGGAACTGGGATGCCTACAGCAGAAAGCATCGCCGCCGGAGGCAAGTCGGCTTTTCAGCCTGCGTCCTCTATCCTGCTGATGAGCTATACCAACCGTGCCGTGGATGAAATCTGCGAGATGCTGGTAGATTCCGGCATTCCATTTCTGCGCCTCGGCAGCGAGTATTCCTGCGATGAACGATTCCGCCCTTATCTGATAGAGAAAGGCTATCAGCGACTGTCCGAAGCTGGTAAGCCATCAAGCAATATATAATAGGTACGCGCGTGATTGTGGGCACCACTTCGATGATGACCTCCAAGCCCTTCTATCTTTACGCTGAAGCACTTCAAGCTTGCCATCATCGATGAGTCGAGCCAGATACTGGAGCCTAATCTCATCGGTCTGCTATCGGCGGTAGATAAGTTCATCCTCATCGGCGACTACAAGCAGTTGCCTGCCGTCGTGCAGCAGAGCGAGAAGGATTCGGGCATCCCTACCATCAACGATGGTCAGAAAGGGGGTGTCATCGATATGAGTATCCTGCAGGACATCTGCCTCACCAACTGCCGCAACTCCCTCTTCGAGCGCCTGATCAGATGGGAAGACCACGAGGAGCGCACCGAATTCATCGGCATCCTGCGCCGACAGGGACGGATGCATCCGGAGATTGCCGAGTTTCCGAACCGGATGTTCTACCGCCGGGAGAAGCTGGAACCCGTACCTTGTCCGCATCAGTTGGAGCCGGAACTGTCGTACACCCTCCCATCAGAAGATCCACTCGACGACCTGCTGAAAGAGCACCGCATGATCTTCCTCCCTTCCAGATTCTGCAAGGAACCGAATGTGTCGGACAAAATCAATGCCAACGAGGCTGAAATCGTAGTGGATATGCTTCGCCGCATCCACCGTTTCTACGGCGACAGGTTTGATGCCCAGAAGACGGTGGGCGTCATCGTACCCTATCGCAACCAGATAGCCATGGTGCGCAAAGGCATCGAAAAGCTGGGCATTCCGGAACTGGAAAAGATCAGCATCGACACCGTGGAGCGCTATCAGGGCAGTCAGCGTGATGTCATCATCTACAGTTTCACCATCCAGAACATCTGGCAGCTCGATTTTCTTGCCGGCAACAGCTTTGTGGAAGACGGAGCCATCATCGACCGCAAGCTGAATGTCGCCATTACCCGAGCCCGGAAACAGATGATTATGACGGGCAATGCAGAGATATTGCGCAATAATCAGATTTTTAGCCAATTAATGGACTATGTGAAAGAAAAAGGAGGATATTTTCAAAATTTCACCGAAAAAGTTTGGTGATTCAGAAATAAAGTCCTATCTTTGCAATCGGATTATAAACAAAAGGATAAACAAGAGACACAATAAGATATAGGATTCCGGTGCTCAACAGGCACTGGAATTCTTTATTTTTTATGCCTCCTGCCAACTTAATTAATAACAATAAACAAAAAGAAAATTATGGCTTACATGTCACAAGAAGGCTACGACAATCTCGTAGCTGAGCTGAAACAGCTCGTAACTGTAGAGCGCCCTAAGGCATCAGCCGCAATTGCTGAAGCCCGCGATAAGGGTGATTTAAGTGAGAACTCTGAGTATGATGCCGCTAAAGAGGCTCAGGCTCATCTAGAAGATAAGATCAATCGTCTGAAGCTCACCATTGCCGAGGCTAAAATCATCGACACCAAGCAGCTCAGCACCGACAGCGTGCAGATCATGTCGAAGGTAGAGATGACCAACATGGCTAACAAGGCAAAGATGACCTATACCATCGTGAGCGAGAGCGAGGCTAACCTGAAGGAAGGCAAGATTTCCATCAAGACCCCTATCGCACAGGGATTGCTCAACAAGAAGGTTGGTGAAATTGCAGAGATCAAGATTCCTCGCGGAACCATCAATCTTCGCATCGACAAGATTTCATTTGAATAAAAAGAATAAAGGAACTATCATACGGACAGTGATGCCCGTATGACGGTTCCTTTTATGTTATATGTAAGCCCATCAAGACATATTATTCATTTTAAACAGAAATAGAGATTATGGCAAGCATTTTTTCAAAGATTGCAGCGGGAGAGATTCCTAGCTACAAGTGTGCAGAAAGCGACAAGTTCTATGCTTTCCTCGACATTAGCCCTATCGGCAAAGGTCATACTTTGGTGATTCCTCGCAAGGAGGTGGACTACATCTTCGATATGGAGGATGCAGACCTGGCTGAGTTTGAAGTATTCGCCAAGAAAGTAGCCAAGGCTATCAAGGCAGCCTTCCCATGCAAGAAGGTGGCTCAGGTGGTTTTGGGTCTGGAAGTTCCTCACGCTCACATCCATCTCATTCCTATGAACAGCGAGGCTGACGTGAACTTCCGCAAGGAGCACCTCAAGCTCTCTGAAGAGGAGTTCAAGGAAATCGCCAACAAGATTTATACAGAATTCCAGAAGTTATAAGCAATAAAAAAGAGCAGCGAATCTTCGCTGCTCTTTTTCTATCCTATACGTATTCATCGCCCTTCTTCATCTGTATCTCATTCACATACTTGCGAATAAGGGCAGAAGAATCTTCCTTCTTGCATACCAGGAGCACATTGTCTTTCTCGGCAACGATAAAGCCATCAAGACCATTGAGTACGGCAAGCTTGCCCTTCGGCATCTTCACCACCGTATTATGGCAATCCTCGATGAAGACGTCGCTGTCTATCACCACATTGTCATCCTCGCTCTTCTGCATCGCCTCATAGATACTGTGCCAGGTACCCAGGTCGGCCCATCCGAAGTCGCATTTCATCATGCAGGCATTGGATGGCTTGTCCAATACGCCAAAATCTACCGAGATATTAGGGTAAGAAGAGAAGGTCTCCTTCATATAGGCATTCTCCGTCTCTATGCTGAACTCCGGATATTTCTTGTCATACTCACGAAGCACAGGAGGCAGAATCTTGCAGAAGCACTCACGAAGATGCTTGACATTGCTCAAAAAGATACCTGTATTCCAATAGAACTCGCCACTCTCAACAAAGATCTTGGCGAAATCACGCTCAGGTTTCTCCGTAAACGACTGTACGGCATAGATATCCTCTTCTACCACATCGCCCATCTGGATATAACCATAACCCGGTTCCGGACGGGTAGGCTTGACAGCCATCGTCAGGAAACGGTCGTTAGCTGCAACAAACGCCAAGCCCTCCAATACATTCTTGCGGAAAGCCTCTTCATTGAAGATGGCCTGATCGGAAGGAGTATTGATGATGCACGCATCAGGGTTCAGCATGGAGATGCGATGGTTAGCCCAAGCCATACTTGGAGCCGTATTGCGATGAATAGGCTCAGCCATTATGCGGTCGGCAGGTACCTCTGGCAACTGCTCTTTCACCAAATCTACATATTCCTCGTTGGTATTGATATAAATATGGTCGGCAGGTACTATCTTTGCCATGCGATCGAATGTCTGCTGCAATTGGGTACGTCCGACTCCAAAGAAGTCAATGAACTGTTTTGGATGACTGCTCCGACTGCATGGCCAAAGTCTTCGACCTTTTCCACCTGCGAGAATCACACAATAATTATTATTATCATTAAGTGTCATATTATAGTTCATTTTTTATAAGTTACTAAATTCAAGTGTAAAATTACTCATTATCTGCGAGAAAGCCAAATCTTTTCTAAGAATTTAATAAAGAATAGGAGAAATAAAACACATTTTTAGCTTTTTTCGCCCTTGGAATTGTTTTTTCAGAAAAAAAATCACCAAAAAGTTTGCTATTTCAATTTTTATTTGTACCTTTGCACCCGCAATCGCCCAGATGGCGGAATCGGTAGACGCGCTGGTCTCAAACACCAGTGGAGCAATCCATCCCGGTTCGATCCCGGGTCTGGGTACAAGGAGCTGCAAGTTTTTACTTGCGGCTCTTTCCTTTGCAAACACCATCGCCCAGATGGCGGAATCGGTAGACGCGCTGGTCTCAAACACCAGTGGGGCAACCCATCCCGGTTCGATCCCGGGTCTGGGTACAAGGAGCTGCAAGTTTTTACTTGCGGCTCTTTTTTTTTTGCCAGATAGGAAGATAACGACTCACCTAAAACGTTTGCGGTGATATTTTCACCTTTTCTTTTGGTAATACCAAATAATATTCCTAATTTTGCAACTCACACCTTTGATGTCAAGAACTCGAAGGATGTTATGGTAAATGGAAAGAAATACAAGAAGATAGATGAAAAGGGCATCACCCTCGACTTCTAATCAAAATCAAAAGCCGCTCAACTGGCAAATCTGTTGAGCGGCTTTTTTATATGGAAATCATAGCACTGCAGCTATGATACCTAGTCTTTAAAATCGAGTGAGAGTTCACCTGTGCCTAGAAGATTGTAGCTCTTGCGATGATAAGGCGTAATACCAAACTCCCTGATGGCAGCACGATGCTTCTTGGTAGGATAACCCTTGTTACCCTTCCAGTCGTACTGTGGATATTCCTCTGCAAGCTCATCCATATAGTCATCACGATAAGTCTTGGCAAGAATGCTTGCCGCAGCTATCGAGAGATACTTTCCATCTCCTTTGACAATCGTGGTATAAGGCAGGTCCTTATAAGGCTTGAAACGATTACCATCCACAATCACCGCCTCAGGACGTACCTTCAGCTGGTCCAAGGCACGATGCATCGCCAGGAAACTCGCATTCAGAATATTGATCTGATCGATTTCTTCGGGAGTAACAATTCCCACAACCCAAGCCACAGCATCACGCTCTATCTGTTCACGGAGCGCCTTGCGTTTCTTGTCAGTCAGCTTTTTGCTATCATTGAGGTCAGGGTTCTGATAATCGGGAGGAAGAATCACTGCTGCCGCATAGACGCTACCAGCCAGACAACCTCTGCCCGCCTCATCGCAGCCCGCCTCAATCATATCCTTATAATAATGACTTTCTAACATATTCTTATCTACTTAAGAAGATAAATGAAGTTAAGAAGACGAACAGGTTCACTGTCCGACCTAGAACATCTGAGAAACGCGTTTTACGCCTGCTATAAGCGCATCAACCTCTTCCTTGGTGTTGTACAAGGCGAAGCTTGCACGAACGGTTCCCAGAATGCCATAGCGGTCCATCAAAGGCTGTGCACAGTGATGGCCTGTACGAACGGCGATGCCAAGGCGGTCGAGCAAGGTTCCCATATCCATATGATGAATATCACCAACCAAGAAGCTGACAACGGCATCTTTGCCTTCCTGCTCACCAAAAAGTCTGATTCCATCGATGGTCCGCATCTGCTCCATACAGTAGCGGGTGAGTTCCTGCTCATGCTTGGCAATGTTATCCATACCGAGCGCAGAGACATAATCGATGGCTTTTGCCAGACCATGGGTAGCCACATAGTCAGGAGTACCAGCCTCGAACTTGAAAGGCAGTTTCTCGAAAGTGGTCTTCTCGAAGCTCACACTCTCAATCATTTCGCCACCTCCCTGATATGGAGGCAACTTCTCGAGCCACTCTTCCTTGCCGTAAAGTACGCCGATACCGGTAGGACCATAAATCTTATGACCGCTGAAAGCGAAGAAATCGCAATCCATATCCTGCACATCCACTGCGAAATGAGGAGTACTCTGAGCTCCATCTACCATCACAGGCACACCGTGCTCATGGGCAATCTTAATCATCTCCTTCACCGGATTCACCGTACCGAGCACGTTGCTCACCTGGGCAATGCTCACGATTTTGGTACGTTCGGTAAATAAATTGGCGAATTCATCGAGGTTAATCTCACCTTTATCGTTGATTGGGATTACACGGATGGCAATTCCCTTCTTGGCAGCCTGCAACTGCCAAGGCACGATATTGGAGTGATGCTCCATGGTAGAGATAATCACCTCATCGCCCTCGCTCATAAAGGCATCGCTGAACGATGAAACCACGAGATTCAGACTCTCGGTAGTACCGCGGGTAAAGATGACTTCCTCAACCTTAGGCGCATTGATAAACTTGCGCACGGTTTCGCGGGCAGCCTCATGAAGGTCGGTAGCCTGCTGAGAGAGATAGTGAACGCCACGATGCACATTGGCATTCACGTTGAGATACTCGTCGCGCATGGCATCAAGCACGCACAATGGCTTCTGCGTGGTTGCCGCATTATCCAGATACACCAATGGCTTATCATAGACCTTTCTCGATAAAATCGGGAAATCTGCTCTTACTTGATTGATATCATACATATTTTTAAGAACTTAACTCCTTTAAAAGGATATTATCTACTTGCAAAGCTTGCAACCCTCGCACTTATTGAGTTCACCACGGAATCGCTTCTCTACAAGATGATGCAGACGATCACGCAATGGCTCCAGCTCCATCTTGTCGATGACTTCGTTGATAAATGCAAACTGAAGGAGCAACTTAGCCTCCTCGCGGCTCACACCACGCTGCTGCATATAGAACAATGCGGCATCGTTGAGCTGACCGACAGTACTACCGTGTGCACACTTCACATCGTCGGCATAAATCTCCAGCATCGGCTGGGTGAACATGCGGGCAGTCTTCGTAGCACAGAGGTTCTGGTTAGTTTCCTGCGAAGTGGTCTTCTGGGCACCATGACGAACCAATACTCTACCGGCAAAAGCACCACGTGCCTCACCATCGAGTACATACTTATAAAGCTCGTTGCTGGTGCAATGACCCACCTGATGATCGATGAGCGTATTGTTATCTACCACCTGGTTCTTATCAGCAATCACACAACCATTACAGAAGCACTCGGCTCCCTCGCCCTTGAATACGAGGTCGAGGCGGTTGCGGGTGATACCGTTATGAAGGGTGATGACGTTATGGTTTACACGGCTGTTAGCCTGCTGCTCAATATAAACGTTGCTGACACGACGGTTCTTGTAATGAGTCTCCTCCAGACAATAGAGGTCGAGACTGGCATTCTCGCCTACATAAGCCTCGATTACCTGGGTAGCGAGGAAGTTCTTATCATCGGCTGCATGATCGCAGAAGAGGAACTTAGCCTCAGCACCCTGTTCCATCACGATGAGCACACGACGATTCACCATCAGGTCAACCTCCGAACGGAGAATATTGATGACCTGAATGGTACGCTCCACCTTCACGTTCTTTGGTACGTAGATAAGCAAGCCATCCTGTGCCAGGAATGTATTCAATGCCGTGATGCCATCTTCATCGGTTTTGGCAATCTTAGCGTAGTATTTCTCAATGAATTCAGGGTTTTCTGCAGCAATCTTGTTCAAAGAGTCCACGATAACACCCTCTGGCAACTCTACCTTTGGCAATGCCTTGCTATAGAAAGCATCGTTCACCACGAAGTAGAGCGAAGTACTCAGGTTAGGCACATCGCAACGGAAAGCCTCGTATGGATCTACAGGGATTTCCAGGCGATTCAAGTTCAAGCCATAGTCTGGCTCGAAGATGGCGCTCATATCTGTGTACTTGTATCTTTCTACCTTACGGGAAGGAAAGCCCAGGCGACGGAAGTCCTCGAATGCTGCATCGCGCACCGCATTGAGCACCTCAGCACTGTTCTTCTTGATCATTCTCGAAGAAGACTGATACAAGTCTAAATATTGTTTTTCTGAAAGCATAGCCATCCTCCTAATTATTTCTCATCTACTTCAGCCTTGATCCAGTCGTAGCCACGAGCCTCAATCTCCTTGGCAAGTTCAGGACCGGCAGTCTTCACGATTCTACCCTTATAGAGAACGTGAACCACACTTGGCTTAATCATATCGAGCAGACGCTCATAGTGAGTAATGACGATGGCAGAAGTCTTGTCGGTATGCATCTTGTTTACACCGTCAGCCACGATACGCATCGCATCCACGTCGAGACCAGAGTCGGTTTCATCGAGGATAGAGAGCTTTGGCTCCAACATTGCCATCTGGAAAATCTCGTTGCGCTTCTTCTCACCACCAGAGAAGCCTTCGTTTACAGAACGGCGAGCCAACTTGCTGTCCAGTTCCACCAACTCACGCTTCTCGCGCATCAGCTTCATGAATTCGCTGGTGTTCAATGGCTCCAAACCCTGATACTCACGCTTGGCATTGATAGCCGCACGCATGAAGTTGGTCATGGATACACCAGGGATCTCCACCGGATATTGGAAAGAAAGGAACAATCCTTCACGGGCACGATCCTCTGGCTTCATATCCAGGAGGTTCTTGCCGTTGAAGATAGCCTCGCCCTCGGTTACGGTATAGAGAGGGTTACCTGTAAGCACAGCGCTCAAGGTTGACTTACCGGAACCGTTAGGTCCCATAATCGCATGTATCTCACCATCGTTGATGGTCAGGTTGATACCTTTCAATATTTCTTTGCCTGCAATAGTAGCATGCAGATTCTTTACCTCTAACATAATTTTAGTCAATTTTTATCGATTTCATCGAGAATTATGATAACTATCCTACGGTTCCTTCGAGTGAAACACTCAGGAGTTTCTGTGCCTCTACGGCAAACTCCATAGGCAACTTGTTGAGCACATCCTTGGCATAGCCGTTTACAATCAGGCCGACAGCCTCCTCGGTAGGAATGCCTCGCTGATTACAATAGAAGAGCTGGTCTTCTGAAATCTTCGAGGTAGTTGCCTCATGTTCGAACACGGCTGTATCGTTATGAGCATCCATATATGGGAAGGTATGCGCTCCGCAATCGCTACCCAGCAACAAAGAGTCGCAGGAACTGTAGTTGCGGGCATTATCGGCATTGGATGTAGCACGAACCAGACCACGATAGGAGTTCTGGCTATGACCAGCCGAAATACCCTTAGAGATGATAGTACTCTTGGTATTCTTACCCATGTGAATCATCTTGGTACCGGTATCAGCCTCCTGATAGTTGTTGGTAACAGCTACGCTGTAGAACTCAGCTACAGAGTTGTCGCCACGCAAGATGCAGGAAGGATACTTCCAGGTAATCGCAGAACCCGTCTCTACCTGAGTCCAGCTCAACTTAGAGTTCACACCACGCAAGTCGCCTCGCTTGGTTACCAGATTCAGCACGCCACCCTTACCATGTTCATCACCAGGATACCAGTTCTGAACGGTAGAGTACTTCACCTCAGCATTGTCCTTGACAATTATCTCGACAATAGCCGCATGAAGCTGATTCTCATCACGCATTGGCGCTGTACATCCCTCCAGGTAAGAAACATAAGCATCATCATCGGCGATGATCAATGTACGTTCAAACTGACCGGTGTTACGGGCATTGATGCGGAAGTAACTGCTCAACTCCATCGGACAGCGTACGCCCTTAGGAATATAGACGAATGAGCCATCGCTGAATACGCAACTGTTCAAGGCTGCATAAAAGTTATCACGATAAGGAACTACGGTTCCCAGATACTCTCTTACCAAATCAGGATGCTCCTTCACAGCCTCACCGATACTGCAGAAGATGACACCCTTCTCACGGAGTTTCTCCTTGAAGGTAGTCTTTACCGACACAGAGTCCATGATGGCATCTACGGCGGTACCGCTCAATGCCAAGCGCTCCTCCAGAGGAATACCGAGCTTATCGAATGTCTTCTCCAACTCTGGGTCTATCTCCTTGTTCTTTGGCTTCTTTGCCAAAGGATCGGCATAGTATGAAATCTCCTGGTAGTCAATAGGTGGCACGTGAACGTGTCCCCACTTTGGCTCCTTGAGCGTCTTCCAGTAATTGTAGGCTTTCAGACGAAATTTGAGCATCCAGTCTGGCTCTCCCTTCTTCTGCGAGATCAGGCGCACAACATCCTCGTTGAGACCCTTTTCTATGATTTCAGTATGTACATCGGTGGTAAAACCATACTCGTATTTCTGGTCTATCACATCCTTGACAACCTGATTCTGTTCTTTCTCTATTTCTGCCTATTTTATTTAGAATAACCTTTCGTTATTTTAACCCTAAATAGGGATAAGCCGCTGAGGACTCATCCCTACCTTATTACTATATAATATATGCTATATTACAATTTCTGCTCTACCT
>ENA-OQKA01000437-OQKA01000437.1-human-gut-metagenome-genome-assembly--contig:-NODE-437-length-10642-cov-2.335235_pt1 | contig 10642 bp, 10 predicted proteins | sample MGYA00242644_ERZ504789 | MGnify/ENA primary metagenome ERZ504789 (study PRJEB26092, sample SAMD00036423) | human gut metagenome | host: Homo sapiens | study: EMG produced TPA metagenomics assembly of...
ACTATTCCGCGAGGTGTTTTGGCATGAATATGCCAAAATCCCGAGACATACAAGCCAAAATTCCATTGCCGCAGGCAATCTGGAATGAATTTTGGCTACGTTACTGTGAACGGAGTGAACAGTAACATATAATTCCAATAACCTTTATTTTCTCTGTCTTATCTTTCTGGCAGATATGGAAAATGTATGCTAAAATAGAAATAGCAAATTTGTATGTAAAATAATAAGGAAAGGTAAGAGGGGGAAATGGAGAAAGAGGAAAAGCGTGCAGATCAGGAGAATGACACGGAAGAACAAAGTACGGAAGCGAAAAAGCTTAACTGAAAAAAAAAGCTTCAATATTATAGTAGTGAGATTCAGCGTGATGTGGGAAATCTTGTAAAATGGCTGATGATCGCGGTACTTGTAGGATGTATTACAGGAGCGGCGAGTACACTGTTTTCTTTTGTGCTGAAGAGTGTGACAAATTACAGGAAAGAAAATGAATGGATGTTCTATCTGCTTCCGGTGATGGGATTAATTATTGTATACCTGTATGAGAAATTTGGTAAGGATGATGGAGGTACGAATCAGGTGCTTTCTACTGTGAGATCACAGGACGATGTGCCGATTTTATCTGCACCTCTGATTTTCATTTCTACAGCACTTACGCATCTGGCAGGTGGCTCTGCAGGACGTGAAGGTGCGGCAATACAGCTTGGTGGAAGTATTGCCAATCAGCTTGGACGTTGGATTCATCTGGATGAGGAAGACCGACATGTAATTGTTATGTGTGGTATGAGTGCAGCATTCTCTGCATTGTTTGGAACACCGATGGCTGCGGCTGTTTTTGCACTGGAGGTAGTCAGTGTAGGAGTGATGTATTATACAGCTTTGATGCCTTGTATGATTGCTTCCCTGGTTGCATCCGGATTTGCGGCAGGAATGGGAGTTACACCGGAGACGTTTTCATGTAGTGGATATTCCGAAGCTGACTATTGAAACGGGTTTGAAAATGGGTGCTATCGCTGTTGGATGTGCAGTGATTAGTATTGTATTCTGTATGGTGCTAAATGGAGTTGCCGGAGCATATGGAAGGTGGTTTAAGAATCCATATGTGCGTGTAGTTGTGGGATCCTGTCTGGTGATTGGAATTACATTACTTCTGGGAACTTCAGATTATATGGGCGCAGGTGCAGAGCTGATTGAGAAGGCAGTGGAGGAAGGACAGGCAAGACCTCTGGACTTCTTCTGGAAACTGGTACTGACTGCATTGACAATGCGTGCAGGATTCCGAGGCGGGGAAATTGTTCCTTCGTTCTGTATAGGAGCTACATTAGGATGTGTGATGGGAAACTGGCTGGGATTTTCGCCATCTATCTGTGCTGCATGTGGAATGACGGCGGTATTCTGTGGAGTGACAAACTGCCCGATCACATCAATTCTGATCGCATTTGAAATGTTTGGATTTAAGGGAGTTCCTTTTTATCTGATTGCTGTTTCTATCAGTTATGCGGCTTCAGGATACTATGGACTGTATAAGGACCAGACGATTGTGTATTCTAAGTATAAGGCAAAGTATGTGAATAAACCTACGCGGTTTTAACCGAAACTGCAGAGCAGTTGTTCGGTGTAGAGATATAAATAGAAAATAAGGACAGTTTTTACAGTTTAATAAGAATCTGAAAAACTGTCCTTATTTTTGTTATTCTAAAGCCATGAAAAGCGACAGTTGAGGCAGACAGATTTGTCTATTGAAGAAATTTCTCTGGGTGTCGGTTATGAAAACCAGAGTTATTTTTCCGGCAGTTTAAGAAGCGATATGGAATGATTCCAAGGAGATACCGGATAGAAAAAGGACAAAAAGTATGTAAACTTTTGAAAAATTCAGAAAGAGTCGGTATGCTTTTTACGTTGCAGGGAAAGAGAATAAATGTTAAAGTAAATGATACGGTATAGTGGGGCAGGGAAATAATAGAGATTATCCTGAAAAGTGTTTTATTACAAAATAGCAGTGACAGAAATTATATCGAATATGTAGAGAGAGGATGGAGTTTACTTGGAAAAAGATAATCAAAGTACGCAGGAGATAAATTCGCAGGCACAGAATCCGCTTGGTATAGCACCGGTAGGTGGATTGATCGCGAAGTTTGCGATTCCTGCGATCATCAGTATGCTGGTCAGTGCGATGTACAATATCGTGGATCAGATTTTTATTGGACAGGGTGTGGGGATGCTGGGAAATGCAGCTACAAATGTGGCGTTTCCTGTTACAACGGTCGCAACTGCGCTGGCATTGCTTTTGGGAATTGGCGGTGCATCAAATTATAATCTGGAAATGGGGGCAGGACAGGAGAAGAAAGCCAGCGGGATTGCAGGTACTGCGTTGTCGTCACTGGCAATCAGTGGTCTGATACTTGCTGTGATTGTACTGATGTTCCTGAAACCACTTCTGACATTGTTCGGGGCAACTGCAGATGTTATGCCTTATGCTGTTGATTATACAGGTATTACTGCATTTGGACTTCCATTTTATATTTTGTCTGTCGGCGGGAATCATGTGGTCAGAGCAGACAGAAGTCCGACTTATTCTATGGTCTGCATTATGATAGGTGCGATTATTAATACTATTCTGGATCCGTCTGTTTATTTTTGGATTTGGATGGGGGATTAAAGGTGCTGCATTGGGCAACAGTGATCGGACAGGTTGCTTCCGGAGTTCTGGTAATTGTGTATTTTTGTAAGTTCCGAAAAATGTATCTGTCCGGTGAGATGCTGAAACCGAAACTGTCATATCTTAAAGCAATTATTTCTCTGGGACTTGCATCCTGCATTAATCAGATTGCCATGGCGATCGTGCAGATCGTATTGAATAATATTCTGCGTTATTACGGAGCAAATTCTGTATATGGAAGTGATATTCCAATTGCCTGTGTTGGGGTTATTTCCAAAGTTAATCAGGTATTTATGGCAATCTGTATCGGAATTACTCAGGGCAGTCAGCCAATCTGGGGATTTAATTACGGAGCAAAGAAATATGACAGAGTACGACAGGCATACCGTTATTCTGTAACTGCCTGTACAGTAATTGCAACGATATTCTTTTTCTGTTTCCAGATATTTCCACACCAGATCGTGGGTATCTTTGGAACAGGAAGTGAGCTGTATTTTCAGTTTGCAGAACGTTATCTGAAAATATTTATGTTTATGACCTTTGCAAACGGTATCCAGCCGGTATCTTCCGGTTTCTTTACTTCTATCGGTATGGCGAAGCTGGGTATTGTAATGTCTCTGACACGACAGGTGATTTTTCTTCTGCCATTGATCATTATCTTCCCATTGTTTATGGGAATTGATGGAGTGATGTATGCAGGACCGATTGCAGATGCGGCGGCATTTGTGTTGGCAATTGTGTTTGCGAGACGAGAACTGGGAAAGATGCGCAGTGCGGAAATAGTATAAAAAGTTCCCGCAGATGATATGGAAGAAATTTATCCATATTGTCTGACGGGAACTTTTTTGTAAAAAATTATTGATAAACTGTAGATTATAAAAGATTGTAAAATTGATCGAACAGCTCTGTCTGGAAGCTTCCGGGGCCGGAGCTGTTTTTCTCTGCTCTTTCTCCTGCTGTGCCAAATTCTCTGGCTGCTGAGAGGGCTGCTGTAAATGGGTCTGTAACTGCCAGATAGGTGGCACAGATCATTCCAAGCATACATCCGGTTCCTGTGATCTGTGACATGGCAGGAGTACCGTTTGTGATAAATTCACATTTACTGGCAGAGACGATCATATCTTCTTTGCCTGTGATAAGAAGTGTGGTATTCCACTGGGAAGCTTTTTCCTGGAAAAGTTCTTTCAGATGGGAACGATTGGCATCTGTAAGCACATCCTGTACACCTGCGTCAATTCCGATTGCATGTGCGGTCTGTCCGGACATGGCAAGAAGTTCAGACATATTTCCTTTAAGGAGTTCGGGCATGTGGATGTTCATAAGCTTCTGCGCAAATTCATAGCGCAGATTGCTGCAGGCAGTACCTACCAGATCAAGCATAACAGGTATGTGGAGACTGGCAGCGATTTTCAGAGATTCAGGCATGGATTTCATACGCGCATCAGTGATATTTCCAAGATTCAGTGCCAGTGACTGAGCATGGCTAGTGATCTCAGCTACTTCAGCAGGATGTCTGCCATAATCGGGACGGCCTCCGGCCGCCAAAATAATATTCGCACAGTCATGAATAGAAATCGGATTAGTGATGCAATGAATCAGCGGCTGTGCTGCTCTGGTCAATTGTCTGGGATTTGTCTGATTTACGGTCATATACTTTTGCTCCAAGGCTTTGCTGAAATTTGGCAAGCATTCCTGCGTGACTTAAGGCCTTCAGGAAGAAGTAGGCAATGGTGCCGCCCATGCAGGTTGCTGCCAGAAACATTGGTGTATAGAAAAATGCGTTCAGTCCGCTTCTGCCCATAAGAAATGCCATTACAGGATAGGAAACCAGAGAGCCGATGATACCGGTTCCGAAGATTTCACCGATCACTGCGCAGATAATCTTTCCATGAGAAGCGCGGTAGAAAACGCCTGATAAAAATGCGCCGAATACGGCACCTGTCAGTGCAAGTGGCGGGATACCCATAAACATCATTCGGATGATTCCGATGAGAGTGGCACAAAGCAATGAATACCACGGTCCCAGAAGTACGGAACAGACGATGTTTATCAGGTGTGCAGTAGGGCACATACCCTCGATTCTCAGAATAGGTGAGATGACAACGCCGATGGCAACCATCATGGCGAGCATGACCATTCTGAGTGTTTTTGATCTGTCTGTGTTCATAATAATGAACCTCCTTGAAATTAAGATTTGGTCTGCCGAAGCAGACATTATCAGTTGTGCAGGAAGCAGATAAAATCCTGCAAAAAAATCTGCCGGAATAACACACTGGCAGATTTTAATATACAAATACAGTCCCTACGCTGGCATTATCCATATCAGGTGCGGTCGAAGATCTATCTTCCTCTCAGCCTGTCCCACAGGCTCCCGTTGTTATTATCCATTATGCAGATTTTCTTTTGTTAGAGCGTATTTGAAAAATGCTTTACGCAAGATGTGCGTTACAATTTTCAAACACGCTTTAGAGTAACACAAGCTTTTGGAAAAGTCAATGGGATGTAAAAGCAGGGTAGTGTAAATTTCCTACAGTAAATTTACACTACCTAATATTATTTTTAAGTTGACTTTTTATTTTTTTCAGCATATACTAACAGTAGCTAAGGAATGTGACGAGATTCCATGAAGCGAACTAAAGAAACAAAAGCCCTCAGAGTTGCAGCTCTGAGGGCTTTCTTGCTCGTTACGGTGAGCTGTTCCGTTTAGGCTGTTGCTGTCTAACGTCTGCCGTCCAGCCATTTGCATATGTAGTAGCTAACTACACCTGCTAAAACAGAGACAAGAAATGTGACGAGAATTTCTTCCATGAAACTCACCTCCTTTCTGCTGGAGGTTCGACAGCTCTTATAGTATATCATGGCTTAGGACGAATTGAAAATAAAAAATCTATTTGTACTAAAACGATTGTCCGTGCTATGATTAACAGGTAGATGACAGACAGCATATGATAAAAAGAAGCTGTCTGTATGGACAGAAAGGCAGGTTAAATCTGATGAAACAGGAAAATTACATAAAGGGTATGATAATGATCATCCTGTCGGCGTTTTTCTTTGCTTGTATGAATGTGAGCGTACGTCTGGCAGGTGATCTGCCGTCTGTGGAGAAGAGCTTCTTCCGAAATCTGGTGGCGGCGGTGTTTGCAGCGATAGTTCTCTGTAAGAATCGTACAGTGCCGAAGGTGGATAAGAAATACTGGGGACCACTGATCCTGCGTTGTGTGTGCGGGACACTGGGGATTCTGTGTAACTTTTACGCCATTGACCATCTGTTGGTGGCAGATGCATCGATCCTGAATAAGTTATCTCCGTTTTTGCGATTATTTTTCATTCCTTTTGTTAAAGGAAAAGATCAGACCGGCGCAGGCTGCGTGTGTTGCGCTGGCGTTTATCGGATGTTTATTTGTAGTGAAACCGGGATTTCAGAATGCGGCACTTGTTCCGGCACTGATAGGAGTCTGCGGTGGACTGGGGGCAGGAATTGCCTATACGATGGTGCGTGTACTGGGAACTCACGGAGTGAAGGGACCGGTTATCGTGTTTTATTTTTCATTTTTCTCCTGTTTGTCGGTTGTGCCGTGGATGTTGTCCCATTTCACACCCATGAGTATGAAGCAGCTTGTGACATTGCTGATGGCAGGATTATTCGCAGCGGGTGGACAGTTTACGATTACGGCTGCATACACCTATGCACCTGCAGGGAAGATTTCCATTTTTGATTATTCGCAGATTATTTTTGCCACGATGCTGGGATTTATCCTGTTTGGAGAGATTCCGGATAAGTACAGTTTTACAGGATATGTGCTGATTATTCTGGCATCATTGGGTACCTTTCTTTATAATATGAGGGTAGCTAAGGCTGGTAAAATGAAGAAAAAAGTAAAAAAAGGAATTTTTCTGATTGTATCCAGTAAGTCTGATGAGATCCGATCAGTATATAGAATTATTGGATTGTAAACTATAAAATAAAAAAAGTTGTCAATAAAAACGCTTTGTGTTAAAGTATCCAATATGTTAAAAAATTAAGGAGAAGGGTGCACAAAGATGTCTTTTATAAAAAATATTCCACTACGCCCTCACCATGGAATGTGCCTTGCATATTTCAAGGGTGAGGGATATAGTAACGGGTTTTCCGCACATATGCAGGAAATGCTGGATATTTTCCAGAAGGGAGCAAAGATACAGCTTCATGCAGATACAGACGAGATCTGTTCTGCCTGTCCGAATAATGAAAAAGGATGCTGTTCTTCCTTTTCACTTGTAGAAGCATATGACAATGCAGTGCTGGAACTATGCGGCCTGGAGAATGGACAGATCATGGAATTTGATGATTTTACAGATGTTGTTCAAAAGAAAATCCTGGCATCAGGAAAGAGGAAAGAAATCTGTGGGAATTGTCAGTGGAACTCCATCTGTGAAAGTCAGAAGAGCAGATGGGAGAAATGCTAAGAAAAATAGAGTAACAGAATGAATAGCGTTCCGGTACAGAACAGAAGCTATGAATAAAAAAGTCAAATGCGCAGATAGTGCAGTAGAAAGGACATAACGATAAAAATGGAAAATACAGAATCACGTTTATATTTCGCCAGTGACTACATGGAGGGTGCACATCCTGCGATCATGAAAAAGCTGATGGAGACAAACCTGGAGAAAACAGTGGGCTATGGTCAGGATCCATATACAGAAGATGCGAAAGAAAAGATCAGAAAAGCCTGCAATGCGCCGGAGGCAGAAGTATTCCTGCTGGTTGGCGGAACACAGACCAATGCCACAGTAATCGATGCACTTTTGAAATCCTATCAGGGAGTTGTGGCTGCGGATACAGGTCATATTGCAACTCATGAATCGGGCGCCATTGAATTTGGTGGACATAAGGTTCTGACAGTACCGCAGAAAGATGGAAAAATCTCTGCACAGCAGATTGAGAAGCTGGTGAAGGATTTCTATGATGATGCCAATTATGAGCATATGGTAATGCCCGGGATGGTATATATTTCTCAGCCAACAGAATATGGTACCCTGTATTCCAGAGAAGAATTAGCAGCTCTCAGCAAAGTCTGCCGGGAAAATCATCTTCCCCTTTATGTGGATGGCGCCCGCCTTGCCTATGCACTGGCAAGCCCGGAGAATGATGTGACTCTCACTGATCTGGCAGAACTTAGCGATGTATTTTACATTGGAGGAACCAAATGCGGAGCATTGTTTGGAGAAGCAGTGGTTATACCGCAGAAAGGACGGATTCCTCATTTCTTTACGATCATCAAGCAGCATGGAGCATTGCTTGCCAAGGGACGGATTGCAGGAATCCAGTTTGGTGAACTGTTTACGGACGGGCTGTACCTGCGGATCGGCAAACCTGCAATGGAAGCTGCAGAGCAGATCAAGGATGCACTGAAGAAGTATGGATATCAGCTTTCTCTGGATACTCCCACCAATCAGATCTTCTGCATTGTGTCCAATGAGGTAATGAAAAAAATAGCCCAGGATGTGGAGTTCGGATTCTGGGAGAAGTATGATGAGACACACTCTGTGATCCGCTTTGCCACAAGCTGGGCTACTACTATGGAAGATACACAGAAACTGATTCAGATTCTGGAAAAAAATAAATAAGAGAAAAAATCAATAGTCAGTTGATTTAGGCAGTATCAGGGCAATGGTACTGCCTTTTTCGCTGCTCTGGGTTACTTTTACCTGGCCGTTGTGCTGTCTGGCAATCTCGCTTACAAGAGCAAGCCCCAGACCTGCACCGCCCATGGCGCGGCTGCGGGATTTGTCCACACGGTAGAAGGGATCAAAGATTTTTTCCTGATTTTCAGGGGAGATACCGATGCCTGTGTCAGTTACCTCCAGGACTGCAGATTCTGCAGAATGAATGTTTACAGTAACAGAACCGGAAGGCCGGTTATATTTGATCGCATTTTCAACCAGATTATAGACTGCCCGGTACAGAAGGATATAGCTGCCTGTAACAGTACAGTCACCTTCTGTCTGAATAAGCCGGATCTGATGCTTGTCTGCAACCGGATCCAGATCGCAGAAAACTTCTTCTGTGAGTGCTGCAAGGGAAATTGTGTCAGAACGCTCTACAGTTTGAAGACCTGTCATGTCCAGCAGGATTTCCGCAAGATGGGAAAGCCGTCCGGTCTGTTCCTGAAGCATGGTGAAAAGTCTGTCGTATTCCCGGTGTGTGTGTTCCGGTTTTTTGTAAAAAACTTCCAGATTTGTCTGCATTACAGCTAAGGGTGTGCGAAGCTCATGTGCTGCACTTGCCACAAACTGCTTCTGTGCAGAGAAGGCATTATCCAGGCGGGCAAGCATGTCATTAAAGGATCTGGTCAGACGTGAGATTTCATCCTCTGAGAGTGGGACTTCCAGCGGTTCAGACAGATTCTGTGCCTGTACCTGGCTGATCCTGTCGCTGAATCTGCGCAGGGGAGCCAGGGCTCTTCTGGTGACAAACCAGGTACAGATACTGCTGAGAAGAATAATGATACCTGTGGCGATCATGCTCTGGAACAGAAAGTTGTTTTTTGTATTCTGGATCTGGTTTTCCAGATCAGGGATGAGGATTTTTGGATCTACATTGATGGAGATCGGGTTTGAATTGTCGGGGGTGACCAGAACCACATAGTCGGAGATCCCTTCCAGGCCGGTCACAGCAGAACGGCTGATGAAGAAATACATCAGTGCACAGGCTGTGATAACCAGCCCGGAGATCAGCAATGTGAGCCGCCACTGGAGAGAGAGCCTGCGGGGGGAAAGTTTTTCTGAATAAAATTTCATAGATAAATCCTTTCGTTTCATTATAATGACATAGTAGTATTTGAAATCTGAAAATATTTATTGTACAGATATGAATGATTTTTATTCTTCCAGAATATATCCCTGTCCAATCTTATTTTGTATAGGATCATATCCAAGGGCAGTTCGCAGTTTTTTTCTTAAAGAAGAAATATGCACCCGGATGGAATTACTGAAGCTGTTCACGCTGCCGTCCCAGAGATGCTCGATCATTTCCTCAGGGCTGATGATCCGGTTGCGGTGAAGCAGAAAATATTCCAGAAGTGCGCTTTCTTTCCTGGTGAGAGCCAGAGGCGTGCCATCTACACTGGCTTCTCTTGTACGTGTGTCAAAGGTAATGCGGCTGCATCTCAGGCAGACATCCTCCTGGATAAATTTGCGTCGGGTAAGGCTGCGGATGCGGGCTTCCAGCTCTTCGAAATGAAATGGCTTGGTGAGGTAATCGTTGGCTCCCAGATCCAGCCCTTCTACCTTATCCTGGATCTGTACTCTTGCGGAGAGTATGAGAACAGGAGTATTGGTATTGAAGGTACGGAACTGACGCAGGATTTCCAGACCGTCAATTCCCGGCAGGTTCAGATCCAGAAGGATCAGGTCGTAATTCTCTGTCATACATAATTCCAGTCCCTCTTCTCCGTCAAAGCAGGTATCTGTTTCGTATCCGTCCATGCGGAGCCCCTCTGCCATGGAACGGCAGAGCTGTTCTTCATCTTCTATAATTAAAATGTGCATGATAGTCTCCTTTTTGAATTTCTAGATTTATAGTTTTATCATAGCACACGAAGTATAAAATTCGTGTAAAAAAAGAAAATGTTTCATATTAAAATATCCGATTACAAAGTTCTTTTAACAACCGTAGCAAGAATTCCCTCACCTCTATAGGGACGCCGCTGAAAAACTGTTTTTTCATACTATATACAGTGTCTCAAAGTTGATTGATGTACTTTATTTTGTGTTAATTTATACGCAAAAAGGACTTTTTCAGTGGCCTTCTATAGGTGATGGGATGAATTGCACTATGAATTGCACATTCGAGCATGTCTGCTCAAATTCATAAAAAAATCACAAAACACTTGTTCTGACACAATAAATATATTATAATAGAAAAAAAGAACAATATGCTCTTGAAATTTGGACGGTCGAAATAAGCAATAAGTGAGTGTACATAATGAGTTTAGATAATAATTCTCA
>ENA-OQKA01000438-OQKA01000438.1-human-gut-metagenome-genome-assembly--contig:-NODE-438-length-10580-cov-2.582799_pt1 | contig 10580 bp, 7 predicted proteins | sample MGYA00242644_ERZ504789 | MGnify/ENA primary metagenome ERZ504789 (study PRJEB26092, sample SAMD00036423) | human gut metagenome | host: Homo sapiens | study: EMG produced TPA metagenomics assembly of...
TTGAGCGTCGTCTCGATGTCGCCGAAGAAACGCTTGTCCCACTCGAAATCGGTCCAGTGGAATTCGCGCATCCAGTAGCAGTCGTAGTGGAAGGCGCTCAGCGGGATGTCACGCTCGGCCATGCCATCGATGAAGGAGTTGATGGTCTTCTCGTCGTACTTGGTGGTGAACGAGGTGGTCAGCCACAGGCCGTAGCTCCAGGCCGGCACGTTGGCCGGGCGGCCCACCAGGGCGGTGTAGCGGTCGAGGATCTGCTTGGGGGTCGGGCCGTAGATCACGCAGAAGTCGATCGTCTCGCCGGGCACGGAGAACTGCACGGCCTCGGTATTCTCGGAACCGACCTCGAACGAGACATGGCCGCGATTGTTCACCAGCACGCCGTAGCCGTTGGACGTCATGTAGAACGGGATGTCCTTGTAGCCCTGCTCAGAGGCGGTGCCGCCGTCCTCGTTCCAGATGTCGATGGTCTGGCCGTTCTTCACGTACGCGCCGAAGCGCTCGCCGAAACCGTAGACGCTTTCGCCGACGCCGAGATGCAGCTGGATGCCGGTGAACACGTCGGATTCGTCGTATGCGGAACCGTCCATGGTCACGCCGAACTCGCCGACCGGCTGCGCGGTGACGTTGGACAGCTTGTTCAGGCCGAATCTGCCGAGCGACTTGCCGGAGGATTCGGTGAGCACCTTGCCGTCCGCATCAAGGAACGTCAGATTCCACGGCGAACCCTTGACCACCTTGGCGGTCAGGCCGCCGGAGGTCAGCGAGATGCTCGCGCCGTCCTGGCCGACTTCGCCATCACCATTGCCGTCCGCAACGGCGTGGATGTAGTCGCGGCCGCCCGGCTGGTCGGCGTGCAGCGGGAATCCGGGCTGATCGGTCGCGCCCTGCCAATGGCCGGCGGTCACGCGGATCACGGCCCTCGGCGGGCGAGGTCACGTCGATGTTGAAGGTGGGCAGGTTCAGCGTATCGTAGCGGCCGCGGACCACGGAGGTCGGGGCGAGGACGTTCAGGCTTTCCCCGTCCTCGCCGATGCCGAGTTCGTAGGCTTCGCGTGCGTACAGGGCGTCGACGCCGTCGCGGATCATCCAGTAACCGTTGGTGAACTTCATTGTTGTTGCTCCTGGTGATGTGTGATGGGTTGTGTGATGTGTGAAAGGTGAAAGGTGTGATCCCGGCTCCGGTTAGGAAGAGAGAAAGGACTTCCGGAGCCGGGAATGAATTGTTTGGTTGTCGGTACTACTTGACCGCGCCTGCGGTGATGCCGCGGGACAGCGTGCGCTGGAAGATCAAGTAGAAGATGAGGGTCGGCACGATGCTGATCAGCGATGCGGCGGCGGTCGTCGTCACATCCATCAGACGGTCACCGGTCAGCGAGCTGACCGCGATCGGGATGGTCTGCGTCGAATTGTCGATGAGGAAGGCCATCGGGATCATGTACTCGTTCCACGTCCAGATGAAGAAGAAGACGAGCATGACGCTCAGCGTCGGCTTGGAGATCGGGAACACGATCTTGCGGAAGATGGTCCAGCGGCTTGCGCCGTCGATCGACGCCGCCTCAAGGATGGACTTCGGGAACGTGCCGTACACCGACGAGAGCAGGTAGGTGCCGAATGCGCTTTGGATGACCGTGAAGATGACCACGATCGCCCACGGCGAGTTGTACAGACCGATCTTCTTGAACATGATGTACAGCGGGTACAGCATGGCTTCCTGCGGCAGCATGTTGGCGAGCATGATAAGCAGGACTATCCAACGACGGCCCTTGACTCGTCCGATACCGAGCGCAAATGCGTTGAACATGGACAGCACCACGGCGAGGATGGCCACGAGGCCTGAAGTCCAAATGCTGTTCCACAGCTTTTCGGGATAGTTGACACGGTTCCAGAACTTCATCAGACCGACGGTGCTGAACTCCTTCGGCCATGACAGCGGCCCCGATGAGTTGTAGTCAGCCGTCGTTTTGAATGCGTTGAGCAACAGCACGATAAACGGGAACAACATGACCAGACCGCCGACGATGAGCAGAATGAGAATCGCCCAATCGCCTGCAGTGCGGTTTTTCTTAACATGCACGGGAATATTGGTTGCGGAAGTCATGGCTCTACTCCTCATCTTCCTTCGCGACCTTCTCCTGAAGGTTCGTGAAGATAACGGCGACGATGATGATGACGACGGTCAGCGCGGTTGCGATCGCGGCGCCGTAGCCGACCTGCTGGGACTGGAAGAACTGCACGTAGGAGTAGTACGACGGCACGATGGTGCTGGTGCCGGGGCCACCCTTGGTCAGCATGTAGACCGGGCCGAACACCTTGAGTGCGGCGATGGTGCAGGTCAGTGCGACCACGAAGATCTCCGGCTTGATGGACGGCAGGGTGATGGCGAGGAAGCGCTGCCACCAGTTGGCGCCGTCGAGGCTGGCGGCCTCGTACAGTTCCGGATCGACGCGCTGCAGGCCGGACATGAAGATGACCAGCGGGTAGCCGACCTGAATCCAGATCATGATGAGCATCAGGAAGATGAGCGCGGTGTCGGGCTTGCCGAGCCAATCATGCTGCAATCCGCCGAGACCGATCGCCTTGAGCAGTGCGTTCAGCGCGCCGTTCTCCGGGCGGAAGATCCAGCCCATGACCAGGGAGGCGACCGCGATCGGCAGCAGCTGCGGGAAGTAGTAGATGGCGCGCATGGTGGAGGCGGCCTTTGTGCCGAACTTCTTCTGCACCACGTCGAATACCAGCGAGGAGAGGATCAGACCGAGCAGGATCGGCACGACCACCATGGCGATGATCATCCAGATCGAGTTGCGGAACGACACCCAGAACGTGGTGTCCTTCATCAGTCGGGCCCAGTTGGCCAGGCCGACGAACTGCGGCGGCTTGATGCCGCGGTAGTTGGTGAAGCTGAGGTAGATGTTCCAGATTGCCGGAATGATGATGATCCACAGCAGCATCAGCAGACCGGGGAGCAGGTACAGCCAGAAGCGGTTGGAAGGATTGCCGGGGATTCTCGACATCCCCTTCTCCCTGGCGGTCGGCTGCTGGCCGCGCGGTTGGGTTTTCTTGGTGTGAGCGTTCATTGCGTCAGTTGCTTTCATGATTCGCGCCGTGGTTGCGGGCTTCACTGCCTTGTGGTGGCGCGTTCGGTTCGAACAGCGTAGGGTCCGTCGGACGGGCTTCATTGCCCGCCGGACGGGTGATGGGAAGCGCCTGGTGCGCCGCCGCGGTGTTGGCGGCGGCGCACTGGCGGTGGGTTCAGTTATGTGTGTGCTATTGCGCTATGCGCTTGGGGTGGTTCAGGACTTGACGCCGGCGGCTTCGACGCCCTTGTCGTAGTTGTCCTTCATCTGGTTGAGCACGCCCTTCACGTCGGTGGTGCCGTTGACCAGTTCCTGCAGCGAGGAGTTGAGCTCGTCGTAGAAGGTGGAGGTCGGCCAATCCGGGTAGAAGCCGAGGGCGTTCTTCTCAAGCACGCCGTTGAAGGAGGTGATGAGTTCCTTGGTCTTCTCGTCGGTGATCTTGTCCGGATCGGCGGCGATCGGCAGACCGCCGGAGTTGCCCATGAGGTTCTGGACTTCGTCGCTCAGGGTGATGTCGATGAACTGGGCGGCGAGATCCTTCTTCTTGGAGTTTTCGGGGATGACCCAGATGTTGCCGGAGGAGCCCACGACCTTGTCGGTGTCGGGGAAGGTGGCGAAGGTCCAGTTGGCGTCCTTCATGTCGCCCTGGAAGCGGCCGAACCACCAGGTGCCGGAGAAGAACATCGGGTAGGTGCCGTTCATGAAGGCCTGGCCTGCGTCTTCGGCCTTGGTACCGGTGCAGTCCTTGGAGATGTAGCCCTTGTTGACCCAATCCTTGATGGTCTTGGTGGCGTAGGTGGTCGCCTGGCCCTGCCAGTCGACGTCGCCGTCGTACATCTCATAGGCGTTGATGAACTTGTCGTTCGCCTTGGAGAGGACCAGCTGCCACCACAGGTGCTGCAGCGGGTATTCGGCCACGCCTTCGGAGAGCGGGGTGACGCCGTTGTCGACGAACTTCTGCATGGCGGCTTCGAGATCGTCGAGCGTCTTCGGGATTTCGATGCCGTACTTGTCGAACATGTCCTTGTTGTAGTACATCACGATGTCTTCGCCGTAGTTCGTGATGCCGTACCAGTCGCCGGAGCCCATGACGCCCTTGTCGTCGTACTTGCCGGTGGCGGCGAGCGTGCCGCTGACCTTCTCATCCCACTTGTACTTGCTGACGTAGTCGTTCAGGCTGGTGAGCAGGCCCTGGCTTGCCAGCAGGCCGGCGGTGGCGTTGCCCTTGTTGTATTCCATGACGTCGGGGGCTTCGTCGGAATTGAGAATCTGGGCCGCGTTCTGGCGGATCTGCTCGAAGGACTTCTTTTCGAATTCGACCTTGACACCGGTCTTCTTTTCGAAGATCTCCATGGCCTTGGCCCAAGCCTTGCCCTGTGCGCCGTTGTCCTCTTCGTAGTGCCAGATCTTGATGGACTTCGGGTTCTCTTCCTGGGCGGTGTCGTTGCTGGTGCCGCAACCGGCCAGGCCAAGTGTGCCGAGCATGGTCGCCGCCGCCAGACCGGCTGCGACGATTTTACGGGTGAACTTCATCGTGTACTCCTTCTTTTCAGCGCCTTTACTGAAATGAGACTCGGGGTTGTATCGGGAACCTCATTGCTTGATACGCTACGAGTTTTCGATGAAGTATTCAACTTATTTCGATTGATTTCGATTAATTAGTTTAATGATTTTACCTGCAAACGTTGTCGTGCGTTTCCGCCGATTTCAAAGGGTTTCCCTTTGTTTACGCTATGTCAAGAAAAAGCAATCGTTTACATGGCTATCGAAATCAGCGAAATCGTGTTGTTCGACGTGCCGCCGTAAACGCCGCACCCCCGATTCACCCGGCGCGACGCGGACCCATCGTGCCGTGGGCGAGATACTTGGGCGGCAGCAGCTCGACGGCGCCCACATCATGCCTACGGCCATCCAGAATCTCCATCATGATGTCGATCGCACGCATGCATACGGCGTGCGGATCCATGGGCATCTCATCCACGCCCTGCGACAGCTGATGCACGCCCTGCGTGCAGGCGGCCATCAGCGAAACATCCTGCGGAACGCGCAGCCCGCGCTCCTGCAAGGCGATCAGCAGATTGTTCACATGCGTGGGGTTGGTCTGGCAGATGATCGCGGTGATTTCGTCGTCGTTCGCGAACGCCGAATCGAGCAGCAGACGCACGTCGGCCATGCCGTAGCCGGTCGACGCCATGAACGTGACCTTGACGCCCAGATCCGAACCATGCTTGATGGCGGCGTCGCGGAAACGGATGAGATAGTTCGAACCGTCATCGTAGGCGAATTCGTTGGTGCCGATGATCAGCACGCGCGTATGGCCGAGCGCGGCCGCCTTCTCCACCGCTTCACGCCCCATCCGTTCGAAATCCAAGTCGACGGAATACACCGATTCCGAATTCGACGGGTATCCCACGGACACCACCGGCACGTCGAGCATCGACGCCACTTCGGCGCGGGAATCATGCATCAGCACGTCGAGAAGCAGAATGCCGTCGACCATGCCGTTGCGCGTGACGCGGACCAGCTCCTGATCGCCGTATTCGTGCATGAGCAGCAGGATGTCGTAGCCGTACCGCTTGGCTCGGGAGGCGAGCCCGAAGAAGAACATCGCGTAATTCGAATAATCCGTGTAGCCGTGCACGGGGGAGCTGAGCGCCAGGACCTTGGTGCGGCCGTGTGCGCCGGGAGCGGAGGCGGGGGAGGAGCTGTACGGATCGGTGCCGTCGCCTGCGGCCGGGCGGCCGGTCAGGAACGCCATGACGTCCGGCGTGGCCTTTCTGGGAAGGTAGCCGAGTTCCTTGGCCGCGTCCAGCACCGCACGTTTGGTGTCGTCGCCGATGGAACGCTTGCCGCTCATCACATACGAGACCGTGCTGATGGATACGTGGACCTTCGCGGCGACGTCTTTGATGCCAGTCATGGCACACCCCCTCCAAACGTTTTTCAGATACGCTCAAGTCTAACTTGCGTGGGCGGAGCCATGCCGTTTTTACGTGATTGGCTTTCGGGCCGGAGGGAATCGGCTGATGGTCTTACAACTGCCACTCCATTCCGAACTCCTGTGGCAGTAGGCCGATATTGGATCCTCGCGATAGGGAGTTGGTTCCCTGTCGCGCCCATTCCCATGAGGCCGTGTAATCGTTGAATCCGTGAAGTATTGAAGCTGAAGTGACGTGTTTCTTGAACCACTGCGGCTCCCTGATCGCATGACTGGACAGGTCAAGTGCGAGGTCGCGTTTGCGTCCGGTCGCCAAACCGCCGGCTTCATCATGCATGGCATGTTCGAGATTGCGTGAACTGTAGAACAGACGGTAGGGTACTTCCTTCCCGCCGATGAGTTTGATCGAGCGCCAGGCGCACAGCATATCCATGCGGCGGCGTTTTTCCTGGTTGCGTTCGATGATGGACTGCGGATTGTCCGTCTCGATACGGTCGGGAAGGTATCGCAGTTCGGAGCCTGGCATCACTCTGTCGTCGGGGATATATGCGCCATCCAAGTCGGTGAGTTGCGCGACGGCGATGATGTCCTTCATCGCGAATTCGTGGGTTTGGTCGGCTTCCCGCCGGATGATTGTTTTAATCGTTCCGGCAAGGTTCTTTGCCTGTGGCCATTTGACCCCACCCACATTGATTCGTGCGACGGTGATATCCCCATGGCAGGAGACACCTTGGAACTGCGGGGCGAGGCATTCGTCGAACGCATCGGAGATGCACATATCGCTTTCTCCCTCGGTCAGCAGAATGAATACACTACTTCTCATCCCTCATCACCCGCCTTCCCTGTCACCTTTCCGGCATCAGCCAGTGCAGCGGCCACATGGGACGGCTTGACCTTCTCGGCCAACTGTGCTCCATCGGTGCCGATATTGACCATGCGGATGTACATGTCTCGCAGGTTGTTGCCTGTGCGCACATTGGTGACCGGAACGAACCGGTTGTTCGGGTCCGAAGTCGAGAACACGATGGACTTGTGATCCAGCACTTCCAATACTCGCAGATTATGGGCAGTGAAGATGAGCTGACCGCGCCCGCGCTGGGCGAGCGTGCGGAGGATATCGCCGAGCAGCACTTCGAAGATGCCTGAATCAATTTCGTCGATGGCGATGCAGGTATCCGTCTCGTTGAACATGCGCACCAGCAAGGACAGGATGCCGACGATACGGCGAATGCCTTCGGATTCCGCCCAGAATGGGATCTGAACACCGTTCCTGAGTGAGTATAGGAATACGCGTGCGCCGGTCTCGCCGTTGTCTCCGACATCCTCTTTCATCTCGCATTTCAGGGTCAATCCCGGAATGACGACAGGCAGCACGAGGTTTGCTTGTTCAACCATCCGCTCAATCTCATGCTGAATTTGCGATGGTACGAAGCGTGGGCGTTCAAGGTCGAGAATATCGAACTGTCCACCATGAATGAACGGCGTGTATCCGAAACATACGCTGGCACCTTGCCTGGTAGTGACGACGCGGATGCCGTCGCGAGCGAATCGTGAAAGCTTCTCGATAAGGTCCAGCAGCGGATCGAGATTCCTTTTCAATGCGGTTTGACGGATGCTTGGAAGTGCGTTTTGGGCGTGGAGCTCTGTGGAAATGCGAGTGAATTGTGCGGTGAATTCCGGCGAGAACAGGAGACTGCGGTTCTGGCTGTAGGCCAGCGCGGCCTCCTGCCGCAATAGTTCATCCCCGTGCTGGAGTGCCGTGAGTGAGTTCCACGCGCCCCGGGGTGTCACCTTCGGAATGAGTAGTCCGGTTTCCTCATTCTTGGCCATCTCATAGTCCATAAGGGTGTGCAGTCGGCCGTTCTGCGGTTTCATCGCCAATGTTTCATGGGTTACATGCAATCCCGTGTCGCAGGATTCGAGGACAGCCGTGTATGTGGTGTCGACGTCGTCAATCTGGATTTTCGCGGACAGCGTCGCACTGTGGCTCTCTCCGTTTTTGCTTACGAGGATGCCGGTTTGCTCACCGATGAGACTGCCTCCGGCCATGAGATGGCGAAGTACTTGGATTGCTTCGATGACGCTGGTCTTACCTGAGCCGTTTTGGCCGTAGATGCCGGTGACGCTGCCGCCGTTGTCCAGTGTGCCCAGATCCAACGCTCCATGGCGGATGTTCTTGACCCCATCAAGCTCTATCTTGGTCAACCGAATCATGATATTCCCAATCAATAGTTTGAAATTTTGTCTGATTCTGAATTTTTTTACCGAATCTAACAAAATTCTATCTTTTTGGCGTGACATATTAGCGACTTGACCTATGTGCCTTGTGCGTAGTGGCTCGCGTTCATGGCTGACCTGCTATATCCATGAAGTCTGATGCGGAACGCTAAAGAATTGAAAGACAAATAAAAAAGCCTTCCGGAGGTGGAATTCCGGAAGGCTTTCGTGGAGCTGATGGTAATCGAAACCACGACCTCTTCGATGCGAACGAAGCGCTCTACCAACTGAGCTACAGCCCCTTGGAGTGTTGTTCTGCTTCGCAGGACAACTCGACTTACTGTAGTACAGCCCCTGCCTAAATGCAAAACGGCGTTGTGTCATACGCGCGGTGAAACCTGTGTGAACGGCAGGGAAACCGGGGAGGGAAGGACGGCAATTGCCCCTACCGCAGCGCGACATGACGGTTGAGTTCGCGGCGCAATCGCCCCCAATCCGGCAGATACGCGTCCATACGCCGCCGGAAGCCCTCGCCGTGCCCATGCTCCCACAGATGCGTGAGCTCATGCACCAGCACGTACTCCAGAAACTTCGGATCCATGAGTCCCAATTGCAGATTCAATCGGATCCGCCCGGTGCGCGGCGTGCAGGACCCCCAACGTGAGGTCATGGTGCGCAACGTGATATGAGTGGGGGACTTGCCCACAATCGGCTCCCAACGTGCAAGCAGGGCGGGGAGCGCGGCGTTGATCGCGGCCTCGGCCCTTTGGCGCAGAGCGTCGTTCCAAGCGGGGATTGCGGGGATTGCGGGTGCTGCTGGGGCGGCTGATGCGCCGGTATCGTCTGCATCTATCGCGCCCGTACCGCCTATACCGCTCGTACCGCCCGTACCACCCGCATCGAATCGCCCGCCATCACCCAGCGCCTGCGCCTCCTCACGCGCGCGCCGACGCATGGCGGTCCGGTTGCCGTCAATCCAACCGCGACGGCTCCGCACGAACGCGACGATGGTGGCGTCCGGCGTGCGCTTGGGCGCGGAAACCACCACATCACCCGTAGGGGGTTTGATGCGCAGATACATGTTCTTGATGGGTTTGCGCGTCACGCGCACATCCAGGCCGTCGATCATCACGGCAACATTGTGAGGCATGCCGCCAACATCGGCGGTTCGCCCCGCCCCGCACATAGTCCGCTGGCCGCGGGCGGCTGATCGGCCTTGACAAGCCGAAAAGATAGACTGGCGGCATGTCACTTGGTTTGAATATCCTGCTGATTTTCATTTTCCTACTGCTGGGTTCGGTGTTCGCCGGCACCGAACTCGCGCTGGTGAGCCTGCGCGGCTCCCAAATCGACCAGATGGAACTCCAGGATGCCCGTGGTGCGCGAGTGGCGAAAATCGCCCGCGACCCCAACACCTTCCTGTCCAGCGTGCAGATCGGTGTCACCTTGTCCGGCTTCCTGTCCGCATCGTTCGGCGAATCCTCCATCGCACCGTTCGTGGTGCCCGTTGTGGAAGGCTGGGGCGTGCCGCATCATGTCGCCGCGCCGTTGACCACCATCGGCCTGACGCTCATCATCTCCTACTGCTCGATCGTGATCTCCGAGCTGGTGCCCAAGCGTATTGCCATGCAACGCAACGAGGCCATCGCCCGCGCGGTCGTGCCGGCCATCGACGTGTTCTCCAAGGTATGCCGTCCGCTGATCTGGCTGATCGGCAAGAACACCAACGGTTTGGTGCGTCTGCTCGGCTTCGACCCGAACGAGACGGAAACCGAGGTTTCCGACGACGAGCTGCGCGTGCTGGTCAACTCCAACACCAACCTGAGCAAGGACGAGCGTACGATCCTCGACGACGTGTTCGACGCTTCCGAGACGATTGTGGCCGAAGTGATGCGCCCGCGTGCCGACGTCGTGTTCATCGACGGTTCGATGTCGTTGGAGGAGGCCGCCGCTTTCGTACGCGACCAGCCGTACTCCCGCTATCCGGTCACAGGCAAGGATTTCGACGACGTGCTCGGATTCGTGCACGTGCGCGACCTGTTGGACGTGCGCGACCCGAAGGCGCGGGTCGTCGCCGACGTGGTGCGTGAGGGCATTTTGCTGCCGGGCACGTCCAAACTATTGCCGAGCTTGGAGCTGTTGCGCAAGCGTGGTATCCACTTGGCTGTGGTCATCGACGAATACGGTGGCACGGACGGTATCGTCACGTTGGAGGATATGACCGAGGAGCTGGTCGGCGATATCCGCGACGAATACGATCTGCCGACCGAGAAGGGTGGCGAACGCACCCAGCGCAGCGTGTTCGTGAACGGTGTGGCGGCCATCGAAGGCGGCACCACGCTGGAGGATTT
>ENA-OQKA01000440-OQKA01000440.1-human-gut-metagenome-genome-assembly--contig:-NODE-440-length-10566-cov-3.300604_pt1 | contig 10566 bp, 10 predicted proteins | sample MGYA00242644_ERZ504789 | MGnify/ENA primary metagenome ERZ504789 (study PRJEB26092, sample SAMD00036423) | human gut metagenome | host: Homo sapiens | study: EMG produced TPA metagenomics assembly of...
AAATAATGATGCAGATCATTCCCCATTGCTGTCATTGACAATTTTCTGCATGGTATCCTGCAGTTTCAGCTGGCACTCATCATCCATCTGCAGGATCTTGCTGCGGATGCCGTCTTCCATCAGTTCCCCGACCGATTTTCCGAAAATATTTGTGGTCCAGATTCCTTCCTTGCTCTCCTCCCCCTCGCGGATATATGCAATCAGATCATTTGCCTGTTCCTCACTGCCGACAATCGGTGCTATTTCGGTCTCAATGTCTGCCTTGATCATATGAATGGACGGGGAAATTGCCCGCATTTTCACGCCATATTTTCCGGCATGCTGGATCAGCACCGGATCTTCCATCCGGATATCCGAAAGCCCCGGCATGACCACTCCATACCCCTTCTGTTCCACAGCAGCCATGGCATCTTCCACACGCTCGTATTCTTTTTTCATCCGGGAGAGGGAACGCAGCATGGAAATCATCTGATATTCCCCTTCGATCTGCATTCCCGTCATCTCACTGATGTAGGAGAAATAGCACTGTTCCGTTGTCTCCATACGGATCGTCACGGTTCCGTTGGAAAGATCTGCCGTCTGCAGCTGGATGTCACGAAAAACTTCTTCTCCCATCTGCTCATTTGCACTTTTTACCCATTCCTGCCCGGCAAGCACAGCCGCTGCATCCCGCACGCGGCCGATTCCATCCATCAGTCTTGATGCCGTCTGAATCATGGCTGCCTTTAATTTATGTTCCATTGGAAGCATTTCCGTCCACTTCGGAATTGCAAAGTCCACACGGGTAACCGGAAATTCAAACAGAATCGCCTTCATAACTGTGACCAGATCCTCCCGGTGCATCTGCTGACAGTTGACCGGAACCACTACCGCCTGATATTCCTGCTCTAAACTTTCTTTCAGTGCAAGTGTCTCACTGCTGTATGGGCGCACAGAATTTAAAACAATCACATACGGTTTTCCAATCTCTTTAAGCTTTTCCACCGCGGTTTGTTCTGCCTCCACATAATTTTCCCGCGGAAGTTCCCCGATACTGCCATCCGTTGTCACCACAATACCAATGGTTGCATGGTCTTTGATTACTTTTTCTGTTCCAATTCTCGCTGCATCCGAAAAAGGAATTTCCTCCTCGAACCACGGCGTATGTACCATGCGGTATCCGTCCCCCTCCAGATGACCATTTGCTCCCTCTACCATAAACCCGACACAGTCAATCAGACGCACACTGACACTGCTCTCATCTGCAAGTGTGATCTCTGCTGCCTCCTGCGGAATAAATTTCGGTTCTGTCGTCATGATCGTTTTCCCGGCGGCTGACTGAGGCAGTTCATCGAGCGTCCGTTTTTTTTCTTCCTCATCTTCGATGTACGGAAGTACAAACAGATCCATAAACCGCTTAATGAACGTTGACTTTCCGGTGCGGACCGGTCCTACGATACCAATGTAGATTTCGCCGTTCGTTCTTTTCTGGATATCTTTATATAAATCAAACTCCATAAAAAATCTCCCTTCTTTGCATATTCGATTAATCTATCTAATCTATATGCAAAGGGGAGAATTCTTATTCACAGAAATACTCTGTTGTATATTTATTTCTCAGATGACTTCTTTTTGTCGGAAGTCTTCTTCTTTGCAGCTTCTTTCTCTGCTGCTTCCTTCTCTGCTGCTTTCTTTGCCTGCTCAGCAAGCACTTTTTCATTGATGCGTCCATACATCTGCATGTATTTATAGAGTTTCTTTGCCAGATCCTTGGTAATCTGTCCCTCCAGGGCACGCCACTTCCAGTTTTCTCCAAGTGTGGACGGAATGTTGATGCGGGCTTCGGAGCCAAGTCCGATCAGATCCTGCATCGGAACAATTGCCATATCTGCAACGGAAGACCATGCAGCACGCATCATACCCCAGTTATAACCTTCCTCCTCCGTCAGGTTCAGGTATTCGATTGCAAACTTGACAGATGCTTTCGGTGCGGTCTTCATCCATCCCATCACGGTATCATTGTCATGTGTTCCTGTATATACAACACAGTGACTGGTATAGGTGTGCGGCAGATAATCACTTCCCTCACGGCTGTCAAACGCAAACTGGATGACTTTCATGCCCGGGAATCCGGAATCCTTTAACAGTTTGCGGACAGAATCTGTCAAAAATCCAAGATCTTCCACAATGATCGGAAGTTTGCCAAGTTTCTTCTCCAACTGGTTAAACAGATCCATACCCGGACCCTGCTTCCATTTTCCGTTCTTTGCAGTTTTATCTTTGGCTGGAATCGCATAATAAGAATCAAATCCCCGGAAATGATCAATACGGATAATATCATACAGCTCACTCATCGCTTTGATTCGCTTTGTCCACCAGGTATAATTGTCTTTTTTCATTTCATCCCAGCGGAACAGTGGATTGCCCCAGAGCTGTCCGTCTGCAGAAAATCCATCTGGCGGACATCCAGCTACTTCAATCGGATTTAAATCTTCATCCAGATAAAACTGTTTCGGATTTGCCCATACATCCGCACTGTCTCCGGCCACATAGATCGGCACATCTCCGATAATCTCGATTCCGTTTTCATTGGCATATGCCTTTAACTCTCTCCACTGTTTAAAGAACAGATACTGAAGCATCTTATAAAACTCAATATCTTCTGCGTACTTTTTTCTTGCCTCATCCAATGCCGCTGCGTCACGCACACGAAGTTTCTCATCCCACTCGGCCCATGCTTTTCCGTCATTGGCATCTTTTAATGCCATAAACAGCGTATAATCTTCCAGCCAGTCCTTTTCCGCCTCACAAAATGACGAAAAATCTTCCGGCATATTTTTTACAAAACGGGCATATGCTTTATGCAGCAATGCATAGCGTGATACATACATGGTTCCATAATCAATGTATTCCTCGCTTGTGCCCCAGTCAAATGACTCACATTCCTTTTTCTTTAATAAATTTTCCTTGCAGAGAATGTCCAGATCAATAAAATAAGGATTTCCCGCAAAACTGGAAAACGACTGATACGGTGAATCTCCGTAACTGGTCGGACAGATCGGCAGAATCTGCCAGTAAGTCTGTACCTCCTTTTACCAGAAAGTCTACAAATTTTCTGGCTGATTTTCCCATAGTTCCAATGCCATACGGTGATGGCAGGGAAGATATCGGCATAAGTACGCCACTTGTTCTCATAAGTGATTCCTCCTAAGATCCAATCTATAATCTATAATTATATCATACCACCTTTTTGTCCCCTTGTAAAAAAACATTTTTCAATGCTAGTATGAAGAAAAGGGATTATGAGGTGAAGAATTATGAACGATGTCATAAAACATAAAATCAAACACAATGCACACCGTACACTGGTGTCGATCAAATGGGTAATTTTTGCAATTCTTGTCGGCGGTATCGTCGGACTGTGCGGCACCGCATTTTATTTTTGTCTGACATTTGTCACCGTGCTGCGCGGGCAGGACCCCTGGCTGTTGTATCTGCTCCCTGTCGGGGGACTGATCATTGTCGGTGCTTATCACCTGCTGCACGATGAAAAAGATACCGGAACCAATCTGGTCATCTCTGCCATCCACTCGGATGACGAGCTGCCCCTGCGCATGGCTCCTTTGATCTTTATTTCCACACTGATCACGCACCTGTTTGGCGGATCTGCCGGCCGTGAAGGTGCCGCCCTGCAGATGGGTGGCAGTATCGGAAACGCAATCGGAAAATTCTTCCGTTTTGACGATAAAGATAAACATGTCATGATCATGTGCGGCATGAGTGCTGCGTTTTCCGCTCTCTTTGGTACCCCGATGGCTGCTGCCATCCTTCCAATGGAAATTGTAAGTGTCGGCGTCATGTACTATACCGCCCTTGTTCCATGTGTGATCAGTTCTCTTGTCGCACACGGAGTTGCTTACCTGTTTGGTGTTTCCAACCAATGGTTTTCCATCGAGCACATTCCGGACTTTGGCATTCTTCCTGCCGTGCAGATTTCCATCCTTGCCGTGCTCTGCGCACTGGTAAGTATTGTTTTTTGTGTTCTTCTGCACAAAAGTGAAGAAATTTACCGCAAACTGTTCCAGAATCCCTACATCCGCATCTTTGCCGGTGGATGTATTGTTGTCATTCTGACGATGCTTGTCGGCAACCAGAATTACAACGGTACCGGTATCGGCATCATCCAGATGTGCATTGATGGAACGGTCCGTCCGGAAGCCTTCCTGTTAAAGATGATCTTTACCGCACTGACTCTTGGTGCCGGTTACAAAGGCGGAGAAATTGTTCCTTCCTTTTTCACCGGCGCGGCCTTTGGCTGCCTGTTTGGAACGCTGACCGGCATATCCCCGACACTTTGTACGGCTGTCGGCATGACTGCCGTATTCTGTGGTGTCACAAACTGTCCGATCACTTCACTGTTAATCAGTTTTGAATTGTTCGGTTATGACGGCATGCCGTATTTTCTTCTGGCTGTCGCTTTCAGCTATATGCTCTCCGGATACTTTGGTCTGTACCGGAGCCAGAAGATTGTGTACTCCAAATACAAAACCAGTTACATCAACAAGACAACTCATTAATCCCAAGAACCACACAGCCAATCGCCGGCAATTCCATGTTCGAATGAACCGAACCGATTGGCCGGGTTCCTGCATGCAGGTCATCAATATATAACGTCCATGTCCTGTCATCCGGCAGCAGGAGTGTTTCTTTTCTGCCGGATGCATTGTATGCCACCAGAAGTGTCTCTTCCGGCTGGCGGATTGTAAACGCGATGGTCTGTTCGGATGTCATTTCCATAAACAGAATATTCTGGCGGATCTCCTCTGCGTCTGTCATACGCAATCCTTTATGTGCTTTCCGGAAAGCAATCAGTCCCCTGTAATACTGCTGCAGCCCTTTTTGTCCATCGCTCCAGTCATAGCGCAGTACATTTGTTTCATACGGCAGATTATAACTGTTCTCGGATATCTCACCAGTTTTTTTCCAGCTGGTTTGGTTCGTGCAAACTCTTCTACCCCCCAGGAAAAACGGAACTCCCTGTGCGGTAAATACCATCGCAGCCGCCAGACGGTTCATTGCAAGGCGTTCGCCTGCATCACAATCCGATCTGGAAATCTGCAGTTTATCCCACAAGGTCAGATTGTCGTGACAGGAAACATAATTGATCACTTTCTCCGGTGTATCCGTCCATGTGCCGCCGGCTGCATAGGTATAAGCTGCATAATCTACCTGTGGATGCCACACACCTCCTGTTGCACAGTAACGCACCGCAACTTTCATTTTTTCCTTTCCGCTGACATAGCCGCAGTCTTTGTTATAAAACACATGTCCGCGCACCATGTCCCGGATATCATCCGAAAACATTCCGATGCCGTCCAGCATACGCGCGTTTCTCTTCATGGCACGCCTAAATTCCGGCATGGTTGAAGTACCGCCTGTCCAGCCCTCTCCATACAGAATGATATATGGATTGATTTCTTTTAACCTGCGGCTGATCTCATTCATGGTATCAATATCAAGAACACCCATCAGATCAAACCGGAACCCATCCACATGATATTCCCTTGCCCAGTAACAGACAGATTCTACGATGTATTTGCGCATCATCGGCTGCTCCGAAGCAATTTCATTGCCACAGGCAGATGCATTGGAATATCTGGTTCCGTTCATCCGGTAATAATAATCCGGCTCACATTTCTGCAGACAGCTGTCCAGATCATAGGTGTGATTGTACACCACATCCATGATCACTCCGATACCCTCCCTGTGAAAAGCCGCAATCATTTCTTTCATTTCCCGGATACGCACCTCCCCATGGAACGGATCTGTTGAAAAAGATCCCTCCGGTACGTTATAATTCAGCGGATCGTATCCCCAGTTATACTCCCGCTTCTTTGGTGCCGCCTCATCAATACTTGCAAAATCATACATTGGCATGATCTGCACATGCGTAATACCGAGCGATTTCAGATAATCCAGCCCGGTAGCTTCTCCCTCTTTGTTTTTGGTTCCCTTTTCTGCCAGTCCCAGATACTTTCCCGGATATTTTACCCCGGAAGAGCCATCCGCGGTACTGTCCAGAACAGAAATCTCACAGATCACCAGATCCGTACGGTTTGAAAAAACCGGTCCATGATCCTCCTTAAAATTCTCCGGATCGGTTTCTTTTAGGTCCAGCACCATACTCCGCTGCCCGTTCACACCGACAGCTACCGAATATGGATCCTGTGACTCCACGGTCTTGCCGCTTCTCTCCAGACGGTATGTATAATAAACATGCCGCAAATCTCCGTCTACCCGAATCGTCCAGGTTCCCTGTACATCCCGTTTCATCGGAAGTGTATCCGACAGGCAGTCCCCGTCTCCTTCCCGATACAGACACAGTGTTACTGCATCCGCAGTCGGAGCCCAGAGCCGGAACGCTGTATATTTCTTTGTGTACACAGCACCCAGATCATTTCCATCATATGGAATCCTTTGCTGCATTCCCTCTCTCCTCCCTGAAATATATTATTTTCGCTTTTTTTCGTAATTCATTATATTTTAATTTTATGTATCTGTAAATTGGAAAAATCACTAAGTTTTTTTCAATATTTTGTGAAATAAGACGAAGAAAAAAGACATTCCATGTTTTATGCCATGAAATGCCTCTTTTTTTGTTTTCCGTATCAGGCAAACCCTTATGCGTTTGTTGCCTGTACCATTGCCTCAAGGGTTCTGACTGCTGCTCCCGAATCGATCGTCTTTGCTGCAAGTGCAATGCCATCTGCAATACTGTCTGCCTTTTTCCCAATATACAAAGCGGCTCCTGCATTCAAAAGCACAATCTCCCTCTTTGGTCCCTGTTCCTTTCCGGAAAGAATATCTCTGGTGATCTGTGCGTTTACAGCTCCATCCCCACCCTGCAGTTTTGCGATTTCACACCGCTTTAATCCAAACTGTTCCGGTGTGATTGTATAGGTGGTTACTTTTCCGTCCTTAATTTCAGATACCGTGGTCTCACCGGTCAGTGTGATCTCATCCATGTTATCCTCTCCGCTGACAACCATTCCCCGTTCTACCCCGAGGTTCATCATGGTTCCCGCAATCACTTCCGTAAGTGCCGGGGAATACACCCCTACAAGCATTGCCCTGGCACGGGATGGATTCGAAAGCGGTCCTAAAATATTAAACACCGTGCGGATGCCCAGCTGTTTTCTGACCGGTCCCACATACTTCATGGCAGGATTAAAATGCGGTGCAAACATAAATCCGATCCCGACCGTCTCCACACACTTTTCTACCACAGCCGGATCTGCGGAAATATTTACGCCAAGTGCCTCTAACACATCTCCGGCACCACTTTTAGAAGAAATGGAACGATTGCCATGTTTTGCCACCGGAAGCCCTGCTGCTGCCACAACGAACGCTGATGTTGTGGAAATATTAAACGAATAGGTACAGTCTCCGCCGGTACCGACAAAATCTACATAATCCTCTACCTTCGGACTGATCGTATTTGCCTTGTTGCGCAATACGGCTGCCAGTCCCGTAATCTCATCCAGCGTTTCCCCTTTCATGCGGAGTGCTGTCAGAAAACATGCAATCTGCGCCTCTGTTGCCTGTCCGGTCAGAATCAGCTCCTGTGCTTTCATCGCTTCCTCTTTTGTCAGATCTTTTCCCTCTACCAGTTTGGCCAGAATCTCTTTCATCTATGATATCCTCCTTGTTTTATTCGCTTTTCCGTTACATTTCATTTAACTCTTTTTTGAATGTGCTGCAATAGTCTGCTGCAGCCTGCGGATCAAAATCGTGCTTCCGCATCAGTGTGATAAAATGAGAGCCTACAATGGCTCCATCAATAATCTCTTTCATCGGACGTACATCCTCCGCCGTGCGGATACCAAATCCCATCATAACCGGAATTTTTGCCTCTTTCTTTACCGCTGTCAGGTATTCTAAAATCTGACGGTGGAAGGTTGCTTCCTGTCCGGTAACTCCCATGGAAGACACACAGTAGACAAATCCCCGTGCATTTTTAAGGATTTTTGGCACACGGTCTTTGGATACCGGGGAAACCAGCTGGATCAGAATGGTTCCATCCTCTTTCTGTAACTGTGTCTGGAGTTCTTCCTGCTCTTCCAGCGGCAGATCCGGAATGATCAGTCCATCCACCCCGCAGGCATTGCACTCTTTTACAAATTTTTCCACGCCATAATGCAGTACCGTGTTGTAATACATCATAAATACAACCGGGATCTGCACACCATCGGTCCGCATCTCTTTCATACAGGTAAATGTTTTCTCCAGATTTGCCCCACCGAGAATTGCCTCATAGGAAGCTGCCTGAATGACCGGACCGTCTGCCACCGGATCGGAAAACGGAATTCCAAGTTCAATAATGTCCGTTCCTGCCGCTTCCTGTGCCTTGATGATCGCCTTTGTCTTATCATAATCCGGCAGACCTGCTGTGATATAAGTAATAAATGCCTTTTCTTCCTTTTCCTGTAACGCCTGAAGCGCTGTCTCAATTCGATTCATCCCTGTTATGCCCTCCTTAATTCAGATATCCTTTTCCGTCAAGATAATCCGCAATGGTGTTTACATCTTTATCTCCGCGACCGGACAGACAGATAATCATGCTCTGGTCCATGGTCATTTCTTTTGCCTTTTTAAATGCATAGGCAACGGCATGTGCACTCTCAATTGCCGGAATAATTCCCTCTAACTTACACAGTTCCATCAGCGCATCCATTGCCTCCACATCCGTAATTGCCACATATTTTGCACGTCCGGTATCCCGCAGATATGCATGCTCCGGTCCGACTCCCGGATAATCCAGTCCGGCGGAAATGGAGTGTGCCAGCTGGATATTTCCATCGGTATCCTGCAACAGATACGAACGCATGCCATGCAATACTCCAGGCTCTCCCAAAGCCATGGCGCTGGCATGTTTTCCGGTCTCAATTCCAAGGCCCGCTGCTTCTACACCGATCAGTTCCACCTCCGGCTCATCAATAAAATCGGCAAACATTCCGATGGAATTGGAACCGCCGCCCACACATGCCATAACCACATCCGGATTCTTTCCTTCTGCTTCCATGTGCTGACGCTTTGCCTCCCGGCTGATCACACTCTGAAACTCTTTCACCATCTTCGGATACGGATACGGTCCTACCGCAGATCCGATAATATAGAACGTATCCTCCGCTGTTTTGGCCCAGGTACGGATGGCTTCGTTTGTCGCGTCTTTTAAGGTATTGCTTCCGGATTCCACGGATACCACTTTTGCACCAAGCATCTCCATACGCATCACATTCAGTTTCTGTCTCTGGATATCTTCTTTTCCCATGTACACCGTACATTCCATATCAAACAGTGCTGCTCCCGTTGCAGTAGCTACACCATGCTGTCCTGCACCGGTCTCCGCGATTACCTTTGTCTTTCCCATACGCTTTGCCAGAAGGATCTGACCGATAACGTTGTTGATCTTGTGTGCTCCGGTATGATTCAGATCCTCACGTTTTCAGATAAACTTTTGCTCCACCGAGGTCTTCTGTCATGTGTGCTGCGTAGTACAGACGTGACGGACGACCTGCATAATTGTTCAGTAAATCTGTCAGTTCACGGTTGAATTCCGGATCATCTTTGTAATGATTATATGCTTCTTCCAGTTCTAGCACTGCATTCATCAGTGTCTCCGGAATGTACTGTTCCACCATTGGATTTCCGTATCTTCCTTTTGTCTATGGTTATCTCTCTTCTTTCTTGTTTCTATTGTTTTGTGAATTTATTCATTCACCTGTATACTCTTTTGTTTCCTAAGAATGTTTACTGCTTTCAAAATTTCTCACAGTTTTCACAGCTTGAAGAATTTTCTCACGATCTTTCTTTCCATCTGTCTCCACTGCACTGCTCAGGTCAATTCCCCAAGGGTGTATTCGCTGTATTGCCTCCGGTATGTTCTCCGGATTCAGTCCTCCTGCGAGGAAATACGGCCGCTTTGTCCAGCCTTCCAAAAGACTCCAATCAAATGTCTCGCCGGTTCCGCCTTTTCCGTGATCGAGAAGAATCAGATCTGCACTGCTCGCTGCCGCCGCATCAAGATCTTTTTTCTCCTGAATCGAAAATGCTTTCATCACCGGATGGTCTGTCAGATTTTTCAACTTCTTTATATATGCCTCATCTTCCTGCCCGTGAAGCTGAGCGATCTGAATGGTTCCTTCATTTAATAATTGTGCGACCTCGCCGCAGTCTTTATTGACAAATACTCCGACCGGGCAAATCTGCGATTCAAGATTTTGAACCAGTTCACGAACTTTCGAAATGGATACATTTCTCCGGCTCTTTGGCACATTGATGATAAATCCGCAATAATCCGGTTTTGCCTCATTTATATAGGTAATATCTTCCGGGCGGCTTAATCCGCAGATCTTAATCTTGGGCATGTTTCATTTTTTCTTGTCTCATACTATATCTTCCGCCAATTCATATCTAGCTGCCTTCCTGTCTGCTGCTTCAACTCCATCAGTGCTGCTTTCCGATCAGATTTTCTCATCAGAACGTTCTCCGATCAGTACCGCTACTCGGTTTCCATTTTTCATAAAG
>ENA-OQKA01000441-OQKA01000441.1-human-gut-metagenome-genome-assembly--contig:-NODE-441-length-10553-cov-4.422214_pt1 | contig 10553 bp, 9 predicted proteins | sample MGYA00242644_ERZ504789 | MGnify/ENA primary metagenome ERZ504789 (study PRJEB26092, sample SAMD00036423) | human gut metagenome | host: Homo sapiens | study: EMG produced TPA metagenomics assembly of...
CGGCAACATCGACTGGGGCGTTCCGGTGCCCGAGGTCGACGGCGTTTCCGACGTCACCTGCTGGTGCTGGCCCGAGAGCCTGTGGGCGCCCATCAGCTACACCCGCACCGTACTCGCCCGCGACGCCCGTGCCGCCGGCGTGACCGAGGGTGTCGCCGCCCAGGACGCCGCCCTCATGGGCGAGCCCGCTGCCGACTCCACGCAGGTCCCCGCGCCCACCTACCAGCACAGCTCGCTCGACTGGCGCGACTGGTGGTGCTCGGACGACGCACAGATCTACCAGTTCATCGGTCAGGACAACATCTACTTCTACTGCATCGCGCAGACCGCCATGTGGGAGGCCCTGGGCTGGGACCTCACGCAGAGCACCGTCAGCGCCTGCTATCACCTGCTCTACATGGGCAAAAAGGCAAGTTCGTCCTCGCAGACGCCTCCCCCGCCGGCAGACGACCTGCTCAACCACTACACCTGCGAGCAGATGCGCGCGCATTGGCTGTCACTTGGCCTGTCCGAGAAGCCGGTAAGCTTTAGCCCCAAGGCATACGACACCCGCGTGACCGGCAAGGACAAGGACGGCAACGAGGTGCGCGCCTGTGACGACAAGCGCGTCATCGACCCCGCCCTTAAGGAGAGCGCCCTTTTGACCGGCGTGTTCAACCGCCTGGCCCGCAGCTGCTTCTACGGCGTCGCCGTCAAGGAAGGCGACGAGAGCCCCTACCGCAACGGCTGCATCCCCGCCGGTGCCGCTTCTGACACCGTGGTCGAAGCCGCCCAGCAGGCAGCCCTCGCCTTTGAGCAGGCCATGTACAAGTTCGAGACGCACCGCGCGCTTGCCGTGTGCGACGACTACCTGCGCGCCGCCAACAAGCGCTGGAGCGACGCCTCCAAGGCCGCCAACAAGCTCGAGGGCGAGCCGGCCAACGCCGCAATGACGCAGGCCCTCGTCGACGCCTTTACCGAGCTGCGCGTGGCGACCGTCCTGATGCACGGCATCGTCCCGGCCGGCTGCGAGCTCATCTGTGAGTACTTCGACATCGACCCGGTCGCCTTCTTTAGCTGGGATAACATCTTCGCCTCCACGGATGAGTTTGTGGAGAGCCTGGGCGAGAAGCCCGGCGAGCACCGCGTAAAGCCGCTACCCCCGCGCTTCGACTTCTTTAGCAAGCACGAGAGCCAGTACTAAAGCACGCCAGCAGCGGCGTGTCCGGAAAGTAGTCAATTTGGGATGGGAAGGAAAGACGGATGTCCAAGCCGCGTCGTCGTAAGCAAAAAAAGCCGGTTAAGCCCGAGCTCAAGCTTAGGCAGTTTGCTGCTACTGAGCTTTCCGACCAGCTTGCCGCCCTTCCCTGCGCTGCCGACCTGCCACGCTTTATGGTCGACACGGTCGCCGGCGCCTATGCGCCCGCCGATGCCGAGCTCATGATCGAGGGCTTCGGCGCCGCGGCCACACGCCCGGTCACACTGCGCGCCAACACGCTCAGGGCGACCGCCGAGGACATCGCTGCGGCGCTCGATGCCGCCGGCATCGCCCACAACCCCGTCGCCTGGTACCCAGACGCCTTTATCCTGCCCGAGGCCCAGGTTTCCGATCTGTGGGACCTCGACATCTACCGCGACGGCAAGATCTACCTGCAGAGCTTGTCGTCCATGATGCCGCCGCTGGTCCTGGGCGCACAGGCAGGCGAGGACATCCTGGACATGTGCGCAGCCCCTGGCGGCAAGACGACGCAGATCGCCGCCCTCACGCAGGGGCAGGCGCACCTTACCGCCTGCGAGATGAGCATTCCCCGCGCCGAGAAGCTCGAAGCCAACCTCCACCGCCAAGGCGCAAAAAACGTGCCCGTCATGCGCACCGACGCACGCGAGCTCGACGAGTTCTTCCGCTTTGACCGCATCCTGCTCGACGCTCCCTGCACCGGCACGGGCACCGTCATCAGCGGCAACGAGAAAAGCCTGCGCGGCCTGACCGAGCAGCTGCTCGTCAAATGCGCCCGCTCGCAGCGTGCGCTTCTGGACCGCGCCATGGGAGCCCTCAAACCGGGCGGCACGCTCGTCTATTCGACTTGTTCGATCTTGCCGCAGGAAAACGAGGACGCCCTGCAAGAAGCCCTCGACAAGCATATGGACTGCGAGCTCATCCCCCTCGACGGCACGCCAAGCGAAAGTGAGGCACGCCGTGCCCAGGAAGCTGGTGAGGAGCCGCGCATCGAGTCCAACGCCCTGACCGAGGCCATTGCCGCGGGTCAGGTATCGGCCATCGCCAACGGCCTGCCCGGCACGCTCACCATTCCGCCCAGCCGCGAATTTGAGGGCTTCTACATTGCCCTGATCCGAAAACGCAGCTAGCGCACGGATCCAAAACTCAACAAGCTATCTCCGTGCGCGTTTGCCCTGCTGGTCGCGATGCTGTTTAAGCATCGTGCGCTCCTTGCGTTCGGCCCTTTTGCCCTTAATGGCCGTGACCACAAAGTAGATGACCGCGGCGGCTACGATTGCGCCCACGCATAGGCCAATCGAGCCCAACATTGCCGAAAAGTCCATACCGCGTCACCTCTCTTTTAAACGGGACTTTCAAGATAGCACCTCGATCACCGCCACCACAGCTCCTTCACGTTCGCCGCCCTTCGGTCTAACGGAGGACGCGGCGGGGAAAAATCAACTCGTCAAACGATTTAGCAAGCACAACGCTGCCGGCACCCTGCCGGCCGTCATCACATAGAATCGAGCCTCCATGGATACCCTCAACGATCTAAACGAGCGCGTCGACGCCTTCGTCGGCACCAGCTCCTTCGACACGCCTGCCGCGGCAAACGACCAAGCTCCCATCGATGTGCCCGCCGAGGTTCACGAGGACATCGTCGCCTCGGTCGATTTCTCCGAGGTCGAGCTCGCAGACGAGTTCACCGAGCCCCAGGTAGCCGTCACGCCCAACGGCCTGCTCCCTATGGAGCCCCTGCCCATCGACGGGCGTTTGCGCAAGGCGGCCCTCCGCATGCCCGACGAGATCGAGGAGGCCAGCGGCTTCACGCTCTTCGGCCGCCGCATCAAGTCGCTCATTTACACCACTGATGTCGCGGTTATCCGCAACTCCAACGCCGATGCCGTCTTTGCGGTCTACCCTTTCACGCCGCAGCCCGCCATTACGCAGGCGCTGCTGACCGTCGCCGAGTGCCCGGTCTTCGTAGGCGTGGGCGGTGGCACCACCACCGGCAAGCGCTCCGTTCAGATGGCAGCCGTCTCCGAGATGCAGGGTGCGGCGGGCTGTGTGGTCAACTCCCCCGCCACCGCCGAGATGGTCGAGCACATCACCAACATCGCCGACATCCCCGTCATCGCCACGGTCGTACGTTGCGACGACGATGCTCACGCCAAGGTGCGCGCCGGCGCCAAGATTCTTAACATCGCCGCTGGCAAAAACACGCCGCAGGTCCTGCGTGAACTGCGCGAGCACTATCCCAACCTGCCGCTCATCGCGCCGGGCGGCAAGACGCCCGAGAGCATCCGCGAGACCATCGCCGCCGGTGCCAACGCCATCATCTGGACACCGCCTTCGGCCCAGCAGCTACAGACCGACATGATGCAGCGCTACCGCAAGATGAAAGAAGACGCCACGCCTGTCATCTCGCACGACGATGTGCCCATTATCGACCAGGTCGCCGCCGCCGAGGTCAGCCAGGTCGAGAACATGAATCCCGACGTGCCGATTCCCGACGAGGTTATCGAGCGCGTCGCTTCGATCCACGATCATATCGAGGAGCGTCGCGCCAACCGCGGCCTCAAGCCGTCACTGCACGGCTTCTTCTTCCGCGGAAAGAAACGCTAGCAAAACATCTTGGCCCGCCCCACAAACGTGAGGCGGGCCGTTTTCGTTTGAGCAATCATGCAGCGATGTGATGGGGCAAATTAATCCACGCGCTTGTCGCCCATAAAGAAGAGCGCCACCGTGCCAGGTCCGGTATGCGAGCCAATCAGAGTACCGATGTTATTGATCTCAATCTTGCCTTTAAGCTGCGGAATCTGTTCCTCGATCAGCGCCGCAACTGCCTCGGCATCCTCGCGGCACGCCGAGTGCGACATGACGCACTTACCCGAATAATCCGCACCGTCCTGCACGTGTGCCATCATGGTCTTAGCCATCTCGGAAATCGCGCGCTTCTTAGTGCGAATCTTCTCACGTGGCGACAGCCCACCTTCGCAATCGACCGTCATAAGCGGGCAAATCTTAAGCGCCGTGCCGATGATCGCGCTCGCGGCCGAAATGCGACCGCCGCGCAGGTAGCTCGACAGATCGGTCGAGAAGAACCAGTGGTGCAGGTTGAGCTTGTGCTCCTCGATCCAAGCGGCCGTCTCGTCGAGTGACGCCCCGCTATCGCGCACGTCGGCGGCATATTCCAGCAACAGGCCAAAGCCCGAAGACGCCGCCAGCGAATCGATGACGCGCACCTTGCCGCCCTGGGGATAGCGATCCGCGAGCATCTGCGCCGCAACGCAGGCCGATCCATACGTGCCCGAAATACCCGATGACAACGTCAGGTGCAGCACGTCTTTACCCTCGGCAACAAACGGCTCCCAAAACTCCTCGTACTCGCCCACGCTCACCTGAGACGTCTTGGGCATGGCGCCTGCGGCAATCTGGGCAAAAAACTCGTCCGGCGTAATCGACTGATACAGATCGTCCGTATAGACAACATCGTCGATCTCGTAATGAAAACACACGACAGGGATATTGCGCGACGCAAAGAACTCACGGGTTCGGTCGGCGGCGGATTCACAGGTCAGGACAAAATCACTCATATGAGGCTCCTTACTCATTGCTGCGCAAATTATCGCACAGTGAGCCTACATACGGTACATATGTCCACTATTTACCAAATCGAACCAATAATAGCGAACATCTTTACCACCATCGTCTCCACCGACCCCACGCATAAATATCTGAGAAAACACCCTCTGTCGTCTCCACTCAACCGCCATATCTACCTCCACTAAATCGATTTACCAAACCGTTCGGCTAACAATTCGGCTGCCCATCCCCAATCGAAACAAAAGCGGCGCATACTGATAAACGTTTGACGCTGTTTATCAGTTTTACCAACCACATCGGAAGGTGCTTCATGGTCGCATTCGATCGCAATCCGCAAGACTTCAAGTATCTGCGCCTGCTGTCGAGACAGTTTCCCACCGAGCAATCCGCGTTTACCGAGATCATCAACCTCTCGGCCATCCTCAACCTGCCCAAAGGCACTGAGCATTTTATGAGCGACGTGCATGGCGAGTACGAAGCCTTTATGCACATCCTCAACAACTGCTCGGGCGTCGTGCGCGAGCATGTCGACGAAATCTTTGGCGAAACGCTCTCCTTTGACGAGAAGGGCGAGCTGTGCACGCTCATCTACTACCCGCACGAGAAGATCGAGCTGGTCCGCAGCCAGCGCGAGGACTCGCCCACCTGGTACAAGACGATGCTCGACCAGCTCATTGTGGTTGCCCGCTCGCTTTCGAGCCGCTATACGCGCTCCAAGGTGCGTAAGGCCATCCCACGCGATTACGCCTACATCATCGACGAGCTGCTGCACACGCATCCGGACGAGAACAACTATCGCGTGCGTTATCACGAGCGCATCGTGGAGTCCATTCTGGAGACCGCCAGCGCCGACGACTTTATCGAGTCGCTCGCCTCGCTCATCAAGCGCCTGGCCGTCGACCACCTGCACCTGGTGGGCGACATCTTCGACCGCGGCGGCGGCGCTGCCAAGATTATGGACCGTCTGCTCACCTACCATTCACTCGACATCCAGTGGGGCAACCACGACCTGCTGTGGATGGGCGCTGCGGCCGGTGAGCCCGCCTGCATCGCAACGGTGCTGCGCAACAACCTACGCTACGACAACTACGAGATCCTGGAGAACGACTACGGCATCTCGCTGCGTGAGCTTGTCGCCTTTGCCGATGCCACCTACACCGCCGGTGAGTCCATCACCCCGCTGATCAAGGCCATCAACGTCCTGCTCTTTAAGCTCGAGGGCCAGATTATCCAGCGCCATCCCGAGTTCGACATGACCGACCGTCTGTTACTCGACAAGATCGATCACGGCACCGGCACGGTCACGCTCGCCGACGGCAGCGTGTGGCCGCTCACGACCAACGACTTCCCCACCGTCGACCCGGCGGACCCCTATACGCTCACGCCCGAGGAGCAGCACATCATCGACAAGCTCGTGTCCGAGTTTGTCACCGCCGATCACCTGCATCGCCACATCGATTTCCTCTATTCCCACGGCTCCATGTACAAGGTCGCCAACGGCAACCTGTTGTTCCACGGCTGCGTGCCGCTCAACGAGGACGGCACCTTTAGCAGCATGAACTGCCTGGGCACCTGGCACGCTGGCCGCGATTATCTCGATTTTTGCGACCACATCGCCCGCCGCGCCTGGCGCGTGGGCGACCGCGACGCTCTCGACTGGATGTGGTACCTGTGGATTGGCTTTAACTCACCCGCCAGCGGACGCCTGGTGCGTACCTTTGAGCGCGCCTATATCGCCGACAAGAGCACCTGGGTCGAGCCGCTGGACCCGTACTTTACGCTTACCAAGTCGCCCTCGGTCTGCGACGATATCATGCGCGAGTTCGGCGTCGCACCCATGGCATGTTCGCCGACCGGCCACATCATCAACGGCCACACACCCGTTAAAACCACCAAGGGCGAGCAGCCCATCCGCGCCGAAGGCAAGCTGCTGGTCATCGATGGCGGTTTCTGCCGCGCCTACCACCCCAAAACGGGCATCGCCGGCTACACACTTATCTCGAGTTCGCGCGGATGCCGCCTCAAGTCGCACCGGGCCTTTACCACCGTTGCCGAGGCACTCACGCGCAACGTGGACATCGAAAGCGAGACCAACCGCTTTGACGAGGCCGACCGCCGCCGCATGGTGAGCGACACCGATACCGGCGCCAAGATCCGCAGCCAGATCCAGGACCTACGCCAACTGCTCGATGCATATAGAAACGGTGCTATCGAGGAGCGCGCCTAGCTCCACCCGCGGGGATTGGCTAAACTTGCTGGGTTTGTCATCCCCACGGCGCCCCAGCGCCACCCTAAGGCAGGTATCATGCAAAAGCTCCTCGCGCAGATCATGAAATTTGGCGTCGTCGGTGTCATTGCCACGGTCATCGACTTTGGCATTATGAATCTGCTCCACTACGGTCTGGGCCTCAACATCCTAATCGCCAACACCAGCGGCTTTATCGTCTCACTCATCTTTAACTACGTTGCGAGCATGAAGTACGTGTTTGCGCACAAGGAGGGCATGAGCCGCCGCCGCGAGTTCATCATCTTTGTCGTGCTGTCCGTTATTGGCCTGGTGCTCAACGACGGCATCGTGCTGGCCCTCAACGCCGGCCTGGGCCTCGAAGCCAATATCGCCAAGATTTGCGCCACCGCGCTCGTCATGGTCTACAACTTTGTGACGCGCAAGATCTTCCTGGAGGGCGACGAGACCAAATAGCTCGACACCCTTGCAGCATTACGGCGCCCACGGACGACGCGCATCGAGTGCTGCGTTGTTCGTGGGCCCTGCTCGTTTGCGGGAAGATTTGCAACGTTTGCGGATTACCTCTTGAATATTTGGCGAGTTCGTATAGTTCTTGCCAAAGACCTTACGTTTCCCTTGCAAAAGCTCTAAAGTATCTCGTTGCTCGATTCGTCAACGCATTGGATGTGATTACGTGCGCAAGGCACTGGCACAACCTCATACCAAGCAGTTCCTCAAGTTCGCTGTCGTGGGTCTTATCTCCTTTGGCATCGACTGGGGCATGCTCATTGCACTCGTCGAGCTGTTCCACCTCGACTTTTTGATGAGCACCACGATCTCGTTTATCACGTCCGTCGTGGTCAACTCTGGCTCAGCATGAAGTACGTGTTCGACCATCGCGAGGGCATGAGCCGCAAGCGCGAGTTTACGATCTTCACCATCCTGTCGGTGATTGGTTTGGGCCTTAACGATCTGGTACATGTTTGTGGGCGTCACGTTTTTGAGCATCGGCTACCAGGCCATGAAGGCCATCGCCACGTTCCTGGTCACCTGGTACAACTACTTCAGCCGCCGCTTCTTCCTCGAAGGCGCGCAGTCATAGTCGATTCGACATTTGCTTGAATATATAACCGGTTGGAATTCACGTTCCAGCCGGTTTTTTTGTTTGACGAGGCTGTCGAGGAAGACGTACGGGACGGGCCACGGTGCCGAAATGGGACGCGCCTTCCCCATGGGCGCCGTTCCGGAAAGCGCGTCCCAGATTGAGGCCTCAAAGCGGGACACAGTTTCCGCAACGCCACTCAAGCGGAAAGTGCATCCCGGAATCCGACCTCGGAACGGGATGCGGTTTCCCAATGGCCATCGAAGCGGAAACTGCATCCCGGAATCCGCCTCCAGAGTGGGACGCGCTTTCCGGTTGAGCCTCGATTGGGAAACTCCGTCCCATTCGCATCAAAAAACGGGCGGCCTGGATGTTTGTCCGAGCTGCCCGTTCCGTGCGTTATGTTGAGATCCCTAGCCTGTTACGTAATACCAGACGACGTTGTCGCCGTTGGAGAGAACGTAGTTGCTGCAGGCCGTCATGGGCGTCGAGCCGTTGACAGAGTACATCCAACCGCTCGTGCCGCCATACTGCTTCTCGGCCAAACCGCCGATCGCGGCGACATACGTGCCGTACGATGAGCCGTGTGCGTTGACGGAAAGCCCGAGCGCGCATAGGGCGTCGTAGACGGTGGCACCTTCGTTAAAGGTATAGGTGCCGCCGGCGGACACAGGATTGCCCACGGCACTCGACGTAACCGAGACCGACACAGTAACGTATCCAGGCTCCTGCGAGCCACCCTGGCCGCCCGTGGAAGCGCCTCCGCCGTTAGAGGCCGTGGCCCCGCCAGACGACTGGCCACCGCCCGAAGAGGCACCGCCAGACGTGTTGGTCGTATCGGCAGCTCCGGTATTCTGAGAAACCGATGCTTCGCCAGACTTCTTGCCATCCTGCTCTTCGGACTTTTTGCCTTCCGAGTTTTTATCCGAGCTCTTGTTCGAAGACTCGGAATCGCCCTTGGCGTCACCCGAGTCCTTGGACTTATCTTTCGCATCGCCCGAAACCTTGGAATTCTTGGAGTCGGCCTTGCTAGAAGCAGCAGCCGAACCAGGCACCTTGGCATCATTGGCGACGACGCTCTCCCCCGTCACGGTCTGGACGATCCAATCAATGGACCAGGCGCCGCTCTCGGAGGGGTGGACAAAGCCCAGCGATACGACGATCAACGCGATACAAACCGCGGTCAGAGCGCCAAGCATCGCCTTGCGCCGCGGGGCGGACGCCGCCGAAGCGGCGCCCTTTTGCTTTGCATCGTCGAGCTGGATAAACGAGGAGTCGGGCTGCTGCCCGTTGGTCCCCTTGGGCTTATCGGGCATTACCGTCACCCTTGCCGCGCTTGGTCAGCATGAAGACGGCGATGAGCGCGAGGCCGATCACGCCGGCCGCGATGCCGACAATAGCGAGCGGGTTGAGGCCAGACTCCTGCGCGGAAGCCTCAGTGGACTTCTTGGCAGTGGTCGTGGAAGCGGATGCCTTGTCGGACTTGCCGTCCTTCTTGTCAGACTTCTTCTCGTCCTTCTTGTCGGACTTGTCGGAGTCCTTCTTGTCGGACTTGTTGTCCTTGGTCCCGCTCTTGGTCGACACCGTCGTCTTGGTCACCGGCTTCTGACCCGGGGCGACAGCGCCACCCTTCGAGCCGGAGCCAGTGCCCGCGCCGGTACCAGCACCAGTGCCGGAGCCGCTGCCACCGTTAGAGCCAGAACCGCCATTGCCGTCAGGGTTAACGGCGTTCTTGGTCCACTTGGCATACAGCGTCATATCGGCCGTCACCGGCGTGCTGAAGTCATACGCCTCCGTGCAAGCCTCATCGGTGTACCAGCCACCGAAGGTGTAGCCCTCACGCGTCGGATCGGCAGGCTTAACCAGCTTGCCGTCGGCCGTAGTCTGGAAATCGACCTTGGAACCCTCGCCAGTCTCGAACGAGACCTTAACGCCACCATTCAGCTTGAACAACGTGCCGGAATCGTTGATGTAGTAGAGGTTGCCCTTGGCGTCGCAGGCAATCGGCGAGTCGCAGTAGTTGTTGTGTCCCGTTGCGCTAAACGCACCGGTCGCCTGCGCGTCACCCAGCTTGTAGCGATAGACACCGCCGCCCGAGGTGTAGTTCACATAGTCGGAAGTCGCACCGTAGTTAACCGTGAAGTAGACATACGTGCCATCTGCCTGGGCGCTCACGAGCGGTGCGCCCTTGATGCCGCCGATGGGAAGCGCGGAGCCATCAGCAGACGAAACCAACGTCGTAGCAAAGTCATTATCAAGGTCGACAATCGCCAGCGCAGAGCCACCGGAAACCTCGCCGCCGACAATCAGCTTGTTGCCATACAGCGTAGGCATGCAGGCGCATCCCGTAAGACCCAGGTCGACGACGCGCTCTTCGGAAATGCGCGAAGCGGCATCCGCATCACGCGAACTACCGTCAG
>ENA-OQKA01000444-OQKA01000444.1-human-gut-metagenome-genome-assembly--contig:-NODE-444-length-10511-cov-1.845532_pt1 | contig 10511 bp, 13 predicted proteins | sample MGYA00242644_ERZ504789 | MGnify/ENA primary metagenome ERZ504789 (study PRJEB26092, sample SAMD00036423) | human gut metagenome | host: Homo sapiens | study: EMG produced TPA metagenomics assembly of...
CACTGTCCCGCGAGGTGTTTTGGCATGAATATGCCAAAATCCCGAGACATACAAGCCAAAATTCCATTGCCGCAGGCAATCTGGAATGAATTTTGGCTACGTTACTGTGAACGGAGTGAACAGTAACGTCTGAGAAATATAAGGCCTGTCACTGTTGTGTAAACGGTTGACAGATGGAATTTCCAATGATAATATAAATTCATTCGACATAAAAAATATTCAGTTGTATTTTTTATATATAGATGTGTGATAAAACAGTATAAAATACGACAACAGGAGGGAAAAAGATGGAGAACGAAACAGTTTCCAAAAATTTTATTGAGAATATCATTGATAAAGATTTAGCAGAGGGTGTTTATGACACCGTGCATACGCGTTTCCCGCCGGAACCGAATGGATATCTTCATATCGGTCATGCGAAATCTATTCTTTTAAACTATGGTCTTGCACAGGAATATAACGGCAAGTTCAACATGCGTTTTGATGATACAAACCCGACCAAAGAAAAGAGTGAGTTTGTAGAATCCATCAAGGCAGATATCAAATGGCTTGGTGCAGACTGGGAAGACAGACTGTTTTTTGCATCTGACTATTTCGAACAGATGTATGAAGCTGCTGTAAAGCTGATCCAGAAAGGCAAAGCCTATGTATGTGACCTGACAGCAGATCAGATCCGTGAATATCGTGGAACTCTTACAGAGCCGGGTAAAGAAAGTCCATACAGAAACAGAAGCGTAGAAGAGAACCTGCAGCTTTTTGAAGAGATGAAAGAAGGCAAATATGCAGACGGAGAGAAAGTGCTTCGTGCCAAGATCGATATGGCATCTCCAAACATGAATATGCGCGACCCGGTTATCTATCGTGTTGCTCATATGACTCACCACAGAACAGGTGATACATGGTGCATCTATCCAATGTATGATTTCGCCCATCCCATCGAGGATGCGATTGAGGGAATCACACATTCCATCTGTACTCTGGAGTTTGAGGATCACAGACCACTGTATGACTGGGTTGTAAAAAGAATTGGAATACCCACAGCCGCCGAAGCAGATCGAGTTTGCAAAACTGTATCTGACAAATGTAGTTACAGGTAAACGTTATATCAAGAAATTGGTAGAGGAAGGCATCGTAGACGGATGGGATGATCCGCGTCTGGTTTCCATCGCAGCACTGCGCCGCCGTGGATTTACACCGGAATCCATCAAGATGTTCGTAGAACTCTGTGGTGTATCCAAAGCAAACAGCTCTGTTGACTATGCAATGCTTGAATACTGCATCCGTGAGGATCTGAAACTGAAACGTCCCCGTCTGATGGCTGTTCTTGATCCGATCAAGCTTGTGATCGATAATTATCCGGAAGGCGAAGTGGAATATCTGGAAGCTCCGAATAATATGGAGAACGAAGAACTGGGAACCCGTAAAATACCGTTTGGCAGAGAACTCTATATTGAGAGAGAAGACTTCATGGTAGATCCGCCTAAGAAATATAAGAGAATGTTCCCGGGCACAGAGGTTCGTCTTATGAACGCATATTTTGTAACCTGTACAGGATATGAAGCTGATGAAGATGGAACTGTACGTGTTGTACACTGTACTTATGATCCTGCAACAAAGGGTGGCAATGCGCCGGATGGCAGAAAAGTAAAAGGAACCATTCACTGGGTAGAAGCAAGTCAGGCAGGAAAAGCAGAAGTACGTCTCTATGAGAATATCGTAGACGAGGAGAAGGGTGTATACAACAAAGAAGATGGTTCTCTGAATGTAAATCCGAACTCTTTGACAAAAGTTACTGCATATGTAGAACCAGCACTTATGGAAGCAAAAGGCTATGACAGCTTCCAGTTCGTAAGAACAGGATTTTTCTGTGCAGATATCCATGATTCTAAAGAGGGTGCACCGGTATTCAACCGTATCGTGTCTCTGAAGAGCTCATTTAAACTTCCGAAAGCATAATGAGACTGAAATAGTAATATAATCAGAATAAAAAGGGAATGTTGCTTCTGCGATTGTATAATCGTGAAGTAACATTCCTTTTTGGTTACGTTACTGTGAACGGTAACGTTTATTCTTCAGATTCAGATGCAGCGTCCATAGTCTCTTCAAAATTCTCGGGTTCATCGGCATCTTCTTCCTCTTCTGCATCTTTAATCTCAACTTCAGCAGCTTTATCGGAAGACTTCTCAGAATCGTCTGTATCAGCAGCTTCTTCAGCTTCTTCGCTTTCAGTGTCATCTGTTGCAGACTGTTCGCCTGTATGTTCCCAGGACTGGAAATCTTCGGCAGGTTCCTGATCTTCCTTAGCAGTTTCCTTTTCATCAGTCAGATCGAAATCATCAAAGTCATCTTCAAAATCAAAATCCTCTTTACAGGATCCTTTTTTGGCAATAAGGGCAGCTACAGCACCGGCAGCAGCTGCTGTAAGGGCACCTATTGCAACATATCCCCAGTATTTATAATTTTAGCCATGATAATCATAAACTCCTTTCTGATATTTTCCTATTTTTGACAGCGAGTCAGGATAAAAATATCTTTTACTCCTGACACCATTTTATTCAGCTATAGGTTATTGTTATTTTAATACTTTTCAGATAAAAAGGAAAGCGAAATTTTATGGAAAGAGTTAATGAAAGCAGTTGCATACCAAAAAGATACAAGGTATACTATGACAGGAAAGAAGAGGTTATTATGAGAAAATTATTTTGGCATCTGCTTCGCCCAGACGAAAAGAACTGTTGGAACGGGCTGGCGTGGATTTTGAAGTGCTGCCTGCATCAGGTGATGAGAATCGTATCTCAGACAATCCGGGAGAGGCAGTAAAACAGCTGGCTTCGGATAAAGCAGCTTCTGTTATCCGCACTATGAAAGATAGTGCCGACGGAACAATTGTGATCGGATCTGACACAGTGGTAGTGTTTGAGAATGTGATCCTTGGCAAACCTCATGATACAGAGGATGCAGTGAATACATTAAAGAAACTTCAGGCAAGTACTCATCAGGTATATACCGGCGTTTCTGTATGGGAAAAGAAAGAAAAAGTCTGGACAGAACATACTTTTTATGAAAGTACAGATGTGACTTTTTATCCGGTTTCAGATGAGGAGATCAGAGAGTATGTTGCTACAGGAGAGCCTATGGATAAGGCTGGAAGCTATGGCATCCAGGGACTTTTCGGAATTTATGTAAAGGGGATCAACGGAGATTACAATAATGTGGTAGGACTCCCGGTTGCCAGATTATTTTATGAAATGAAGAAATCAGGAATTAACTTAAGAGGATGACAAAAGATGATTAAAGCATGTATATTTGATTTGGATGGAACACTGGCTGATACGCTGGATTCCATGGCTTATGTGACTAATATTATTATGGAAAAATTCGGGTTGAAAACACTTCCGGTGGATAATTTCAGATATTACAGCGGAGAAGGGGCAAATATGCTGATCCGCCGCGCACTTAAGGATGCGGGGGATCCGGAACTTGCGCATTATGATGAGGGACAGAAGCTTTACCGGGAAATGTTTGAAGCAGATCCGATGTATAAAGTAGTTCCCTATAAGGGAATGCCGGAAACCTTAAAGAAATTGAAGGAACATGGAATGAAGCTGGCAGTTTGTTCAAATAAACCTCATCCTGCAGCTGTGAAAGTAATTGCGCAGCTTTTTGATGGGGAATTTGATATGGTAGTTGGTCAGAGTGAAGCAATCCGCAGGAAACCGGCACCTGATGGTCCGCTTATGGTTGCGGAGAAATTTGGTGTAAAACCGGAAGAATGTATGTATGTGGGAGATACAAGTACAGATATGAAGACCGGTAAAGCAGCAGGAATGTATACAGTAGGCGCGCTATGGGGCTTTCGTGACCGAAAAGAACTGAATGAGAATGGAGCAGATCTTGTCGCTGAGAAACCGACAGATCTGGTAAAAATTTGCGAGGAACATGGAAATGATTAAGTTGGTTGCAAGTGATCTGGATGGGACGTTACTTTTACATAAGGCACAGTCTCTGCCTGAAGAAATTTTTTCGCTGATCAGGCAGTTAGAGGAACTGGGGATTATGTTTGTAGCAGCCAGTGGAAGGCAATATCCGAATATGACAAAGCTGTTTGCACCTGTTGCTTCAGAGATTTCCTATATTTCGGAGAATGGTGCGCTGGCAGTGGATCATGGAGAGGTACTGTATCAGGATTCTTTTGACAGAAAGCTGGCAGGGGAGATTATTTCTGCAATCCTGGAAAAGAAGGATGCCGAGTTTACCTGTTCTGCAAAGGATTACCACTACCTGATGCCGAAGACAAAGAGATTTCATGACCATATGTTATATGAAGTAAAAAATGAATGCAGATTTGTAAACAGCATGGAAGAGATGACGGCTCCTATCATGAAGCTGGCTGTGTTTGAACCGGCCGGCCTTACAGAAGAATCTGTGAAATACTGGATGGACAGATTTGGAAAAGAATGTGTTGTTGTCACTTCGGGAAATGAGTGGATTGATTTTATTCCTTTTGGAACAAACAAGGCAAAAGGAATCAGAGAATATCAGAAAAGATATCATATTTCGCCGGAAGAATGTATTGCGTTCGGAGACGAATATAATGATATAGAGATGCTTAAAGCGGTAAAATATGGCTTTGCCATGGAGCATTCCAAGGAGGGGGTACGGGCAGCTACGTCCTATATGACAAAACAGGTTGAACCGGTCCTTGAGAAGCTGATCTGGGCAAAGGGAAAGATTGAGGAGGTTATTTAAATTGTTTACAGAAGAATGTATTAATACGTTTCTTGAAAATCAGGAGCAGCTTTTTCCACAGGCGGTAGCAGAATCATATGAAGCAGCGGAAGCATTCCTTGAGGATTGCATGGCGCAGGTTGTGGATTCTATTGAAGAAGTGAGAGAATATCTGGAAGAGTCAGGCGCTGATGTGGAAGGAATGTCAGATGAAGAACTGGAAGATGCAAGTGAAGTATTTGCTCTGCCGGATGGAAAATATCTGATAGTAGAAGGATAAAAACTGTTCGGTCAAATTATGGATATCACGTGATATATCGGAGAAATAACTGTAAAACACAGTTCGGTCCCTGAATATTGGAGAAAATTGAACTCTGATACTCAGGGGCTGAAGTTGTTTTAAGGGAGAAAATACAGATTACATTTCCGGAAAATGTGATGCTATAATGCTTTTATACAGAGAAAAAACGATGTTGTGGTCTGTGATGGGAATGAAAAGGGCAGACAGACACAGAAGCATCACAGAACTGTAATTATTCAGTACCTTCAGAGCGGCTGCTGAATAATTACAAATCTTATTATAAATGAAAAGGAGGACTACAGATGGAGAGAAAGAGATTTCTTGCAGTTGTAATGACTGTGATGATGGTTATTTCAATGATTCCATCCATGGTTTTTGCGGCAGCTCCGTCAGGAGAATTGGGCGGTAAGCTTAAGATTAAGGGACTTGCAGCTGTAGGCGTAGTGTTGAGTGCAGATTATGCAAAGGTTACACCGGAAGAGGTTACGGATGAAGATTTTACTTTTTCCTGGTCAAGACAGACCGGGGAGAAGGAGTTAACACAGGTAGGTACTGAGAAGACCTATACGATCACTCAGGATGATCTGGGATGCAGACTGGTGCTTGATCTGACCCCTGTAGATGGAAGCGGACTGACAGGTACTCTTACTGCAAAGACGTTAGAGGTAGCTGCAACTGAAGAAGAGGCGAAAGCAGTGGAACAGGAAGCAGAGGATGCACAGCAGACAGAAACGGCAGATGGAACAGAGAATGCACAGCTGGAAGAAACGGCAGATGGAACAGAGGATGCACAGCTGGAAGAAACAGCAGATAATGCAGAAGGCAGTCAGGATTCTGAAAATCAGGATGTAGATAGAACAGAAGATGTACAGCAGAATGCAGGGAATGAACAGGAAGATGAATCTCAGAACACAAAAGGTCAGCCGGAGGAAACAACAGAAGGTACTGATGATTCCCAGATGAAAATTTATACAGAAGATCAGCTGCAGGTGGATGAGAACGGAAATGTGCAGACAGATGGATCAGAGAAAGATGGACAGGCAGCAGGTGAAGACGATAAAGATCAAAAGACTTACGAAGCGACTGCCACTGTAGAGGACAGCGAAGATCAGATCTGTGATTTTGGAACAGTAAAGAGCAATCTCGAGGATGTGGAAGTACAGTATGTGCAGATTACGAACACCGGAAATGAGAGCTTGAATTTTCAGGAGATCAGTCCGGAACATTTTATGGCTCAGGATATTATAGAACCGCTGAGTGCAGGTGAATCTGTAAGCGTATGGATACAGCCGAGGGAAGGGCTGGAACCGGGTGAATATGATGATATGATCACATACCGGACGGAAGAAGGTATTGAGGTTTCTTTTGAAGCGAAGATTGCAGTTGAAGGTGAGGATGATTCATCAGATGACGAAGATCTGAAGCCTTCGGATGAGCCTTCTGCAGAACCGACAGAGACGCCGGATGACAGCGAGGCTCCATCGGCAGGTGACAATGCAGATGCATCTCTTGAGGCACAGTCTCTTGAGGTAAATACAGGAAGTCTTAATTTCAGCGATATCGAAGAAAATTATACACAGGCCAATGAGACACTGTCTGTAACCGTAATAAATACAGGGGACGGAATTATCACTTTAAAGATACCGAAATCAGATTATTTTGAGGTGATGAACGAAGATGGAAGTGAAGCTGTATCAGGAATACAGATTGCAAAAGGTGATTCTCTTATGTTCATGGTACAGCCAAAAACCGGTCTGACGAAGGGGGATTACAGTGATACCCTGATATTTGAAAGTGAAGAGGATTCGGAAGTAGCAGCGCAGGTAACTGCGGAAGTGTCTGTAAAAGAGGCAGAACAGGAACAGATCACAGCAGTTCAGGCAGATCCGGAATCTTTCAGTTATGATGATCTGAAGGAAGGTTATGATACTCCTGAAGCGACGACCATTACACTTACCAATACAGGAAATACAACTGTTTCGCTGATGCAGCCATATGCAGAGTATTTTGATATTGGGGAACTTTCGGCATCAGTGCTGGAGCCGGGAGATTCTGCTGCATTTACAGCAGTACCGGTGACCGGTCTGAAAGTCGGCAATTATCTGGACAGTATTCAGATAGCCCAGACCAGTTCGGAAGGACAGGAGGATGTATTGACAACAATCAAAGCTTCTGCAACTGTTTCGGAAGTGAAAAAGATTTATAAATTATCCGTAACACCGGAAGAACTGAAATTTTGGAAAAGCAAAAGAAGGATATAAGTGAGGTCACCGGAAGCGCAGAAAGTTACAGTGACGAATGAGGGGAATACAAATGTAACTTTAAATGCACGTCAGGTAAAACTTTAAAATCGGGAAACTTTCAGCACAGAGCTTGCACCGGGGGAGAGCTGTACATTTAAAACTCCGCCCGAAGGCGGGTTTAAAAGCCGGTCTCCTATACAGAGTCAGTTGTGATTGATAATGAACAGCAGATCAGTGCAGAAGTGAAAGTTCAGTTTACGGTTAAAGCTGCCCGCAAGGCGAAAATTGCAGATCCGGCAGATAATAAGATTACAGGAATCAGTTCAGATGGATATACAACACAGTCAAAGATTACATTTACAGCAGTCGGAGCGGGTATGGACAATGAAAGTCCGGGAAAGGGAGATGTCCGCTATGTACCGTATAACTGGAAAGTGATCAATACAAATAGCTGGAGCAGTGCACCTTATACTGCTGCATTTGGAATTACGAAGGCCGGAACCTACACATTGACAGTTACATTTGACCGTCAGAAGTATAATGGAAGTGAATGGGAGAATACAGGGGAGCAGGATACTAAACAGGTGAATTTCAGTATTACACAGGCGCAGACTGTAACCGCAACTCCGACTCCGCAGCCGAATGGAGCAACTGCGAAATCAGCGGTAAAGACAGGAGATACGACTAACATCACACCGTTTGTGATTATTCTGGCGATTGCAGCGGGATGTATTGTGGGAGTTGTGGTATACAAAAGACGAAAGAAATAAGAGTTATCTGAAGAAAAAAATACAGGGGAATATGTAAAATATAAAATTATTAGCACTCATTTTTAGTGAGTGCTAATTTTTTCTTGACTTTTGGAATAAATGGTATTACTATATCTTTCAGAGAAGCAACTTACAGGAGTCAAAAGCTATTTCAAAGGATAAACAGGAGAGGATAGTTTTGGCTCAGGAGGCAGAGCAGATAAGAATGCAGTATATTGACAGATAAAGTTGCGGCAAATGATTAAAAACAAAAAGGAGTGTGGACAGCATGGCTGTAAAACATGGAAGTTTATCAATTAACAGCGAAAATATTTTCCCGATCATTAAAAAGTGGCTGTATTCAGACCATGATATTTTTGTAAGAGAGCTGGTATCCAATGGATGTGATGCCATTACCAAGCTGAAAAAGCTGGAGGTAATGGGCGAATATACATTCCCAGAAGGATATAAGCCGGAGATTCAGGTAATCGTAGATCCAGATGGAAAAACTCTGAAATTTATTGATAATGGTATCGGTATGACTGCGGATGAGGTAGAGAATTATATTACTCAGATCGCTTTTTCCGGTGCGACTCAGTTCCTGGAGAAATACAAGGATAAGACAACAGATGACCAGATGATCGGTCACTTTGGACTGGGATTCTATTCTGCATTTATGGTAGCAGATGAAGTGCATATTGATACTCTTTCTTTTTAAAGAAGGTGCAACAGCAGTACACTGGACATGCGATGGTGGTACAGAATATGATATGCAGGATGGGGACAGAACAACAGTTGGTACAGAGATTACGCTGTTTCTGAATGATGAAAGCCTGGAGTTCTGTAATGAATATCGTATGCGTGAAGTTATTGAGAAATACTGTTCTTTCATGCCGGTAAATATTTATCTGTCTAATGCAAATGCAGAGCAGGAGTATGAGACAATCGACGAAGCTGATCTGAGAGACGACGATGTTGTCGTTGAACATATTCATGAAGATGCAAAGACAGAAGAAAAAGAAAATGATAAAGGTGAAAAGGAAGTTGTTGAAATTTCTCCTGCAAAGGATAAAGTAAAGATCAATAAACGTCCGGTTTCCATCAGTGATATTAATCCTCTCTGGATGAAGCATCCGAATGAATGTACAGATGATGAATACAAGGAATTTTACCGCAAGGTATTTATGGATTATAAGGAACCGTTATTCTGGATACATCTGAATATGGATTATCCGTTTAATTTAAAGGTATCCTGTACTTCCCGAAGATCAATACAGAGTATGATTCCATTGAAGGAACGATCAAACTTTATAACAATCAGGTATTTATCGCAGATAATATCAAGGAAGTAATTCCTGAATTCCTGCTTCTTCTGAAAGGTGTGATCGATTGTCCGGATCTTCCATTGAACGTGTCACGAAGTGCATTGCAGAATGACGGATTTGTACAGAAGATTTCTGAATACATTTCCAAAAAAGTGGCAGATAAGCTTACCGGAATGTGCAAGACTGACAGAGAATCTTATGAGAAATACTGGGATGATATCAGCCCATTTATCAAATTCGGCTGCCTGAAAGATGAAAAATTCTGCGAGAAGATGAGCGATTATGTTCTGTTCAAGAACCTGGTATCACAAGTATATGACACTCAAAGAATGCATCGAAAAAAATGGCGGAAAAGCAGAACCGGAGGAAAAGACTGAGGGTGAAAATGCAGAGCAGTCAGCAGAAAAGAAAGAAACAGAGAAGACAACAATCTACTATGTAACAGATGAAACAGCAGCAGAGCCAGTATATCAATATGTTCAAAAAAGAGGGACTGGACGCAGTGATCTTGTCACATAATATTGATTCTCCATTTATTACACAGATGGAGCAGAAGAACGAACATATCAAGTTCCAGAGAATCGATGCAGATCTGACTGATCACTTCAAAGAAGATGTATCTGAAGAAGAAAAAGAAGCATTCAAAGAAAAACTGACAGTCTGGTCGAAATCTTCCGCAAAGCACTTGGCAATGACAAACTGGAAGTAAAAGTGGAAAAGATGAAAGATGAAAATGTGGCATCTATGATTACACTTTCCGAAGAATCACGCCGTATGCAGGAAATGATGAAGATGTATGGAATGTCAGGCATGGATCCGTCTATGTTCGGAACCAATGCAACCCTGATCCTGAATGCAAATCATCCGCTGGTAGAATATGTTGTAGCACATAAAGATGGCGAAAATACAGAAATGTTCTGCCATCAGTTATATGACCTGGCAATGCTGGCACACAAGCCACTCAGCCCGGAAGAGATGACAGAATTTGTGAAACGCAGTAATGAAATTATGATGAAATTGGCAAAATAATCTTGCTGTAGATACCCGGAAAAGCCTGAACCATTCAGATTCCCATTTTCGCTTATGCGAAAAGGTCTGAATGGTCAGGCTTTTTTGCTGTATTTGGAAATACTTTTCACAAAGTGTTGGTGAACTTCCTGGTCTT
>ENA-OQKA01000446-OQKA01000446.1-human-gut-metagenome-genome-assembly--contig:-NODE-446-length-10491-cov-2.900810_pt1 | contig 10491 bp, 7 predicted proteins | sample MGYA00242644_ERZ504789 | MGnify/ENA primary metagenome ERZ504789 (study PRJEB26092, sample SAMD00036423) | human gut metagenome | host: Homo sapiens | study: EMG produced TPA metagenomics assembly of...
TGGTGGAATCCGCTTTCGGATCGCATCCGATCTGAATGACACGTTTTCCCATAATTTGCAAAAGCTGCTGCAAGATTGGAAGTCACTGTGGATTTTCCAATACCGCCCTTTCCGTATACGTGCTACCTTTAACATGCTATCCTCCTGTTATTTTCAACGCAAAAAACCATCTTTCGGGCAATCTGTCAGAAAGATGGTTCTGTAAATCCTTATTTCTTAACTATTCCTGCTCGGATCATCCTTGCCGTCAGAGTTTTTATTCATTTATATTAAAATTGTTCAACACAATTACCGTCGTATCTTTTTCACCAAATGCTCTGCAGATGAATGAATCAGATGCCGTAATTTTCCCAATCATTTTATCAGCTGTTATACAAATTAGTCAACACGAACTGCATGCTTCAATCCCCTACACCTGCATATTCCAACATATTTAAGCCTATGGCCTGTCGTGTTTTTCATAGGTATACTCTCACGTCATTTTATTTTCTACAGACAGTATACCATAAAAATCAGAAATTGCATCCTCTTCCTTTGCACCAAATAGAAAAAATGACTCTGTGGGATTTGCCCACAGAGCCATTTTTTCTATATGCCTTTTATTTCAGATATCCGTTTGTAACCATATCTACAATCTCACCTGTCGGAATGGAAAATTCGACCATTCCCATATATCCCGGTGCTACTTCATACTTGTCAAATACAAGGGTAAGTTCTCCCTTCTCATTGACATAGAAATTCGTCTTATTGCTGATGGACTTGAAATTGAACTTATGTTTTCATCGTCCACAAAATAGGTAACATCTGCATTCTCTTTCATCTGTGCCCGCATCTGTTCTTTGATATTGTCGGAAATCCGGTCAATATAGCCGCTTCCTTTTTTGAACAGATTTTTCAGAGTGATTTGTTTTCCGGATTTTTTATCCACACTGAAAATCTTTGCATAACTCTGGGAGCCGCCCATAGCAATTACCGTATCAATCCGCAGGCAAAACAGCTTGTCGTTGTCGGTTACAACCTTATATCCGGAAGTAAGGCTCTCATTTCCCTTCTCTCCCTTCTTTATGGCTGCCACATTTTTTTTATAATCTTTGATAAATTTGTTCTGATAACTGGAAATGGCAGCATTCAGTTTTTCACTTTCGCTTTTCATGACTTTTCCGTCTGTACCTGTAATTTTCACTTTCGGAATCTTTACACTGGCTTCCATCTGTTTGCCCTTCTGGTTGTTGGTATACTTCTTTGCCAGCGATACTTTATAAACCGGCAGACTTGTTTTTGCCTGTGTAACCACCGTTCCTGCTCCCATTGTCACCAGCATTGCCGCAGCAGCTACTGCAATACCTGTCTTTTTAATACACTACTCAGTTTACTCATTTTATTTTCCTCCTTTTTTGTTTCTATCTATTAGACCATTCATCACACATAAAAGTTTCAGAAATACAAAAATTTCCATTTTATTTTTCTGCTGCCCGGCTTCATTGAAAAAAAACAGGAAAAAAGCTATAATAATATAAGTTTGCCATATAAAAGCAAATACAGATATTAACATAAGAAAGGGCGAAACATATGACTTCAGAACAACAAAATCCACTTGCCGTGGACAAAATTTCTTCGCTGATTCTGCGCTTTTCCGTACCGAGCATTATCGCCATGCTTGTCAGTGCGGTATACAACATTGCAGACCAGCTTTTTATCGGAAATGCGGTCGGCACACTCGGCAATGCCGCTACCAACATTGCATTCCCACTTGCCATGATGTGCACAGGACTTGGACTTCTGTTTGGAATCGGCGGTGCGGCAAGCTTCAACCTTCACATGGGTGCCGGCAAAAAAGAAAAAGCTCCCTATTTTGTCGGAAACGCCATCACAATGCTTCTTACCGTTGGCATCCTTCTTTTTGCCATAACCGAATTATTTTTGAATCCTCTGTTGGTCGGATTTGGTTCCCCTGCAGATGTTCTCCCGCTTGCCCGGCAATACGTCCGTGTGACGGCGATCGGTTTTCCTTTTTTAATTCTTACGATCGGAAGCGGACACTTAATCCGTGCAGACGGCAGCCCAAAGATGGCGATGTTTGTAAACATTTCCGGCGCCGTCATCAACATTGTATTGGATGCCGTGTTTGTTCTGGGATTCCACTGGGGCATGTACGGTGCTGCAGCGGCAACCGTGATCGGTCAGGTCATCTCTGCGATTATTGCGGTCTGCTATCTGTCACACTACCGCACAGTAACCCTGCACTCCGAGCATTTCCGGCCGAATGCTTCCCATCTGGCACAGATCTGCTCACTTGGCATGGCTTCTGCCATCAACCAGGTTGCCATGATGATCGTGCAGATTACGATGAACAACCTGCTAAAGCATTACGGTGCACAGTCCGTTTACGGAGAGTCAATTCCGATTGCCTGTTCCGGAATTGTCATGAAAGTCAACCAGCTTTACTTTTCCGTGATTATCGGCCTGTCACAGGGCAGCCAGCCGATCCAGAGTTTTAACTACGGTGCAAAACAGTACAACCGGGTAAAGGAATCGTATCGTCTGGCGATTACGGTCGGTGCCATTGTATCCATTGTATCCTTTCTGCTGTTTCAGATTTTTCCGCGACAGATCCTCGGTCTGTTTGGCAGCGGAAGCAAAGAATATTTTGATTTTGGTGTAAACTATTTCCGGATTTTTCTGCTGTTTACATGGCTTAATTTTATGCAGCCGATTTCCTCGACGTTTTTCAGTTCGATCGGAAAAGCATATAAGGGAACGTTTCTTTCTCTGACAAGACAGATTTTATTCCTGCTTCCTCTGCTTTTGCTTTTCCCGCGTTTCTGGGGAATTAAGGGAATTCTTTATGCGAGTCCGGTTGCGGATGTGTTATCTTTTGCAGTTGGATTGGCAATGGTTATACATGAATTCCAGTTGATCCGGAAGTTGGAAGTTTCTGAACAGAATACAACGACTTTCTAACATGAAAGTAAAAATATATTTTCCTGCAAAAAAGCGCGCAGCAAAAGGGGGGCACCACTTTTTGCTGCGCGCATTTTTTACTGTTTCAAATCGGCTTTTATTTATTTTTCAGCCCCGATATGAGTTCTCAGCTTATTTTTGATCTCATTCTCAAGCTTTTCCACAAACTCATCCAGTGGAAGAACTGTGGTATCTTTTTCTCCATGCAGACGGAAGGATACGGTTCTGTCTTCTTTCTCATTGAAGCCGACAACCAGAAGATACGGCACCTTCTGCACCTGTCCTTCACGCATACGATAGCCAAGCTTCTCGGATCTGTCATCGAGTTCTACACGGACATCCTTTGCCTCTAATGCATCGCAGATTTCCTTTGCATAAGCAGTCAGTTCCTCGTTGTCTGTCTTAACCGGCATCACACGAACCTGAACCGGAGCCAGCCATGTCGGCAGATTTCCCTTGGTCTCCTCAAGAATATATGCCATGAAACGATCGAGGGAACCAAGGATTGCACGATGCAGAACAACCGGTGTCTTCTTCTCGCCATCGCGGTCTACATAAGACAGATTGAATTTTGCCGGGAGACAGAAATCAAGCTGGCAGGTAGAAAGTGTGATCTCATTGCCGACTGCAGGCTGTACGTTTACATCCAGCTTTGGTCCATAGAAAGCAGCCTCTCCAATTTCCTCTGTATAATCAATTTTCAGATCATTCAATACCGTGCGGAGTGCATCCTCTGCCTTGTTCCACATAGCATCATCATCATGATACTTTTCTTTGTTTGCCGGATCACGCAGAGACAGTACACAACGGTAATTGGTAATTCCGAAATCCTTGTAGGTACTAAAAATCAAGTCTACAACCTTGGTAAACTCATCCTCAATCTGCTCCGGTGTTACAAACAGATGCGCATCGTTCTGACAAAAATGTCTGCCTCGCTCGATACCCTTTAACGTTCCGCTGGATTCGTAACGGAAATCATGTGCGATCTCACCGATACGGATCGGCAGATCCTTATAGGAATGTCTTCTGTTTGCATAGATCATCATATGATGCGGACAGTTCATCGGACGAAGAACGAAAGACTCTCCCTCCATCTCCATTGGTGGGAACATGTTTTCTTTGTAGTGATCCCAGTGACCGGATGTCTTGTACAGATTTACGGTACCGACACAAGGAGTCATAACATGCAGATAGCCCAGCTTTCTTTCCTTGTTCTTGATATAATTCTCCAGCTCCTGCCAGATCACATATCCCTTCGGAAGGAACATCGGAAGTCCACGGCCAACCAGATCATCAACCATAAACAGGTTCATGTCCTTTCCGATTTTTCTGTGATCTCTTTCCTTTGCTTCCTCTAAAAGCTTAAGGTGTGCCTCCAGCTCCTCTGCGGTCGGGAAACATACACCATAAATTCTCTGCAGCACTTTGTTTTTGCTGTCACCTTTCCAGTATGCACCAGAGTGACGGATCAGCTTGAAGTTTCTGCAAAGTTTTACATTGTCTACGTGCGGTCCACGGCACAGATCCGTAAAATCGCCCTGATCATATACGGTAATATTTCCATCTTCCAGATCGGAGATCAGATCCAGTTTATACTCATCATTCTTGAACATTTCCATAGCCTCTGCCTTAGAAACTTCACGTCGCATGATTTTCTTTCCGGATTTTGCAATCTTTTTCATCTCTTTTTCGATCTTTTCGATATCCTCATCACGGATTACATCTTCCCCAAGATCTACATCATAGTAAAATCCCTCTGCAACAACCGGTCCAACCCAGAATTTTGCCTGTGGGTACAGATGCTTGATTGCCTGTGCCATCAGATGTGCACAGGAATGATTCAGTGTTTTTAATTCTTCATTTTCCTTAAAGTTTACCATTTTACGTTAACTCTCCTTCTTTTGGTATGGAAATAAAAAAGCACCCCGGATATGCATGACATATCTAAGGGTGCTTTATACACGGTTCCACCTTAATTCTTTTACTCTTTGGCTTATAACGCAGCTACACGGTGACGCTTCTTTCGCGCACAGCTCAGGAGTGGTCTTCATGAAATCTTTCCATAAACGGCTCACACCATCTACCGTTCTCTCTGTATGTTTCAATTTCACTACTTGTTCCGTCAATGCTTTTTTCTATTCTTATGCATTGTACCACGTTCTGATTTCTAATACAATAGGGTAATTTTGCTAATCTGCTTTTTCATCCATATAAGTAATTTTCAGATCGAACGACCATGGAATATCGGAAAGATACTGTTCCTTATAATAATTGTTTCCGTTTGTTATTTTTTTCCGGAAGCGGAAGGAATCCGGCGTAAAAATTACAAGCAGATATGTATTTCCTTTCTTTAAGCGATACGTATTTTTTTCAGATTCCATACTGTATCTGGAAATACTGTCTTTTTTCTTCTGCAGTTCCCTCTGGATAGCGCTTGTATACCCTGCCGAATTTTTTATTGCACGCTTCGCACTTCTCGTAAGTTTTTTCGATGCGTTGACATCATACCATACTTTGCCATAACCACTTGCAAAAGTTCTGGAAAGAAACTGATAGTAGGTACTGTTCCATGGGTCATAAATCTCATACCCGCTTTTTAACTCTTTTGGCAGAAACATGAGATAATTGTTATCATTATAGATCACTTCATTCTTGGATTTTCCCTTAAAATCACTTTCCGTAAACTGGTATTTACCGCTCTTTCTACATTGAAATTTTACAAACGAGACATTTTCACCAACACCATCATCATCCACATAACTGGTATTTGCTTTTCCGGTCATACCGGACACATTAATGACGTTCCTGCCCTCATACAATGCCGGACCTGCTGCATCGTGTAATTATACACCCTTTTTGAAATCAGTTTTCTCTCATAGGCGCTTGTCTCCAGCTGTCTGTAAGTCAGCTTGTCCGCATTGGACTTGTTTACCAGATTTCCCGTCATCAATGCTGTTACCGAATGTACCATTGCTGCATCTGTGTGCTCCATTTCCATTGGTGTCACAGCAATTACTGCCAGAATCACAGCCAGAACAAAACAAACCCTCTTTTTCCACATTTGTCTGAGCATAAATAAATAATCCTTTTTTGTTATTATTTTATTCTATCTTTCCGATTCCTTCAAGTACTTTCTGCTCTATTTTCATTATCTCATAAATAAAACCATCAGCCACCTTACCGCAAATGCTGCCACCCAGGCGATCATACACTGCCAGATCACCATGCCAACTGCCCATTTTCGTCCAAGTTCCCGGCGAATGGAAGCAATTGCTGCAATACACGGCGTGTACAACAGACTAAATACCAGAAGTGAAGCTGCCGCTACCGGTGTCAATGCATCCTTTACTGCTCCTCCAAATAAAATTTCCAGAGTTGAGATCACGCTCTCCTTTGCCATAACGCCGCTGATCAATGAAGTACAGATCCTCCAGTCTCCCAGTCCAAGCGGTGCAAAAATTGGAACCAGGCAGTTTGAAATCATCGCAAGAATACTGTCTTTAGAATCTGCCACCAGATTAAAATGCAAATCAAATTTCTGTAAGAACCAGATACAGATCGTTGCTACAAAAATAACGGTAAATGCTTTCTGCAGGAAATCTTTTGCTTTCTCCCACAAAAGCTGCATAACATTTTTCAGCCCCGGCAGACGATAATTTGGCAGCTCCATGACAAACGGAACCGCATCTCCACGGAACAGTGTTTTCCGATACAACAACGCAACCAGGATTCCAATCACAATTCCGGTCAGATACAAAGCACACATCACGAGTGCTCCATACTCCGGGAAAAATGACGCTGGTAAAAAATGCATAAATCGGAAGTTTTGCCGAACAGCTCATAAACGGAGTCAGCAAAATCGTCATCTTCCGGTCTCTCTCACTCGGCAGCGTGCGGGTCGACATCACCGCCGGAACTGTACATCCAAATCCGATGAGCATCGGTACAATGCTTCGTCCGGAAAGTCCGATTTTTCGCAGAAGTTTATCCATAAAAAATGCAACTCGCGCAATGTAACCACTGTCTTCCATCAATGACAGAAAGAAAAATAATGTTACGATAATTGGCAGGAAACTCAGTACACTTCCGACTCCGGCAAAAATACCGTCAATGATCAGTCCGTGAAGCACTTCATTGACTCCCGCTGCCGTCAGCGCACGGTCTGTCACATTAGACAGTGCGTCAATCCCCATGGCAAGCAGGTTCTGTAAAAAAGCGCCGATCACATGGAACGTAAGGAAGAACACCAACAGCATAATACCGATAAAACATGGAATTGCTGTATATTTTCCGGTCAGAATCCGATCGATTTTCTCACTGCGGATGCGCTCCCGGCTTGCCTTCGGCTTTACTACCGTTTTCTCGCACACCTTTTCGATGAAATTAAAACGCATATCCGCAATCGCCGCACTGCGATCGAGCCCACGCTCTTTTTCCATCTGTACAATCAGATGTTCAATTGCTTCCTGCTCATTCTCGTCCAGTTCCAGTTTCTGCAGAATCAGATGATCCCCTTCAATGATCTTAGAAGCTGCAAAACGCAGAGGAATTCCCGCATGCTCTGCGTGATCCTCGATCAGATGGCTGACTGCATGAATACAGCGGTGCACGGCTCCACCAAACTCATTTTCACTACAGAAATCCTGTCGTCCCGGCCGCTCCTGATATTTTGCGATATGCAGTGCATGCCTTACCAGTTCATCCACTCCCTCATTTTTTGCAGCAGAAATCGGGACCACCGGCACACCCAGCATCGCTTCCATCCCGTTTACATCCACCGATCCTGAATTTCCGGTCATCTCATCCATCATATTGAGTGCCACAACCATCGGGATATCCATTTCCAGCAGCTGCATCGTCAGATACAGATTCCGCTCGATATTGGTTGCATCAATAATATTGATGATCGCCTTTGGTTTATCCTCCAGCACAAAATTTCTTGAAACAATCTCCTCACTGCTGTAAGGGGACATCGAATAGATTCCCGGCAGATCTGTCACCAAAGTGTCTGGGTGTCCTTTGATCGGTCCATCCTTGCGGTCAACCGTAACCCCCGGAAAGTTTCCGATATGCTGGTTTGAACCGGTCAGCTGGTTAAACAGCGTCGTCTTTCCACAATTCTGATTTCCCACCAGCGCATATGTAAGCCTCGTCTTTTCCGGCAAAGGGTTTCCATCCCCTTTTACATGATACTTTCCTTCTTCGCCCAGTCCCGGATGAACCGACTGATTAATGTTTCTGGCTCCTTCATGCTTTCTGGTACGGGAAGAAATCTGCTCAATTGTAATCTGATCTGCATCTGCCAGCCGAAGAGTCAGCTCATACCCATGGATCTGCAGTTCCATCGGGTCGCCCATTGGAGCAAACTTAATCACCGTCACTTCCGCTCCCGGAATCACTCCCATATCCAGAAAATGCTGCCGAAGCGCACCCTCGCCGCCTACGGTTTTAATGACTGCACTTTTCCCGATTTCCAATTCTTTTAATGTCATATTGTCTTATCCTTTGCATTCTTTCTTTTGTGTTATTGATAATTTTTCTTAATTATACACGTAAATTACTAAAAGAGAAAGTTTTTCAATAAGAAAATATGGAAAAGAACAAGTCTATAAAGTTAGTTTTTGTTACATGGAAATTGTTTCTTCATTCGTCTCCCCGTAAATAAAATAATAGTCGATCTGATCCTCGCCCAGTGTACTGATGTAAGGCCCATAGGTTTTGATATTACAGAGCAAAACGGTTTCTTTAGCCGCTATCCCAAGCCCATACCCCTTCCTGGATAAAACAAGAGGCATCCGCATAGGCTTTCCTCCAAAAGAAATATACTTTGCCTTTGCACGCAGCACGAGCAGATCCGTAGAAAGAATTCCCTTTGCATTAATCTTTTCCGAAGAATCCCATTCAAAAAATTCCCAGGTCTGCTGATCCATAATCAGGCGCGGTTCCACGGAGCGTTCCTTTAACAGTACCGTCCCATCTGCTGTTTCAAATTGTATGGCACCTGTTTTTTTATCAATCACAGCACTGACTTTTTCCGTGGAAACTTTTAATGCCGTCTTTGACTCTCTGACACTCCACGAAAAAACATCCGTTGCCTCCGGTTTCCAGTAGGTATCCTTGATTTCTGTCGTCACACCTTTGACGAAACTTACCCTTATCACCTCGGGTGTCATCGGTGTCAGCCGAAGAATTCCTGCCATACTTGCAATGTCTATATGCTTTTTCGTTTTTTTGGCCCATTTCACCGTATAATTCATGCGGGAATGTCCACGTACCGGTAGCAACCGGTTATCCGGCAGATCCCCAAATGCATAAGGAGACGGATTGATCTGCGCAATCTCCGGGGCCTTCGACACCTTTGAAACCGGATGGATGTCAGATTTCTCTTTCTCGGGTACAGACTTCTCTGAACCCGGATGGATGACAGGTTTCTCTTTCTTGGGTACTGACTTCTCTGAAACCGGATGGATGTCAGGTTCCTCTTCCTTCGGTGCAGACACCTCGATCCGTTCCGGACCGATATAACTTCGCGCATTGCGTTCCTTATCTGCCTCCGTCCGTCGCTGCTGCTCTATTTCTTTTTGCGTAAAGGTTTTCTTTTCATATTCCTTTGCCTTGGTCAGTGTTTCTGCTGCAAACACTTTCTGCTTTTTCTCTTTTGAAACCGGATCTGTCAGAATTCTGCTCAGATTTCCGTGATACAACACCACAAGCTCATGCAGCGCGCGGGTTGCCGCAACATACAAAAGTTTCACATGTCCGTTATCTGCCGGATATTTTTTCTGCGTCGGATCATACAAAAGAACCGCATCAAACTCCAGTCCTTTCGTGTAGGCAACCGAAAGCACCATAACACCGTCTCCAAATTCCGTAGTCCCCGGGTTACAGTCCACAATCTCCATATAAGATTTCAACTGTTCCGCCAGCTCTGCTGCCTCTTTTTCCTCACGACAGATCACCGCAATCGTTTCATATCCATCTTGCTGCCACTTCCGGATCGTGTGTACCGTCTCTTCTAAAACCACTGTTGCATCCGGCTGTTTCTCCACCCGCACGGCTGCTCCATGCCGGATAATCGGTTCCACCGGATACACAGCAAAATCTCCATGCCGCAAAATATCATTTGCAAATTCGGAAATTTCCACCGTATTCCGGTAACTTTTCCGCAACAGCCCAAACGCATCATACGTGCCGGTCAGCACCAGTTTCCGCAATTCCTCCCAGTCATTTAGCCCATACCGGAAATGTATGTTCTGGGAGGTATCCCCCATGATCGTGTATGTGCATCCCCGCAGACAATAGTGCAGACAGCAATATGCCATCATTCCAAAATCCTGTGCCTCATCGATGACCACATGACTGGCCTCCCGCACCGGATCAGTTTCCTTGATCCGCTTGTAAATATAGGCAAGCGCTGCAAGGTCGTATACATCAAAAGAAGTTGCTGGTATATCTACTTCTTTCCCGGCAACTGCCTGCACCTGTAAGAATTCCCGGTAAAAATCGTAAATAGATGTCTTCCATTTTCCA